>JAABUR0100000545.1_pt1 | contig 80637 bp, 87 predicted proteins | sample 5560091 | NCBI WGS metagenome assembly JAABUR01 (sample SAMN10711879, study PRJNA513375) | rock metagenome | isolation source: Antarctica rocks | place: Antarctica: Victoria Land, University Valley sud
GCTTCCGCACGACCTGCTCCGGCGTGTGTCGTTTCCTCGTCGTCATGATCATCGAGCCCTTCGGTCCACCATCGTGGACATCAAGACTCTCACTCAACCTGGATCAATCAGATGGGGTCATGCCAACAGCATGACCCACTCGAGCCTCGACCAATTTGCGTTGTCGGGACTACCCCTCGTCACATGCGTCAATTGCTGCGTCAAACAACCTTCTTTTCCTGCCAGTGAAACCCTAGTGCGTGGACTCTGAAATTCGCGGCGGTCTGACCGGTTTAGGACAGCGTCGTGCTTGCTGCAGTCAGACCCAACCTGAGCTTCCCGGAGCGAAGCGACTTTGCCGGGCCCCTGTCTTCCGGGTGCGCCTGAGCGCCCGGCTGGCCGCCGGTCCGGCGCTGGGCGGGCTGCCTATCACCGACGAACTGCTGACAATGCTGTCCGATGCCACCGAAGGGTTCTCCGGAGCCGAGATCGAACAGGCTGTCATCTCCGGGTGTTTCGATGCCTTCGACGGGCGGCGGGCGCTGACGGCCGACGATCTGCTCCGGGAGATCGATCATACGGTGCCGCTGTCGATCACTCAGTCCGAGCAGATCGATGCATTGCGGGCCTGGGCCGGTGTCCGCCGCTCCGCCGGCCGACCCGGGCGTCGCCCTGGATCGTGGTGACGGTCCGGTCGATGCCTGAGCCCGGATCGACGCCCCGAGCAGAATGAGTGCGATGGGACGGCAAACGGTCAAAAGTGCCCGTCCGGACGTTCAGCTGGTAAAGCGGTACAGGATGAGGCAACCTGTCGTGACGGCCCTCCCGGCGAAGCTGCGCGATGCTGGGTACGATGACGCGGGCTGCCCGGCCCGGAAGGGGGTCGCCCGTGACAACGCACACGTCGAGCACCTCCTCGGTCGAGCAGTTACAGGATCCGCGGGCGATCGGACAGGCGCTCGAGCGACTGCATCGGATCACCAAGTACGAACTGCTGAGCGCGCTGCCGGATGGGCGCTATGACGTCAAGATGCTGCGAGACAGCTGGGATTACGACGTCTATATGCTCGATCGCGGTGTGGATATGCGGGTCATCTACCCCGCGCAGGCAGCTCGGGTACCGCCGATCATGGAGTACCTCGCCCAGTTCGCGGCTCGCGGCGCCAAGGTACGGGTGCTCGGCTCGGTGGCCAATCGACTGGTGGTCTCCGACCGGTTGCGCGCGATCATTCCGCAGACACCGGAGGCGCCGTCCGGTCAGGCGTTGTTGGTGAACGGAAAAGTGTTGGTGCGGGCGCTGTACAACGAGTTCCTCGGCCTCTGGCGGGCGTCGCTGCCAGTCGGCTTCTCCACCGGCGGGCTGGATGTGGAGCTGGTCAGAGAGACGCTGCTCGCTCTCGCGGAGGGACAAACCGACGAGGCGGCTTCCCGCAAGAACGGGTGGTCGCTGCGGACCTACCGGCGCCGAATCGCGGCGGTGATGGAGCTGCTCGGGACGACCAGTCGCTTCGAAACCGGCGCATTGGCCCGGGAGCAAGGGTGGATCTAGACCGGCAGATCAATACTGCCGGCAACGGTCAGCGGGCGTAGTCGACCAGTTCGGCAGCCTGCACCGCGAGTTCGTCCAACTGGCGATCCTGGTAGGCGGCGAAGTCGTGCAACTCGAGCAGCACCCGCAGGGTGGTGGTCCGGCCGGCACTGACCAGATCTCTGGCCGGGCCGTAGCCGATCAGGAAAGCGTCGCGGCAGGCCGTGATCAACTCGCGCTGCCGGGCAGCGGCGATGTCGTCGGGCGCGTAGCGCACCATGTGTTCGGTGACCAGGAACTCGCCCAAGACCCATGCCATATCGAAATCGGCTGGGCCGCAAGCGATCTCGTCGCCGGTCAGCAGCGCAGCGGGCGCCGCAGTCTCCGAAACCACGGTGGCGGCAAGACCCGCCCTGCCGTGAACCAGGTGTTCGCTGGGCATCTCATCGATCCAGCTGATGATCTCGTCGACCCTGGTGGACCCGAGCATACTGATCAATCGATCATGCATCACGCCGGCCGCCCACGGGCCGTCTCCGGTCCGCAACCAGTGCGCAAGTCGACGCGTTCCGCTCGGGGTGGACAGCTCCTCGACCGCGGACGAGTCGATCCGGCCCAACCGACGCAACAGGGACCCGAGTCCGGATGCCGCAACGGTCAGATCCCGCCGGGATGCGGTGGCATCCCGGCGACCGATGTGGGCCGCGAGACTGGCTCGACCGGGAGCCAAGTGGTGCCGACGATCTCCGTCGATCCAACTCAGCGACAGCCGGCACGGACTGATGTCGGTGAGATCGTCGATGACGGCACGGACACCGGCCGGCGCTGTCCGCAACGGTTCGGTGCGGTCGATGCCTGGACCGAAGCTCCAGCGATAACGATCGGCCGCGATGCCGCCGGCCACCCGACTGCGTATCTCGGTGTCCAGATAACCCGTGAGGACCAACCCGACGATGACCGACTCCCGAGCCGGCTCTGGAACAGCGGGAGCTTGGAGCGGATCCGGATTCCATCGTGCGGACTCGAGATGACGGGCAGTCGCACCGGTAGAAACCGATGCATCCCAGCGCACGTCAAGCCCGAGCGCCGGGTCCGCTTGCTGATCTGTCACTCGAATGTCCTTAGGTCTGCCGGTCGCGTCGACCGAGCGGAGCAGAGCTACCAGCCGACGTTGCACACACCACAAGCCATGCGTGCTACGGAGGGGCTAGGGGCAGCGGATGCGCTGGCGACCGGGACGACCGTCAGAACGATGGCGGCGGTGATGCCGGTGAGGGTGGTGAGAAGCTTGCGCATTGAGCTCTCCAGTTCAAGCATGAAGCAGGGAATCGGAGCGGCGGGGGTGCGCTCCAGCAGTCATCACACTGCGTGACTCCTCTCATCTCTCGCTCATCGTTGGCAGCAAGTTGCCAATATCTGGCCATCTGAGCCCACTGTCGGTGACTCTTCCACCGGGAGATGATCCTGCAGTTAGCCGATGCGAGTGCAATACCGCCGGTCGAGTGCAGGCTGAGTCTTCGTAGCGAAGATATTCCAGACATCCCGTGGCATCTGGTTCCGGACCATCTGGGGCCCGATAGGGCCACCGACTCGAAAAAGGACACGACGATGGCCGCACCTTCCCTGGCACCCCGTCGGCACTCTGACGGCGGCGCGCTGCGCCAGCTGTGGTTCGACGAGCACGTGCCATGGCATCGGGTGCGCACCGTCGTCGACGTGACGGTCGACGCCGGCCAGCTGCTGGCCGACATCCTCGAGGACTTCGCTACGACGAGCGCCGTCGTCATCGATCTGTCCGGCAATCCCCGCGACGTCCGCGATCGGCTGGCCGCCTTCGGCGATCGGGTCGACGTCCAGGAGGGTGACGTTCTTGCTGAGCTGCCACTCGGTGCCGATTACTACCTGTTGCCAGAGGGCCTCGACGATCTCGATAGTGGACGGTTGGGTCGCCTGATGCAGTCGGTGTCCAGGGCCTGTCTGCCGACCGGCCGGGCCATCGCCTGTGTGCCGGCCGATGCCGCTGGTCGGCTGATCAAGGCGGCCGAGCGGGCCGGCCTGGAAGTCACCAGACGGGGCGGCGAGGAAGCCGTCTCACTCATCGAGTTCGGCTCCGGGCCGCTGCGGGTGCTGCCCAGCGAGTGACGCAGGCATCGAGGCGGCGGTCTGCCACGATTGGTCGATGACCAGTCTCTCGGTGCCGACGGATCCGAGCACGGCCGGACGCGTGGTGATCGGTGTCGGAATCGATGTGGTCGCCGTCGATCGGTTCGCCGCGGCCCTGGGCCGTACCCCGGAACTGGCCGATCGGTTGTTTGCCCCGATTGAGCGGATCACCGAGTCCGGCCAGCAGCGATCGATCACCTCGCTGGCTGCTCGGTTCGCCACCAAGGAAGCCGTCGCCAAGGCACTGGGCGTGCCGGCCGGCCTGCAGTGGCATGACTGCATCGTCCGGACTGCCGATCGAGGTCGTCCAGAGCTGCAGGTGACCGGCTCCGTGGCGCAAGCCGCTGCTGGCCAAGGCATCTCGGGCTGGCGCCTTTCGTTGTCCCACGATGCCGGGATCGCCGCGGCCGTTGTGCTGGCCCTGGGCTGACCGGCCTGGCACGCTGACCGGGTGATCGCCGCCTACACCGTCGAACAACTACGGACCGCCGAACGTGCAGCGCTGGCCAGTGCGCCGGCCGGGCTGCCGATGCAGCGAGCGGCCGGCGTGGTGGCCGCAGTTGCGGTGTCCCGGTTGCCCCGTCCGCTGCCCGGCCGTCGCGTGGTGTTGCTGGTCGGCAGCGGCAACAACGGTGCCGATGCGCTGTATGCCGGGACCATGCTTCGCCGTCGAGGGGTTGCCGTCACCGCGGTGTTGACGGCACCCGATCGTACTCATCTCCCGGCCCTCACCGCCCTTCGGCAGGCTGGCGGACGGGCCGTCGAGGTGTCGACAAGCCCTGCGCTGTCAGCTCTTTCGTCCGCTGAGCTGGTGATCGACGGTCTGGTGGGGATCGGCGCCCGGCCACCGCTGCGGCCGCCGGCCGACCAGCTGGCCACGGTGATCGGTGGTGCCGGTGTCCCGGTGTTGGCAGTGGATCTGCCCAGCGGCATCGACCCGGACACCGGTGCCGAGGTCGGCCCGGTGATCCGGGCTGCGGTGACGGTCACCTTCGGTGCGCCGAGTTCCGGACTGTTGATCAGCGACTGCACCGGCGAGTTGGTGGTCGCCGAACTCGGACTGGCGCCGGCGGCCGACCAGCCCCCGGATGTCGTCGCCTTCGACGACCTGGACGTCGAGTCGCTGCGACCACGGTCCGTCAGCGGCGACGACAAGTTCTCCGCCGGCGTCGTCGGTGTACTGGCCGGATCCGAGCAGTACCCGGGCGCCGCGGTGCTGGCCGTCGGTGCTGCTGTCCGGTTGCGACCAGGTCTGGTGCGATATGCCGGCCCGCAGGCGGCAGCAGTAGTGGCCCGATGGCCCGAGGTGGTGGTCACCGACGATCCGGACACCGCCGGCCGGGTGCAGGCCTGGGTGGCAGGTCCGGGGATGGGCACCGACGGTGCCGCCATCGAGCGGCTGCGCTCGGTGCTGTCGGCCGATGTTCCGGTGGTTGTCGACGCCGACGCGCTGACAATGCTGGCCGGCAACCCGACCCTGCTGGCCCGGCGACAGTGCCCGGCCGGTGACACCGGATCGGGTAACTGCTCCCCCGTCGGCAGCACGGTCCTCACCCCGCACGCCGGCGAGTTCGCCCGGCTGTGGCCCGAGCTCGATCCGGCCGATCGGTTGGCCGCCGCCAGGTCGGCGGCCGCCGGCAGCGGCGCCGTGGTGCTGCTCAAGGGCCATCGCACGGTGATCGCCGCCCCGGACGGGCGCACCGCGGTGAACCTGTCGGGTTCCGGCTGGCTGGCGACCGCCGGCTCCGGCGACGTGTTGAGCGGGGTGATCGGCTCGCTGCTGGCCTCCGGGATGGACCCGTTCCGCGCCGCCGCCGTCGGCGCGCAGCTGCACGGCAGGGCCGGCGAGCGGGCCCAACACGCCGGGCGGGCCGGTGCCCAGGCGCTCTGGGACCACCTCACCTGACCGACCGACTACCGGCTGCCGCCTAGAGACCGGCGAGCGGCTGTCGCCCAGAGACCGACGGGCGGCTGTCGCCCAGAGACCGACGGGCGGCTGTCGCCTAGAGACCGACGGGCCGTCTCTCGCCTAGAGACCCACGACCTGCTGTCGCCTAGAGACCCACGACCTGCTGTCGCCTAGAGTTCACGGCCATGCGCTCGATCGACAGTCCCGGCGCCCAGCGTCGCCGGCGTCGCCGATCGGGCAGACGCTGGCAGCCGCCCCAGTTCATCCTGGCCGGGTTCGCCGCTGCTGTGCTGATCGGCACCGGGTTGCTGATGCTGCCGATCGCCAAGGCCGGGCCCGGCGGCACCGATCTGATCACCGCCTTCTTCCACGCCGCCAGCTCGATCTGCGTCGTCGGCCTGAGCACCGTGGACACCGGCAGCTACTGGTCGCTGTTCGGCCAATTGGTGATCCTGCTGATGGTGCAGGTCGGCGGCTTCGGGATCATGGCGTTCGCTTCATTGCTGGGGGTGCTGGTGGCCAGGCGACTGGGCCTGCGTTCCCGGTTGACGGCTGCGGCGGAGACCCGCAACGACGGGGTCGGTGGAGTCCGTGGATTGTTGATCAGGGTGGCCGTTGTCGGCCTCACCGTCGAGTTGATCAGCACCGTCATCCTCACCATCAGATTCCTCACCGGGTATCACTACTCGTTCGGAAAAGCTCTGTACCACGGCATATTCCACTCGATCGCAGCTTTCAACAATGCCGGCTTCGCGCTCCGTCCGGACAATCTGACGGCGTTCGTCGGCGACCCGTGGATCTGCGTCACGGTAGTGGTGGCGGTGCTGCTCGGCAGCCTGGGGTTCCCGGTGTTGTTCGAGTTGCGGCGGGAGTTCTTCTCGCCGGCAGATTGGTCGATCCACACCAAGATCACCGTGGTCATGTCGGCCGTGCTGTTCGTGCTCGGCGCCCTGTTCCTGACCATCACCGAGTGGACCAACCCCGACACCCTGGGCGCGCTGGACCCCGGCGGCCGGATCCTGGCCGGCATCTTCCAGTCGGTGTCGCTGCGCACCGCCGGCTTCAACAGCGTCGATATCGGCGCGATGCACCCAGGTACCTGGCTCGGGATGGATGTGTTCATGTTCATCGGTGGTGGCTCGGCCGGCACTTCGGGCGGTATCAAGGTGACCACCTTCGCCGTGCTGCTGTTCGTCATCGTCGCCGAGGTCCGTGGTGACCGGACGGTGCACGCCTTCGATCGGCGGATCTCCTCCCGGACGGCCCGGCAGGCCATCACGGTGGCGCTGCTGTCGGTAGCCGCGGTGGTGATCTCGACCATCGTCCTGGTGCAGATCACCCGGTTCTCCACCGATCGGGTGCTCTTCGAGGTGGTCAGCGCTTTTGGCACCACCGGCCTGAGCACCGGCATCACCGGGCAGTTGCCGGGGGTCGGTCTGATCCTGCTGACGGTGCTGATGTTCCTCGGCCGACTGGGACCCGTCACCCTGGTGTCGGCGCTGGCACTGCGGGACAGTGAGCGGCGCTACGAATATCCGGAAGGCAGACCGCTGATCGGCTGACACCATCGGGAGGATGAGGATGCTCGACTACGACCGGGAAGCCGGTTACTACGACGAATCACGGGGCGGCACCGCCCGGGCGGTGGCGGCCGCCGACGCGATCCGCCGACTGCTGGACGGTACCGACGGGCTGGCCGGTGCCGACTGGCTGGCCGGTGCGGACCGGCTACTGGTCGACATCGCCGGTGGCACCGGCAGCGTGACGGCCGAACTGGCCGGCGACGGAATGGACGTACTGGCCACCGATCTGTCCGACGGGATGCTGCGGATCGCGGCGAGCCGGCTACCCGGCCGGGTGCTGCGCGGCGATGCGACCCGGCTGCCGGTGCGGGACCGATCGGTCGCGGCGGTCACCTCGATCTGGCTGCTGCACCTGCTCACAGCGGAGCAGGTGGCACGGGTGATCAGTGAGGTCGGCAGAATCCTGCGGCCCGGTGGCCGGTACATCACCACGGTGGACAAGGACGGCGCCCGGCATCGGGGCACGACCGTACCGACCGACAGACGCGAGGTGGTCGAACGGCTGGCCGCCGCGGAGGGCCTATGGACGGTGGGACGCACCAACTTCGTCGGCCACGGCCAGGGCGAGGGGAACCAGCCGGATCCGGTCTACACCCTGCTAGCCTTCGCCCGCTGATACCGGACCAACCAGAGACGGGCCGTTCGTGTGAGAACTCGGGGATCGTCGCTGGCCCATGGCGACGCCGATGCGGTCGCCGTGTTGGGCCTCGGCCGGTTCGGTGCTGCAGTGGCAGCGGAGCTGATCGATGCCGGGACCGAGGTGCTCGGCGTCGACGCCGACGCCGCAGCGGTCCAGCGGCTCAGTGGCCAGCTGACCCACATCCTGCAGGCCGATTCCACCGATGCCGAGGCGCTGCGGCAGGTCGGCATCGGTGAGTTCGGCCGGGCGGTGATCGGGATGGGCAACGACATCGAGGCCAGCCTGTTGACCGCATCGGTGGTGCTGGAGGCCTGCGTCGGCGAAGTCTGGGCGAAGGCGATCTCGGAGCCGCACGCCAAGATTCTGGTCAAGCTCGGCGTCCAGCACGTGGTGCGGCCCGAGTACGACATGGGTCGTCGGGTGGCGAACCTGGTGCGCGGCCGGATGCTCGACTACATCGAGTTCGACGACGGCTACGCGATGGGTGAGACGGTGCCGCCGGCGAAGATGGTTGGCCAATCGCTGGACACCGTCCGGCTGCGTGAGCAGTTCGGGGTGACGGTGGTGGCGCTGAAGCGGCACGGCGCCGGATTCGTCGAATCGCTACCCGGCACCGAGATCCGCGCCGACGATCTGGTGATCGTCTCGGGCACCCGACAGGACGTGCAGCGCTTCTCCCAGCAGAAGTGACAGTGCCCGGCCAGCCGTGTTGATCATGGGGTGCTGCCCGCGAAATGCCCGGAGAGTGTCCGTTTTGCCGGGCAGCACGTCATGATCGACGATTGATCACCGACCGAGCAGCAGCCACTCGACCGGATGGGAGAGTGGTGGGGTGGGTACTCCGGTCCGGTGCGAGGCAGTGATCGAGCTGTCCGCGGTTCGCAGGAACGTGACAGCGATCCGCGCCGCCCTGGGCCCAGCCGTCGCGGTGCTGGCGGTGGTCAAAGCCGACGGTTACGGCCACGGCGCCGTCCAGGTCGCCCGTGCTGCCCTGGATGCCGGCGCCGAGATGCTCGGGGTGGCCACCCTGGCCGAAGCCGTTGCGCTACGGCAGGCCGGGCTGACGGCACCGCTGGTCGGCTGGCTGTGGGTGCCGGGCGAGGACCCGGGACCGGCGCTGTCCGCCGGTGTCCAGGTCGGGGTCAGCTCGCTGCCGCAGCTGGATGCGGTACTGGCATCGGCCGGAGCGGACCGACCCAGGATCCACCTGAAGATCGACACCGGCCTCGGCCGCGGCGGAGCAGCCGGCAGCGACATCGCCCCGTTGTTGCGGGCGGCCGCCACCGCCGCTGCCGCCGGCCGGGTCGAGGTCGCCGGCTTGATGAGCCACCTGGCCAGCGCCGACGTGCCGGGTGACGAGTCGGTGCCGGAGCAGATCGCGACCTTCGATGCCGTCTGCCGACGGGCGACCGATGCCGGACTGCGGCCGGCGGTCCGTCACCTGGCCAACACCGCGGGCGCCCTGGCCCACCCCGGGACCCGACTGGACATGGTCCGGATCGGCATCGGCCTGTACGGGCTGAGCCCGGTCCACGATGGCCCGGCGCTGCGACCGGCGATGACCCTGCGGGCCACCGTCGCGCTGACCAAGCGGGTGCCGGCCGGACATGGCGTCTCGTACGGCCTCACCTATCGCACCTCCGCCGAGACGACGCTGGCGCTGGTGCCGATCGGCTACGCCGACGGGGTGCCGCGGGCCGCCTCGAACGCCGCGGAGGTCTCGATCGGCGGCCGCCGGCTGCGGATCGCCGGGCGCGTGGCGATGGATCAGTTCGTCGTCGACTGCGGGAACCAGCAGGTGCGGGCCGGCGACCAGGTGCTGCTGTTCGGCCCCGGGGATGACGGCGAGCCGACGGCCACCGACTGGGCAGACGCCTGCGACACCATCGACTACGAGATCGTCACCCGGATCGGTCCACGAACGCCGCGCCGTTATCTGGAAGGGCGGGACTGATCCAATGGGAACGTTCGGCAAGATCGTCGGAGCAGTGTCGGTGGTCACCGGCGCGGCCGGGGCCGTCGCGGCCAGCGGGGTGACGGCGCAGCGGCGGGCGGTCCGCCGGTACCGCGAGCTGGCGGCCAGCCCTGACATCCATTACGACACGCTCACCGCCGATCGCACCTACTCGGTGGCCTCGGCGGACGGTTTGGCGCTGCACGTGGAGGAGGTCGGTCCCACCGCCGCACCACTCACGGTGATCTTCGCGCATGGTTGGACGCTGCGGCTCGGCGCTTGGCATTACCAGCGGATCGCACTGTCCGGCAATGGATTCGGCACCGGATCCGGCCCGGAAGCCAGGTTGGTCTTCTTCGACCAACGGTCGCACGGTCGATCGGGCCGCGCCGATCCGGGCCGGTCGACCGTGACGGCGGTGTCCGAGGATCTGGCGGCGGTGATCGCCACCGCCGCTCCCACCGGTCCGCTGGTGATCGTCGGCCACTCGTTGGGCGGGATGGCCCTGTTGGGGCTGGCCGAGACAGACCCGGCGCTGTTCTACGAGCGGGTGGTCGGCTATGCGCTGATGGACTCGTCCGCCCGGTACGGCAGCGAGAAGGGGTCGAGGCCGCCGCTGCTGGGCGGAAATCCGGTGGTGCGGGCGGTGACGGCCACCGCGTCGCGATATCCGCGGCTGTTCGAGCGGGGTCGACCGGCCACCAGGGAAGCCGTCTGGCTGCTCACCCGGAGCTTCGGTTTCGCAGATCCGGACGTCCCGACGCACTTGGTCGACTATGTCGATGAGATGATCTCGTCGGTCCCGGTGGATGTGATCGCCGACTTCATCCCGGCCATCATCGGGCATGACGTGCGGGCCGGCGTCCGGGTGCTGGCCGATCTTCCGGGGCTGATCCTGTGTGGTGAAGCCGATCGGATCACCCCGCCCGTCCAGTCCTGGGCACTGGCCGAGGCGTTGCCGGATGCCGAACTGCTGATCGTCGCCGGCGCCGGTCACAACGTGATGCTGGAGAACCCGCAGGTCGTCAACGCCGCCCTGCAAAAGTTGTTGCAACTGGCGGGGATTCGGGCCGGACTCGCCGGCATCGACGATCCGGACGGGGTGGTCACCTGATGACCGCGCTCCACCGGCAGGTCGAACTTCCGGTGCTCGCCGACACCCTGGCATTCGGCGCCGCGATCGGTCGACGTCTGCAACCGGGTGATCTGATCATCCTGTCCGGCGAACTGGGTGCCGGGAAAACGGCGCTGACCAAGGGCATCGCCGCCGGGATGGGCATCACCGACACCATCACCTCGCCGACCTTCGTACTCGCCAGAGTGCACCACGGTGCCAGCGGCACTCTGGTGCATGTCGATGCCTACCGGCTCGGCGACGCGGTGGAACTGGACGACCTGGACCTGGACACCGACCTGACCCGGGCGGCAGTGGTGGTCGAATGGGGCGACGGGCTGGCCGAGCAGTTGTCGGCAGATCCGGTGCACATCAAGCTGTTTCGTCATCCCGACGACCGGCGGACGGCCACCATGACGGTGACCGGCAAGCGCTGGCATACCATCGCCGCCGACATCACCCAGCAGCCGGGAACGGTCATCGGGCCGGCCGGCCCCAGCAACTGCTAGCCGCGCGGCGGCGTCGAGGCCCGCACAGCCAACTCGACCGCGACCTGATGGTGCACCACCCGACCCGGATCACCGCTGGTGTCCAGGGCGAGAACCGTTGCCAGCCGGCCGATCTCCTCGAGCGGCAGCTTCACCGTCGTCAGCGGTGGACGGATGTCGCGGAGCATCGGCACGTCCTCGAAACCGGCGATGGCCATATCCTGCGGCACCAGGTAGTGATGTTCGGCCAACGCGGCGATGGCGCCGACCGCCATCACGTCATTGACCGCGAACACCACGTCGACGGCGTCGGGATCCAGGCCCTGCTCGAGCAGTTCGGTCATCCCGACATAGCCGCCGTCCCGGGAGAACTGGGCCGACAGCACATGTTCGGCGGGCAGCTCACAGCCGCAGGCAGTGAGCCCGGCCCGGAAGCCGGCCACCCGGTCCTCGCTGGTCGCCAGGTTTTCCGGGCCGGCCAGCACGGCGAATCGGCGGTAGCCCAACGAGAACAGCAGCCGAGCCAGTCGATCGGCGCCGCCGGCGTTGTCGATCACCACGGTGTTCACCCCGGGCATCGGTCGGCCGATGGCGGCCACCTGTCCGCCGGTGGCCGCGAAGTCGGCGATCTCGGCGGCCAGTGCCGCGTCGGCCGCCGGGTCGGCGAATCGGGAACCGGCCAGGATCACCGCCCTGGCCCGCTGCCGCCGGAGCTCGGCAACGTGCCGGATCTCGGTCGCCGGATCGCCGCCGGTGGCGGCCACCGTGACGATCAGATCGTTGGCGGCCGCAGAGGCCATCACGCCGGCCGCCACCGAGGCGGCGAACGGATCGGCGATGTCGTGCACGATCAGCCCGATCGAACTGGTCCGGCCGCGGGACATCGCCTGGGCAGCGGCGTTCGGGACGTAGTGCAGCGCCCTGGCCGACGCCAGTACCCGATCCGCCAGCTCGGCTCGGACCGTCCGGCCGCCGGACGCGCCGTGCAGGGCCCGGGAGGCGGTGGCCAGCGACACCCCGGCGGCAGCGGCGACATCGGCCAGCGTCGGGGAGGCTGCCGCGGCCATCGTTGCCTCCCGCCTGCCAGTGTGGGGGAAACGCTACCGGTCGGCGGGGTCGGCGTCAGGGTGAGCCGCTCGACGAGGCCGGCCCAGCTCAACGGCTAGCGTCGGTGACCTCGGTGCAGGTGCGCCCGATCGAGCCGATGGTCGACTCCGATCACGGCATGCATGACCACGCCTCAGACCCACAGCGGGACGAAGCTGTAGAGCCCGTGGGTGGTGACGGCGACGTCGCTGCCCGCCGGGCCGGTACGTCGCACCCGCGTCATCGTCGCTCCCACCGGGATCACCATGACGCCGTCGTCGACGAGCTGCTCGACCAGCGCGCTCGGCAGGTCGCGGGCGGCCGCCGAGACGAGGATCCGGTCGAACGGAGCGTCGTCAGGGGCGCCGAGGACGCCGGGAACGGCCAGCCGGATCGATGCCCACGGGAGGTCCTGTCGCGCGAGGTTGCCCGAGCCGAAGGTAACGAGGTCAGGCTCGCGCTCGACACCGATCACCCCGCCCCGCTCGCCGACGACGTGGGCGAGCAGGGCCGTGGTCCACCCGGAGCCGCTGCCCAGGTCGAGCACTCGGTGCCCGACGTGCAGGTCGAGCAGGTCCAGCATGGCGCGCACGGTGCGCGGCTGTGAGTTCGTCTGACCGTGCCCGATCGGGATTGCGGCGTCCACCTGCGCCTCCCGCCGACGGTGCCGCGGCAGGAAACCGATCCGGTCGATCGCCCGGAACGCGTCGTCCACTGCGGCATGACCCACGACACAGTGGAGCACATGGACAGGCCGTCGTGGGTGGTCAGAATCTGCCCGAAACTCGGAACACTGCCGCACCAGCGGTACGGCCGGCCGTCTCTTCGGTCAGGGTGGCCCGCGCCCGACCAGCGGATACCCGCCTCGATGAAGCCGGGTTCTAGACTCGGCGGATCATGCTGGTTCTGGCCATCGACACCTCGACTCCCGTCGTCTCCGCGGGGATCGCCCGTGTCCCGTTGCCGAGCGAGCTGATGGCGGCGGCGACCCCGCCGACACCGGTGGCCGTGCTCGCCGAGCGGTCCGTCGCCGATCCGTTCGCTGCTGCCGAGCAGTTGATGCCGCTGGTGTCGGCGGCATTGGCGGGGGCCGGCACCACCCTGAAGGCGCTGGACGCCGTGGTGGTCGGAGTCGGGCCCGGCCCGTTCACCGGGCTACGGGTCGGCATCGCCACCGCCGCCGCGCTTGGTGATGGTCTGGCCCGACCGGTGCACGGGGTCGGCAGCCATCACGCCATCGCGCTGTCGGTGGCTGAACCGCCCGGGGCGTTCCTGGTGATCACCGACGCCCGACGCCGAGAGGTGTACGCCTCGGCCTACCAGGCCGGTCGGCCGATCGGTGGGCCGGTGGTGCTGCCGCCGGCAGCGCTGCCGGAGTTCATCGAACAGCTGCCGGCGCCGCCGGTGGCGGTGTCCGGCGCGGGCGCCGAACTGGTCGATCTCGACCTCCCTCGACTGCCGATCGGCTCGCTGTCCCACGGGCTGGTGCTGGCGGCCGGCCTGGCGCTGGTGACCGGCGCCGTACCCGGACCGCTGACCCCGCGCTACCTGCGGCGGCCGGATGCCACCGAACCCGGCACGGTCAAGTCGGTGCCGACGTGAGCACCTCGGCGGCGACCGCGGATCGGCAGGCGCTGCAGCTGATGCGGTGGCCGGACATCGCCGCCGTCGCCGAGTTGGAACAGTTGCTCTTCCCCACCGATTCGCCGTGGACCGCCGAGATGTTCTGGGCCGAACTCGCTGCCGGACACCATTACCTGGTGCACCGCGCTCCGGACGGGAGCGTCGATGGCTACGCCGGACTGGCCGGCAACACTGGCGAAGCCGGCATCCAGACCATCGGTGTGCACCCGGCGATGCAGGGCAGGGGACTGGGCCGAGCGCTGTTGGACGCACTGTTGGTGCAGGCCGCTGATCGTCGGGTACTGCTCGAGGTCCGCACCGACAACGAGGCGGCAATCGCCCTGTACCAGAGCTCAGGATTCCACCGGATCGGGTTGCGGCGCAAGTACTATCAGCCCAGTGGGGCCGACGCCCTCACGATGGAGCGACCGGCCGCCGGGAGCAAGGGTGGATAGCAGCAACGACCTCGGGATCGGCTCGGGCGCCGTCATTCTCGGGTTGGAATCGTCCTGCGACGAGACCGGCGCCGGGCTGGTCCGGATCGGTCCGCCGGCCGCCGGCGATCCGATCGGTGCGACCTGCCGGATCGAACTGCTCGGACACCACTTGGCGTCCTCGTCGGACCAACATGCGCGATTCGGCGGGGTGGTTCCAGAGATCGCCTCCCGCGCCCATCTGGAGGCGCTGCTGCCGACCGTCCGGGCCGCATTCGACGCCGCCGGTTTGCGCTACTCCGATGTCGATGCCATCGCCGTCACCTGTGGGCCCGGGCTGGCCGGCGCTCTGCTGGTCGGGGTGGCGGCGGCCAAGGCCTACGCCGCCGCCTGGGACGTGCCGCTGTTCGGGGTGAACCACCTGGCCGGACACGTGGCCGCCGACACTCTGGAACACGGACCGTTGCCGTCGCCGACGCTGGCGTTGTTGGTCTCCGGTGGGCACACCCAACTGCTGACGGTGACTGATCTCGGTGGTCGGATCGAACAGCTGGGCAGCACCGTCGACGACGCCGCCGGGGAGGCCTATGACAAGGTCGCCCGGCTGCTCGGCCTCGGCTATCCGGGCGGACCGGTGATCGATCGTCTTGCGGCCCAAGGGGATCCGGCCGCCGTCCGATTCCCGCGGGGCCTGACCGGACCGCGGGACAACCCGTACGACTTCTCCTTCTCCGGCCTCAAGACAGCAGTCGCCCGGCACGTCGAAGGACTCCGCCGGGACGGTGCGGCAGTGCCGGTGCCGGACATCTGCGCGAGTTTCCAGGAGGCGGTGGCCGACGTGCTGACCGCCAAGACGGTCCGAGCGGCCACCGATCTGGGCATCGACACCGTGGTGATCGCCGGTGGGGTCGCGGCCAATGGGCGGCTGCGGACACTGGCCCAACAACGCTGCCGCACCGCGGGTCTGACGCTGCGGATCCCGTCGCCGGGACTGTGCACCGACAACGGGGCGATGATCGCGGCGGTCGGCGCGCATGTGGCGATGTCGGGTGGTGCACCGTCGGTCGACCTGCTCACCGGCAACCCCGGTTTGGCTGTCAGCACCGTGCACGTGTGACGATCGCACTGTGACCGGCGATCGCACTGTGACCGACGATCGCACTGTGGCCATCGCTACCGAGCAGAGGAGCCGGCATGGGTGAAGCAGAGACCTTCGGCAACCCACACGCGCAGGAGTTCGTCGCAAAGCTGATCGGGTTGCCGCATGCCGGCGCCAGTGACCTGATCATCGGCGTACTGCGGCGGGTGGAGGAATCCGGCGAGGTGCTGGATGCCACCGAGGCCGATCAGGGCCGGGTGGCGGTGGCGCTGCTGCTGGCCGAACAGGCGCCATCGGTGCTCGATGGAGCGCCGACGTTGGAGCGGCTGCGCAGTTACCTGGCAGACCTGGACACCGAGCTGACGCCGGCCCGCCGCACCCTGTGCAATGGGGTTGTCCGGCGGATCCTGCTACCGGACGCCAACGAGTGGTACGCGGGCTGGCCGAGCGCGGAATTGCGGCAGTCGGCGCTGGCCTCGGTGCGGCAGTTGGCCGACCTGTTGGCCGATGACTGACCCCTGTTGAAGAACTGGCACTCGGATGAGTAGAGTGCCAATCGAGAGGCGATGGCGTTCTGTCGGCACCCGCGACGACGGCAGGTCGGCATCGCGGCTCACCGCACCAGCGAGCACTCGCACGATCCTGTGCAACTCGCATTTCCTGACAACGAAAACCCCAGAAGGGGGAGGTCAATCACAGTGGCGAGCGTGAAGATCCAGCCGCTCGAGGACAAGATCCTCGTCCAGGCCAATGAGGCCGAAACCACCACCGCATCCGGTCTGGTCATCCCGGACACCGCCAAGGAGAAGCCCCAGGAGGGCACCGTCCTTGCGGTCGGTCCGGGTCGTATCGACGACAACGGCAAGCGGGTCCCGATCGACGTCGCCGAAGGCGATGTCGTCATCTATTCGAAGTACGGCGGCACCGAGGTCAAGTACTCAGGTCAGGACTACCTGATCCTGTCGGCCCGCGACGTGCTGGCCAAGATCTCCAAGTGACCCATCGGTGGGTCGATCGGCACCGCCGATCGACGCACCGTCTCACGCCCCGGCGGTCGGATCTCGGCCGTTCGGGGCGTGAGCCGTCTCCCAGCATTGATCGAGCCCAGAAAAGGAAGCCACGAGAACCATGGCGAAGCAGATCAGCTTCGATACCGCCGCGCGCAGGTCGATGCAGCGCGGCGTCGACAAATTGGCCGATGCGGTCAAGGTCACCCTCGGCCCGCGCGGCCGGAACGTCGTGCTGGACAAGAAGTTCGGCGGCCCGACGGTCACCAATGACGGGGTCACCATTGCCCGCGAGATCGAACTGGACGATGCCAGGGAGAACCTCGGCGCCCAGTTGGTGAAGACCGCGGCCACCAAGACCAACGACGTCGCCGGCGACGGCACCACCACCGCGACGGTGCTGGCCCAGGCGATGATCGCCGAAGGAATTCGCAACGTGACGGCCGGCGCCGATCCGATGGCGCTGCGCTCCGGCATCGGCAAGGCCGCCGCCAGGGTGAACGAGATTCTGGCCGAGCGGTCCACCGCGGTCGCCGGCAACCGGGATCGGATCGCCCAGGTCGGCAGCATCGCCTCCCGCGACGAGCTGATCGGAAGTTTGCTCGGCGAGGCGCTGGAGAAGGTCGGCGGCGACGGGGTGGTGACGGTCGAGGAATCCAACGGCACCTCCATCGAACTCGAGTACACCGATGGCATGCAGTTCGACAAGGGCTTCATCTCGCCGCATTTCATCACCGACCCGGAAGAGGGTCAGGCCGTCCTGGAGGACGCGAAGATCCTGCTGGTCCGGGAAAAGGTGTCGGCGCTGGCCGACCTGCTCCCGCTGCTGGAGAAGGTGCTCGAGGCGCAGCTCCCGCTGTTGATCATCGCCGAGGACATCGACGGCGAGGCGTTGTCCACCCTGGCGGTCAACGCGATCCGCAAGACCATCAAGGTGGTGGCGGTGAAGTCGCCGTACTTCGGCGATCGTCGCAAGGCCTTCATGCAGGATCTGGCCATCGTCACCGGCGGTGAAGTGGTGTCGGCCGAGGTCGGGTTGAAGCTGTCCGAAGTCGGCCTTGACGTGTTGGGCAGTGCCCGCCGGATCGTCATCGACAAAGACACCACCACCGTCGTCGACGGTGGCGGTGATGCGGCAGCGGTCGCCGGTCGGACGGAGCAGATCCAGGCTGAGATCGCCGACACCGACTCCGATTGGGATCGGGAGAAGCTGCAGGAGCGGCTGGCCAAGCTGGGCGGTGGCGTTGCCGTCATCAAGGTCGGTGCTGCGACCGAGACCGAGGTCAAGGAACGCAAGCACCGGATCGAAGATGCGGTGGCGGCCACCAGGGCGGCCGTTGCGGAGGGGATCATCCCCGGCGGCGGTTCGGCCCTGGTGCACGCTGCGGCAGAATTGGCCGGCGGACTGGGGCTGTCCGGCGACGAGGCGGTCGGGGTTGCTCTGGTCCGCAAGGCGCTGACGGCGCCGTCCTTCTGGATCGCCGCGAACGCCGGCGCCGAGGGTGCCGTGGTGGTCAACAGGATCGCCGAGCTGCCGATCGGTCACGGCTACGACGCGGACGCCGGCGAGTTCGGCGACCTGGTGGCGGCCGGCATCATCGACCCGGTCAAGGTGACCCGGTCCGCAGTGTCCAACGCAGCGTCGATCGCCGGGATGTTCCTGACCACGGAGGCCACGATCACCGACATCAAACAGGGAGAGTCGCCTGCCGGTGGCGGCCACGGCCACGCGCACTGACCTGCGCCGTCGACACTCCGGGATCGTCATTGCAGGGTCGAGTCAGTAGGACCGAAAGGGTCCCCGCCGAGATCGGCGGGGACCCTTTTGTGCAGGTCGGGGGATAGATCGGTCACCGAGTGGGTGGTTCGATGGTCGGCAACGCCGTCCGTTCCGTCTCGGACAGACCGCCCCAGATGCCGTACGGCTCGTGTACCGACAGCGCGTGGGCCCGGCAGTTGGCCAGTACCGGGCACTCCAGGCAGATGGCTTTGGCCTTGGCCTCGCGACGCGCTCGGGCGGGGCCCCGCTCGCCCTCCGGGTGGAAGAAATAGGAACTCGCCATGCCACGGCAGGCGCCGAGCAGCTGCCAATCCCACAGGTCCGCGTTCGGACCGGGAAGTCGCCGGGTATCCGCCACGTCCGTCCCTTCGTCCGGCTGTGCCGTCAGGGAGTCCGCGCGATCAGAGCAACGGCGAGCCCATCAGCTGGGCTCGTAACGCTGCTCCGCTCCGACCCGACTCGGTGCGGCGATGTACTTGTCGATCATGAAACTAGGCGTGTTGTCGCTGGTGGACAACCATCCGCCCGGTGAACAACGAGCAATCGGCAGGGGTTTGGTCGATCGACGCGAACGGTGAGTGTGCGCTCTGTTGATCGCTCGCCCATTAGTGACGGCAAAGTGGCCCTATGCACCCACTCGGTGTAGGCCGAAGTGGGTATTTTGTGGTAAGACTCATCCCTACCGGGGCAATTTCGTGTGCATAGGTGTCGCCTGGTGGAGGGATCCCCGGGCGAGCATCGCAGGAGGGTGCTGGCATGACGAGTGTGCTGATCTGCGACGAACGGCGAACGGCCAGGGATGGCCTGACCAGGGTGATGTCGGCGGTGGCATCGGTCGAGGACGTCGACTGCGTCGCCTCCGGCGACGAACTGCTCAATCGTTTCGGCCGGGAAGCCGCCGACATCGTGCTGATCGGCACGCAACGAGCGCTGACCAGCGGCATCGAAGCGACCCGCCGGTTACTCGCGCTGCATCCCGGAGCGGTCGTCATCGTCTTCGGATCACCGGACGACACCGCATCCATTGCCGCCGCCATCGCCTGTGGTGCCCGCGGGTTTCTCCGCTGGGACGCCACCCGGCCGGAGATCGTCGCCGCGTTGGCCGATGCGTTGGCCGATCCGAGACTGCAAAGCCAACGGCTCGAAGGCTCCGACAACGATGTCCCGCTGACCGAGCGGGAACTGCAGGTGCTGCGCGGGATGAGTCAGGGCCAGTCCAACGCCGAGATCGGCCGGGAGTTGTTTCTTTCCGAGGACACGGTGAAGACCCACGCACGCCGTTTGTTCCGTAAGCTCGGCGCACGAGATCGGGCGCAGGCCGTGGCGGTGGGGTTCCGTCGCGGATTGGTCGCCTGACCCGGCGAGCGGAGGCGGGTGACATGGTCGGGGCCACCCGGACGATCGCCTCCGCGACGGTGTCGCCGTCGGTGGATGAGCTGGTCGAGGCTGCGCTGGCAGGTGATCGTGGCGCCCTGGACCGGCTGATTCAGGACGTCCACCCGATGATCGTGCGGTACTGCCGGTCCCGGGTGAACGGCCGTCAACGGACCGTGGCCGGCGTCGACGACGTCGCCCAGGACGTCTGCCTGGCCGTGGTGGCGGCCCTGCCCAAGTATCGCCGGAGCGAGACACCCTTCCTCGGATTCGTCTATGGCATCGCTGCGCACAAGGTCGCGGACGCCCATCGGGCATCGGCGCGGGTACGCAGCATCCCGGTACCGGAGTTCCCCGATGCACCGGACGACGCCGAGAGCCCGGAGCAGCGGGCGATGCGAACGGCCACCTCCGCGCAGATCGGCGAGGTGCTGGCCACCTTGCCCGAGCAGCAGCAGGAGATCCTGCGACTTCGAGTGGTCGTCGGACTCAGCGCCGAACAGACCGCGTCGGCCCTGTCGATGTCGGCCGGTGCGGTCCGGGTGGCCCAGCATCGGGCCCTCGGCCGGTTGCGTTCCCTGTTGACGGCGGCCGGCGAGACCCCGGTCGACGAGGGCGGCTGGGCGGAGGTCATCGGATGAGCCGCGCAGCCGATCGACGCCTCGACATCCATGCAGTGGTGTCGGACGATGTGCTGCTCGACCGGGTCGGTGGCGGCGTCGATCTCGATCTGTTCGACGGCCCCTCGATCGAGTCGGTGCTACAGCAATGGCGGGCGGACTGCCTGCTCGATCTGCCGCCGGCACCCAGCGGCAGCCTGGTTCGCAAGGCCTCGCACTGGGGACGGCGCGCGCCGCGCCGGGAGCCGGCCGGCCGCGAACGGCGACGGTCACCGTGGCAGGCGGCCACCGGGATCGCCGCGTCGATCATCCTGTTGCTCGGCGGGACGACCGTGGCGGGTTCCCGGACCGCGCGTCCAGGCGACGCACTCTGGCCGGTCACCCAGTTGCTATGGTCCGATCGGGCCGATTCGGTGCTGGCCTCGCAGGCCGTACAACAGTTGCTGGGAGAGGCGCATCAGGCTCTCCTGGCAGGTGATCTGGGTCGCGCCAGGATCGCGGTGGCCGCGGCGGCCGGCAAATTTCCGCGGATCCAGGGTCAAGATGGTCGCGAGTCGCTGCTGGCCGATCTGCAGAACACCCAGCAGCAACTCGACTCCGCACCGGCTTCAGCCAGCAGCCAGACCTCGTCCGACTCGTCCGACCCGTCCGACTCGGTCGACTCGTCCGACCCGGTCGACTCGTCCGATCCGATCGACTCGTCCGACCCGGTCGACTCGTCCGACCCGGTCGCGCCGGCCCCCGTCGGCAAGGACGGCGCCGATGGGTTGGGCAACACTGGCGGAACGGCCAGCAACGGCCCCGCCACTGATCCATCGGCCGCCGGTGCCCCGGCCGCAGGCAGCAATTCCGGGGTCGCATCCGCTGGCGCCGACCGGGCTGCATCCGCTGGCACCGACCGGGCCGCATCCGGTAGCGCCGACCGGAACACATCCCGCGATGCTGCCGGCGTCGCGGCCAGCAGTCCGGCCGTCCGAGCTTCCCAGCCGACACATCCCGAGCGGAACGCCGATGGGCCATCGGTGCGGTCGACGTCACCGACGACTGCCGACGCGCCGAAGGCCGCCGGATCCGTGCCCGCCCAGCCACTGAACGCGGATCCCGGGACCGGGCAGCCGGCTGAGCCCACCATGAAGCATCACCGGACGTCAGCGGCGCCGACCACCGGGCCGGCAACCATCAGTGCACCGCAGCCCGCCGGATCGGGCGGGTCGACAACGGCGCCGGAGTCGTCCGGCTCCGGCCGGTCGTCGGACTCTGGGGCCTCGACCGAAGCGTCATCGTCCTCGGACACTTCCGTCCCGTCGTCCGAATCGGCGTCGACTCCACCGGCCACCTCGGCCGAGTCGTCGGCCGGCAGGTCGGTGCCGGCGGTGTCGATCCCCACCCTGCCGTCAGCGGCGCCGCACGCGAGACCGATCCGGCCGCCGACATCATCGGCGCCCTCCGACGACCAGCCGCCGCCGACCTCGATCGAACTCGACTCAGCTCCCACCGGGGCCGCCGGCTCCACGGATCCGGCCAGCACCGATCCGGCTATCGATCCGGCCAGCACCGATCCGGCTATCGATCCGGCCAGCACCGATCCGGCTATCGATCCGGCCAGCACCGATCCTGCTATCGATCCGGCTATTGATTCGGCTGCCGATCAGAACACCGATCAGAACACCGATCCGGCCGACATCGATGCGGACGCCCCCTTCGCTGACGCCCCCTTCGCGACAGTGGCCGCGACCTCCGCGCCACACCCGAACTGAGCCGATCTGCTGCCGCACTAGGATGAGGGCATCCCATCTCCGCAGTGCCCGCTCATCCCAGGGCAGCACGGAAGGCAGCAGATGACTCGTTCCGCAGCGCAGACCGAAACCGTTCGATCCGACCAGCTACCCGCCGACCTGGCCGAGCTGTACGCCCCGGCTGCCCGCACCTCGGGCGCCGGATCCGGACTCGGGTCGGCCGAGGAATCTGACGACAAGTTCGCGCTGATCGGGCTCACCTACGACGACGTCCTGCTGTTGCCGGACGCCTCCGATCTGGTCCCCAGCGAAGCCGATACCAGTTCCCGGCTGACCAGGAACGTGACGCTCAAGATCCCGTTGGTGTCCAGCGCGATGGACACCGTCACCGAGTCGCGGATGGCCATCGCAATGGCCCGCCAAGGTGGTATCGGGGTGCTGCACTACAACATGCCGCCGGCGGAACAGGCCTCGCAGATCGAGATCGTCAAGCGTTCCGAGGCCGGCATGGTGACCGACCCGGTCACCTGCCTGCCGGATGCGACGCTGGCCGCGGCCGACGCGCTGTGTGCCCGGTTCCGCATCTCCGGCGTTCCGGTCACCGATGCCGCCGGCCACCTGCTGGGCATCATCACCAACAGGGACATGCGGTTCGAGACCGATCTGTCCCGCCCGGTCCGCGAGGTGATGACACCGATGCCGCTGGTGACAGCGCCGGTCGGGGTGTCCGGTGACGCCGCGCTCGGGCTGTTGCGCAAGCACAAGATCGAAAAGCTCCCGCTGGTCGATGCCGACGGCAAGCTGCGTGGCCTGATCACCGTCAAGGATTTCGTCAAGACCGAGCAATACCCGAACGCCACCAAGGATGCCGACGGCCGGCTGCTGGTGGCCGCCGCCGTCAGTGTCGGAGATCCGGCTCACGCCAGGGCGATGGGTCTGGTCGACGCCGGTGTCGATGTGCTGGTGGTGGACACCGCGCACGGCCATTCCCGGGCAGTGGCCGACATGGTCGCCCGGCTGCAGCACGACGTCGGGTCCAGGGTGGACATCATCGGCGGGAACGTGGCGACCAGGGCGGGTGCCCAGGCGCTGGTCGACGCCGGCGCCGACGGAGTCAAGGTGGGCGTCGGGCCAGGATCGATCTGTACCACCAGGGTGGTCACCGGCATCGGCGTACCGCAGGTGACGGCGATCCATGAGGCGGCCAAGGCCTGCCGGCCGGCCGGCGTTCCGGTGATCGGTGACGGCGGGCTGCAGTTCTCCGGCGACATCGCCAAGGCGATCGCCGTCGGTGCCGATACGGTGATGCTCGGGTCGCTGCTGGCCGGCGTCGAAGAATCGCCAGGCGATACAATCTTCGTCGGCGGCAAACAGTACAAGGCCTACCGCGGAATGGGGTCGTTGGGTGCCATGCAGGCCCGCACCCCGACCGGCGGATCGGCCGGCTACTCCCGTGGTCGATACGGCCAGGACGACGTCCTCAGCGACGACAAGCTCGTCCCACAAGGCATCGAGGGACGGGTGCCGCACCGGGGCCGGCTGACCGATGTCGCCCACCAACTCGTCGGCGGACTGCGAGCGGCGATGGGCTTCACCGGGTCGCGGACGATCGGTGAACTGAAGGATGCCAAACTGGTCCGGGTCACCTCGGCCGGGCTCAAGGAGTCGCACCCGCACGACATCACCATCACCGCCGAAGCCCCGAACTACATCGACCGCTAGGAGCCCTGCCGCCCGATGAACGACAGCGCCTGATGAATGACAGCGTGGAGATCGGGCTCGGCCGGACCGCCCGGCGCAGCTACACCCTCGACGACATCGGTATCGTGCCGTCCCGGCGTACCCGATCGTCATCGGAGGTGTCCACCGCCTGGCAGATCGATGCCTACCGGTTCGAGATCCCTTGTCTCACCCAACCTTCGGATGCGGTCGTCGATCCGGACACGGCTGTGGCGGTCGGCCGGCTCGGCGGGCTCGGGGTGTTGGACGGCGAGGGACTGTGGGCCAGGCACGCCCAGCCGCAGCAGGTGATCGACGAATTGGTCGAAGCGGCGGAGAACGCCGAATTCGGCGACCAGGTGATCAGCGCCGTCCAACAGGCCTACTCGGCTCCGGTGTCGATCGACCTGCTCACCGAGGCGATCCGGACGTTGGCCGCCGGCGGCGGAACGGTGGCCGTCCGGCTGTCACCGCAGAACGCCGGATCGCTGGCGCCGCAGGTGATTGCGGCCGGCGTCGAACTACTGGTCATCCAGGGCACCATTGTCTCGGCCGAACATGTGCAGGCGAACGGCGAACCGTTGAACCTGAAGAGCTTCATCGCTGAGCTGGATGTCCCGGTGATCGTCGGCGGGTGCTCCAACTACCAGACAGCCACCCACCTGATGCGAACCGGCGCGGCCGGGGTGATCGTCGGGACCGGATCCGGGCTGACCGCCACCACCGACATGGTGCTGGGTATCGAGGTTCCGATGGCCACCGCCATCGCGGACGCGGCCGCCGCTCGGCGTGCCTATCTCGATGAAACCGGTGGCCGCTACGTCCATGTGATCGCCGCCGGCGACCTGAGTTCCAGCGCCGATGTCGCCAAGGCCATCGCCTGTGGCGCGGATGCGGTGATGCTCGGCGAACTGCTGGCCGAGGCAGCGTCCGCACCCGCTGCCGGTTGGTACTGGCCGGCCACCACCGCCCACCCGGCACTGCCGCGCGGGGTACCGCTGCCCACCGGTTCGGCGGAGGTTCCGCTGGATCGTCTGCTGTCCGGTCCGGCGATCGGCGCCGACGGTCGCACCAATCTGTTCGGCGCGTTGCGCCGTGCGATGGCCAAGACCGGGTACTCCGACCTCAAGGAGTTCCAGAAGGTCGGCCTGTCGGTCGCGCACTGACCATGCCCGACCTCACCGCAGCGGTCTCGTCGGCGATGCCGGATCCCGGCCAGCCCGTCCCGTTGGTTCCCGGCGGGCGGCGGATCAGGGAAGACCTGGTTGCCGCGATGGATGTCGGGGGCACCTCCATCAAAGCCGGTCTGGTGACGGCCGACGGCACCGTAGTGCGGGAAGCGCGCCGACCGACCGGCGTCGCCGGCGGGCCGGATGCGGTGATCGACCGGATCATGAACTTCGCCGCTGATCTGGTCGACAGCGGTCAGGTCCGCGCGGTCGGCATCGGTGTTCCCGGGGTCGTCGACGGCGGGAGCGGAATCGCCCGTTACGCAGCGAATCTCGGCTGGCGTGATGTGCCCTTCGTCCGGCTGCTGTCCGATCGGCTCGGCCTGCCGGTGGCACTGGGTCACGACGTGCGGCTCGGGGCGTTGGCCGAGGCCAGGCTGGGCGCCGGTGCGGGATTGCCCTCGGTGTACTTCGTGGCCATCGGCACCGGCATCGCCGGCGGGATGGTCACCGACGGCCAGGTGGAGAACGGTTCGAGCGGTCAGGCAGGTGAGGTCGGACACCTGGTCGTCCGGCCGGGCGGTCCGCTGTGCAACTGCGGGAATCTCGGCTGCCTGGAAGCCATCGCGTCGGCGTCCCGGATCGGCAGGTCCTACCTGGAGGCGACCGGCAAGGAAGTCTCGGCTCGCGACGTCGTCGACTTGATGCGCGCCGGAGATGTTGCCGCGCAACTAGTCTGGGACGACGCGATCGAAGCGTTGGCAGATGCGCTGGCGACCGTCACGGTACTCAGTGACCCGGGACTGTTGGTGATGGGCGGCGGCCTGTCGCTGGCCGGCGACCTGCTGACGGTGCCGCTGACCGCGGCGCTGGCCCGCCGGATGACGTTCCGTAGTGCGCCGCCGATCGTCGTCACCGAACTCGGCGACCGGGCAGGATTGGCGGGTGCCGCGCTGCTGGCCTGGGACCTGCTGGCGGCCAAGAAGCTGGAGGAGACCTGATGGCGGGTGCACCGATGCTGCTGACCGGGGCCGAGGTGATCACCCCGGAGGCGGTGCTGCCGGGCGGCTGGGTGTTGGTGCGGGACGGCCGGATCGCCGCGGTCGGCGCCGCCGGGGTGGCCGGTTCGGTGGATGCGATCACCGGTGCGCCGTCCGGTGCCACCGCCGCCGGCGCCACCAGGGTGGACCTGACCGGTCGTCGGCTGCTGCCGGGATTCATCGACCTGCATGTGCACGGCGGCGCCGGCGGGACCTTCGACGCCGGACCGGATCAGATCGACATCGGGCTGGCTGCGCATCGCCGGCACGGCACCACCCGTTCCCTGGTGTCGTTGGTGACAGCGCCACTGGACACCATGGCAGGCACGGTTTCTGCGGCGGCCGAGGTGGCCGCCGCGAACCCGCAGATACTCGGCCTGCATCTGGAGGGTCCGTTCCTGTCGGAGCTGCGCCGCGGTGTGCACGATCCGGCAGCGCTGCGACCGCCGGACCCTGCCGCGCTCAGCCGGCTGCTGACCGCCGGCGACGGAACCGTTCGAGTAGTGACCCTGGCGCCGGAACTGCCCGGCGGCATCGACGCCGTGGAGTTCTTGGTGCACTCCGGAGTGCACGCCGCCGTCGGGCATTCCGACGCGGGATATGCCGTTGCCGCAGCGTCTTTCGAAGCGGGGGCTGACCTGGTGACGCACGCGTTCAACGGCATGCGACCACTGCACCATCGTGACCCGGCGATCATCGGAGCTGCAATGGACGCCGGCGTCACCGTCGAAGCCATCAACGACGGCGTACACCTGCACGCCAGCACCGTGCGACTGCTGCGGGCGATCGCTCCGGGCAGGGTGGCGCTGGTGACCGACGCAATGGCGGCCGCCTGCGACGGCGACGGCGAATACACCCTGGCCGGCTTCCCGGTGACGGTTAGAGGCGGTGTGGCACGGCTGCTCACCGACGATCCTGACATGCCGGGTCCGATCGCCGGATCGACGCTCACCATGGACGAAGCGGTCCGCCGAGCGGTCCAGGACGTCGGGATGGGTGTGCTGGAGGCGGTCAACGCGGCCAGCGCGGTACCCGCCCGATTCCTCGGGGTGTCCGCCGACTACGGCTCGATCGCCCACGGCCGGTTCGCCGACCTGGTGATCACCGACCAGGATTGGCAGGTCCAAGCGGTGATGGTGGCAGGCGAGTGGGCCGACGAACGCCGACCATCGGTGAGCACCGGATCCGGATACTGACGACCGGCGTCGGCTACCGCCGCTTGCGGCTGCGCAGGCCGGCATTGGTGAGTCGCACCAACAGTTCTCGCGACCCGACGGGTTCGGCACCGGCTGTCACCAGCTCGGCGTAGCGATCGCCGGGCACGTCGTAGTGATCGCGCTCGAACGCCCTTTCCGGGATGCCGGCGGCGCCGGCGAAGGTGTGCAGCTCATCCAGGGTGTGGTCGCTCACCAGATGTGACCACAGTCGGCCGTGGGCGGGCCAGCGCGGCGGATCGATCAGCACGGACACCGGCCCAGCCTAAGGTTCTGTCGGCTCTGTCGTGCCGATCGGTTCCCGTTGTTGTCCTAGCCGGCGGCGGTCCTCGTCGTCGCTCGAGCAAGCCTGGTCGTGGGCACTCCCGTCAGCCCGGCGTCGCCGTGTCTCGAGCGCGAAATGCCGGACAGGTCAGCACCGGCAACGTCGGGTATTTGGGCAGCCGCGGGTCGTCGGAGGCCGCGCCGCAGCGCAGGTAGATGGTGCCCCGGCGGGTCCGGTTGAGAAGCGCGAACTGGCAGCGATCGCACAGGCCGGTCGGCCAGGGCGAGGAGCCGTCAGTCATCGCTCGACTCTAGGCACCCGCCGCAATCCCTCAGAACTCGACGCCGGACGGCCGATTCCGCCCGCCGACGCCCGGACGGCGCAGCTGGCGCCCGAAAATGAGGGAACCAGACCCGAGACCGAATGGGACACTGGCCCGCATGAGCGCCACCATCGCAAACATCTGCTTCGACGCCCACGACCCGTATGCCCAATCGACCTGGTGGAACCAGGTTCTCCGGGACTTCACCCAGGGTGAGCAGGAGGCTCCGGGCGACGAGGAGTGTGGCCTCGAGGGTGCCGACGGCCAGGCCGTGCTGTTCCTGGAGGTGCCGGAGGACAAGACGGTCAAGAACCGGCTGCACCTGTGCCTGGTATCCACCGAGGGTGGCCGGGACGCCGAAGTGACGCGGCTCCTCGAGCTCGGCGCCACCATCCACGACGATCGACGCACCCCGAACGGCAAGGGTTGGGTGGTGCTGCAGGATCCGGAAGGCAACGAGTTCTGCATCCTTCGCGGCGACGCCGAGCGGGCCCTGGACACGGACTGAAACGCCGACGCTACTCGGCCAGTGGGCACGCAGGGACCGTCGGGATAGACTCGTGACCGAGCTGACCGACGACGGTGGCTAGGGTTCCGTCACTCCATCGGCAGTACGGAGTGAGCAGGTCCGAGCGCCACAGCTGTTCGACGCGAGTGCGACGAGCAGTCACCTCCGGGAGAAAAGCCCAGGGAGGGACCGGCACCCCGACCCGAAAGGGATGGATGTGTCCACCCCCAACAATTCTGTCGATCGCGATGGTCCTGCCCATCGCGGAGTTCTCGTCGTCGACTTCGGAGCCCAGTACGCCCAGTTGATCGCCCGCCGGGTTCGTGAAGCGGGCGTGTTCTCCGAGATCGTGCCGTCGTCGATGCCGATCACCGAACTGCTGGCCAAGGAACCGACCGCGGTGATCCTGTCCGGCGGGCCGTCATCGGTGTACGCCGCCGGTGCACCGCAGGTGGATCCGGCGCTGTTCGATGCCGGCGTGCCGGTGTTCGGTATCTGCTACGGGTTCCAGGCGATGGCCATCGCACTCGGTGGCCGGGTCGATCGGACCGGACGTCGCGAATACGGTGCCACCATCCTGGACGTCGCGAACGATCCGGGGGTGTTGCTGCAGGACCTACCGGCCAACGCTGACGTCTGGATGAGCCACGGGGACGCCGTTGCCCAGGAGCCGCAAGGGTTCTGCGTCACCGGTAGTACCGCGGACACTCCGATCGCCGCCTTCGAGAACGTGCAGCGGAAGTTGGCCGGCGTCCAGCATCACCCCGAGGTGGTGCACAGCCAATTCGGCCGAGCGGTGCTGCGACGCTTCCTGTTCGACATCGCCGGTCTGGCCGCCGACTGGACGCCGGAGGAGATCCTCACCGAGCAGGTGGCCGCCATCAAGGCGCAGGTCGGCGGCGACAAGGTGCTGTGTGCGCTGTCCGGCGGGGTCGACTCGGCGGTCGCTGCCGCCCTGGTGCACCGCGCCATCGGCGACCAACTCACCTGCGTCTTCGTCGACCACGGGCTGCTACGGGCCGGTGAACGGGAACAGGTGGAGCGCGACTACGTGGCCGCCACCGGGATCCAGTTGGTCACCGTCGACGCCGCCGCCCAGTTCCTCGGCGAACTGGCCGGCGTCAGCGACCCGGAGACCAAACGGAAGATCATCGGCCGGGAGTTCATCCGGGTCTTTGAGACCGCGGCCACCAACATCGCCGTCGCCGAAGGCGGAATCAAATATCTGGTGCAGGGGACGCTCTATCCGGACGTGGTCGAATCCGGCGGCGGCACCGGCACCGCGACCATCAAGTCGCATCACAATGTCGGAGGTCTGCCGGACGATCTGAAGTTCGCCCTGGTGGAACCGTTGCGCACGCTGTTCAAGGACGAGGTGCGGGCGCTCGGGCGCGAACTCGGCCTGCCGCCGCTGATGGTCGACCGGCACCCGTTCCCGGGGCCCGGACTCGGCATCCGGATCATCGGCGAGGTGACGGCAGAGCGGCTGGAAATCCTCCGGGCCGCCGACGCCATCGTCCGCGACGAGATGACCAGGGCTGGCGTGGACGCCGAGATCTGGCAGTGTCCTGTGGTGTTGTTGGCCGACGTCCGATCGGTCGGCGTACAGGGTGACGGCCGCACCTACGGCCATCCGATCGTGCTGCGGCCGGTGTCCAGCGAGGATGCGATGACAGCCGATTGGACCCGATTGCCCTACGACCTGCTGGCGAAGATCTCCGGCCGGATCACCGGCGAGGTCGACGAGGTGAACCGGGTGGTGCTGGACGTCACCAGCAAGCCGCCGGGCACCATCGAATGGGAGTGAGCCCGGTCAGGGCACTCGGTCGGGGCGGCTGTAGAGGTTGATCGAGCTGCCCCGGGAGAAGCCGGCCAGCGTCATCCCGACCTCGTCGGCGAGTTCGGCGGCCAGCACCGACGGCGCGCTCACCGCAGCCAGCACAGGGATGCCGGCCATCGACGCCTTCTGCACCAGCTCGAACGAAGCTCGGCCGGACACCTGCAACACAGTGCCCCGCAACGGGAGGCGACCCTCCCGGACAGCCCAGCCGATCACCTTGTCGACGGCGTTGTGCCGGCCGACATCCTCCCGCAGACATAGTAGTTCCGGCTGTTCCCCACCGACCCGGAACAGGCCGGCTGCGTGCACGCCGCCGGTGCGGCGGAACAACTCCTGCCCGGAGCGGAGCAGTTCGGGCATGGCCAACAGCATGTCCAGTGGCACCGAGAGCTGGTCGTCGGCCACCGGGAAGCGGGAAATCTTGGTGACCCCCTCGATCGACGAGGTGCCGCAGATCCCGCAGGACGACGAGGTGTATACCCGTCGGGCGGTGTCCGGATCCGGTGCGGCAACCCCTGCGGCCAGCGTTACGTCGACGATGTTGTAGCTGGCCAGACCGTCCGCGTCGACACCCGGCCCGTAACCGATCTCGGCCAGCTCGGCGCCGCTGCCGATCAGGCCCTCGCCGACCAGGAACCCGGCCGCCAGATCGAAATCGTCACCGGGGGTGCGCATGGTGACGGTGAACGGGGTATTGCCGATCCTGATCTCCAGCGGCTCCTCACCGGCCAGCGTGTCGGCGCGGGTGTCGCGGTGGACAACGGCATCGACGCTGCGTCGCAACCGGAGCACCGGGCGGCGTTTGGTCGCCCTCATCGCAGTACCGCTGGCCCGGTCACCGGTCCGACGATACTGACCGGATGACATTCGACGCGATCGTGCTGGCCGGCGGCCGCGCCAGCCGGATGGGCGGCATCGACAAGACACTGTTGCAGATCGGTGGGACGACGTTGCTGGAGATGGCAATCGGGTCGGCGGCCGGCGCCCGGCAACTGGTGGTGGTCGGTCCGGACACCCTGCCGGTTCCGCCGCCGGCTCGACGGGTGCAGGAAGATCCGCCGTTCGGCGGTCCAGCGGCCGCCATCGCAGCCGGGTTGAACGTGTTGCGGCACAACGGTGATCCGGCACCGTGGACGCTGGTGCTGGCCGCCGATCAGCCGGCGGTCACCGACCTGGTCGCCGCCCTGTTCGGAGCACCGGGCCACCCAGCAGCAGAGATCTCGGCCGGTGTCGATGTGCTGATGGCTGTCGACCCGGCCGGCCGCCGGCAGCCGCTCGCCGCGCTGTATGCGACCGGGCCGTTGCTGGCCGCCGTCGACCGGGCCGAGAAGCTGACCGGGATGGCGGTGCACCGGCTCATCGCGCAGCTGTCGGTGCTCGAGATCCCGCACACCGCAGCGGGTGACGTCGACACCTGGGCCGACGCCACCCGCTGGGGTGTACAGCGTTGACTGCTACTGGCTACCGCCGCGCCGCGGCAGCGCCGTGAGCAAGAGGCCGAGTCCGATCAGCGCCACCACCGCGGCCAGGATCCATTTGGTGGCATTCTCGAAGACCCAGCTGAAGTTCCCGGTGAAGCCGACCACGGCCACCACCGCGAAAATCGCCGCCCAGAACAATCCACCGAGGTTGATCCGCGGGTCGTCCTCGGAAGTCGTCGGTCCGTCAGATCGGTCAGTTGCCATTGCGCACCGTCACCTGCCCGGCACCGGCGTGCACATCGAGATCGAACCTGCCCTGGTCCGGCGTGACGACGGTGCTGGCTGCCCTGACCTCCTGATGGAAGCCCTCTGCCTGCTGCTCCAGGCACTTGACCTCGCCGAAGTTGGCGGTGCAGTGCACGGAAGCGTTGGCATCCGCCGGCAGCAGCACGGTGAGATCGCCGGCGTGCAGGTCGATGCTGCTGGTGACGGTCTGGTGTGCCGGGATGTCGACGTTCCGCAGATCCAGGGTGGCATCGCCGGCGCCCAGTCGGTACTTCGACTGCACCTGATCGACCGACTGCGGTTGCCAGGTGCGCTCGCCGAAGCCGCCGGTGCCGTCCATCCCGGTGAGGGTGAAGAACCCGGTGGCGATGGCCAGCACGATGCCGAAACCGATCAGCTTGGACCGGCGGCCCCGTACTGCCGAGATGAACAGCCCGACCGCGACGACTGCCAATGCCGACGCACTGATGACCGCCCAGTTCAGCTGCCACCAACCGACGGACAGGCCGAGCGCCAACACGGCGGCCACGATGAATGCGACACCGACGGTGGCCCGAGCCATCGCGGTATTGCGGCGATTCCGCGCAGCCTCCTGCAGTGAGGCAGGGGCCGGGCCCGGCTCGGGCAGATCCCAGGCGAACGGTGCGGCTCCCAACGGATCCCAGGCGGGTGGCGTCGTCACCGTTGGTCCGACGTCGGCGGCATCCTGTTGGGGTGGATCGACCTGCCCTTCGGCACGGCCCTTGCGCAGATCGACCGGCTCCGAACCGCCCTGCCGAGAACCCGGATCCGGTGCGCCGTATCGGGAATCGTCATCCCAGAAGGCCGGCCGCTCGAACGGGGATCCGGGCGATCCCGGCCGACTGCCGGACCGCGAGTCGGGACCGGAACCGAAACCCATCGACGAACGATCGGGGTCCGACCGACGACCACCCACTCGGTGACCCAGATGGCTGCCCCAGTGCTCGGCGCGGTGGCCGAGGTCCATGCCCCACCGCTCGGCCTTGCGGCCGACCTCGTCGCCCCACTTACCGGCCCTGCGGCCGAAGTCGTCGCCCCACTGGCCGGCCCGATCGGCGAAGTCCTGCATCTGCCGGTTGAACCGGTCACCGCCGTGGCACCCGCCGCTGCGATGCCGGCGCTTGCCGACGATGGCGAACACGACGGCCGCTGTGATCGCGATCGGCAGCAGCGGCAGTCCGAAGGTGAACGTCGAGGTGACCGATCCCAGTACGACGATGCCCAGGACAACGGCCAGCGGCGCCGGCACGGAGGACTGACCGCGACCGAGCAGCGCCTCGACCGCCGACACCTGGTCGCGCTCGCCGGGCATCAGCAACCAGCCAAGGGCGTACAACGCGATGCCGGAGCCACCGAAGATGGTGAGTACCACGAACGCCACCCGGATCAGTACCGGGTCGACGCCGAGGGCGCGGCCGATGCCGCCGGCCACACCGGCGATCTTGCGGTCCCGGCCGGAGCGGCGGAATCGCCCGGACCAGCTGCTGCCGGGCTCAGGTGCCGGGTATCCGGCGGTGCGAGTGTGCTGCGAGGAGGTCATGCATCGAGCGTGCCGAATCGGAGCCTTCCGCACCATCGGGGATGCCCCTGGTTGACGAAACCAGGGTGGACCCCGATCCGTCGAGTGGCTGAGCGTGTGACAGTAAGGGGGTGAGTTCTCCGACCCCACGTCCGGCCGGCCGGCCGGCCCAGGCTGCCGGCGCCGCCGCCGACTCGGCTGCCGGCCAAGTGGCCCAGGCCGATCCGCCGGCCGGCGGCCGGCCGCAGATCGGCGCCGCCGCTCGTCGTGGTGAGCTGGATCTGCCGCGCACCGCCGATGGTATTCCGCGCCTGATGCGAGCCCGTCGGGGAGCCTTCCTGGGCGGCGTGGCCCGCGGCGTCGCCGAACATCTGAACGTTCCGGTGGCCTGGGTGCGGGCCGCCTTCGCCCTGCTCGGCGTGCTGGCCGGCGCCGGCATGGTCGCCTACGCGCTGCTGTGGATCTTCGTCCCGCAGCAGCCGTTGTCGGCAGCCAACGTCGAACCCACCTCGCCACGCGAACGACGGCAGGCCATCGGTATCGCCGCCGTCGGTGTCGCGCTCGCCTTCGTCGGCGCCGCGATCGGGCTGAGCTCTGCGGTCGGCTGGGTGCTCGGACCGCTGGGGCTGGCGGCGGTCGGCGCGGCTTTCATCTGGCGGGAGGCCGATGACGTCCGTCGGGCCCGCTGGCGGCGATCGGCGGCCGGCATCGTCACCCCTGGTTCCGGAACCTGGTGGCGACTGGGCGGCGGCATCGCGCTGGTGATCGGCGGCTTGACCGTCTTCGCGCTCGGACAGTTCAATTTCGAGGCGGTCCGTTCGGCGCTGATCGCCGTCGTGCTCACCCTGGTCGGAGTCGGTCTGATCACCATTCCGTGGTGGCTTCGGCTGGTCCGGGCACTGGGTGAGGAACGCAACGAGCGCATCGCCGAAACCGAACGCGCCGAGATCGCCGCCCATCTGCACGACTCGGTGCTGCAGACCCTGGCGCTGATCCAACGGCAGTCGGCCGACCCGCGTGAGGTGCTGCGGCTGGCCCGCGGTCAGGAGCGGGAGTTGCGGACCTGGCTGTACGGGCCGGCCGGCTACTCCGGCGGGCCTGGCCGCATCGGCCCCGACAGCGACCGGACGTTGGCCGCAGCTCTGGCCACCGCGGCTGGTGAGGTGGAGGACACCTACGCGGTCAAGGTGTCGCCGGTGGTGGTCGGCGACGCCGACATGCACCCGGGGATCGCGGCGCTGGTGGCCGGCGCCAAGGAAGCGATGGTGAACGCCGCCAAGCATTCCGGCGAGACCGAGGTGAGCGCTTACGCCGAAGTCGAGGACGGAACGGCCAGGATCTTCGTCCGGGATCGGGGCAAGGGATTCGATCCGTCGACGATCGGTGCGGACCGGCGTGGGCTGGCCGAGTCGATCAGGGGCAGGATGGACCGACATGGTGGTACCGCTGCGATCCGTTCGACGCCTGGCAGCGGCACCGAGGTGGAACTGACGATGCCGGTCGAACCGCAGCAGCCGCCGGTGGAACTGAAGAAACGTGACAAGCAGCAGTCGCCCGCAGTTGCGAACAGTGCAGGAGCCCAGCAATGACCGATGAGACACCGCAGCAGCCCACCGCCGCCGCGGAGCCGGTGACGGTGTTTCTGGTCGACGACCATGCGATGTTCCGGACCGGCGTCAAAGCAGAACTGGCCGGCCTGCACGACGACCGCATCGAGATCATCGGCGAGGCAGGCTCGGTCGGCGAAGCGGTGGTGCGGATCCAGAGTGATCAGCCGGACGTGGTGCTGCTGGACGTGCACATGCCCGACGGCGGCGGTCGGGCGGTGCTGGACCAGGTGCACTCCGACCTGCCCGAGGTGGTGTTCCTCGCCCTGTCGGTGTCAGACGCCGCCGAGGACGTGATCAACGTGATCCGTGGCGGCGCGCGAGGCTATGTCACCAAGACCATCTCCGGGCGGGAGCTCGCCGACGCCATTGTCCGGGTGTCCGCCGGTGACGCGGTGTTCTCGCCGCGGCTGGCCGGCTTTGTGCTGGATGCCTTCTCCGACCGTCCCGGCGCCTCCCCGGTGTCCGACCCGGAACTGGACCTGCTGTCGCCGCGCGAACGCGAGGTGCTCAAGCTGCTAGCTCGCGGCTACGCCTACAAGGAGATCGCCTCGCAGCTGTTCATCTCCATCAAGACGGTCGAGACGCACGTGTCCGCGGTGCTGCGCAAGACGCAGAAGTCCAACCGCTACGAGCTGTCCCGGTGGGCCACCGACCGTCGGCTGGTTTGACCTACCGCGTTGCCCGCGCAGCCCGGTCGGGTGGCGGCGTCAGGGATGGAAGATCTCCTTGACGGTGCGGACCGTGCCGCCGGCGTCGACCACGATCTGCACCTGCGCGGTCCGTCCGGCGTTCACCGCACCGGCCGCCTGATCGGCGGTGCACCTGGTGGTGCCGAGCCCTTCGTCATCGAAGGTGAACGAATGATCGTCGCCGCACAGGCCGTAACCGGCGAAGAAGGCGGTGTCGGCGTCGATGGCGACCCGCCGGGGCGCCGGATTCTTCGGATCCGGCTGGTAGTACGGCTGGACTTCTTTCGGTTGCACCAGCACCAGGCTGATGACATCGATGGTGCGATCGGTCATCTTCCGGAGTTCGACGACGTGCGTGCCTGCCGCGATCGTCCGCGGGCCGGTGCCGGTCGACGTCGCCGGTCGCGTGGTCGCGGTGCCGGCAGTCGTCGGCGCGGCAGTCGTCGGCGCGGCAGTCGTCGGCGCGGCAGTCGTCGGCGCGGTGGGGCTGCGGTCGGTGGGGCTGCGGTCGGTGGGGTTGACGCCAGTCGTGCTGTTGGCTGTCGTGCTGCCGTCCGGCGGAGTGCTGTCGGTGATCGCCGGCAAGGTGGGTGGCCGGATCGACTGCTGGGTAGCGGGTGTCGATGGGCCGGTTGTGTCGGTGGTCGGCAGCAGACCCGGTTCGGTGCTGGCCGAGATCGGCGGAGTCGACCGGGGTGCGGTGCCCGGTGGGATCGATTGCGGCGCTGCGGTCTGCGAGACGATGATGCTCGCCCCGACGGTGCGGGACGGCGCGGCGCCGGTCGGCCCGGTATCGGATGAGCCGCTGCTGATCGCTGAGGACCCCACCGGCGCGGTCGGTGTCGGACCGGTGGGTTCGGCATCAGTACTGCAGGCGACCAGTAGTGCCACGAATCCGACCGCCAGCGCGAGCGCTCGGACGGAACTACGACGGTGACCTGTCGTCCCGGTGTCCGGATCCGGCATCGTCATTCCTCCCCGGTGATGTCGCACCACCCTGTCACGCCGGACCTAGTGTCGCCCCATCCGTCCGCGGCCGAGCGACAGCAACAGCATGCCCAGGTCGGTGCCGGCGGGCCCGAGTTCCCGGAAGCGTTCCAGGATCGCCATCTCGCGGGAGTAGACGATCCGCGGTCCGCCGTCGGCTCGGCGAGCCGCACCGATTGCATTCGACAGCGCGGTCCGGCGTTTGATCAGCCGGACCAGATCGGCGTCGATCTCATCGATCTCGACCCGCAGCACATCGATTCCGTCCTGATCGGTCGGTACGTCGACCACCGGTAGGTCGATCGGCGCCGCGCCGTCCGTGGCATCCATCATTGTCCTCATCTCGGATCTCCTCGCGATTGTCTCAGCTGGTCGGCGCCACCGAACCGAATGTCTCAAGACCCGAGAAACAGCGAAACGCCCCGGGATCCGGAGGATCTCGGGGCGTCGTCGTGGTCGTGAACTAGAGCGGTTGACCAACGGCGGGCACCGGGATCCGGTACCCATAGAAAAATCGGTGGCCGCTCATGTTCACCCGCACAGTGAACCACACACCACTGCACGATGTTCGGTGGGTCTCGCTGTCGGTCCGGGGCGATAGCGTGGAGCGGTCATGACGAGCCTGTTCGAGATCCCTGCCGGCCCCACCCCCGGCAGGAAGTCTCCACTGCGCGCTGCGGCCGATTCGTCCGGTCAGGCGCCCGCATCGGGATCCGAGCGGACGGCGGAGACCGAGGCCCTGCTGGTCGGGCTCAACCCGCAGCAGCGGGCAGCGGTCGAACACCGCGGGTCGCCGTTGCTGGTGGTGGCCGGCGCCGGCTCCGGCAAGACCAGGGTACTCACCCGGCGGATTGCCCACCTGCTGGCCGCCGACGATGCGCATCCCGGCGAGATCCTGGCGATCACCTTCACTAACAAGGCGGCCGCCGAGATGAAGGAGCGGGTGGCCGATCTGGTCGGCGGCCGGGCCAGGGCGATGTGGGTGTCGACGTTCCACTCGATGTGCGTGCGAATCCTCCGGTCGGAGGCCACTCATCTGGGCATGAAGTCGACCTTCACCATCTACGACTCGGCCGATTCGATGCGGCTGGCCGCGATGGTGGCGGGCGACATGGACCTGGACACCAAGCGCAACACGGCGCGCTCGCTGGCCGCGGCGATCTCGAACTTGAAGAACGAGCTGATCGATCCGGCCACCGCCGCGGAGCGGGCCGAATCGGACATCGAGAAGGTGACGGCCGAGGTCTACGCCGCTTACCAGGCCAGATTGCGGGCCGCGTCCGCCTTCGACTTCGACGACCTGATCATGGAGACGGTCGGCCTGTTGCAGGCCTTCCCGGCGGTGGCCGAGCACTACCGGCGGCGGTTCAGGCATGTCCTGGTCGACGAGTACCAGGACACCAACCACGCCCAGTACACGCTGGTCCGGGAACTGGTGGGAGTCACCACCGGTACCGACGAATCGTCGGTCAAGGCCTCGTCGGTGCCGCCCGCCGAGTTGGTGGTGGTCGGCGACGCCGACCAGTCGATCTATGCCTTCCGCGGCGCCACCATCCGCAACATCACCGAGTTCGAGCGGGACTACCCGAATGCTCGGACCATCATGTTGGAGCAGAATTACCGATCCACCCAGAACATCCTGTCGGCGGCCAACGGAGTGATCGCGCAGAACACCGATCGGCGGGCCAAGAGCCTGTGGACCGCGGAGGGCAGCGGCGAGAAGATCGTCGGCTACGTGGGCGACAACGAACACGACGAAGCCAGGTTCATCGGTCAGGAGATCGACAAGCTGGTCGACGAGAACGATTGCCGCTACGGCGATGTTGCGGTCTTCTATCGGACCAATGCCGCCTCCCGGGCGGTGGAGGACATCTTCGTCCGCACCGGCATGCCGTACAAGATCGTCGGCGGTCTGCGGTTCTACGAACGCAAGGAGGTCAAGGACGTCCTTGCCTACCTGCGGGCGGTGGCCAACCCGGACGACGAGGTGTCGCTGCGCCGGGTGCTGAACACGCCGAAACGCGGCATCGGTGATCGGGCCGAGGCGCAGATCGCGGTGTTCGCCGAACAGGAACGCATCCCGTTCGCCGACGCCCTGCGACGGGTCGGCGACATCCCGTCGCTGGTATCCCGATCACGGGGCGCCATCGAGGGTTTCAACGGTCTGATGAACGACCTGCGGACCGTGGTGGCCGACGGCGGCGATCCGGCCGACCTGGCGACTGCGGTGCTGGACAAGACCGGTTATCGCGCGGAACTGGAGGCCAGCGACGACCCGCAGGACGGGTCCAGGCTGGAGAACGTCGATCAGTTGGTCTCGGTATTGCGGGAGCAGGCGGAGGCGTTGATCGCCGCCCGGCAAGCCGCCGCCGAGGCAGCGGCTGACGACAGCGCCACCGAGGAGGAAGTCGGCGCGCTGGCCGCCGAGAGTGCCGTGCTGGCAGCAGAACTGGACGGTCAGGGGATGCTCACCGGGGTGCTCGAGCAGCTCTCGCTGGTGGCCGATGCCGACGCGGTGCCGGACTCCGACGAGGGGGTGGTGACGTTGATGACGCTGCACACCGCCAAGGGACTGGAGTTTCCGGTGGTCTTCCTGACCGGCCTGGAGGACGGCATCTTCCCGCACATGCGGGCACTGGGCGACGACAAGGAACTGTCGGAGGAACGCCGGCTGGCCTATGTCGGGATCACCCGGGCGCGTCGACGGTTGTATGTCTCCCGGGCCGTCACCCGGTCGGCCTGGGGGCAGCCGGGATCGAATCCGCCGTCCCGCTTCCTGGACGATGTTCCGGACGACGTCATCGACTGGCGCCGGTTCATCGAGAACGTGCCGTTCGTCGATCGGGATGACGAGTTCTTCTCCGGTCGGGCATTCGGCTCGGGCCAGAGCTCCGGCCGCTCGTCACCGGTGTCGGCCTCCCGGTTCGGCGACCGGCAGCAGTCGCGGTTCGGTGAGCGGGTGCCGCCCCGCGGTCCGACGCGTGGCGCCGGTGTCGGGTCGAAGCCGCCGCTCGAACTGCGCAAAGGCGACCGCGTGTCACACGACAAGTACGGCCTCGGCACGGTGAAGGTGGTCGAGGGGATCGGTGTCCGGGCGACCGCGACCATTGACTTCGGATCGGCCGGGACGATTCGGCTGATGCTGATCGGCGGCGTCCCGATGGTCAAGCTCTGATATGAACCGGCTGAAACGTTCATAGCGCCCGATCTGCTCTCCACGAACGGCCTATTCCCGACATCACGGACGTTGAACCTTGACCTGTCCTGCTGTGCGCACGGTAGGTTCCGGTCAGTCGTACGGGCGTACCGCGTCCGTCCTGTACCGAGGAGCGTAGTGATCCTTCGTTCGTACCTCTCCCGAGGCTCCCTCGCGGTCGCTGCGGCCGCGGTGCTGCTCACCGGCAGCGCCGGCGCCGTCCTGCGGGCCGACGCCGGTACCCCGGCGTCCGGCTCGGTGTCCGACAGCTCCCGCACCGTGACCTGGACCGCCGGCCCCTTCGTGGCGCCCAACGTCACCGGCACGGCTGGAGCGGTCACCTGCGCACCCGGCCTGTGCGACGATTTCGCGTTGCACGTGAGCACCCCGGATACGGCGACACCCACCAACTGAAAATCAGTGTCGGCTGGCCGTTGGCCGCGGCAGATTTCGACATCTACCTGCTCGACAGCGCGGGCAACGTGGTCACCTCGGCGGCCAGCTCGTCGGACCCGGAAGTGATGATCACCGCGCCGAACAGCGGCGACTACACGGTGCGGGTCGTCCCCTATGCGCCGCTCGGCCAGTCGATCAGCGGGACGGCCGCGTTGACCGACCTCCCGGTCAACCCGGCGCCCTCGACCGCGCCCGCGCCGACCTACTCCCAATACGGCGCGCCGGAGAGCTACCCGCGCTCCCATGACGCCGGCGAGCCGTCGATCGGCTCCAATCACCGCACGAACGCAGCGTTCTACCAGGCGCTGTTCGAGACCTACCGTGCGACCTGGAACGACTCGGTCAGCCCATCCGCGGTGTCGTGGAGCAATGTTTCCGCGAAAGCCGCCAACGGATGCGTTTCCGGGGGGACCACCTCGCTCGACCCCATCGGATTCACCGATCCGGCGACCGGCCGCGTCTTCGAGAGCCAGCTGGCCGGTAAGACCTCGCTGCTGTGCTACTCCGACGACGAGGGCAAGACCTGGGCTCCCAGCCGGGGCGGCGGCATCAACTCCGGCGTCGACCACCAGACCGTCGGCGGCGGGCCCTACCCGGTCGGTGCTGTCGGCCCGCTGCCGACCTCGAGCTATCCCAACGCCGTCTACTACTGCAGCCAGGACATCGCCGACGCCAACTGTGCGGCGAGCCACGATGGCGGCACCACCTTCGGTCCGGCGGCGCCGATGTACTCGCTGCTTGACTGCGGTGGGCTGCACGGCCATGTCAAGGTGGCGCCCGATGGCACCGTCTATGTTCCGAACAAGGGCTGTGGCGGCAACCAGGCGGTAGCCGTGTCTGAGGACGGCGGGCTGACCTGGAACGTCCGCAAGAACCCGGCCAGCACGGCCGGCAGCTCCGACCCGAGCGTCGGCATCGGTGCGAACGGCACCGTCTACCTGGGCTACCAGGCGGCCGATGGCACACCGCGGACGGCTGTCAGTCGCGACAAGGGCAAGACCTGGACCGACGATCAGAATGTCGGTGCGGCCCTCGGGCTGAACAACACGGTCTTCCCGGCGGTGGTGGCCGGCGACGACGATCGTGCATCCTTCTCGTTCATCGGGACGACGACCCCGGGCAACTACGAGGATGCGGCCAACTTCAAGGGCGTGTGACACCTGTACGTGTCGACCACCTATGACGGCGGAAAGTCCTGGGTCACCGTGGACAGCACCCCGTCCGACCCGGTGCAGCGCGGCTCGATCTGCACCGGTGGCACCACCTGTGGCCAGGACCGCAACCTGCTCGACTTCATGGACGCGACGGTCGACAAGACCGGCCGGGTACTGGTCGGATATGCCGACGGCTGCACGGGTGCCTGCGCGGCCGGCGGTGCCGAGAACTTCGACGCCTACGCCACCATCGCGCGTCAGCAAACCGGAAACACCCTGTATGCCGCTTCCGACTCGCTGCCGGATCTCACCCCGACGTCGCTGAGTGCGGTGAAGGTGAAAAGCGCGTACACCGTGACGTCCACCATGAAGAACGTCGGCGCGGCACCGGCGAAGGGCGCCGTGCTGCAGCTGCTGGTCGATGGTGTTGTGCGGTCGACGTCGTCGGCGGCGGACCTGGCCGCCGGCGCCAGCCGCACCGTCAGCTTCACCGGTGTCAAGCTCGCCAAGGGCACCCACACCCTGACGGTGGTCGCCGACCCGGCGAACACCATTCGCGAGTCCGATAAGAGCAACAACCGGCGCTCGGTCACGCAGCTATTCCAGTGACCAGGGGTTTCTGGCGTCGCGGCATCGCCGCGGCGCCAGGCATCTGCCTGCTCATCACCGCGGGCGGCTGCAGTCGAGGGCCGGAGCAGCAGGCCACCAGCGCCGCAGCGGCGACCCGGGTGGTCTGCACCCAGGATGCCAAGACGGTGGCACTGCCACCCAGCTACCCGAGCAGTGCCGCACTTCCGGCCGGCTACCTCGTCACTGCAGTGGAAACGCGATCCGAGGGGCGCACAGTTCTGACCGGCCTGTCCCCTCAGGATTTCACGGCGACGCTGCTCGCCATGCAGCAGAGCTTCACGACCAACGGCTGGACGATGTCGCAGGGCGAGGTGGAGAAGGATGACGCCGAGTCGAATTTCGCCGGGAACGGCATGCAGGGCAGGTGGGCGATCAGAGCCATCGATCAGTGCCCGGGAAACACCAGCGTGTCGGTGGTGATCGGCCCTCTAACGGCGGCGAGCACCGGGTAACCAGCTGTGCTAGCCGGCATCGGCCCGGAACCGTCGGCGGTAGGACATCGGCGACAGCCCGACCGCGGCGGACAGTTGCTGCCGCATTGACGCGGTGGTGCCGAACCCGGCCCGGGTGGCGATCCGGTCGATCGGCAGATCGGTGGTTTCCAGCAGATCGCGCGCCCGATCCACCTTCATCCGGGTCAGCCAGTTGCCGGCTGTCTCACCGGTCTCCTCGCGGAATCGCCGGGTGAAGGTGCGGACGCTCATCCGGGCGTGACCGGCCAGCATCGCCAGATCGATGTCGGCAGAAAGGTTCTGCACCGCCCACTGCCGGCTCGCCGCGATCGCCGACGATTCACCGAGCCGGTCGGCCTCGCTGATCGGCCGGTCGATGAACTGCGCCTGACCGCCGTCCCGCCACGGCGCCACCACGGCACTGCGGGCCACCCGGTTCGCCACCGCGCTGCCGTGGTCGGTGCGCACCACGTGCAACAGCAGGTCGATCCCGGCGGCGTTCCCGGCGGAGGTCAACACGTCGCCGTCGTCCACGAACAACACATTCGGATCGAGGTCGACCTGCGGGAACATTCTGGCGAACCGATCGGCGTGCGCCCAATGGGTGGTGGCCGGTCGGCCGTTCAACAGTCCGAACGCCGCCAGCACGAAGGCGCCGGTGCAGATCGACAACCACCGAACATCGGGTCGTGCGCTGGCCAGCAGAGCCTCGAGATCGGCCGGTAGCGAACCGGTTTCGGTCAGCATTGGGGTCAGGCACCCCGGGATGACGATGGTGTCGGCGGCCGCGATGATGCCGCGATCGGCTGTCGGCAACACCGCATAGCCGGCCGAGGTGACGACCGGTCCGTCGTCGGCGGTGCACAGCTGGGTCTGGTAGGGCGGCGTTCCCCGAACCGGGCCGGGCCAGCCGGGCAGGAACGCATCGCTGCACAGGAATCGGTGCGGCAGGCCGAGTTCGAACGCGATCGCCCCGGGCAGTGCGAGCACCGCGACCCGATGCCGGGCCGAAACGGCACTGCCGGACCACGGGTTGGACAGTGGGTCGGTGTCGAACGGCGGGACCATGGCCAGATTCTTACACAGTGTGGCCATCAGGCCACTAGCGCGTCGATTGCGGACCGGCCACTGTGGTGTCGTGGCCGTCACCCCTGAGCAGCTCACCGCCTCGACACCGCGCATCCATCCGGCGTGGTGGGTCGCGGTCGCCGCCTTCCTCACCAGCATCGGTGCGGCCGGCTTCCGCTCGGTCCCCGGCGTGCTGATCCATCCTCTGCATACGGAGTTCGGTTGGTCGATCGGGCTGATCAGCTCGGCGGTGTCGATCAATCTGGTCCTCTACGGGTTGGCCGCGCCGTTCTCGGCCGCCCTGATGAGCCGGGTCGGCGTCAAGCGGGTGGTCAGCAGCGCGCTGCTGTTGGTGGCCGTCGGGAGTCTGCTGCCGATCTGGATGACGTCGCCCTGGCAGCTGCTGCTCTGCTGGGGAGTGCTGGTCGGAGCGGGTACCGGGGCGATGGCGATGTCGTTCGTCGCCGTGGTCAGCGGTCGCTGGTTCATCGCCCGACGCGGGTTGGTCACCGGGGTGCTGACCGCCGCCGGCGCCACCGGGCAGCTGATCTTCCTGCCCATCCTGGCTGCGCTGGAAACGCATCACGGTTGGCGGTCGGCGGCGCTGGTGACGACCATCGCCTGCCTGCTGGTGGTACCGATCGTCGTCTGGCGGCTGCACGATTCGCCGGCGTCGATCGGCGTCACCCCGTACGGCGCGCCGGCCGGCACCCCGATCGCGCCGCCGGCCCGTACCGGCAGGCCGGTCGGTTCGGCGCTCAGTGCCTTGCGGGATGCGTCCCGGACCGGTGTGTTCTGGCTGCTGGTCGGGAGTTTCGCGATCTGCGGGATGAGTACCAACGGGTTGGTCGGGACCCATTTCATCCCGGCCGCCCACGATCACGGGATGCCCGAAACCGCCGCCGCCGGCCTGCTGGCACTGGTCGGGCTGTTCGACGTGGTCGGCACTATCTTCTCCGGCTGGTTGACCGACCGGTTCGACCCCCGCTGGCTGCTCGGCGTCTACTACCTGGGCCGGGGATCCTCGCTGTTCGTGCTGCCGACACTGTTCTCGGATTCGGTGCACCCCAACATGTTCGTCTTTATCCTGTTCTACGGCCTGGACTGGGTGGCGACGGTGCCGCCGACGATCGCCCTGTGCCGCATCGCATTCGGCGATCGCGGACCGATTGTCTTCGGCTGGGTGTTCGCCTCCCATCAGCTGGGTGCGGCGATCGCCGCCGGCCTGGCCGGCCTGGTCCGCGACAAGCTCGGCAACTACGACCTGGCCTGGTTCGTCGCCGGCGGTCTGTGCATCGCCGCCGCCGCCATGTGTCTGGCGGTTCGTCCCGCCGGCAGCGATCGGGCGCGCGATCGCCAGATGCTGGAGTTCCAGCCAGATGCGGGTGTTGCAGCGCCAGCAGATCGACCAGAACGCCAGCATCTGTAAGAGACGAGCAACTATCGGGAGTCGGTGGCCGCCTTGTTGCGCGAGCTCTGCAGCCACCAGAGGCCGAGGATCGGCAACACCAGCGGGATGAACACGTAGCCGGAACCGAAAGTCGACCAGACGGTCTCGTCGGGAAATGCTGCCTGGTCGATCACCGTGGCGGTACCGATCGCCAACACCCCGACCAACTCGACGCTGCAGGCGGCCCAGGCCAGACCGCGGGACCAGCGTCGGCGGGTCACCATGCCGACCGCCGCGGCGATGTAGACCAGGCCGGAGAACATCGACAGTGAGTAGGCCAACGGCGCCTTGTCGAACTCGGTGCCGATCTGCACCCCGGCCCGGGAGGTCGCGGCCAGTGCGAAGACGCAGTACAGGGTGGCCAGCACCAGGCGCGGCCCGCGCTGCAGGTCGCCATCGGCCCGGGCGGCAGCAGCAGCAGGAACCGCAGTAGGGACCGCAGCAGGGACCGCAGCCGGAATGGGCGGCCGATCGGGAGCCCTCTCGGCAGGGGATTCGTCGGACATGGACCCGAGCCTAGGCATGGGCCGCCCACAGTTGATTCAGCCGGAGGGTCATCACCGCCACGATGACGGCCGTGAAGCACAGCGCGATCGACCCCCACCGGGTCCGTTCCAGCCGGGCCACCCAGATGCCAAGCGGCAGCGGCGCCAGAATGCCGATCGAATAAGCGATGAAGGTCACCGGTTCGGCCGGTGACGCCCCGGACAGTCGCACCCAGGCAATCGCCGACTGCGCCAACAGCGCCACGTCCAGGGCAATGGCCGCGATCAGCTGTGGCGCCGATGCCGCTCGGCGCAGGTATGCCTGCAGGCCGGTCCAGCCGGTCACTAGCAGGGCGACGCCGATCAGCGTCATCGCAAGCGGGGTGATCACAGCGGCAAGGTATCCGACTCGGCCGTCGCCGCGGCCGTTGCTCCCGGATCCGGTGGCTCGAGCATTGCTACCGTCGTTGTGTGCCGACCGCTGCTGTGCGTCCCGCCGCCACGAGTGGGCGGACCATCCCGCGGACTGCAGCACCCGGCTGGCTGGCCGCGGCGCTGCTGATGGTGGCCGGCGCCGGAGCCGGGTTGGCGGCGTCGATGGGCGTGGTGGATCCCGATGTGCCCGGGGCGTTGGGCGGAGTCACCGGCGCCGTGTGGGTGACGGTGGTACCCGCCGTGCTGGCCGCCGTCCTGATGACGGTGAACTTGTCGGGCGGCCTGGCGCTGGTGGCCGGCGTCGGAGTGACCGGCACCACCCGGCTGGTGACAGACGTGTTCGTGCTGCTGCAACCGGAGTCGGTCGCCAGACCCGAACTGTTCTTCCCGCTGTCCGGCCGAGCGTATCCACTGCATCTCGCGGCCGGCGGGGCCGTGCTGCTGATCGCCGATCTGTTGGCGATGGTCGCCGGAGTGATCGCCGCCAGGGCACTGTCCAGAGCGATGCGCGAGCTCGGCGATCGGATCGTCGCCGGACCGGCCGCCGACCTTGTCGAACGCGAGACGATCACCGGCGAGCCGATGGCCGGCCGAAACGTGCCGATGCTGGTCGTCGGTTTCATCGCCGTCGCGTTCATCGGCTTCGCCGCTGCGCAACTGCCGTACTCCGGCGGATTCATCGAGGCGCGATTGTCGGTACCCGGCACCGATTTCGGCTCGCTGATCGCTCCGTTCCTGGTGGTCATCTTCACCGTCATCGCGCTGATCCTGGCCGGTGCGCTGCCGCGGAATCTGGCGGTGGCTTTGCTCGGCGGTGTAGCGGCCGGCGTCGCGGTGCCGTCGGTGATCGCGCTGGCGGTCGGACTCACCGATGCGCCGGTCGAGGTGTCCTGGACCGTCTACGGCGTGCTGATCGGTGCGCTGGTGCTGGTCCTGGCCGGACTGCTGACCAAGGCCCGTTGGGCCGACGACCCGGCCGGTTCCGGTTCGACGGTCGCGGAGCACTCCGGGACGGTCGATACCGATGACAATCCGGCGGACCCGCGGCGACCGGCCCGCTGGGCCGGCGTGGTCGGTCTGCTGTCCGGTGTGCTGCTGATCATCGGCTCGTTGTTGCCGATGCTGTTGCTGAATGGGATGCAAGAACCCTTGAACGGCAACGGCTATCGCACCGATGATCAGCTGATGCTGTCGCTGCTGCTCGCCGGCATCCTGCTGGTCGTCGTGGCATCTGTTGCGCTGATCCCTGTTGCCGGGGTGGGCAGATTCGGCCGGGCGGCGCAACTGGTGGGATGGCTGGCGGCGGTCTGGGCGATCGCCTCGCCGGTGCGGCTGCTGGAGTCCCTGGACGCCGGCGCTCACGAGGCCCAATTGCTGGCCGACGGCGGTCAGATCGATCCGCAGTCGGTCGCGCACTGGGGCGCCGGACCTGGTCTGTGGCTGGCCTTCCTCGGTGTCTTGCTGGGTGCGGTAGCGGCGGTCTTTGCCGCTCGATCGTTGATCCAGGAGCAGGACGAGGACACCACCGTCACAGATGACGAATCGGCCGGCGACAGCCGCCGGTTGCGGGGGATCACCGCCGGAATCGGTGTCCTGGTGACGTTGATCGCCGTGTCCTTCCCGCTCTACCGAACGTCCGCGGGTCCGTCATCGGCGATGTTCGACGGGGCCGCCGACGTGTGGGGGGTGTGGGCCATCATCATCGGCGTGGTCGTCGCGGTGGTGGTGGCTGCGGTCACCCGTTACCGCGAGGTGGCCGGCGGTGCGGTGCTGGCGGCAGCAGCCGCGATGGCCGTCCGGTTGATCGTTCCGGCCGGCCTGACCGGAGAACCCGGGTACCAGAATGCATCCGGGACACCGATCGGCTGGGCGGCGGTGACGGTGCTGGTCGTCGGCGCCGGTGTCATGCTGGTGCTCGCCGGTCGGGTCCAGCTGGCTGACACCCCGCCTGCACTGAACATCAGCACCCCCCGCGGCAGCAAGCCGTCGGGCACGAAGTCGAAAGGGCGCCGTCGATGAGTCGACCGATCCGCGTCGTCGTGGCCAAACCAGGCCTCGATGGGCACGACCGTGGGATCAAGGTGGTGGCCAGGGCACTGCGGGACGCCGGCATGGAGGTGGTCTACACCGGGTTGCACCAGACCCCGGAGCAGATCGTCGCCGTCGCCCTGGCCGAGGACGCCGACGCGGTCGGTCTGTCGGTGCTGTCCGGAGCCCACATGACGCAGTTCCGCCGGGTGGTCGCACTGCTCGCCGAGAGCGATGCCACCGACATCGTGGTCTTCGGAGGTGGCATCATCCCGGAGGACGATCGGGAGCCACTGGCCAAGCTGGGCGTCACCGGCATCTTCACCTCCGGGACGCCGACCTCGGACATCGTGAGCTGGATCACCGAAGCGGTCGCGTCCCGGTTGGACGACTGACCGGCCCGGCCCGCATGGGCAGCAGTACCCATGTGGATCGGCTGCGGAAACCGTTCGGGCCGCGCTAGCGTCGAACCAGCAGGAAAAGCACGCGTGAATCATCGCGCGGGCGCCGGCGCGCGGCGCTGCGACATTGCGGAAGGGCGAGCACATGGGCACCAGCACTTCAGGAGTCTTCGCATTCGACACCGACACGGCCGGCTCGGTGGAATCCCGCCTCGGCACGCTGATCACCGATCTGCAGAGCTCCCTCGACGATCTCTCCGGCTTCGTGGCCTTCGTCAAAAGCCAGTGGGAGGGCGACGAACAGGTCACTTACGGCACCGTCCAGGCCGAATGGGACACGAACGCCAAGACGGTCCAGGACATCCTGGACGGCGTGCACGGCGCCATCGGCTCGGTGAAGGGGTCTGTCGGCGACTTGCGGGAGAACGTCCGGTCCTCACTCAAGGAACAGGGCTGACCGACACGACAGCGGTCCCGTCGCCGGCGGGGGTGGGCATTCTCACCGGCCGTCGATGTGTGTCCTACCGAGGCTCATCGTTAGGGTGCTTTCGACGGTCTTCGGCGCGACCAGGAGTTGCCGGGAGTTGCGTCGGACCGGCCCCAACGTCGACCCCGGGAGACCATGTGGACCTGTACGAATATCAGGCCAAGGAATTGTTCAGTGCTCATGGCGTGCCGGCGCCGCCCGGCACCGTCGTGACGACCGTCGAGGGCGCGGTGGAAGCTGCCGGCCAACTCGGCCTGCCGGTGATGGTGAAGTCACAGGTCAAGATCGGCGGCCGCGGCAAGGCCGGTGGCGTCAAGTTTGCCGCCACGGCGGATGACGTCCGCACCCATGCCGGCAACATCATCGGCCTGGACATCAAGGGTCACATCACCCGCCAGGTGCTGATCACCCCGGCCAGCGACATCGCCGAGGAGTACTACGTCTCGTTCCTGCTCGACCGGTCCAATCGCAGCTATCTGGCGATGGCGACGCATGAGGGCGGCATGGAGATCGAGCAGCTCGCGGTGGAACGTCCGGATGCGCTGGCCAAGATTGAAGTCAACGCGATCACCGGGGTGGACGCCGCCAAGGCCGCCGAGATTGCCGACGCCGGCAAATTTCCGGCCGAGGTCCGCGCCCAGGTGATCCAGGTTCTGCAAGACCTGTGGAAAACGTTCGTCGCCGAGGACGCCACCCTGGTCGAGGTGAACCCGCTGGTCAAGGACGGCGAGGGCAACGTCGTCGCGCTCGACGGCAAGATCTCGCTGGACGACAACGCGGCCTTCCGGCACCCGGATCATGCTGCGCTGGTCGATAATGCAGCAGAGAACCCGTTGGAACTGCGGGCCAAGGAGAAGGACCTCAACTACGTCAAGCTGGACGGCCAGGTCGGCATCATCGGCAACGGTGCCGGGCTGGTGATGTCCACCCTGGACGTGGTTGCCTACGCCGGAGAGCGACACGGCAACGTCAGACCGGCGAACTTCCTGGACATCGGTGGCGGCGCCAGCGCCGAGGTGATGGCCAACGGACTGGACATCATCCTGTCCGACACCGACGTGAAGTCGGTGTTCGTCAACGTGTTCGGCGGCATCACCGCGTGTGACGCGGTGGCCAACGGCATCGTCAAGGCATTGGAGATCCTCGGGCCAGAGGCGAACAAGCCGTTGATCGTCCGGTTGGACGGCAACAACGTTGAGGAAGGCCGGCGCATCCTGGCCGCTGCCAATCACCCGCTGGTCTCGCTGGCCGACACCATGGATGACGGTGCCGACAAAGCCGCCGCCGCCGCCGAATCCGCTGCGAAGTAAGGGACTCCACCATGTCGATCTATCTGACCAAGGATTCCAAGGTCATCGTCCAGGGCATCACCGGCGGCGAAGGCTCCAAACACACTCCGCTGATGTTGAAGGCCGGCACCCAGGTGGTCGGCGGCGTCAACGCCCGCAAGGCCGGCCAGACCGTCACCCACGAAGGTGTCGACCTGCCGGTGTTCGGCACCGTTGTCGAGGCCATGGAGGCGACCGGAGCGGATGTGTCGATCATCTTCGTTCCGGCCCAGTTCACCAAGGACGCGGTGATCGAAGCCATCGACGCCGAGATCCCGCTGCTGGTGATCATCACTGAGGGTGTCCCGGTGCAGGACTCGGCGTCGTTCTGGGCCTACGCCCAGAGCAAGGGGAACAAGACCCGCATCATCGGGCCGAACTGTCCGGGCATCATTACTCCGGGCGAGGCGCTGGTCGGTATCACCCCCGCCACCATCACCGGCAAGGGCCCGGTCGGGTTGGTGTCCAAATCCGGCACCCTGACCTACCAGATGATGTACGAGCTGCGCGATCTGGGCTTCTCCACCGCCATCGGGATCGGCGGCGACCCGGTGATCGGTACCACCCACATCGATGCCCTCGAGGCGTTCGAAGCCGACTCGGAGACCAAGGCGATCGTGATGATCGGCGAGATCGGCGGCGACGCCGAGGAACGGGCCGCCGCCTATATCGCCGAGCACGTGACGAAGCCGGTGGTCGGCTACGTGGCCGGCTTCACCGCACCCGAGGGCAAGACGATGGGTCACGCCGGCGCCATCGTTTCCGGCTCGGCGGGTACCGCGCAGGCCAAGAAGGAAGCGCTGGAGGCGGCCGGCGTCAAGGTCGGCAAGACACCGTCGGAAACCGCCCAACTGCTCCGTGAGGTTCTCGGCTGACGCCGGGGGGTTGGCCGAGGGCGGTGCTGGATTCGCCGTGGTTTCGCGCTTGGCTCGGGCCGAGGCGGTAAGTTACTCCAGACGTGCAAGGTACGAAGTCAACGAGTCAGCCCAAGTGAGGTAGGTACGCCATGAGTGCTCCGTACAGTCCCCAGCAGGGCGGTGCTCCGCAAGGAGCGTCTGGTCCCTATCAGGGACAACCCGGTCCTGGGCAACAGCAGTGGGGTCCCGGCGGCCCGGGTGGTCCCGGAGGTCCGAGTGGTCCGGGTGGACCCGGATTCGGTGCGCCGCAGGCCCCTCGCAAGCCGATGGATCTCGGCCGGATTCTGCCGATGGTGGTCGGTGGTCTCGGCATCCTCAACTTCATCATGGGGTTCCTCCCGTACCTCAGCAGCGACAACGACTCGGTGTCCGTCTTTGGCGCGGGTCCGGGCTACCTCCCGTTGGCCTTCCTGATCGCCGGTCTGTTGGCGCTCGGGCCGTTGCTGCCCAAGGGCCAGAAGGCGTCCTTCGCGGTGGCGGTGATCTCGGTGGTGACTCTTCTGGGGACGTTGTTCGCGGTGGTGATGGAAAATTCCTACGGGTCAGGCGCCAGCAAGGGCATCGGCATCATCCTGCTGCTGATCTTCGGCTTGTTCCAGGCGGTGGCTGCCATCTTCTTGTGGCTGTTCGACGCCGGCGTGGTGAAGTCCACCTCCGACGGCAGCATGCAGGTCAGCGGACAGGCCTTCGGCGCGCAGATCGGTCAGGGCGGCTACGGTCCCGGCGCCCCCGGCCAGGGTGGCCCGCAACACGCCGGCCCGCAACACGCCGGCCCGCAGCACGGTGGTCCGCAACACGCCGGCCCGCAACAGGGGCCCGGCCAGGGTGGACCGTCGCAGTACGGTCCGTCCGGTGCTGGCCAACCGGGCGGCGCTTTCGGTGGGGCAGCGGCCGGCTCCTCGTTCGGTCAGCACGCTCAGTCGTCCGGTGGGAGTTCCTACGGCCAGGGTGATGCCGGTTCGGCATCGTCCGGTGGCTACGGCGGCCAGGGCTCCTACGGTTCGTACGGCGAGTCCTCGGGATCGGACGCTGCCGATCCGGGGTCGACCAGCACCTACTCGGCCCCGTCCGATCCGTCGTCCTACGCCTCCGGTTCCTCGGATGCTCCGTCCTACGGCGCCGCTCCCAGCTACGGCTCGGATGCTCCGTCCTACGGCGCGGATGCGCCGTCCTACGGATCCGGAGCGACTGCCGGGTCGGGCCAGGCCGACGATGCCGGCGACAGCGAGGCGAATCCCGGCGAGACCGCCGCGCCGAACCTGTCGAAGCCGGATGACGACGAGAACCCCGACGTCACCCAGCAGGTTCGCTTCTGAGCTGGTAGTGCCGAGAAGGGCGCGTCACCCGGTCGACCCGGGGACGCGTCCTTCTTGCTGTCCGCAGGGTGAACAGCGTCCGCTGTGGTGCGGCGCGTCAGGTTGGGCCGGTCGCGCGGTCCGTGTGAGGGTGGCGGTATGCCACCGGCCCGTACCTCTGCGCGGGTGAACACCGCCGGCGTCCCGGCCCGGCCGGCGTCCCGTCAGGTGACGATCTGCGCCGTTCGGGCGCTGGCGGCGGCGGCGGCCAGCGTGCTGCTGGCCGGCGGTGTCGGACTGCTGATCTGGGCCGTCACACCGGAGAGCGGGGCGGCCGGGCCGGTGATCCGGGGGGCCATCGCCGCGCTCGGCGCGGGACATTTCCTGCCCCCGTCGATCGGCGGGATAGTGGTGACGTTGCCACCGCTGTTGGTGACGGTGGTGTGTGTGGCGCTGGTCGCCTCGGCGGCCAACCGGGGTCGGCGGCCCGGCATCGGGTTGCCGGTCGAGTTGCTCGGTGCATTGGTGGTCGGCCTGGTGTACGGCGCGGTGCTGACGGCGGTGGTCGCCGCGCTGGCACCGGCTGGGGCGGAGAACGTCGGTCGCAGTTGGGCGCCGGTGCTGATGGGCATCGTGGCAGCGCTGGCCGGCGTGCTGATCCGCGGCCGGCGGTGGCGGCAGATGCAGCGGGACCGGGCACCGGGCTGGTTGATCATCGGGCTGCGGACCGGCCCCGCAGCCACTCTGGTGATCCTGGGCGGGGGAGCGGTGGTGGTCGCTGCCGGACTGGTGCTGTCCTTCGGCACCGCCATCGACCTGTCGTCGATCGCTGCTCCGTCGGTGGGTGACGGGGTAGGGATGGTGCTGCTGAGCCTGGCGTACCTGCCGAATGCGGTGATCGCCGGCGCCGGGTACTCGACCGGGATCGGTTTCCAGATCGGCGCCGGCACCTACTCGCCGCTGGGCACCACCGGCATCGATCTGCCGGCGTTACCGCTGTTGGCGGCCGTGCCGGACGCCGGAGGACTGTCTCCGGTCGGGCTGGCGTCGGCGGTGTTCCCCTTGCTGGCCGCAGTGCTGCTCGGTCGGACGGTGGTCCGGCGACTGTCCGTCCGCCGCGATCGACTGCTGGCGGCGCTGACCGGCTCGCTGATCGCCGGCATCCTGCTGGCCGGACTTGCCGTGGTCGCGGGCGGCGGGGTGCAGGGCAGTCCATGGGCGCAGCTCGGGGTTCCGGCGGTCGGCGTCGGCGCAGTGGTGGCCGGCGGGACAGCAGCCGTCTCGATGACCATCGCCGCGGTCGCCGGCTGGGGCGCGGTGCCCTGGGTGCTGGTGCCGCAGCCGGCTGGCGAGCTCGCCCCTCAGGATCGGGCGCCACTTGACGACATCGAGCCGGCCGACCCCTCCAACGCGGAACTGGCGCCGAGAAATGAGGGATCCGCCCCGGCACCCGAAGACCCGTCCGAGGACCCACCCGAAGTGCCGGACGCGCATCCTCACTAGGCTGTCTGGGTTCCCGCCGAACCCCGGTCGCCGTGAGTGCTTGGCCGCCCAGACGAGAGACACCGCGTGCCCGAGATCGTTGCTGCATCCGACGCCGGCCGACCTGACGGGGACGGCGCATTCCGGCTGGTGGTGCTGATCTCCGGCGGCGGCTCCAACCTGGCCGCCCTGCTGGCGGCACAGGATGATGCGGGGTTCGGCGCCGAGGTGGTCGCCGTCGGCGCCGACCGGAATTCCGCCGGCGGACTGCAAGTGGCCCGGGACACCGGAATCCCGACGTTCGTCAAGTCGATCAACCAATACCCGGACCGGGCCGGCTGGGACCGGGCGCTCACCGCGCAGACCGCCGCACACCGGCCGGATCTGGTGATCTCGGCCGGCTTCCTCAAACTGGTCGGGCCGGAGTTCCTGCGGGCCTTCGACGGTCGCTATCTGAACACCCACAACACGCTGCTGCCATCGTTCCCGGGTTTGCACGGGCCGGCCGACGCCTTGGCCTACGGCGTCCGGATCACCGGCGCGACGCTGTTCTTCGTGGACGACGGGGTGGACACCGGACCGATCGTGGCCCAGGTGGCGGTGCCGGTGCTCGATGACGACGACGTGCACAGCCTTACCGAACGCATCAAGGTCGCCGAACGACGGCAACTGGTCGAGCAGGTCGGACGGTTGGCCCGACAGGGCTGGACGATCCACGGCAGAAAAGTGTCGATCCCATGACCGAACCCAGCACGGACGGCCGGCGACCGATCCGCCGGGCATTGATCTCGGTGTACGACAAGGCCGGCCTGGCCGGCCTGGTGCAGGCGCTGCACGGCGCCGGCGTGCAGATCGTCTCCACCGGCTCGACCGCCACCGGCATCGCCGCGGCCGGCGTACCGGTGACCCAGGTGGAGCAGGTGACCGGTTTCGGGGAGATCCTGGACGGCCGGGTGAAGACCCTGCACCCCAAGATCCACGCCGGCCTGCTGGCCGACTCCAGGGTCCCGGAACATCTCACGACCATCGATGAACTGGGCATCGAAGCCTTCGATCTGCTGGTGGCCAACCTGTATCCGTTCCGGCAGACCGTCGCCTCCGGGGCGCTGCCGGACGACTGCGTGGAGCAGATCGACATCGGTGGCCCGGCGATGGTCCGGGCGGCGGCCAAGAACCATCCCAGCGTTGCGGTCCTCGTCGACCCGACCGACTATCCGGCGCTGATGCAGGCGATTGCGGACGGCGGCTTCTCGCTGGACCAACGGAAGGCGCTGGCCGCCAAGGCATTTGCCCACACCGCTTCCTACGACGTTGCGGTGGCGTCGTGGATGGGTACGGTGCTGAGCCCGAACACCGACGGGACCTGGTTCCCGCAGTGGACCGGCGCCACCTGGGAGCGCGAACGACCGCTGCGGTACGGCGAGAACCCCCACCAGCAGGCAGCCCTGTACCGACATTGGCGTCCCGGGCTGGCCACTGCAGAGCAGTTGCACGGCAAGGAGATGAGCTACAACAACTACGTCGACGTCGACGCCGCGTGGCGGGCCGTCACCGATTTCGCCGACCCGGCGGTGGCGATCATCAAGCACGCCAACCCTTGTGGCCTGGCCACCGTTCCCGGCGGCGACGATGCGGCGGTGGCCGAGGCACACACCAAGGCGCTGGCCTGCGATCCGGTGTCTGCGTTCGGTGGGGTGATCGCGGTGAACCGCCAGGTCACCGAGAAGCTGGCCGAACAGATCGCCGACGTCTTCACCGAGGTGGTGCTGGCACCGAGCTTCGACGACGACGCACTCGCGGTGTTGAGCCGCAGCAAGAACCTCCGGCTGCTCCGGATGCCGGCCGATGCCAAGCCCGATCCGTGGGAGTTCCGGGCCATCTCCGGTGGCATCCTCGCGCAGACCAGAGACACCATCGACACCGCCGGCGACAATCCGTCGGGCTGGACTCTGGCCAGCGGTGATCCGGTCGACGAGCAGACGATGGCCGATCTGCATTTCGCCTGGCGCGCCTGCCGCAGCGTGAAGTCGAACGCGATCGTGCTGGCCGACAATGCCGCCACCGTCGGTATTGGGATGGGTCAGGTGAACCGGGTCGACTCCTGCCGATTGGCCGTCGAACGGGCCGGCCAGCGGGCTGCCGGATCGGTGGCCGCCTCCGACGCCTACTTCCCGTTCGCCGACGGACCACAAGTGCTCTTCGATGCCGGCGTCCGAGCCGTCGTGCAGCCCGGCGGATCGGTGCGCGATTCGCTGACCATCGATGCTGCCGCCGCGGCCGGAGTGACCATGTACTTCACCGGCACCCGACACTTCTTCCACTGAAACAGGTTCCGGATCATTCCGTGGACCTCACCGAGACCAGCTACGACGCAGAGGATTTCGTCGAGGTCGACCTGCGGGATCAACCGATCGCCGGCATCACCTTCACCCGCTGCGACTTCTCCGGCGCCAGCCTGGCCGGGGTGCACACCGCCAAGGCGACGTTCACCGAATGTGTGTTCACCGGCAGCGAACTTTACGGATCCGAACACCTGGGTAGCAGCTTCATCGGCTGTACGTTCGACCGGACTTCCTGGCACGGCGCAACTGTGCGTGGTTGCCGGTTCACCGGGTCAACCTTCACCGACTGCCGGATCACCCCGATCACCGTCACCGACTGCGATCTGACGCTCACCTCGTTCGCCGGTGAGAAGCTGGCCGGCACCGACCTGTCCGGTATCCGGTTGCGGGAGGCCAACCTGACCGGTGCCAACCTGTCCGGCTGCAATCTCCGCGATGCGGATCTGACCGGCGCCCGCACCGGCCGGACCGATTTCCGCAAAGCCGACCTCCGCGGTGCCCGCACCGACGCGTCGCTATGGGTGGGATCGATGCTCGCCGATGCCGTCATCGATCTGGACCAGGCGTTGCTGTTCGCCGGAGCGCACGGTCTGGTGCTGGCCCCGCCGGAGGAACCGGACGGCTGAGCGTCAGGACGGCGTGATCGTCCAGTCGCCGTCCGCGTTGATCTGAACCAACGCAGGGGTGTCCAAGGGCACGACTCCGCGATAGTTGCCGATCTCGTTGACCAGCAAATCGCGGCCGCCGGAATCCGAGTAGGCGAGCACCGAGAAGTTGCTCTCGCCGTGGTGGGTCACCGCAGCCTTGGAGCCCTTGTCGTAGTAGACGACGTCGTCGCCATGCCCCTGGGTGCGATTGGTGTCCGCGGTGAGCACGCTCACCGGATCCAGTGTGATGCTCCACGAGCCGTCGGCGGTGATCTCCAGTCGGGTCAGGTCGCCGCCGGCGTTGACGAAATGCCGACCGCGATAGCTGCCGATCACGTTCACCAGCAGGGCGTCCTGACCATCGGCTTGCAGGACCGTGTTTCCGGAGCAGGTAGCGCACTGGAAGGTCAGGATCCGGGAGTCGGCGCCGAGTTCCACATCGACGACGTCGTCGCCAGTGCCCGAGTACTGCTGGGCCCGCACCGGTGCGCCGGTCACAGAGGAAGGGGCCTCGGTCGGCTCGTCGGCCGGTTCGACGGGTGCCGGGGCCGACTCGGTCACGGTGACCGCCATCGTCCTGATGACGGTGCTCGGCGTCGGTGTCTCCCGCTCCGTCCTGGTCACCACAACTGTCTTGGCCGCGGCCGACAGCTTTCGGGTGACAACGGCGGTCACCGTCTCGGCGGGTTCCCGCTCGGTGACGACCGCTGTCTGCGTTTCCGCAGGCGGTGTCGGTCCGGGCACCGTGACGGTGCCGGCCGGCGGGGCATCCCCCGACACGGTCACCGTGGCCACCGGTGCTGCGGCGCCGGACGTGGATCCACACCCGGTGAACAGAACGAAGGCAGCGGCCGTTCCGATCAGCCGGAGAAGCGTTCGAGTCATGGTTGAGGCCCCCGCCGAAAATCGTTGGATCCTGCTGGTTCGCTACCTGTGCAGTGCGATCATGACCTAGGGACGGGCCGCGTGGTTGTCGTCCGTCGGACTTTTCGATCAATCGCGGCCGCTCGGGCCTACGCTCGATGCGTCCCGATATTCGGCTCAACGGAGGAGCACACGTCATGGCCGACCATGTGGCGACAGCAGAGACCGACATCGACGCCTCCCCGATCCGGGTGTGGACGGCACTGACAGATCCGGAGCAGATCAAGAAGTACATGTTCGGTTCCGAGGTCGAGACCGACTGGAAACAGGGCTCGCCAATTGTCTGGCAGGGCGTGTACGAGGGCAAGGACTACCAGGACAAGGGTGAGATCCTGGAGATCGAGTCGGGTCGGCTGCTGAAGGTCAGTCATTTCAGCCCCCTCAGCGGCCAACCGGATGTGCCGGAGAACTACCACACGCTCACCTACGAACTGATCGCGCGCGGCTCCGGCACCCACATCACGCTTAGCCAGGACAACAACGCCAGCGAGGACGAAGCGGAGCACTCGAAGCAGATGTGGACGGCACTGCTCGACGGGCTCAAGAAGGTCGTCGACGGCGGCTGACCGGGTCGGGTAGGCGACTGCGGGATTTCGTTGCGACTGATCCATAGCTTCGGCAGTGTCCTCAAACTGACCGGGTTCCTGGCAGAACACATCGACCTCCGCCTCAACGGGGTGTCCTCGTCGCGGAGCAGGGAACAGGGAAGGATCCGGCACTGTTGCCGGGTTCCACCGGTGTGAACAGCCCTGATGACGCGCCGGGCCAGACAGCTGAAATCTACTGGCGCCCTGGTTGCCCGTACTGTTCGGCGCTGCGCCGCGACCTTGCTCGGCAAGGGGTCGCGGCCACTTGGCGCAACATCTGGGAAGACGACCAAGCCCGGGCTTTCGTTCGCAGCGTCAATCACGGAAACGAGACGGTACCGACGGTCCGCATCGGGACCAGAACCTTCACCAACCCGACCGGATCCCAGGTGTCACTCCTCTTGCACGGCGATAGGACACAAAGTGGGGATCTCGCCATTCGGGGACGACTCTCGGCTCGGTGGGTCGCCTCCTGGCTGCCCACGATCGGGCTGGTTGTGACCAGCGCAATCGTTGCCCGTCAAGGTCTGCTATCGCTGAGCTGGGGTATCGGCCTGCTGGCGGTAGCCGCGTGGTGGCGGACCCGGCCACTTCGTCGATGACATCGCCCGATGGGCCAGGTGTTGACCGACCAGGCCATTGATGCAGACCGGCGGTCGGCTCTGTCCTCGTTTTCGCCGTGCGGGATGGCTGGGCGCTGCTCGGTCCGCGGGCGGGGACTGCGGTTTGTGGTTCGACTGATCCATAGCTTCGGAAGTGTCCTTAACTGACCGGTTTCTGGCAGAACACATCGACCCTCCGCCTCAAGGGTGTCCTCGTCGCGGAGCAGGGAGCCAGGGAGGATGCGGCACTGGCACACCGGCCTGTATCTGTGGGAGTACCCTGCTGAAGACACTTCTCGCTGGTGATGCTCGCGATCGTTCCGGCTGAACGTCACGTCGGTGTGGACCGCAGGCTGGTCGAAAGGTTCGGCCGCCGATGGCCGTTCTGAAGCTGTTGCCCGAACCGGCATCCGCGCTCAGTCTCGGACTTGCCGGCCACTCACGAGCGGGGGATCGTTTGCTGCTGATCGATGGCGGTGATCGCGGATGCGGCGAGCTGCTGCTGCTCGTCCTGCGGCAGGTCAGGAACGAACCCGCCGGGTCGATCATCGGGATCCTGACCAGCGACCCGGCGGCCGTGATCGACATACCTGCTTGGTGTCACCTGACCGGGCACCGCTACCACGGCCGGGCGTCGCCGCAGCCCGATGCCCCGTTCGTCGTCGAGATTGACCACTGCCCCACCCCGGTCGACCCCGATCGGCCGTGGCACCCCCTACCCCGGATGGAGAACACCTGATGAGCAGCATTCTCGTGTCGCTAGCCAGCAGCCACGACAACACCGACCGCGCCACCGTCGCCTTTGTCATCGCAGGGGCGGCCGCCGCGTCCGGCCAGGACACCACGGTGTTCTTGTCCGCGGACGGAGCGTGGCTGGGCAAGTCGGGTGAGGCGGCCAAGATCCACGAGGAAGGATTCGCCCCCCTGCTGGAGTTGATGGAGGGTTTCGTCGAGGCCGACGGCCGGATCATCGTCTGCAGCCCGTGCGCGAAACGGCGCGGCATCGCCGAGACCGATCTGGTGGCGGGCGCGGTGATCGCGGGCGGGGCCGCCGTCGTCGCGCTGATGGCTGCCGGTGCGCAGACCATCTCCTACTAGTCACCCGGTGAGACCCGTGAAACAGCCGGTGGCCGCGGAGGTGCAGGGCGGCAGCATGGACTGCGGCAGCGGTCTGCTACTGATGCTGACCCGAGCTATCCGCCAGATCGAATTCGGGCAACTCCTGCTGGTCCACACCGAGGAACCGTCGGTCCCGCCGGATCTGCACGATTGGGCCCGGCTGGCCGGGCACGACATCGTCGCGGACACCGCCACCCAGCCCGGCGGCCCGTGGCAGGTCACCGTCCGCAGGGGCACAGTGTCCGTCCCGGCGCCGTCGCCGGACACAGCCGGCCTGGTGTTCACCAGCGGCAGCCCGACACCGGTGGGTCAGCGATTGTGGCTCTACAGCAATTTTCACTGCAACCTGGCGTGCGACTATTGCTGCGCCGAGTCATCACCGCGCGCGAACCCGCGGCTGCTTCCCGTTCACGTTGCCGTCACCGCAGCCCAGCAGTTCGCCGAGCTGGGCGGCAAGGAGCTGATCGTGACCGGCGGGGAGCCGTTCCTGCACCCCGAGATCGGACCGATGATCATCGCCCTGGCCGAGATTCTCCCGGTCACCGTGCTCACCAATGCCATGGTCTTCGGCCGCGGCGCCCGGCTCGCCGCTCTGGTCTGCCTGCCTCGCGACCGGGTGACGTTGCAGGTCAGCCTGGACTCCGCGACCCCGGCCCTGCACGAAAAGCACCGCGGCGCGCGCAGTCATGCCACCGCGCTGGCCGGCATCGCACAAGCCCGCGAACTGGGGTTCACCGTGAAGGTCGCCGCCACCCTGTACGACACCGAGGTCGAGACCGCCGACGAACTCAACACCCTGCTGGACACCATGAACATCCCCACCACCGACCGCATCATCAGGCCGGTCGCCCAGCAGGGCTTCGCCGAACAGGGCGAGCACGTCCACATTGACACCCTGCAACCCGAGCCGACCCTCACCGCCGACGGCGTTTGGTGGCACCCGGTGGCCGTCACCGACCCCGCGATGCAGGTGGCCACCAGCCCGCTTCCGGTATCCGAGGCCCTCGACACCATCCGCGACACCCTCGCGACGCAGGATGCCGCACAACGCGAAGGACGACGGCACGTCTTCCGCTGCGCGTGAACCTCTCGTTCGGACTTCCCCGGACGCAGCAGCCGACACCTTCGGACTCACCGATCCTCGCGCAGCAGACGAGACATGTCGCGTCCGGCCCGCACGGTGCCCTTGATCGTGCCGGTCACCTTGGAACGCCCGATCCGCGGGCGGTACCTGACCGGTTGTTCGGCGATTCGCCACTGCGCACGGGACGCCTTCAGCACCATCTCCAATGGCCAGCCGAACCCCCGGTCGTACAGGCCGAGATCGAGCAGTTTTTTCCCGTTCGAGCGCTCGCATCGGTCCCAGTTCGGTCACGGCCAGATGAGTCCGCCGTCGAACCTGCGCCGCGAGGACGCGGTTGGCCAGCTGTGCGTGCCACGGCCAGGCCCCGGGCTCAATGACCGGCGCGCCCAGCACCAGGTCGACCCGGCCGTCGAGGACCGGCTCGCAGAGGGCTCCAGATCGCCGGGATACTGGCTCGCATCGCCATCCATGAAAGCGATCACCGGCGATGTGGACGCCAGCAGACCGGCATAGCAGGCGGCCCCGAAGCCTCAGCGCGATTCGAGAACGGCTTCAGCGCCGTGCGCGGGCCACCTCGGCCGACCCGTCGGTGGATCCGTTGTCGACAACGATCGCCCGGCACCAGGCTGGCATCCGCGTGAGGACCCACGGGAGCGCGGCCGCCTCGTCCAAGGTGGGCAGGATGACATCGAGGATCTGCCGGGTGTGACCCGAGGGCGGGAGCGTCATCGCGCGCTACCGGCCGGGTCGCGGTGCGAGCTCTGCCACGATTCGGCCGAAGCGGGTCATCGGCGCCTTCGCAACCACCAGGAACGTCGTCACGGCCGCACGGCTTTGGAGCAGCCGGTCGCGGTCTCGTTCGACCAGCAGCACGCTCGCGCCGAAGCCCGCCGCGGTCTTGGCGGCGACGATCCCGGCGGTGCCGCCGCCGATCACCAGCAGATCCCACGCGGGGCCACCGCCCGGCGGTTCCAGGTCGGCTCGCTGGCCGGCGGCGGCCCGCGCACCGACATCGGCCGGTCGAGTCATTGCAGGCCGTGGCTGGTCACCAGTTCGGCTTGCCGGCGCACCCGCGCCACCAGCGCGGGGTCCGGTTGCTGCCGGGCGGACCGGTGCCGCAGGGCCCGGCTCAACGCTTGATATTCCTGCATCCGGCCGCTGCAACGGGCGCACACGTCCAGGTGCGCCTGCAGGCGCCGGGCCTCGACCTGGTCGAGCCGCGCGGCCGGGTCGTCGTCCAGATATCGCTGGACGCGCCGGGCCGTCCAGCGGCAGGCGAGCCTGGCCCGCGGGTTCATCATGGGGTTGGTGGTCCTTCCTCGGGTGGCGCGTCGCGCAGCTCCCGGCGCATCTTGTCGCGGGCGCGGCTCAGCCGTGACATCACCGTGCCGATCGGCACGTCCAGGGCGGCTGCGGTCTGCGCGTAGGTCAACTGGACGACGTCGATGAGGAGCAGCACGGCGCGGTACCGCGGATCGAGCCTGGCGATCGCATCGGCCAGGACAAGGCTGAACTCACGGTCGGCGTGTTCCTCGGCAGGGTCGGCGACGGCCGCCCGCAACAACACCTCGATCTCCGGTTCGACATGAACGCGGAACGCCTCCTGCTGCGTCATGCCAAGGCCGGTCGCGGCGGTACTCACCTGCTGGAAACACGGTGGGGGCGCCGGTTCCTTCCCTCGACTCCGACGCCCCGTCACGATCGGGTCGGCCGGTGTCGGGCAACCCTGCCGGCGGCCCGGGCCGGGCCCACTGCCCCCGACCAGCACGGGTCCCACCCGGCTACGCGGCCCACGTCCGGGTTCTGGTGGCGGCCGGCCACCATCGGGCACCGACTGTCTTGCGGAACGTTTCACGCATCCGAGCATGCCGATCCGCCGGTCCGCGTCCCTGGCCCGACTGGCGCGGGTGGAATCAACCGGTCGGGAAGGATCCCGGGCTTTCGCCGGGTTCCCGTAGTAGGAGTGGCGTTCGAGCCGCAGAACGCCGTCGCGGAAGGGATGCACATGGTGGTGTTCGGCGATCATACGGCGGGGGCGTCGAACGGCCGGTGGGGGCCCGATGAGGTTGTTCGGACGGTTGCGCGAGTGTGAGCTCGCTACCCGCCCGGTCCACCCGGAGACCAGGGATGCGTTAGTGCGCCGGTGGGCCGAGCTACCCGAAGAGGTCCGCGTCCCCGGGGCAGGCGCTGGGGCAGCACGCGGTGGGCTGCGAGGGCACGCATGGGGTGTTCCCGCGCTGCAGTCTGGCCTGCACGTCGTACTATCACTCCCGCGACGCGAACCGGGTCGCGGTCGACGGCCGGCACACCGTGCAGCAGGTGCGCTCGCAGATGGGGCTGCTCCGCCGGCGGCGCGGCCCGCGGGCCCATGCCCAGCTGATCGGCGGCGAGGTGAGCCTGCTGGACGGCGGAGGATCACGCGGAAGCGCTGCTGGTCACGCGGGAGCGCGGCCGCGAGCCGATGAGCATGACCCACGGCGACTTCGACTACGCCTACCTCGCCTATCTGGCCCTGGGACCGCAGGGGCGCCCGCGGTTTGGTCGGCTGTCGTTCGCCGGTCACTTCGATATGATGATGTTCGGCCGGCGTGGGATCAGCCGCCCGCCGGACGAGGCCTCGCTCAACCCGAACCGCAAACGCTCCGTCGACGTGTTCACCCGGCTGCGCCGCGAGCACGGCGTGCGGATCTTCCTGGCGCACAACATGACAGTGACCCCGACCAACCTGGGCCAGATCGCGCAGGTGATCCGGGATTGTCACGGTGACGGGTTCGGGATGTCCAATGCCGTGGTGATGAACTTCTGGCCGGTCGGCGCGATCCTGGCCGGGCTGCTGGCCTACCTGACCCTGGACACCTTCGCCCTGTCGGCCGCGACATCGTGGCGGTACATGTTCATCCTCGGCGGGCTGCTCGTCCTGGTGGTGTTGTACTTTCGTCGCCGCATCCCCGAGTCGCCGCAGTGGCTGCTGTCCCAGGGTCGGCCCGCGGAGGCCGAGCAGATCCTGTGCGCGCTGGAATCGCCTGGTGCCGCACCGACCATCGTGGACCGAGCAAGGAACCGGCCGGGGGGGCGTGGCGTGGCGGCGTTAGTGGAGTTGATCCGGCACTATCCGGGCCGGCTGGTGCTCGGGTCGCTGCTGGATCTGGCCGAGGCGTTCGGCTTCTACGGGCTGTTCGCTCGTCACCGAACGGTTCTTCACCGCGCGGCTGGCCGACGGCACCCTCCCGGCCGCGTACCACTGTGCGATCTGACCGTGCCAGGGTCGGCTTCCGTCTTGACGGTGAACGGCTCATCGTGAGCAACAAGCAGTGGACCCAGTTGGCCGGCGTGATCGCATTGATCGCGGCCTTGGTGCTCCTCAGCGTCTCAGTCGGGGTGCCCGGGGTGACCCGGCTGCGCAGCGCCTTCGACCAATTCGGCTGGTGGGCCCCCATCGTTTTCGCCGGGATGTACGCAGCGATCAGCCTGACACCGCTGCCGGCCGCGGTGTTCAGCCTGACCGCCGGCGCGCTGTTCGGTGTCGCCCAGGGCATTGTCGTGGTCGAGGTCGGCGCGACCACCGGAGCCGTGATCGCGTTCTGGCTGGCCCGGCTGCTGGGACGCGATTTCGTGGCCCGGATTGGCCGCGCCTCGGTGGAGAAGCTGGACGGGCGTCTCGCCCGTCGTGGATTCACTGCCGTGCTCGCAATGCGGCTGGTGCCTGTTCTGCCGTTCGCCGCGGTCAACTACGCCAGCGGGCTCACCTCGATCCGTTTCGTCCCCTACCTCGCCGCCACGGCCGTCGGGATCCTGCCGGCCGTAGCGGCATACGTAGTGATCGGGGCATACGGCGCCGACCCGGGTTCGCTGCCATTCATACTGGCTCTCGGCGGACTGTCGGTGCTCGTCATCCTCGGGCTCGTCTCCGCAGGACTGGTTCGGCGGCGCCGCAACGCCCTCCCATCGGCCGCCGCCGCCACACCCGCCCACAACCCAGCCGATCAGGCCGCGTCCTAGCGCCGACCCCGACGGGCCGGCCCGGGCCACGCCGCGGTCGTCGACCCGGCCGGGGTTCAACCGACGGCCGCCCAACCCGACCCACGGCTACTCACCCCATCGAGATCGTCGACGACGAACAACACCGCGAAACTCCAGGACCCATGCGGACTGCCGCCGCCACGAATACGCGTTGGGCGCCAACACCTCCAGCGAGCATGCAGCGCCTGAAGTCGGCAGTCGAGGCCGGCGATGACAGCTGAGCCCATCACCGCCAGGGTCCACATCAAGGCGCCGCCCGAGCGCGTCTTCGAGCACTTCACTCGGCCCGACGCGCTGCTGCTGTGGATGGGCGAGCACGCCGTGCTCGACCCCGGACCGGGCGGGGAGCTCACGGTGGACATCCGCGGCGTCCCGGCCGCGGCCGCTACCTCGTAGTCGAACGACCCTCGCGGCTGCTGATCAGCTGGGGCCACGCCGGCTCCGACCGCCGGCCGCCGGGCGCCAGTCTCCTCGAAGTCCGGTTGCATCCCGCAGCTGGCGGCACGACCCTGACGATCTCGCACAGCGGACTACCTCAACCGAAAGCCACCGGACACCGTCAGGGATGGCGGCAGTTCCTCGACCAGCTGGCCGCAGTGGCCCGTGGTGAGGTCGAGATGCGCGACACTGCCCACTGAGCGATCGTCTTGCGGAGAAACTTGGTCTGACTTCCAGGTCGGGCCACCAATTTCGTCTGACGGCTCCATCGCAGAGTCGGCGGGAGGACTGGGCTGCCGCCGTCCTGATGATCACTCGTCGGCAGTGGTCGGCGGCAGGATGTGGGTCTGCTCGAACATGTAGTAGACCGACCGCGCCCCGACCGAGATCAGCATCAGCGGCGGCCACGCAGTCCCGAGTGCGGTCGAAATCGGGTAGGCGATGATGCCTAGCCGGAAGCATCGCAGCGCCCGCCGGCTCGCCTCTGGCTCGACCGGATGGGCAAGCAATCCGTGTTCGACCATCCGTCGCAACATGAGCGTGAAGCCGACCGCCATGCCAACGTTGGACGCGCCGTACAACGCGACTGCCCACCGTGCATCGCCGCCGCCGCGGCGCACGAACTGCGCAAGCGTCGACGTGGTGAACGGCAGGGTCGTCACGAACATCAGCAGTAGCAGGTTCTGGAACAGCAGAACCCGATCGACGCGCCCCACCAGAGCGAGCAGCGCGTGATGGTTGACCCAGATGACACCGATAGGCAGAAAGCTCACCGCAAGGCGGCGAACGACGGCCACCTTTGACCGAGTTGATAGGCCAGGCCGCGGTGCCCAAAGCCCGCATTGACGTGAGATCCAGAACGAGCAGGGTGATTGCGACCGCGAGAACACCGTCACTGAACGCCTCCACGCGGCCCTTCCCCATACCGCCATCCTGGCCGCGATGCTGGCCCCCAACAGCTCGGGCCCGCGCAACTTCCCGGCGGCGAACCGAGAAGCCGACGTGCCCGCTCACCGGGAGAACCCAAGGATCCTCTTACGAGATGGCAACTCCTCCTTCCGAGGGGGTTATCGTCGGTCGTCGCACGCGCGGCGAGAAGCTATCGGTCGGTGGAGGTGGCACGCTTGGCCTCCCTCAAGAAGTACGTCACACAGTTGGGGACACGCTGGGTGCCCGGCGCGGGTGGTCAGTCGTCACCCGGTCGCTGGATCGAAGACCGAGGACCGGTCAGGCGGCGCCGCGTGCCGGATAGTCGCTCTTCTGCACAAAGGCCAGCCCGGCGAGCACGTCGTCCAGCGGGGGGCGGCCAAAGGGCATCGTGGAGACACTGCTCCAGAACAGGGTGCCGTCGGAGTCAAGGACGAAAAGCCCCGGTTCGTTGAACAGCGGAGCCTCGCCCGTCTTGATCGCGGCGGACAGGTACAAGCCCCAGTCCCGGGCAGCCCGCTCGCCGAGTCCGTGCGCAACCGGGAGGTCGGCCAGACCCCATTCCCGGATCAACTGCTCGCTGCGCTCGGGTGTCTCCATGCTCACTGCCAGCACGCGGCCGATGCCCGCCTCACGCATCTCGGCCAGCCTGCGGTCGAGCTCGGTGAGCTGTTTGCGACACACCGGACAGTGAAGGCCGCGGAAGAACGCAATCAGGGTGAACCGGCCGTCCGCGCCGGTTCCCAGCGCAAGGTCGTCGGTGCTACCCCCGCGGGACAGCGGCAGCGACAGGGTCGGGACAGGTCGTGTGGGTGAAAGGGCCATATGCGTGACAACCCACTCGGCGCCACACAGATTCCCCGCTCTGGTGCGGAAGCGCGCCACATTTCGACCTGACCATGGCCCGACATCCCGATTGCGGATCCGGGAGCGAGACGGGTTCAGCGCTGGTGCTGGTAGAAGGTCAGCAGGTTACCTTCGAGGTCCAACCTGGCGAACTCGCGGGTGCCCCAGGCGGTGTCCACGGCGCTTCCTGGGGCGCCAGGGTGCAGCACGCCTGCGGCGGCCATCTTGACGTAGAGCTCGTCGGCATGGTCGACCTCGATACGGCAGCTCGCTGTTCGGGTCGCTGCGCAACGGTGGATGGTGGAGGTGTCGGTTCAGTGCGCGAAAGGTCAGGGCCGGCCTGGATGAGCACCAGGTCCGCCGTTGGACGCCGTGGCGCCGCTGGGTCACCTTGGCGATGCTGGCGATGGCGTTCCTGGCGGTCACGAACACCGGTGCCGCCCGGGCTGATCCCATTGACGGTCGACGAGTTCCGTCGCCTGTTCGACGCGCTGGTATTCGGAACCACCGCCGCCACCGAAGACATCTGAAATGGTCAATTTGGCGTCGAAACACCGATACAGCGCCCGGATCTGCCCTATCGCCGCAGGTCAACGGCGCCGTGAACCCGAACTACGGCGGTCGTACTAAATGCAGATCGGCGACGCCAACCACCCGACCACTCGCCGCGGACAATCCGCCTCCCTCTGGGCCTAAGTGCGGGTTCCGGTTGATGCGGCGACCGGTGGTCGGCTCTGTGTGCTCATTTTCGCCGGGCGGGATGGCTGGGCGCTACTCGCTGTGTTTCCGATACAGCCGCGCCCGTGGCCGGTAGCCAACGAACTTGGAAGGTCATGGCCACAACATCCTCTGCGGGGATAACAGCGAATGCGGGCAGCCGGGCTCGTCAGATGAGGCGTTCGGCCCTGCTGGGAGTGGTAGTCCACATGATGGTCGGCCTGCTGTACGGGCTGGTGTTGGGCGCGCTACTGATGAGAGGCCGCTTTGCAGCCGCAATGTCCGCGGCCTGAGCGTGCCGCTCGCTGCGTGCCCAGCCTGCAGCGACCTTCTCCTGACACCGGTCAGCGGGCGTGGCTTCGGGAAGGTTGTGATCAACTGACCGGGTTCCTGGCAGCACATATCGACCACCTGCTCGGGCGGTGGGTTTCGTCGTCACGGAGGTGGAAACCAGACATGGTGCACGGGGTCGCATTCTGGGGATTCGTCGATGTGGTGTACCGCCGGTGAGTCTGCTCAGCTGGATACGCCGCGCGGCGATGGCGACCCGTCCGGTCCATCCGCAGACTGAGGCAGCGTTGGCTCGGCGGTGGTCGGAACTGCCGGCGGGCGCTCAGACCGCCTCGCAAACGCTGGGTCGGCATGCGGTGGGGTGCGAAGGCACCCACGGGGTGTTCCCGAAGTGCAATCTGGCCTGCACCCCGTGCTATCACTCCCGCGACGCGAATCGGGTGGCGGTCAGCGGCGAGCACACCAGGACGCAGGTGTCCGAGCAGATGTCGCTGCTCCGCAGGATCCGCGGCCCGCGGGCGCACGCGCAGCTGATCGGCGGCGAAGTCACCCTGTTGCCACCCGACGATCACGCCGCCACGTTGCAGATCATGCGGGACGCCGGCCGGGAGCCGATGAGCATGACCCACGGGGATTTCGACTATGACTATCTCGAAGCGGTGGCGCTCGGCGCCGACGGCAGGGCCCGGCTGCCGCGGCTGTCCTTCGCCGGGCATTTCGACATGCTGATGTTCGGCCGCCGGGGCATCGAACGTCCCGACGACGAGGCGTCACTGCACCCGTACCGGCGGCGGTTCACCGAGATGTTCGCCCGGTTGAAACGGGAGCACGGGGTGCGGTACTTCCTGGCGCACAACATGACCGTCACGCCCCGCAACGTCGACCAGATCGCCGACGTGGTGCAGCAGTGCCACGGCTACGGGTTCGGGATGTTCTCCTTCCAGCCGGCCGCGTTCGTCGGTGACGACCGGCGCTGGCACGACGAGTACCGGGATATCAGCGCCGACGCGGTGTGGGCGCAGATCGAACTCGGCGCCGGCACCCGGCTGCCGTTCCGGGTCTTCCAGAACGGTGACGAGCGGTGCAACCGCACCGCCTACGGCTTCTATGTCGGTGACCGCTGGTATCCGATCCTGGACGACCGGATCCCGGTGGATCTGCGGGTGCGGGATACCTTCTTCCGTCATCTGGGTGGGGTGAACTTCTCCGGCACCCCGATCCCGCTGCTGATCATCAAGGTCGCCAGGGTGATCGCCCGGCATCCGTCGGTCGCCATGGTGTTCGCCGGGTGGACGGCCCGCATGATCCGGTCGGTCGGCGGCTGGAAGCTGCTGTCCAGCAAGATCCGGCCGGTCAGTTTCGTGATGCATTCCTTTATGGACGCCGAGGACGTGGCTCCGGCGTGGGAGGCGATGCAGCGGGGGGAGGAGCTCACCGATCCGCGGCTGCGGGCCACCCAGGAGCGGCTGCAGGCGTGCTCGTATGCGATGGCGCACCCGGAAACCGGTGAGCTGGTCCCGGCCTGTGTCCAGCATGGGGTGCTCGACCCCGGCCAGAACGTCGCGCTGCGGAAATTGTTGCCGTTGGCCCCGGTCACCAGCCAGCGGATTCGGCACGACGTCCCGGTCACCGGGGGCGGACGGGCGGGTAGGGATGTTTGATCGTCAGGTCCGGCGGTTGCTGTCGCCGGCATTGGACGCCGTCGGTGGGCGACTGTCGGCTATGGGTGTGCGGCCACTGGTCGTCACCGGCGCCGGCTGGGTCGCCGGTTTGGGTGCCTGCGTCGCGGTCGGCTTCGGCTGGTGGCCTCTCGGGCTGGTGCTGTGGCTGCTGAATCGGCTGCTGGACGGGTTGGACGGGCCGGTGGCCCGTCGGCGCGGGCCGACCGAACTCGGTGGTTTCCTGGACATCGTCGCCGATTTCAGCATCTACGCCGGATTCGTCGTCGCGGTAGCGATCGCCGTGCCGGACGCCCGGCTGGCGGCGCTGGCATTGTTGACCGCCTACTACGTGTCCGGCACCGCGCTGCTGGCCCTGTCCTCGCTGATCGAGCGGCGCGGCGGCGGTGACGGCGATGGTGACGGCGATCAACGGTCGTTGCGGTTCGTCGGCGGGCTGGCCGAGGGCACCGAAACGGTCCTGGTGTATGTCCTGTTCTGTGTGTTCCCCGCTCACGCGGCGCTGATCGCCTGGGTGTTCGCCGCAGCGGTCGCGGTGACCGCGGCGCAACGCGTCTTCCTCGGCGTGCAGCTCCTGCGCCGACCGGCTCCCGACCACCAGATCTCCACCCACCGTGCCACCGGCAGACAGGACCCCTGACCATGCGTTCCCCGCTTCGCGCCCGGCTGACCACTCTCGGCGTGGCGGTGGCAGTGACCGCAGCTGCTTGCGGGTCGCCGTCGACCACCGCCGCACCGGCCTCGCCCGGCCCGACAGCGACGTCAGCCACGTCAGCCACGTCGTCGGCGACGTCAACCGGGCCAGCCTCGATGTCAGACTCGGCCACTGGTAACGCCCCGACCGGGTGGACCTCGGTACTGGCTGAGGCGAAGGGGCAGCAGGTGAACTGGTACATGTACGGCGGCGACGACACCCTCAACACCTTCGTCACCGGGTACGTCGCCGACGAGCTGCGAAAGGTCGGGGTCAAGCTGAACCAGGTGAAGATCACCGACACCGTCGACGCGGTCAACAAGGTGCTGGGCGACGTGCAGGCCGGCCGCAGCACCGACGGTTCGGTGGACGCGATCTGGGTCAACGGGGAGAACTTCGCCACCGGAGTACAGGCGAAATTGTGGTCCTGCGGCTGGGACAGGACGCTGCCGAACGCGAAGTATGTGAACTTCACCGACCCAGCCGTCAGTAGCGACTTCGGAGTGCCGGTGAACGGCTGCGAGGCGGTGTGGCAACAGGCCGACTCCGCGCTGGTCTACGACAGCGCGAAGCTGGGCGCCGCCGACGTCGCGTCGGTGTCCTCGCTGTTCGCCTGGGCCAAGGCCCACCCCGGACAGTTCACCTATCCGGCGTTGCCGGACTTCACCGGTTCGATGGCCGTGCGGAGCATCCTGTACGACACGATCGGCGGCCCCGCCGCGCTGGCCGGACCCTTCGACGAGGCCGCCTACCACCAGGCCGCGGCCAAGCTGTGGCCCCGACTCAACGACATCGCCGGCTCGTTGTGGCGGGGCGGCGCGACGTATCCGCAGTCCCAGGATGCGGTCGAAAAGCTCTACAGCGACGGCGAGATCAGCGCCTTCTTCAGCTACGGACCTGGCGCCGTCGGCGAGAAGGTGAAGAAAGGTCTGTACCCGGCATCCACCCGGGAGGCGGTGCCGGAGAGCGGGAACATCGGCAACAACAGCTTCATCGCGATACCGGCCAACGCCGCCCACCACGCCGCGGCCATGGTGCTGGCCAATGTCCTGCAGGACCCGGGGACGCAGCTGGAGCTGTACAAGGCCGAAGGCATCTATCCCGGCATCGACCTGGCCAAGACCGCACCGGCAGTGCAGGCGCAGTTCGCCGCCGTTCCGGTCAGTCCGTCGGTACTACCCCTGACCGTGCTGACCAGGAAGGTGCAGCCAGAGCTGGCGGCCGGCTACCTCACCCGGATCGAGAAGGACTGGAAAACCCAAGTCCTGCAGAAGTAGGCATCGTGCATCCCGCCGTACCGACCAACCGGACAGCTGTCCCGGCACGCGCTGCTCGCGGACTCCCGCGGCCGGCCAGGATCGCCCTGCTGCTGGCTCCGGCGCTGCTGATCGTCGTCGTCTTCTTCGGCACCGGCGTCGCCCAGGCGGTGGCGCAAAGCCTCGGCCATCAGCCGTATCTGGCCGGCACCCACTGGTCGCTCGATGCCTACCGGGCACTGTGGACCGACCCGGCGGTCCGCGCTTCGCTGGCGCTGACCGCCCGGATCGCAGTGCTGCCGACGCTGATCTCCGCGGCGCTGGGAGTCGTTGCGGCACTGCTGATCCGCCGGCTGGGCCGGTCGCGGAGTTGGGTGACCGGAATCTTCCAGGCGAACCTGGCCGTTCCGCATCTGGTCGGAGCGCTGTGCATGCTGCTGCTGCTGTCCCAGGGCGGTGTGTTGTCCCGGCTCAGCCACGCCACCGGACTCACCGCCGGCCCGGCGGACTTCCCGGCGCTGACCAACGACCGATTCGGCTGGGCGATCATCGCCGAATACGTCTGGAAAGAAACCCCGTTCCTGGCGGTCCTCGCACTGGCGGCGCTGGGCCGGGGCGTCGACGAGCTGGAGAACGCCGCCCGCGTCCTGGGCGCCCGGAGTTGGCAGCGGCTGGTGCACATCACGCTGCCGGTGCTGATCCCGGCGATCACCGGTGGTTCGCTGTTGGTCTTCGCCTTCGCTGCCGGCTCCTACGAGGTGCCGTACCTGTTGGGGCGGCCCTATCCGGCGACGCTGCCGGTGGTGTCCTTCCAGTACTACAACGCCACCGATCTGACGTCGCGGCCGGAGGCGATGGCGGTGGCGGTGCTGATCGCCGCGCTGACCTGCGCGGTGGCGGCGCTGTATCTGACGGCTGCCGCTCGGTTGACCGGTAGGCAGCTGTGAAGCGCGTCCTGATCGCGCTGCTGTTGACCGGGGTGCTGCTCCCACTGGTGCCGTTGCTGGCCTGGGCGGTCGCCGGGCAGTGGCGCTATCCGGCGCTGCTGCCGCAGCGGCTGAGTCTGCGCGGGGTGCGACTGCTGGTCGATCCTGCCTCGCAGATCCTGGCCGGGATGGTCACATCGGTCGGCATTGCCGCGGCGGTCGCGGTGCTGGCCTGTCTGATCGGCTATCCGGCGGGCCGGGCGATCGGGCTGTACCGGTTCCGCGGACGGCGGGTTGTGCAATTCCTGCTGCTGGCCCCGGTCATCGTGCCCGGCCTCGCCGTCACCCTGGGCATCCAGGTGTTCTTCGTCCGCTACCACCTGTCCGACACCGTGCTGGGGGTGATCCTGGTGCAGCTGATGCCGACGGTGCCCTACGCGGCAACCATTCTGGGTGGCGCCTTCGCGAACCTGGACGTCGACTACGAGCGGCAGGCCGGCGCGCTCGGCGCATCCCCGGTGAAGGTGCTGCTGTTCGTCACCGTGCCGCTGCTGCGCCCAGCCATCACCGTGGCCGGGCTGTTCGCCTTCCTGATCTCCTGGAGCGAGTACGTGCTGACCCTGCTGGTCGGCGGAGGCCAGGTGAAGACGTTGCCACTGCTGCTGTTTGCCGCGATCGGCTCCTCGGACACCACCGCTGCCGCCGCGCTGGCCGTGCTGGTCATCGCGCCGCCGCTGCTGCTGGTCGGCCTTGCCTCCCGACTGCTGTCGGGTCGGTCGGCGGCTGTCGTCGGCTTCGGTCGGCTGTGACCGGCCCCCCCGTTGCCCCCGTTGCCGGCGTTGGTATCGGCGGTGCCGCGGCGGCCACCGACATCACCCTGTCCGGGGTGCGCAAATGCTTCGGCGCCACGGTTGCCGTCGCCGATCTGACCGCTCATATCCCGCCAGGTTCCTTCACCGCGCTGCTGGGCCCGTCCGGGTGCGGCAAGAGCACCACGTTGGCGATGCTGGCCGGGCTGCTGCACCCGGACGCCGGAGACATCTGCTTCGCCGGCCGATCCGTGCTGGACGTACCGGCGGAACGCCGGCCGACCGGGCAGGTGTTCCAGAAGCCGCTGCTGTTCCCACATCTGAGCGTCGAGCGGAACGTCGCGTTCGGGTTGCGGATGCGGCGCCTTGATCGCCAGCAAATCCGGGACCGGGTCGATGCGATGCTCGATCGGGTGCAACTCGGGGCCTTGGCGCGGCGACGGGTCGGGGAACTGTCCGGCGGTCAGGAGCAGCGGGTCGCGGTGGCCCGAGCGCTGGTCTTGCGGCCCCAGGTGCTGCTGTTGGACGAACCGTTCTCCCAGCTCGATGCGGCCCTGCGCGCCGAGATGCGGGCCCTGATCAAGGATCTGCACGCCGAATCACCGGTGACGACGGTGTTCGTCACCCACGACCAGGCCGAGGCGGTGGAAGTCGCCGACACCATCGCGCTGATGCTCGACGGGCGGCTGGCCGGACTGGGTCCCCCGGAACAGTTCTACCTCGCCCCGCCGTCGCTGGCCGCGGCCCGGTTCTTCGGCGTCACCAACGAGATCACCGGCACCGTCCGGGCCGGTCTGTTCACTGCAGACACCGTCGGATTGCACCGGCGAACGTCGCTGCCGGATGGACCGGCGGTGTTGGTGATCCGCCCCGAGGCCGTCACCCTGGCCGGTACTGCCGATGGACTCGGGGTGGTGGACGTTGGTGCGGTGGATCGGCTGACCGGGGTGCCGGTGGCGACGAGATTCGCCGGTACCCACCAGGCCGTCGATGTCAGGCTTGCCGACGGTCTACTGCTGACGGTGCACGCCCCGATCGGCACCGCGGTGGCGGTGGGCGCGGTCAGCTCACTGGCGGTACCGGCCGGTGCCGGCAGCGTGGTCGCCCCCGATCGGGATCAGCCGCCGTCACCAACGTGATCATCCGACGTCCTCGAATAGCATCCGCTCGGCGGCCAGCCGGACGCGCATCACCATTGCCGGGTCCGGTGCCTGCCGCTGCGACCAGCGCAGCAGTGACCGGCGGACGCCGCGGTATTCCTCGGCCGCTGCCGCGCACTTCCGGCAGGTGGCCAGGTGCGATTCCAATCGGTGCACGTCGGCCGGTTGCAGTGGTGCGGCCGGGTCCGCGTCGAGGTATCGCTGCAGCCGGCGGGCCGACCAGCGGCAGGTCAGCATGGTGGCAATGGCCGACATCATCGGAATCTCCTGACCGTCGAAGTGGCGCGCAGACACGTGCGAACCCGATCTCGGGCTCGGCTCAGTCGGGACATCACCGTGCCCAACGGCACATCGAGCAGATCCGCGACCTCGGCATAGCTCAGTTGGTCGACGTCGATCAGCAGCAGCACCGTGCGGAACCGTGGATTCAGCCGTGCCAGTGCCAGTTCTATCTGGTCGTCGAAGACTCGGTCCGAGACGATCTGCTCCGGGCTGGCAACGGCCGTCGCACCGAAAGCCGGCCGCTGGCCGTGCAGTGCTGCCGGATCCTCTGACACGTCGGGGCGCTGCCTGCGGTGGGAGTTGATGTTGGCATGGCGCAGAATCGTCAACAGCCAGGCCCGGGGATGGCTGCCGTCGAACCCGTCGATCGATCGGTAAGCCCGCACCAGGGTGTCCTGGACCAGATCCTCGGCATCGGCCCAGGATCCGGTCAAGGTTCGCGCCACCCGCAGCAGGACATCGATCTCCGGCTCTACGTGCACCCGGAAGGCATGCTGCCGGTCCTGGGTGCTGCCGATCGGCCCAGTGTTCACAGACTGGGGAACCCGGTGAACCCCAGGTTTGTTCCGACGCTGCGACCGACGAAGTGGTGTTCCAGGTTCAGAATCAATGCACGCTCAGGGGATGTTCCAGGTCGCCGGCTCGCTGCCGAATCCGCCGCCGAACTCGAGTGTCAGCGCCCCTTTGGGAGCATCGATCACTACCACGCCTCTAGCCTTGGCGCCCTTGACGACAGTGCCGGAATCGAGTTCGTCGATGTCCCCGGAGTACTCCCCGAAGCCCGGTTCGTAGGTGCGGCCTTCGGCATCTCGCACGATCCAATCGAAAGGGTTATATGTGTACTTACCTTCGGTTGCCTCGTAACGCACGTCGATCAGCAGGTAGTTGCCTTCTTTCGGTTTGGAGCCGTCCTCACCGCCTCCGTCGGTGGCGTGCTTGACGCTGAGCACGTGGATCTCGGCAGATCCGTCATCATCCGAAGCGGTGATCCCGCTGGTCTCGCCGATTGCCAACCCGGTCGGCGATCCCGAGGAGGTTGGCTCCGCGGTCGTCTCCGGCTCGGAATACGGCTCGGTCACCGTCAGCTCGGACGTGACCTCGACCGTTTCCGGGGGTGCAGTCTTCGTCGCGGTTACCGTCGCCGTGACGGTCTTTGCCGGCAGGGTCTTTGCCGGCAGTGTCTTCGCGGCCATCGTCACAGTCGAAACCGGCGCAGCTGTCCCTGATGAACCACCGCAGCCGGCGATCAACAGCGCCGCGGACGTAATGCCGGTCAACCGGATCAACAATCTATTCATCGTCGAACCCCCTTGTCTGTGATGGTCGCACGGATCGCTGCGTTACGCCGCCTCATGCCCATGTGCGCCCGCCCCATGAGCCAGAGCGCGCTGGGCGCGTTCCAGCGCGCTGACCAGATCGACGACGACTGAACCGGTGTCGCTCTCGATTTTCTTGGCGCTGTTGACGATGAGGCTTGCCGTCCTCTTGATGTTGTCGAACTTGGCGAGAAGCGCGATGGCCTCCTCGACGCTCTCCTGGGCGGTGGCGATCTCCGTGTCGTCCTGTCGGCGGCTCGCGGCGATCGCCGCCACCCGGACGATGAGGACGATGGTCCGGAGCAGTTCGTGATCGTCGTTCTCGGGATCGAAGGCGAGCACGATACGGCGCGGGCTGCGGATGGTGTGGCCACCGAGCTGCTCGGCGGTTCGGGTGAGTCCGATCGAAGCGACGGCATCCCGATTCCGCTCAGCCTGAGCGAGGTAGGCATTCCAGTCCTTGCGGGGAGAGTCTGTCATCTCCAATACGATCCGGACGTCGCCACCCTCGACGGTCAGCACGCCATCGCCCTTCTTGGAGGTCGATCCGTTGCCGGACCTGGTGCCGGTTTCGGCGTAGTCATCGCCGAGGCCAGCGGCAATCTGGTCCAGGAGCAGGTGAACCGACGTCTCGAACGTGGTTCCCTTGAGAGTGGTCATGCTGGCAGCGCTCCCAGTCCTGGTCGCATGGACCAGCGCGAACGCCGTGGACAGTTCCTCGACCTTGGTCTCGATCGTCTTCTGTCCCTGGCCGAGAGTGTCGGCCAACTCCTGTTGACGGCGACCGAGTTCCCGGGTGTGCTTGGACATCGGCGACGCCGGGTCGTCCGGATCAAATTGCCGAGCCACTTTCTCGGTCATTTCGGTGGTCCGCTTGAGGGCGTGCTCCTCGAGATCTCGTCCGAACTTCTCGAGCGTCGGCGCCAGCGCGACGAGGAGCTCGGGGTTGTCGCCACCGATCAGCCTGCGCATCTCTTCGATGAAGGACACCTTCGCTTCGTTGACGTTGCCCTGTAGCGACTTTCGGGTGGTGGCGGCGATGTCCTCGAAGCTCGTGCGGACGTCGGTCGAGGTCTGCTTGATCGCCGAGGCGGCCTGTTCGACCGCACGTTCGGTGGCCGTGGTGACGCCGGCCACCGCGATGCTGGTGTGGTTGCTGAGGTCGGCGATCAGCGCGCCAACATTCGCGGTTTCGAGATGCCCTGCTGCGCCGGCGAGCGCCCGGGCACCGACGGCGATGGCCTGCTCGACGAAGGGTGTGAGGTCGGCATCCCGCAGATCGACGCAGTCGGCCGATGCACCGCGGGACCCGGACGCCCAGCGGCGTGCCTCCTGCACGACGGCAGGGTCTCGCATTTCGAGGTGGTGGACGGTCAGTGTCCCGGCGTCGATGTCCAGATGTGTTCGAGGTCGATCCGGGGATTCGGGTGTCTGTTGCATGGTCATGGCGAATCCTTTCTCGTGGCCAGCTCCGAGATGGAGCGATGCCTGATACGCCGAGAATGAGCGTGAACCGGAAATTCGTCGACAACGATCAGTGATAACCCGACTTATCGCATTGCCATATGGTGCGAACGGGACAGCTCGCCTAGCCTTCGGGATGACAACGGAAGCATCGATCTGAGTGGAGGTGACCATGACAGCACCGACCGGCTTGCGGATGAGGATGGCAGACATCGCCGACATCGCACGGGTGCAGCGGCCGGTCGTCACCATGTGGCGCAAGCGGCCGGCGGCTACCGGTCACCTGTTCCCGGAACCGGTCTCCACCGCCGGCGGCGACACCTGGTTCGATGCCGACGAGATCGCCGCGTACCTGACTGCCACCGGCAGGGGCAACAACCGCACCGTCGACCAGGACATCGCTGCTGCGGCCGGGCTGGCCGATGCGCCCAGCCATGGAGCGGCGATGCGGGCGGAGGAGTTCGACGCGGTGTCGGCGTTACTGGCATTACGCGCGATCGACGACGAGGGGTTCGCCGATCAGAGCCCGGAGGACGTCCTCGATCGTGCCGAGAACGCCGATCCTGACGACGAGTTCCTGTACTCCGAGTTGGAGGTTGTCGGCCATCGGCTGTCAGCGTTGGGGGCGTTCGTCGATCGGCTGGTGGAGTCCTCGTACGGCATTCCAGTCGCGATGGAAGGCCTGATGGCGCAACGCTTCCGGCTGCGAGCTAACGGGCACAGCAGCGTGGCGCTGAGCGTAGATGCGGTGGATATCGTCACCGATCTGGTGCTGGCCCTGGCCGATCAGGCGGAGATGGACATCGCCACGGTCATCGATCCGACCGAAGGCAGCAGCGACCTGCTGGTGGCGTTGGCGCAACAGGCCGAGCATCGAGTGATGTCGGTGTACACCCCGGCAGGAGTTTCTTCGGCATCCAGAATGGCCCGTCGCCGGCTCCGTGCCCACGGAGTCGTGCGCCACCCGTTCGATCCGGTTCGGGCGCCGGCCGGGTCGCTGTATGTCGCGCGTTTCCCGACGCCGGCCAATCCCGACATGTCCTCGAGCGACATCCTGAGCGCCGTGAACGAACTGGCCGTCACCACGTCAGCCACCGATCGAGTGGTGATCCTGGCGCCGGCCGCAGTGCTGACCGACCGGCTGTCTGCGCGTAGCGACCGCAACTCCCGGGACGATCTGTTGCGCACCGACCGACTGCGGGCGTTGGTGAAGCTGCCGGTCGGGTTGGTCCCCGGCAAGTCCCGACAGCGGCTGGCTCTGTGCTGTCTGGGCCCCCCGTTCGACTCGGCACGGGGCAACTTCGTGGCCGTCGGCGATCTGCCGGACATTCGGTTGGCCGGGCCGGCCACCCACGATTTGGCGATCGATCTGGCCGCCGCGATGACGCCGCGGACCTCCGCCGCGCACGCAGCTCGCTACCTGCACCTGGTGGCCGTGAGCGAACTGCGATCGCGCCATCGCTCGCTGGTCACCAGCTCACCGACCCCGACCAGCACCGCCGCTGCCGGAGCTGGACTCGCCGTCCAGTTTGCTGCGACCAGGGAGTCGCTCCGGCAACCCGTCGCCGCGGTGGACCTTCCACGGGTCGACATCGTTCACCAACCAGCAAGTTCCGCTGCGGAGTCGCTGGGGCATGCCGAATTGCGCCGTCTGGTGCGGGTGCGACCCGGCCACCGCCTCGACCCGGGAGTGCTCGACGAGTCGGGGACGGTCCCAGTGATCGGCACACCCGAGCTGGTCGGCACTCTCACCGTTGGCGAGCGACGGGCAGATCGGCTGCGGTTGACGGTGCTGAACCCGACGGTCGCCTACACGGAGCCCGGCGACGTCGTCTTCTGTGCGGCGCCACGTCCACATGCGTTGGTCGACCCTGGCGGCTCGGTGGTCGAGGCTCCGGCCCGGATCCTGCGGTTCGACACCTCGACCGCGATCGGCGTGGTCCCGGCGCTGTTGGCCGCCGACATCAACCGGCTACCGCCGGAAGCGAAGAACTGGAAGGCCTGGCCGTTGCGTCGGGTTGCCGGCAATCAGGCAACGGAGGTCTCCGCGGTGTTTGTGGCGCTGGAATCACGTCGCGTCGAATTGGTGGAGCATCTGCAGCAGCTCGATCAGATGCAATGCGTGCTCGCCGACGGCCTCAGCTCCGGGACGCTCGCCCTCTCCAGCACTGTCACCCGCACCGACGAAAGGAATATCCATGCCTCCGCGCACTAAGAAGGTCGCTGCCGCTGTTTCATCCGCAGCTCCGTCCACCATGAAGGAGCTCAAGGAGACACTCTGGAAGGCCGCCGACAAGTTGCGGGGTTCGATGGACGCCTCGCAGTACAAGGACGTGATCCTCGGGCTGGTCTTTCTCAAGTATGCCTCGGACGCATTTACCGAGCGCCGTGTCCAGATCGCCGACGAACTGGCCGCCGCGGGGATGGATGAGGACAAGATCCCGCAGTTCCTCGACGATGTCGACGAGTACACCGGCCACGGGGTGTTCTTCGTGCCGAAGCAGGCGCGATGGGCCT
>JAABUR0100000546.1_pt1 | contig 80617 bp, 34 predicted proteins | sample 5560091 | NCBI WGS metagenome assembly JAABUR01 (sample SAMN10711879, study PRJNA513375) | rock metagenome | isolation source: Antarctica rocks | place: Antarctica: Victoria Land, University Valley sud
CCCCTCCCCAAAAACCGCATCATCCATCGGCCTTACCACACCATCAGACCATCAATGAAATCCTTGATGCATTTTAAATACCCCAAAGCCATCCATCCATCTTACATATCCATCCATTTGAGCGCTACTAATCTTGCGTGCCGCGAACGAATTTAGATATCTCCCTCAGATATCCGTACGCCGTCGCCGTCGTATTTCAAACGGCACAGCTGGGTGGCGCTATCGAGTATTATCAAACCTGCATAGGGTTTGTGGGCAGAGGTTACGATCGTGTAGGTAGGGCTATGTTGTATGCAGGTAGTCGTGTACACCACCAGATAATCTGCCCGAGATCCCAAAAAAAAAACTCAATTGGTGTGCTTCTACATGTTGACCCTTATATCCGGTAGCGAACGCTTATAATCGGGAAATGTGTTTCACATATACGTATACCCTGTCAGATCTTCCCTTATCACGCAGCACAACCATCCTCCCCCCCTAATCCCTCCCCCCCCCCCGATTAATTCAGCATAGCCGGCCTACTCAAAAACTCAAGATATCTAGTAAATATCATCTCGAAAAAGACAGATTACTTTTAACCCTTAATCTTGAACCGGAAATATGTTGATGTAGTACGTGATGCGAAACATGGCGAAGAGAAAGAGATTTCCGGTGACCATTACTAACAACCTCCAAGAAATCTCGATGTTGTATATCAAAATCATGATCAAATACTACTACAAGAAAAACCCCTATTTCTAGATAGACCTTCGATCTAAGCTAAGCTAGCTCTCATCCTTCCTTCACGAGAACGGAGAAAGATATCAACAAGATCCCCAACCTTCGTCTACGAGACAAAATAAGGATAATCTCCTGGCCAACTCAAAATCAACCACCAGGACGCAGGCCCATCCTAAAGCCACCACCGCTCAGAAAACACCACTACATATTGCTCAGAAAACACCACTACATATCATGTACCACCTTACTATCTAATTATACCACCAAACTACCTCACCCCACCAAACCACCAAACCACCTCACCAACCCACCGAATCATCGCACCACCTCACTCACCAACCCGCCCAATCAACCCCGCCATATCCCCTCATCCATCTCCTACTCCACCCCCTTCCTCCACTCCCTCATGCACCCCCTCATCCATCCCTCTCATCCATCTCCTGCTCCACCTCCCAAAAAACAATCCCCACAATCCCCGCCATCCATCCCTATCAACACACCTATCCTTCAAAACCGCACCTTCCCCCCTCATATCCTCACTCACCCCGCCTCCAACTCCCTCATACCATACCATACCATACCATACGCATCTCCCCTTTCCAATCAGTCACACTCAAGCTAGTAAAGCTAGTAAAGAGAGGGGGAGGTTCGGATGAAAGAGGGAATAGGTAGGTAGGTAGGTTGAGTATGTGGATCTAGGTTGTAATGAGTGTAGGATAGGTAGCCTGGATGATAGAAGAGGGTGTGAATGGTGGTAGTGATTATGATATGATGGCTTGGTATGTGTTAGCGAGAGGATGAGGATGAGGATGAGGATGATGGTTATGGTGATCATGATGGTGGGTAAGGTAGGTTTAGATGGGGGTGTGGATGGGGTGGGAGCGGGATTTAAGGTTCTGCGGTTCTTGAGATGTGGGATTTAATTTTAAGGTGATGGGATGGAATGGGGTGGGTTTTACGTGTTTGGGGTTGTAGGGGGGGGGGCGTGGGGGTGGGAAAGTTGTTAGGGCGGAGGGGAGAGGGTGGTCATGAATTAAGAGATGGATAACTTATCTCTGATGAGGGAAGAGCGTGATGTGGTTGGGAAGGAGATAGGACTCGGGTAAGCGGCCTTTGACGGATAGGGAGAGGTTTGATGGATTGATTTTGGGAGCTGAGGAACATTTGAGGGGCGGGCCATGGGGAAGCAGGATTTGGATGCGCGAGTATGGGGGTTGGAGGGTGAGTGATATAACTGTGTTGCTTGGGAAAAGTGAAGGTATCTTTGCTTGGAAGGAACCTGATTTCTGAGGATTGGGGCTGTCTCTGTGTGAGGGGTTCGAGAGGAAAAGATTGAAAACTCGGTCCCTTTTGTTCGAGCAATGATATTCCGATTCGGGTGAGGGGATCGTCGATGTTTTCGTGAAAGATAAAGTATATGCACGACTCCCTTCTGATGCTCCTATGCTGTGCTATTGGTATGTGGTATTGATTGGTCGCATCACTCCTTCCCAAACACCGATTTCGCCGATACTATTCATCACGCCTGTCTCATTCTTCTCATGCTGAGGTAGAGTCGATCCCATACTTCGGCTCCATTGTCTGATCACCCATAGCCTGAGCATGAGGGGCGTCTCTGAATATGGGCCCTGGATGTGCAACTATGAGACAGTAGAGAGCGACGAGCGACATGCTACGAGTGATGTCAGTATCATTTGAGACAACGTCAAGACCAAAGACACTCACACTCCCTCCAACACAATGAACGTCTTCTCGTCATGGATCAGCGGCCCCGAGTAGCCGCTGCTCAGCTCATCAATACGATAGATACACCGTATCAAGATGAACAGGATCGACAAGGCCAAGAAAGCGCAGAAGATCTTGAACCGATTCGAAACGGGCGCGGGTTTGTTCATGACTTTCTGAGCCTTGTTATATCGTAAGGCGTACTCGATGACCAAGGCAATGAAGATGCACAGCGTGAATACCTGAAAGGCGAGACCTGCGATGGAGACGTCGACGGCGGTTTTGGATCCACCGGACGAAGTAGTCGAGAGGGCACCACCGACGGCCTGCAGGCAGAGCGAGAAGATGTCGCAAGGGATGAAGATCCAGAGGTAGAACTTGGGGGAGAAGCGGGAGTATTGGGGACCGAGGTAGATGACACTAAGAGGCAATCTTATCAACAGGAATGCTCAATCACGTGAATACTGGAATTCTTGTCTCACATACATTTTCGAAAGGGTGAGGTAGATGGCAGCAGTGAACCAGGTCGGTCCGAAAGCGATGCAGATGATTTGGATCAGAAACCCCTTGAAGTTGAAGGGATTGTTATGAAGCAAGATCCGTCCACCATATCCGACCAATTCCGAAGCGATACCTGCGAGGATGACCGACGAAAAGAACCAGGTTCTGTACTTGAGCCCTATCGCGAGGTGGATAAAGAAGGCAACGACATAGAATGCAATGAAGACCGAGTTGGCTGCGATTGCGGGTCGATAATGGTAGACGCCGTACTTGGCGTCGCAGTAGTAGGGTCCTGGCGTCAGTGTGCAATTTGCGAGTTTGCCAAAGGCGACGAGGTGCCGGAGCTTGGGGTCGGTCGTTGGCATGTCCATTGCGGAATGTTGTTGCTGAGGTGTTCCGTGAGAGATGCTCGAAAGGGCGATTTGGACACTTGGATTGAACAGAAGAGAGGTAGGAAAGAGAAAGCAGAAGGACCTGAGGTGTATATAGTATGCATTTTTGAGTAAGATTGGAAAAGGTAAGGTGCCTTTATGGAACTTCCATTGGTGTGAGTCGCAACTGTGGTGAGGTAGCAGCCGCTATGCCCGAAGTGGTAGACGTTCCTAGGGCTGAGCTAGTACCCGCTACCGACTACCGTATTCGTTCGTCTCGGAACGTTTATTGTCCCGCGTCTACCTAATCTAACTCTAAATGCTAGTGCATAATACCTTACCTATTTTACTTCAGAAGGATCTGACATGCAGCTCTTTGTTTCCGATCTCCACCACCAATACTCCGGAGTATCATCCTACCGAGTGAGGACCGCCAATCAACCCATTTCAATCAATCATCAATCTTGGTATTTGTGCGCAGTCGTTATCGTCTGTGGCTTGTCGTCCTGATGCAGTATTCGTATTCCTTACCGAATACATATTTGCTTCGCTTGGCAAGCCACCGAGGTTACTTCACCAACCATATCTTTGGCCATGTACATTTAGTATGCTTGCCATGCTGATTTTGAGGTTCAGGTTGGTGGTGGCTTTGTGAAGGTTATTGTGTCACCAATCGCTCGAGAATGGTAAACTCATTGCGGCGGTGAGGCTTCTCTTCTAATCTGGTTCTCGAATGTGTCTCTCCACTCCGTCAATCGATAGATCAACGAAAAGGAACGACAAGCCAAGTGGCATGCAAGGATTCTCCCGTGAAGTAGTTGAAATCAATATCCAAATCCTCAACAAGCCTACACGGAATGACCGATCGTGCTTTGAGAGAAATATTTCTAGACTATGGAGTACGCCAAAGTCTTCTAAGGGTTTCTCTCTTGCGCCGAGAGCCAATCATTACAGTCTTTTTGGCATCAGATTGTCTGCAAACTGAATCATTGATTGGTACGCGATAGTGAGAAGTCAGTATTTCGACACGCGGGGCAATCGTAGATAATGGTAACATCGCAGACGAATATCGATAGAAGTCCTGCTCTGATCCAAAAATCCATCACCCAGAATCCTGGCTAGAAGCCTTCTTCTTCACCATCAGGTTCGATACGCCTGAAGAATACTACGCACTCATCAGCTTGGCGGTAATCATCAACAATTTCCATGGCGGCTGGAAAACCTCCTGAAGCTTAGATAAGAACCTCCATCCTCTGTTCCGACCTTGTTGTCCCATAGCTCGGCCCCTTTACTCGTCCTCTTCGAACACCAAAATGTTCAACAGGACTATTTTTTTTTAATCTTTTATGCATGAATTCGATCCTAATGAAAAAGGTCCGAGCGTTGACTACCGATGACCTTCCCATCCTTCATGCCCTCGTCGACTTGGCTCCTTGGAATCAGAAAGATTGGGATTCTTGGAAATCTGAAGCTTATTTCTGTGCCAGTTGTAACTCCCGTTACCAATGATGCGCCGAATTGTGTGTGTATCGCTATGATATTGTTCGCCAGATCTGCATATCTATTCAATGAGCAAACAGTGATTACTGAGAATGTGCTGGAAAGGTCTTGGACCACGTCGAAAAAAGACGTATTCTAGTGACTTTACTGGTTCCTACATAGTGTTTGCGATTTCCTCAGCAGATCAGACCATGCTACCGCCTAAGAATAGATTCTCCAAGATCGGATAGAAAGTCACAACAGTTACAACGGCCATGGAGATGCCAACTGCATCAAGCCGAATGACTCACCGTCTACCACGTGTTCTTCAAATGACGTTTTCCGAAGTGACGAAAGTACCCCCTTGTGGCGGAAGTGGTGCTTTTCATTCCCCAGGGTTGGGGAACCTCAATACAACCTTTTTTCGCAATCACCATATTTCTGAGTACGAGTGAGAAAACCTCTATCCTGAATCCCAGGTGTCACTCGGCTGGCCTGTTCACCAATGGTAAGACCAACCGGGTAGCTGATCGAGTTGGCCAGCAGGTGCCGTAAGGGGGAAGTATCTGTTCAGGTTTGGAGAGGAAGGGGCTGGAAGTCTTGCAGTATTTTGAATTGGGTAGGGAAATTTGATGTAGTAGGATGTGAAGAGATCATGCTACCACTCGATGTTTAGTATCCGGTGCCGACCTGTCTCGGAAACGATCCCATTCGTCTTATAGAACTTGAGCACCAGCACTGCGAGATCGGCGTTGATACAGCGTGCTCCATGCAAGCAAGAATACTACTTCTCCGTCGCTTGATGTAGTCAATGGGTCTTCCTGCAATGTAGGTACGCAGCCACCCTTGTGGAGGCCGTAACAAGAGCAAAATTCTCCTCATATAGCTTGAATGTAGCCGCTAGCATGACCTTATCAAAGAAGCTGAGGTTGACTTTCCACATCATGTTCGTATAGCGCGAGACGCTGTCCGAAATTGTTGCTACTAAGAACCTCTTGTGGCAAAATATTTCAAAATGATTGTTGAAGAAGACCGTGAGGCTTTTGTTCAGGCTGGTAGATGTTGATGGATCTTGTGGAGTTCCGAGTACGAAAGTCGGAGGCATATGTGTGTCTCGCGCAGAAAAGCTTCGAGCCTTGAGTGCAGTAGAAATGAAGGAATAACAGTCAAGGTATGAACCTGTAGTCTCTTTTCTCTGAGCATGATGTGCTAACGATCTTGGTGGTCTATAACGCTGTATCAATGGGCAGTCCATTGAAGAAACCTTGCAGAGAAGTGAAGTTTTGAGATCATTTCGGGCTTCTGCTTTCGTTGGTGACTTTCTTCGCCAGCTAGGGCTGTGACTTTGCCTGACCACAGTAGTATCTAGATACGCATGTGAGATGCCTTGACGAGGAAACTTCGATCTCATCTGCACGAAGTGAAGGCACTCCATGGTACATGTAGTTGCCCCAACCTAACAATGAGCGAAGAATGGTATGCAAACCGGGTCAGAGATGATTTGTAAAGATGTGAGTGAGCACCTGTCGAGTATTATGTACTAGGTAAAGGCGCGGAGAAGCTACCCTCTCCTCTTCCTCGATCTTGGTCATGTCTCCGCTATCATGGCCGCTCCTGCAAGACTTTCATGGGTGGTTGTAAGCCTGGCGATGATGTCAGCTATGACCTGACAGAGCTGAAGCTTGGAGGATCATTCAACGTGCTGAGAAGGGGGCCTTCAGGGCCGGGGCTTCGTAGTCGACGTCTTTGAGGCCTGATGCCAAACGTGACGACGATCATGATAGAGTTGTTTCCCTGTTCTATGCCCAATGTTCAGATATCTGCAAAAAGATCAGTCGTCCAGAGTTATCGATCGCCGTGATTTGAGATACTGTACCTTTGAAGGTCCAAGAAGAAATCCTTGACTGACGGTCTCTGGATTATATACACAGTCTTCGGACCGGAACTCGATGGGCTTGACGACGATACTGATGAACTAGAAATGGGAGCCATGACCACCCTGACAACATGAGTTTAGAAAAAGAGCATGCGAAGACGCAAAACATTTTGATATCGAAGGTCAGAAAATGTTACGAAAATCCGGGGACATGCGGTTATCTAGCGCTCTGACTCGGAAAAGTCAGGATCGGCTCATACACGTGGCGTAATTGGTGTTTCCGCGACTCGATCCGATGATCATGCCCTCTCGAAACGATGAGGCCCCCTTGCCTCGGGCGAAGAGAAAACAATTGACAGCGTGGAAAGGATAGCAGGGTGTGCATGACCACACGCAGTGATTTTCGATCAGCGCCCAACCATGGTCCAGTACACCTACCATGGGAATACACTCCGATCACTACGGATTCCGATGTATTCTTGAGCAGTCGTTGGCAATTCCCCGGAGGTGGAAGTTTAGCGTTTCGCACAGATCATGGTATTAACTCTACTTTCTCCGGCGAAACATGACCTAACATTATCCGTGGTGAGCTCAACCAGAGCCTAAGTAGCCAACCATGTCATCAGCCATCACTACAGGTATTTCATGCCTGCTGTGCCTGTCACCCTTGGTAGGTTCGACTCTTCTCGAGCACGACAACAAGAACCTCGTTGGAATGCACTCGATGGAGTACATCATTAATCCTATAAATTTGCCAAGCGTATGAGTGCTTTTCAGCTTCCCTGTTCGATCGGCTGACGCTAAGTCGAACAGCTCGGTCACGAACAAGAGCTTGTAGAGGACCAGAAGATGCTGCTGTTACGATTGGATGGTGGAAAGTCTGCGCGCTTGCTCGCCGGCGCTTACCTCGGCTGATTTCCGAATGCCAAGCCATCAATCTCCTTTTGTTCTTCGTCCCGTGTTTTGGTTGATTCAGATCTTGTTCCATATGGCCTCTCCGTACAGTGGGGCGCAAGACTCCACTAGTCACTAGAGAACATGAGGCTTCCTATAGCCCAAGAACATTGTGTGCAATGTGGATACGAATCAATGGATTTTCTACGGAAGCCTAGCAACGCATTCTAACTGCACGAAATAGCGATGGCTCGTGTTTTCCCCTCGCCACTAGATCATCTAATGCTTGTTGCAATGTTTCCGGGCACTTCCATAACTTGAATAGAATGTCTTCCGATTTAGTGGATGATTGGTCCCCATGCGAGATTACAATGCTCATTGGCCGCCTCTATGCGCGGCCTCATGAGCAGAGAGAAAGATCCAACAAGACAGCTCTGGGTCTGCAAAATTCGTGTCTCTGAACTGATGTCAGGAGGCCTTCCGTCGAGCGATTCATGCGGAACTGCTGTGATAGACATCGTCAACAGCATCAGTTCCAGCTTACGCATTTATTCACGAGTATATCAGCTGAGCGGGAAGAGTATGGAGAATTGCCGAACACATGATGATACGAATAGGATGGAGCTTTTCAATAGCGGAAGAGCTAGATACACGATGTTCGAATTTCAAAAAACAGGAAATGGGAAAGACCAGTATCTTCCCGGATGACAGTAGTGCTGATGGGACATATGCTCTCCCTATCGACAGTCTCCACCGCACTACTCTTTAGCTATAGTGGATTGAGATAACTTCAGTTCGCACTGATCCACGCAACAATGTATTTGCGCTGCATTAGTTCGTGGCTGCTTTCTCCTCTTTTCAATAACGCGTACAATGAAATCAATGGTATTCTTGCATACTCTGTCTCGGTGGATACGACACTGCTGTCATTACAGCCAAAGGAACAAGGGTAATTGTGGCAGGTCTCACAATTCCACCGCGTGAATCAATATATCTTCCTACAGACGCCGTGGACGGTGAAATCGGAGCTCGAAAAGTATGTGGCATTCTAGGAAGCAAAGATTTGCCTATTGAAGTCAGCGAATCGTAGAGCTGGTCGCGTCCAGTACTTACCAAAAGGCATCTTTCTTAATATCACAAACCATTTCCACCGTTTTCAATCCGACTAATGGCTCCTGTCGCTACCTCGGATAGATATTCCTGTCGCGCTCGCAGTTGCTGACAACTCATATTTCGATTGATGTTAGGCTGACGTGCAATCACCATCCGGGGGTCCTGCTCTCCGTAGTCATGTCGCGTCACTGTGGTGGGCAGGAAGTCTTCCAGCTTGTTATCTTCGCAAAATTGCCGAAGGCCACAACCAGGGCAAAACCACGTGCTCGTAGGAGGCCACGCAAACTGAACGTGGTTGCAGCAGTCGGAGAAAGAGTATGGAAATAGGCGTATGGTCTGTATGTTGGGTGGTATGTTGGTCAAGGCGATACTCCATTGGTGCATCGAAGCGGCGAGGAGGCGCAGATCATGGGAGGAAGGTTGATGGCCCATGGCGACATGATCCTGCACAGGATGATCATTCCGATTGATGTGCCTCCGACCAGTTGCGAGGCAGATCGTTATCTCGCGTATCGTGGAGCGCGTGATACGGTAGTCCAATGAGAGGAACTGGACTGCTCGTCTAGCCTCACTCAGCTAAAAAATGTTTTTGGTGTACAGCAGATGTGATCCCTCCACGTTCAGTTGCTTGCAAGCCTGGAGAACGGCCGGCCAGAGGGGTGTCGTGATGGCATAAGGCTCAACGATGGTCTTAGAAACGAGGAGACTTGATAGTATCATGTTTCGAATTTCTGATGGCAGGCTCATCAATGTCGCACCGTTTGGCCGGGGACAACGCGGATCCTCAGTCGTGGACCCGGGTAACGTCCTCGCTCTAGACATCGCAGTGCGCCAAAGTCCCGTGAACGACAGAAGACGTTGGAATAGGAACACTGCTGCCGAGTAGCAGAGCTACGTCGCCTATCGTCGCCTATCCCGAAGCCCGTTGAAGTTTTGAGGCTATGGCAGCTAATGACTGGTCGTTAGCGACTTGAACACAGGTTCTCGAACCCAACGAGCTGCTGTTCGAGAATTACCTGTATTGACAGTGATAGCAGGAACTCCAGAAGGACGTATCTTGTGGTGGAGAACAGAAGTTGATGAGCTGAATACACTGTTTTATAGTGGAACTGTCTGGGGGAAGCCTTGATTATATATTTAACAAAGAGTTGGTGAACACAGGCGGGTTCGAAGTCTGGTTGGATGTCTTGGCCGAGCTAACACAAAGGTCTTGCCTCCTGGAGCTAGCATGAAACAGTGTCAGTGATGTTGTGCAGCTATTGGTGTCATCGGTAATATGCTGTACCTTGAGGGGTAGCCTGAATGCAATCTCGATAGTACAGACCACGTTGCGTGTCAACGTTGCTCATTCAAAGGGCGATGAAATGCTCAAATGCCAACAAGGATGATGTTTCCTCTTAATTCAATCCTCTGTGAAATCGAGACACACGAGAATGAGCAATATATGTAAGCCGGGTCAGTGTTAGATGCCGTATCCCCGGTGACAAATGCACCTTCACCCGAGGTGCTGGCAAGGTACTGTTGAACACAAGCACCCGCCTTGCAGATCTCATTTAGCGTAGATGCTAGCAGTGACTCTCTTACTCCAAAAGCTCATCTTAATATTGAATTGCGGGCTGCTTTTCCAGGCCAGGAATAGCAGACAAAGAATACCCACCCCGTACCGCTTATCACGTATGTCTATGTTGTAGTAACAAGCTTTTGGCAACATTACTGAAGCTTCTCGGATACGCAAACCTGCCGGGGCGACGCTCGGTCACATGCTGCTTACCGGTTCGTGTGAGCCGTGATAGGCTCGTCCTTCGGATTGAGGCTGCTGAGATTTTGCCGGTATCCGAAGCTATGTGTTCAACTTGCCTCAGATTCTATGGGTGGACCATAACGCGAAAGGGGCCAGGCCGCTTGGAGATCAAGATTGCCGTGTTGGAGGGCCGTTCCTGCAACCGACTGATCCGGAAGGTGGTCTCGGGTACACACAGCTGGCCTAACCGCTGGGTCCAATTTCGAAGGTCGCATTGATCGAGCCCATCCGACAGCCCAACATAGTGAAAGTCCACTGGCGATGTCGTAGCTATCTTGGAGTTTGGTCGATATATATCTATATATTGTTGACTAATTCGTGAAGCACATCCAGGGCCCACATACGGCTCCTATAATAGCATCCATGGCTACTGACGATCCCTGATCTTCGCTTTTTTCTTCAAGTATGGTGTGGCACCACGACTCTCGATCGAATGGTGAAGCTCGCATTGATACAGCCGAATCATCTCAAGCTTAGTGGCTGATCGTTGGATCTCCTGACATTGTTGCCGTTCGGCGCTTCTGCGGTTGTCCTCATCGAGGGAATGAGCACCCCATATTCGATCATATCATTCCGTTCACCCTCTCATGGGAATGACGATGCGATTCGATTGCGCAGTATGACAGGACTAAAGTCTGTATTTGATAGGAAATCGGCAAGGATGTTTAAGACCTGTTGGAGGGGTTCGTCGTTTCCTCACAAACAACAACCTATCCTATTAAAGCATTCTGAAATGGTATATGAATTGGTTGCTTCACCCATGCAATCATTCTATACTGAATTGGCGTATGCTAACATTCTGGCTGGTAAATATTCTGGCTTTGTAGAGGAGAGAAATTGCTCCCTTCTTGTGTGATCTTTCTCGCAATTATAATATTGCGATGTCTTCCGTTGCAAAATGATTGGGCTTTACGTTCCCTTCTATTTTCAACCTCAGAGACCTTTTGGCACTGTCATCGTTTCCTCGTTGCTGCCTCTACCTATCATTGGTCCCGAAGAGCTCACCTAGCTCGCTCTTTAGCCTTTGGTCTAGGACTATTCTATTCTAGACAGGGGCGCTTAATGAACATCACAACCCCACATCCCCTCGGTCACTTCATCTGCAAGGCTGAATTTTTCTGTCTGCTTCATCTGTCAGGGTTCCATGACAGTCGCCAACCCCTACCATGACTATCGAACTATGGAACTCGATGATGTTAAGTGAAGCCCATTCAGCTCACAATGTCGAATACGCCGGAGAGCACGGCTCCTTCAGAATACTTACACACTCCACGAGAGCCTGACCGAAATAGCGAACATGCACGATATCCCATTGAGTATTCTCGTGCCTGCCCTGAAACATATAGCCTGCTAACATCTGTCAGCATAGTTTTCGTGCATGGCCTCAATCTTTTAAGCAAAGCCAACTTCGCTGAGTCGACATGGACGTATGATAATGGTAATTTTTGGCCTGTCGACCTGCTGCCACAGCGCATCCCATCAGCTCGAATACATATCTTCTCGTACAATTCAAGAGTTGCTTGGGACACCAGCACAAATGGCATCCAGCAGCATGCCAATAACCTACTCGATCGACTTTCCGGAGCCAGGGAGGACAGACCCATTGAAGTACGAATGCGCACTACAATTCAGTATGAGATGGACTGATCCAGATTGCAGGGGGACTACAACGTCCCTATCATTTTTGTGGCCCACAGCCTTGGAGGTCTTGTGGTCAAACAAGCACTGGTGACAGCCAAGAATAATGATACTTTTGCAGACCTGAGAAAGAACACATATGGTCTTATCTTCTTTGCTGTTCCTCATCAGGGCGGCCGTGGAGCCAGCCTCGGGAAGATTGCGAAGAACATCGTAACTTCCCTAACCGGAAACAACAAAAATGACCTAATAGAATCATTGTGCGCCAATTCATTGTTTCAGGAAAACCAAGCGACATTTATCAGGCATCAGCTGGAAGATTACTATGTTGTTTCAATTTGTGAAACAAAGCCGACTAAGATCAAACATCTTGCATGGGCGACTCCAACGGTAAGCTGCTGGACCGCACTTTTCTCGCATTCAACTCTGGCAAACCCTGACTTGAAATACAGATCGTTGTGGATGAAAAATCTGCGACTTTGAGTTTGGCAGGGACTCGTGAAAGATTGATCACAATCGATTCCAACCACTCTAATGTCTGCAAATTTGAGGCTGACAACGACAAATACGACCCAGTGAAAAGGGCCATAGGGAGACTGGCGGATGGAGCTATCGCTTTAAAGGAGAGCGAAGCTGATTTAGAAGCACCTGCCAGATCCTTGACTTCTAATCGTACGTGACATTCGAGGTCAGCTAGGCCTCTTATCAACCCCAACAAGGCACTAACGCTATATTGACCTCATTAGAGCATGATCCGGCTTCAGACGCTGATCCACAGAGTACAGTGCCCATGCAGCCTCAACAAGACAACGAGCACTTTGAATTGCCTCTTGACAGTAACAAAAACTATGTAGAGCGGCCCAGCATTACGAGCCAGCTTGAGGATCTCCTCAAAGTTTCAAAGTCTAATGCAGCGTCAAGAGCAGTGCGTGTTGTGCTGTATGGTCTCGGCGGAGCTGGGAAGACTGAACTCGCTGTCCGGTTTGCGGAGCGCCACCGAAGACGCTACAAGGCAGTATTTTGGGTGTATGGCGCAGACGCAAGTAGACTGAAGGAGGGTTTTGAAAGGATCGGAAAGGCTATCGACAGAAACATCAACGGTCCTCACAGGGATCTTGTTCTCGATGCCCAGGCATGGTTTGTAAACAATGGCGACTGGTTACTGATCGTGGATAACGTTGACGAGGAAGACGCGCTCAGTACACTTCGCTGGCAATATCTCAAGGGTGGCATGAATGGGCATATCCTCGTGACGAGTAGAAACCCGTCTACTTCAGTATATTGGGATGGTATTGAGGTTGCGGATATGAATAAGTCTGAGGCCATTGATCTCGTGATGAATATCACGGGCCGACAAAGTGAAGCTGAAGATACAAATTTGTCAAGGCTCTTGGGTGATCTGGGTCACCTTCCCCTAGCTATCGACCAAGCGAGCTCATACATGGCGGCGACTGGAATGAGCATAAAAAAATATCATCGGTGGTTTGAGATTGAAAAAGCACGCCTCTTAAAGGAGGTACCTTCCACCAATTACAATTATGATTCTCAGCAAACAATTATGACGACCTGGGAAATCTCGTTTCAACGCGTAGAACAATCTAATTTCGCTGCGTCAGAGCTCTTGCTCATGATGAGCATTTTCAGCCACGATGACATTCCTATCGCGATGCTCCAACTCAATGATGACAGCTTGCGACACTGGGCTCCTAATGGAGAATGGGAAGCGTTGCCCAAGGACCAAAAATGGGTACGATCGGGGCTTCAAAGCACCTTGAATGATGGCCTTCGTTTACGGGACGCGATTAGGTCTCTGCGGAAATTCTCCTTCATTCGCTACAAGCCGGGCGGCGACTCGTTCTGGCTTCACCCTCTCGTACATTACTGGGCCTCGCAAAAATTGAAAGCACACCCAGATCAGCAGAAACTGACAATGTGCTCGATTGGACTTGTAGCTTCGAGCTTCAAAAAAGAAGACAGATTACCACCCATTGCCACTCCCTACGGAAAGCGAGATGATGCGTCTGTTGGGGAGGAGAAAACTTTACGCCTTTGGCCCTTGCGACAGTACCTAAATCTATTGCCACACGCACATCGTTGCCTGAAACATGTTACCAGCCTAGCAAGCATGCCCGAGGCAATAGCACACCTTTCCCTCTCTCTACTCCAAGTCCTTGAATATATCTCTACCGCGGATGATCCGGTTGTAGTAGAAAGATTGGTAGTAGAGAAGGCGCACGCAGTCATCGACCACGCCGAACGGTTTGGTGAAGCCCCCGATGAATATCTCAAGTATTCAGCAACTTTGTGGCGTCTAACGCGAGCTGCGGTATGCAATTGCCAGAAACATGCGGCAGTCATGTCAAACCGCTGCCATCGGTGCCGACAAGCAACTGGAGGAGCGGTCCGGTTGATAGAGGATGTGATCGCCCAACCAGCTGGAACCAGCCGCACTCCAAGAATCAGAGCAACAATCTTGGGCTTTCTCTTCGTCATCTTTCTTGATCATGGACAGCTCCTGGATGTTTTCGAAATTCCGGACTTCAAATTCAGATTCAATCCCTTCAGAGCCGGTCGAAATTGGGCTAGATCCGACACGATTGACTACGGCTCGTTATTTAATGGCATTCCCTTCTCCTTCTGCAACATAAATTCGTCGGCTTCCCTCCTGGAGAGATACGTCTATAATGTGGGTGGTTATTTTTTGGTTCGCTTCGCCGTAGAAAGCGAAAAACTCTCCACATATAGCACTCTTCCCAAACAAGTTGCTAAGGTTTTTAAAGCCCTGTGTGGCCAAGAATCGGAAGAGTATCGGAGAAGCATTTGGTATCTGACGACTTGCCTAGAAAAGCAAAGAGCTTGGACAAAGGTTCGGAAATATCTCGAGCCGTTGGTTGTCCAATCCATAAATGAACCTACACTGATCTGGTCACATGAGCGCTGCATAATTCGGCTTATTCATGCATACTTCAAGCTGGGCTTGTCTAATGAAGCCCAGCAACTATCGGAACGAGTCCGAAAATCATATGATTGCGCTGGAAAAGTTCTACGCTCGATGCAAAAGGACCGGCTGCCTGCAGAAGACAAAGCCCTCCAGGTATTCAGACGACCCTATTTTGCTCAATTTCACAAACTGATGCAAGACTGTCGTAGGAAAAGCCGAATGCCCCACCCTGGCAAATATTCGTCAAAACCTTGACAGGAAGAACCATTACTTTAACTGGTCGCCCGCATATGAGAATAAGAGACGTCCACAATATGCTCTCAGATAGGGAGGGTATGCCAATGTATGACCAACGGCTCATATATGCAGGAAAGCAACTCGAACGCGATCGCTTCTTGTCTGATTATGGTATCCAAAAGGAATCAACTCTACACATGGTGCTGCGATTGTCAGGAGGCCTATAAGGATGTCAACCCTGGTTCAGCAATCATAAGACTCTTAAGACCACAAGCTATGCCAGCGGCTTCCAAAAGGTTCACAAATCGCACAGATACAAGATGCAGCGGCTAATAATCTACGCTGGTTTGAAGCTGGGTTTTTAGCACAACTGCGACAACTTATCCCCTCTCTCCGAGACAAGTGTGGAATCAATGGAGCCTATGTCAACTTCAAAAGCCCCTTGGCTGACTGACCCTCTTATGACCGAGGGCCTATCAACCAAATTGCAAAGCACACTGTCACAATGTCTAAAGTTGGAACAAATACCCGTGACTCCAGGAATAAAGGATACACATACACTACTCAACACTAATCCTGCCTACCTCTGCGCTGATGCCTGGAAGACAGGAAGAAAAGTCCAAGTGAACCCTCTAGGCTAAGCCCAAATTAGCAGAGTGGAGCTGGAGGTTCTTTCAACACTTTCAACGCCAGAGCCAATTGATCGGATTGAGAAGGGGGGTTCTAGGGTTCAAATGTTTACATTGAAAAAACCACATAGACAACGTGTAATAAGGTTATTCTATTCGTGCTTGTCAACGAGTTCTTCTACTCGCTATAGGTCTACATTCATAGGAGCGGCTAGACTGACCGTCGGGATCGCTACCAAGATTTGGTACCCACCGAATGCTCGGGTCAGGATCTTGGTACCGACCCGAATACCCGGTACCAGCTTTTGGTATTGACTCGCCAAGACCTCCATTCCTTAGCGATCCAGGTCGGACCGACTTAAATCGCTAAGGTATCGCTAAAAAGACAAGCCGCTAGTAAAATACTTGGGGATACTAAGGAATTCCTAGATTTAATAGCCCTTACTTTATTTTAATTTATATATTACCTTTTTATATTATCTTAAAGAATTACCTAGGTAATAATAATAATAATAATTATATATATTTATATTTATATTTATATTTTATACTCTACTATCTAGCTACTCAGTCTATATTAGTAAACTAGAAAGCTAGTATATTAGAAAAGTATATATATTTCTTATATATAACTAGCGCGCTTATATATTAGTCCTAGAGCTAGGAATAATACTATAAGTTACTAAATATATATTTAGTAACTTTTAGAAATACTAGGTAATAGGACTAATAGGGGATAAGTCCTACTAATTAGCTATAATATAACTATATAGAGCTAGTACTAACTAGGTAGTTCTAATATATTATTAAGTCTTATTAATTAATTAGTAGTACTAGTACTTAGTAAGAGAATTAATAGTAAGTATAATATAGATATAAGATATAAGGCTAGGCTTAAAGGGGTATTCTATATATATATAAATTATATATATTAATAATATTTAAAACCTATATTATACTAGTATTAATAATATAGCTATTATATAAACTAACTATTTTTTTAGTACTTAGAAGTTTTATATTTATATTTATATTTTATACTCTATTATCTAGCTACTTAGAGTTAATAAGGGTAGTTTATATCTAGCTTACTAGAGGAAATTATAATATATAGAAGAAAACCTCCTCTTTTACCCTATTTATTATTATATTCTTAAATCTTTAAATATTATATACTATCTTATCTTATACCCTTTATACTATTTTATCCTCCTCTCTTATTAGGGTTACTTATCCCCTTATCCTTTAATTAGAGCTTATCTACTCTTATATAACTTTAAAGAATTATTCCCTTATTAATATAAATTAACTAAGTATACTTTATTAGATAACCTACTTAATTACTACCTTTAACCCCTTTAAGGTTAATATTATTTAGTAGAAGTTATTTGACCCTACCTTTTAAAGTATTAACCTCCTCCCTTTTATATAATTAAAGTAGAATATAAGTATATACTTAATATCTTAATACCTCTATTTATACTTATAACTAGTATTATTAACCCTTAGTACCCTCCTCTTATATAAGAAGGCGTATAGTCCTATCTTCTTTATATATAATTAGATACTTATAAAGCTTTATATAAAGATTAACTTTTATCTTATAAATCTTACCTCTTTATATTATTATTTTAACTTAATTAGGTATACTCTTTTAATATCCTAGCTACCTCTCTTTTTACTTCTCCTTTATCTACCTCTTAATCTCTTTAGGGGTAAGGTTATCTCCCCTTATAATTTCCCTACCTCTAGGGCCTTAAGCTATTATCCCTTTATCCCCTCCTTCTACTATTTAAAGGGCTCTTCTTACCTAGTACTACTTTTCATCTATTAGAGTCTTTATAACTCTCCTCTTCCTCCCCCTTTTCCCTCTTAATTTATAATAGATCCTTATATTCCCTTCTTTAATTAATAAGTAGATTATTTATATTATTAATATATGTAATATTAACTAATTAAGGCTTATCCTTATTAATAGGACCCCTAATTCTACCTTTAATACTTATATACTAGCTACTTTGAAGGCTTTAAATACTATTCTTAGATACCTATTTTATATAGTTTTTAATATTATAATATTAGCCTTCTTTACCTTTAATATATAAGGGTACTACGTAATAATATAGTAATTAAGTACTATAAACGGTGCGTATATATATATATATATATAGAACTCTCTATTCTTATTAATAGTAAGACTAATCACTACCCTTCCCTTTAAGGGGAATTCCCTCCTTTATAAATTATAGGTAAAGGAGTAGCGTAGTACTATTATATACTATAAATACTATATTAATAGTAGTATTATATTCCTAACTAGTCCTTATAATTATCTCCCTATCTAGGCTCTTAGGCTTTAAAAGTATAAAAGGTTATAATTTATAAAAGATACTCCCTTAATAATAGAATATACCTCTTATAAGAGTTTAATAATATAATTAATTATAAGGCCCCTAAGTTAAGTCTTAAGGAATATATAGTTTTATTAATTTATAATAATTATAAATAATACTCCTATATATAATCCTTATATTATAATATATTCCTATTATATTTCCTATTATTCTTTATTAATATATTATAAAAGTAATTAGAAGTCTTAATATTTTAAAGTAAAGAGGAAGTTATTACTATTAAGGGTTTATTAAGTACTTAAGGTATACCTCCTTTATATAACTTTAATATTATTCTTCTAATTATAATATCTTTATTTTTTATTAATTATATTAAGTCCTTTTTAATTTTTATTTATATTATTACCTCCTTTATATCTTATTATACCTCCTTATAATCCTATTAATTACTTTATAAGTAATCCTTAATAATAAACTTACCCTTACTATTAATTAAAAAAAGACTACTACTACCCCCTCTACTTATAATAATACTTAACCTCCTTTACTAAGTTACTTATAGCCTATCCTTATATTATCTTATATAATATACCTCTAATATACTTTATTTTAAAGTAAAGAGTTATAAGTCTAATATTTTTAATTAAGGCTTTACTTACCACTTTAAGAGTATACTTTATATATATACCTCCTCTAGCTCTATTAGATATAATTATTATAAAGATCTTAATATTAAATATTAATAAGAGATTCCTACCTTTACTTATTATACTTATACGCGCCTTCTTTAATCCTTAGATATTATAACTACTTTAAATACTAGCTTTAACCTCCTTTAACTTACTAGATTCTAATAAACCTTTAATAGGCTTATTTAATAATATTATTACTACTTCTATTATACCTCCTTTACCCCCTCTACTAGTACTATTACTCCTACTAGGGTAGACCCTACTATTACTATCTATATTATAAATACCCTTAAGGGTATTCTTAATATCCTTTACTAGTATATATATATTACTCTATCTCCCTTTTTAAAGCTCTATTAAAGCTTTACTAATATATTATAAAAGTGCCTTCCTCCTATTATAAAGGATAAAGAGGATAAAGAGGATAATCCTATTATTAATAGTAGTAATAATAATAGGCCTAGTACTATTACTAGTATAATATAATAGCCCTCTCTTATAATACCCTTAGTAATTTAATTATATTAGATATCTTTTCTTTTTTATTAATAATAATGAAAATTATTTCCCCTCTTATATAATATAAACTTTATATATTAGGGTAATTCTACTTAAATCTTTTTAATATATCTAGTATATTAACTAAGTCCTACTTATATAATTATTAATAATAATTATAAGACTACTTCTACTTTATTAAATATTAAGGTTTATTATAACAGATTTTATAATTAAGAATAGCTTTAACTTCCTATTTATCTTTATTATTTATAAGCTTTACTTATATAACTTTTATAATACTCTTACTATTACCCTTATATAACTCTATAAGTAAGATATAAAAGATATTATATATATAAAAGGTATTAGGTAGTTATAACTTATATACCTAATTACTAATATAATTAAGGACCTTAAAAGGCCTTAAATAATATTATAATAGTTTTTTAATTACTTATATTAATCTAATATACTTTATATTTAATAAGATATAATTACTTATATTATATTATCTTTACTTTTACTATTTATTTATATACTCTACTTATATAACTTATATTTAATATAAGTATTACTTTAAACCTTCCCTTTATTTTTAAAGTAATTTAATCCTTTTTTATATTAATAGGACTTCTCCTAATAATAGCTTTAAAAGCTTTATATCTAGCTTAAGTAAATAGTTATAAAGTACTTTATATAGAGGTAACCTAGTATTAATATACTTTATATAATTATATATAAACTTTACTAGATAAAGTAACTCTACTTAGTTATCTTATCTCTAAATAGAATAATAGTATAAATATTACTTAAGTATATTATTCTATCTCTCTATTTAACTATCTATTTAGGGATAGAAAGTAATATTAAGCTTCCTTTTTATATTAATATAATAATATATAGCTACCTAGAAGCTACTTATAAATATTATCCCTTAATTACTAATAATATCTTCTACTTAATTAAACTTTAAGAAGATTTTATAATATAATAAGTTAATAATATTAATAATATTAATTATCTTTATAATAAGTAAATACCTAGCTACTTTAATATAATAATTTATAACTATTAAGATTATATTATAAATACTATCCTTTTATTTACTTAAAAGGAGATTTATAATAAAATTTATTATAATTTCCTAAAAAGATCTTATAAGTATTAATAATAGTAATAGTATATTATAAATAGTATATCTATATAACTTTATTAATTAATAAGTTAAGTATTTTTATATATAATTATAAATATCTTATCCTATTAGTTTCTAATAGAACTTCTATTTAATAAGCTCTTATATACGCTTTTATAAGTAGTAGCTAATATAAGGGTTATTATAATAAAGCTTTACGATTTCTTATCTAATTACTTTATTATTAGGTATAAAAACTATACTACCCTTATAAAAGACCTTTATCTTATCTATTAATAGAGATATATTAGCGGCCTTTTTATAACCCTAGAACTTTAATAATTATTTTTTATTATAAATATCTTTATCTCCCTTTTAAAGGTATTAAAATATCTTTAATATTAAGTTATTATATTTATTTTATACGCGCTCTATTATTAATATAATTATAATATACCTTTGAAGTATTATTTAATTAATATTAAATTATCTTATAATAGGGTTTAAGCTATTACCTATACTACTTTATATCTTTAAAAACGCGTTACTCTCCTCTATTTTTAGGGTATAAAGCTTTCTAAGCTCTATCTTTAACCTTTTATATTATTTATAGTTATAGGCCTTACTATCTTATAAACCTTTATAAATACTATATATATAATACTTATTAAAAGGAATATACCTAATATTCTTTAACTTATTTTATAATATTAATAAATAAGTATCTTCTTTATCTATTATTAGTATATAATCTAGTTACTTTAATAGGGTATTAGGTAGGTTCTTAGTACTTATATAATAGTATATCTTAAAGTTATATATTATAAGCTTTATTATTTAATATACTTATCTCCTTATTAATAATAATATTATCTAGAAATACCTTAAGTCATTATAATTAATAGATATTATAATTAGGTACAAGCTACCTTTTAAGAAGTATTATTATACCTAGAATACCTTAATAATTATAAGTAGTTCCTAGTCATAAGTCTTATATCTAGTTTCTATTAAATATAACTTATAAGAATAAAAAGTGATTAAATACTATTCTACCTCTACCCCTTTATTATTAATTAAGAACTTTTATAATAAAATAGTTATAATAGCTAGTATTAAAGTATTAATCTTTAGTTAGATTTCTCTTATAAGGTTAAAATATATAAGTAATAATACCTCTTAAAATAATTACTTTAACTACTTAAATACTACTCTTATAATATTACTTAATATTGACTTCCTATTTTTAATATATAAGTAATTATTTCTTAGAAAGTCTATTAATATTATAATAATAAAGGAATAGTATTTAATAAAATAATAGTAGAAATTAATAAACTTTAAAAAGATCTAAATATCCTTAATACTCCTAGGTTCTAGCTATTCTATTATAATATCTACTTTATATAGATTTATATATATACTATTATAACTAATAATAAAGCTAAGGAATTCTACTTCTACTATTATAAATTTATAAAGATATCATAATACTACCTTTATAACTCTAATATAAAACTTTTATTCTAGGAGTAGATAAGAATATTATTTAAATAAATAATATATATGATATTAAGTTATCCTACTAAGGCCTTATTAATATATACTTAAAATAAGGTAGGTATATTAATAAGTTTAAAAGGTATAATTATATATTTAAAATAGTTATACATTATATAAAATATAATCTTTTATTTATTACCCTTTCTTATTTATAAGTAATAATATATATCCTTAAGATCTAACTTAGTTAAGTACTTAATATTAATTAATCTTATTAATATTTTATTAATTAATAGAAGTAGATAGTAGTTCTTAATTATAATCTTATTAAGCGCCTTATAATTAATATATAAATATAATATTCTATCCTTTTTTAATATAAAAAGAATTAAAATACTTATTAAACTTATAAAATACTAAATCTACCTCTTTTTTAAAGTTTATCTAAAGTACTTCTTTAATACGCGTAACTCTTTCTTTAATAGGTTATAAAATAAGTTAAAGGGAGATTCCTTATTCTCCTTTATATTAATTATATAATTATAATATATATAAGTTAATAGTACCCTAATATTCTTAATTAAGAAGATATCTTAGAATTCCTAAAATTTTAAAGGGAGCTTAACTTTAAGTAGTAGGCTTTTATTACCTACTCTTAAGTATATTATAATAAATATAATATTATTAAGCTACTCTTTTAAGGCTTTAATAATATTAAAGTACTCCTTTATTTTACTTTCTTTAATAGGGAATTACTAGTTTTATATAAGCTAATCTACTTAGGGATTTTATTCCTTTAATTATAAATACTTAAGGTAGAAGTTATAATTAAGGTTTATTATTATATAAAAGGCGCCCTTATAATATTATATAATATTATTAAAATTAATAAGTTTAATTTTTCTTATATAAAAACTTAATAATAATATTAAGTTCTTAATCCTATTATATAAGGTATTATTAGAGCTAGGGTCTATTTCTTAATCTTACTCCTTTATTAAGTATATATTAATATAATTAATATCTACTTTAAAGTTAATTAATATAATAAATTCTTTTTATAAGCTCTTAAGCTCTATTTATATTATAATAATAAGTTATTATATCTACTTCTTCCCTTATATTATAATAGTAGATATAATTATAATATTTAAGAGTTTTTTAAATTTAAGCCTTTCTTAACTAACTTATTATTAGATATCTTATTAATTATAAGCTTATTAATTATAATACTTATAACTATTAGTTTAATACTCTAATAATCCTTAGTTATATATCCCTTCTTTTAATAATTATAATACTTAATAGTAGAGAGGTTAGGCTTAGGCCTTTAAAGAAGGTATAATAATACTTTAATAGCGCCCCGCCCTTTTTACCTTATATATAAGTTATTATCTCTTTACCTTTAAAAATTTCCTCTTCCTCTTTAAGGATATTAACCCCTAGTAGGAGTATTATCCCTTTAATCTTTATATATAAATAGTATTATATAAGGCTCTAGTTAAGTTACTAATATAATAAGAGTATCCCTTATCTCTAGGATATTAAGTTATATTATAAGTTAATTATAAAGATCTTTATATAATTTATTTAAAAGGTTATTATAAAGTATATACTATCAATAACTTAAGTTATCTTTTTAACTTAGTAAGGTAATTTATAAAGTTTATAATCTTTTAATATTCTTTTTACTTAACTTCTAAGTAGTACTTATTAATTATAAAGTATTAATTTTAAAGATCTTTTATTTAATCTATTAAGAAATTATTAAAGTATTTCTAAGACTATTTATCCTTTAATATATTCTTTATATATTTATATTATATAGCTTTAAGGTCTAGGGCTATATACTATAACGCGTATTAAATTTTTATAAAGTTATTAAAAAAAGTAGGTTATACTTATTTTAATTATATTAATTATATTATTAAATTATTTATAATATTCTTATATTAACTTCCTATTATATATATATAAGTCTTATAGCCTAAGAATATAGGGTTTATATTAAGGATACTTTAATTCTAATTCTTTTATTAATAATAGGTAATAATAATAACCTACTTAAATGTTATTATTATTAATATATATTTCCTACTTTATTTCTTATAAATATTCTTATAAATCTTATATCTATTACCTCTTGAAGACTTCTTTTTTAAGTTCTTATATCCTTTATAATAGTACTTCTTAGGTTTTAAGTAGTAGGGACTAGGTTTATACGCCTAGTAGCTACCTCTAGATAGTTAGTTATAATTATAATATATCTATTATTAATTTATTAACTAATTCTTAAGACTTACTTTCTTTATAAGTTTAGTCCCTTATATTTAGGCGGGTTATTTATACTAATTAACTAACCCTTTTACCTTATACTTATAATAACCCTTCTCTACTTATCTTACTAATAGTCAGGCTACTACCCTTAAATAAGGTAGAGTAATTAAAATATAAAGGTACTATATAATAACGTAGCTATTAAGTACTATAAATAGTATATATATATATAAAACTCTCTATTCTAATTAATAGTAAGACTAATTACTACCCTTCCCTTTAGGGGGAATTCCCTCCTCTATATACTATAAGTAAAGGGGTAACGTAGTACTACTACGTACTATAGACGCCACGTTAATAGTAGTACTATATTCCTAACTAGTCCTTATATAATATCCCTTTTAAGTTATATTATATCTCTATTATATAGGTTATTATTAGCTAGACTATTATATTATAAACTTATCTTACCCTATTAAGTATAATACTTTATATTAAGTTAATAATAATTAATAAGATTAATTTTTATATCTCTATCTTTAATTTCACTTTATTAATATATAAGCCCTATCTTAGCTTACTATTAATATAAAGTCCTAGGACTCTTATTAATACCTTTAAGTATATTACTACTACCTTAAGGTCTATTATTACTTTTATATTAAACCTCTTTAAGCTCTTTAATAAGTAGATTAACTTATATTTATAAGGGGTAAAGGTTATCTTATATATATTTACTTAATAAAGGTATACTTTATATATCTTTATTAGAATCTTATAATTCTCTTTAATACTTTTATTATATATTATTAAGTAAATATTATTAATAAAGCCCTTAGCTTATACTTAGAGTTTTATCTTTATAGACTCTTTTATAAGTAGGGAGTTAAAAAATAGAAATAGAATAAGTAATATTAAAGACCTTTTAAAAATCTTAGTTTTTATTATCTTTATCCTACTTATCTCTTAATTCAATATAATTATTATAGCCCTCTCTATTAAGAAGCTTTATACTTATTATATAAAAAGGGTTAGAATCCCTTTTTTCTTTAAGTTATATAATAACCTCTTATAAAAGATATTATTACAGGCCCTTATAATATTTAATAATAATATACTTATTATATTAGATTTATTATAATTTTATATTATATATATTACCTCTATTATTATTTTAAGAGATATTATTATTAACCTCCCCTTCCTTATCTTTATCTATTATAATAGTAGTAGCTTATATTCCTTTATAAGGTTACCTAATTTTTTTATAATAACTACCTCTAACGCCTTCCCTAATATATTAAGTAGGGTAATTAGATAGTATAATTTTAATTTTAAATAATCCCCTTTCTTTAATTTCTTTAAGATAATTAATTAGCTGTTTTAAACTCTATTAAATAGTATCCTACCCTTATATCAGGTAATATAGCTAATAAGTTAAATTATTAAAAGATATCTAGCTATCTAGAAAGTATAAGAATAGCTAAGTATATTACTAAGGATTATTCCTTAGTAGCTCTTTATAAAGACTATATTATAATAATATACTAGTAATAAAGAAAGATATTACGTCCTTATAACGAGGTAAGAGGTAATATAATTATCCTACCTTATAATTACTTATTAAGTCCTAGGTATTACCAAGTTCTTTAATATTTATCTACTAGTTATAGTAGGCCGTATAACCCCTCTATCTTACTAAGTATTTAGTTACTAGACTACGTCCTTTCCTAATAAGGTACTTATTTATTAGTCGTTCTATCTTAAAGGATTTAGTAATATCTATATCCCTATCTATAAATATAGACGGAGGCTCCTTTAGTTATAGCTATAAATAGAAGGAGTAGCTAATAGCTCTAACTACTTATATTAGCCCCGATATATATATCTTAGTTTATAAGAATTAATAATAATATAACCTAATACAATATACCCTAGGCGAGCTAATAATATAGAACTATTATATTAATTCTTCCTAATAGAAGCCCGGCCTATAATCTTATTAATTAGGGCCTAAGAACTTATAATACCTAGATATAATATAATACAGACCTGCTTAAGAAATAGCTAGTATACTATCCTTATTACTTATACACTAAGGAAACTATAACTCTAGAGGTCTAGATACTATTAGCCTTAAGACGGCTTAATAGCTATTTAACTAAATAGCTATCTTTAAGGCTAAAATAGTAGAATCCTAATATAATACTATTAGTATAGCCTTATAAAGGGGAAGAGGCTTAATAGATCTATTAAGGCTCGCTCTAAGGTATAGCGTAGCCTCTTCTATATATATACCTCTAATAGGAGCCGTAATAATAGTAATAGTAGTAAATTAAGACTATAAGAGAAGAGGTTCTTAATAGCTTTATAAGCTTTAATATAGATTAATAAGAGAAATAGCGGAGAGTAGCTTAAACGCGTAAGTACTAAGTAGTAAAGTATTTAAGAAACGCGTATAAGAGGGGAGTAGGGGAGTAGTAGGGCGCCCTAGCCCTAATTAGGGGACTACTAGGGGTAAAGGTAATAAAGCTAGAGAGGGAGGAGAGTATAAAGAGCTATATATTAGGGTAGGAGTTATAAGGGCCTTTACTCTATTTATAAGCTTAATAAATATAATAATACTTAAACTATAATATATATATATTATAAGGATTATAAATAAATTAAGTAATTAAACTATTATAATAATAATAGCCCTTAAGGCTATAAAGAATATATAATTTAAAGACTTAAACGGGTTTAAAAAAAAGATTTTAATAGTAAATATTAATTTAATATAAATATATATTAAAGAACTCTAATAAAAAGGGAGAGAATATAAGGAGAGAGTATAAGACCTTAATAGGCCTAGGACTACTAGCTAGGCTAGCCCCCTAATAAGATAGGACTCCTTATAAGGCTAATAAAGCTAAGGGAACCCCTTTATAAGGAATATACTACCCCCCCCTTATAAGGGTTATATATATAGATATTAAAGGCGGCTAAGGCTAGGAGGGTCTAATAGATACTAATAGTATTAAAAGATAAGAAGGAGAGGGAAGTAGTAATAAGAGTAGTAGGTAAGAGGCTAGTTATAATATTCTAGGCCTTTAACTATAAATACGCGTTAGAAATTATAGTAGTAAATTAAATAAAGAGTAGGAATATATTATTATAAATTACTTTAATAGAGGTAAGGGAGGCGTTAAAGAGGGAGTAATTATAAGTAAATATAATATACTACTTTATTATAATAGTTAGGAAATTATTTAATATAATAGTATATAAGGTTTAAGTATCTATCTTTAATATAAAAAACTAGTAGGTAATTAAAGAGAAGATTTAATAAGAAAATAGGGCCCTCTACCTTAATCTAGATATAATAGAAGGGAGGTAGCTAATAAGTATATATATACTTAAAAAAGCCTACTCCTCTTTTATAATAAGTATTATATTATTAATAATAATAGATAAGTTAATTAAAAAGGGTTTAACAAAGGTAGAAGAGATAAGACTTATAAAGTAGTATAAATAAAGGGCTAGATTAATATAATACTTTAAATATTAATTGTATAAGTATATATATTATAACTACCTTAATAATATATAATATACTAATTATAATTAGGGCTATAATATAATAAAGTATAAGGTAAAGGTTATAAATACCTTATAAAGATATACCGCGTATAAATAATAAAGCTACTCCTTCTAATCTAATAAATACCTAGTAAGGGCTAAGAAGAGGTAATATACTAAATAATAGGTAGTAAATAAGACCCTATTTTATAGGATTAAATAAGAGTATATAATAATAGTAATGGATATTAAAGAATTTATAATTATAAGAGTAAAGAAAAAGAGGAAGGTTATAACTAATCAAGTAATATATAATATACTAGGTAATAGGGAGTAGTTAAGATTATAAAGACCTAGGTATAAATTAAAGAGACTACCTATCTCTAGGAGGCTCCTAGTAAAGGAGCTAGGCTAGAAAATATTAAAGGTAATAATAAGTAGTAGTAGGGAGCTATTAGATAGTATTAATAAGCTACTTATAAAGGTAATAATAAGTAGTAGTAGGGAGCTATTAGATAGTATTAATAAGCTACTTATAAAAGTAATAATAAGTAGCCTTACTTACTTAGCTAGAGAAGGTAAATAGGCTACCTTAGAAGAAATAGATATATAAGAGGAAAGTAGTAATACCTTAAGCCTAGATATCTAGTATATTAACCCTAAAGATATTATAATATAATATTAGGGGTAAAATAGGTATAATAATAGCCCTATTAAAAAATAGGACTATTTAAGATATAAATATCTTAATAATCTAGGAATTATATTATAATACTAGGAACTACTTATTATATAACCCTAGCTCTAGGGCGTTCTTTCTAGTATATAAAGTAGAGTAGAGTATATAAGTATATTTCTATATTAATAAAAGACTTTAAATAAATAGCTAGAATATAGAGTTCTTTATAAAAGATATTAATACCCTTAAGCTCTAACTTTATACCTAGGAAGAGGGGGAATACCTAATATACCTCTAATTATATAATATATATAACCTAAGCCTATTACTAGTAATAAGTAAGAACCTATTAAGCCTCTAAATAATAGAGGAAGAGGTTAGCTACCTTAGGAAATATATTATAATAGGAGATTTTAACCTCTATTACCTTAATTAAAATAATCTAGGATATTTTTATACTACTTTAAAGTAGATTAACTAGTAGGAATTATATCTAATAATAAGATAAACCTAGCTCTATTAAATAGGATAATTACTTAAAGGGTAAGGGGGTTTAAAAGTATAATTAGCCTAGTTTTTACTATACTTAAGCTCTTTAACGCGGTATAAGCCTACTAGGTACGCCTTAAGTTATAATTTAACTCTAACTACCTTCCTATATATATAGAGCTTAATCTAAGGGTAAAGGAATAGTAATATACGCCTAAGAGATTATAAAATATAGTAGACTTAAGAGAGATTAAAAATAAAGCTTATATATTAAGTTAAAAGCTAGGCCTTAAGTTATTAGAGATTATAAATTAGATAGATAACTACCTCTTATAACTCTAATAAGGTTTAAAGGGGATAGTAGAGGAGATAATCCCCTAGGTAAAGCCTAGAGATAGGGGGAGAACCTTCTAGAACTTAAAGTACTAGCTTATTATAGAAAATATTATAAGAAGTATAAAGGTATTTTAATAAAATAGGGATATTATTATAAAGGGAGCTAAGAATATAACTATTAAAGAGAGAGATAAGAGATTATAAATAAAGAAGGTAATTAACTTTAAGAGAAAAGTTTATAATATTATTAAATTATAAAAGGGTATATAAGGCCTTATTAAGTAGGTAAGGAATAATAGCTTATTATTATAACTCCTCCCTAAGTTTCCCTCTTTAAGAAGGGATAATTGGGACGGGGTAGCTAAGACCTTTAAAGAGAAAGTAGAGCATCGGCAAACTGGGAACGTGGGATAATATAGAAAAATGTGAAAAATGCGCATATGACAGGCGCGCTCATGTGTCAGCCCTGGGGCTCGTTTTAACACCGTGAGTTAGAAAAGGCGCATTTAGCTGGATTTAGCAACTTTTAGAAATACTAGGTAATAGGACTAATAGGGGATAAGTCCTACTAATTAATTATAATATAACTATATTAGGCTAGTACTAACTAGGTAATTATAATAAGGTATTAAGTCTTATTAATAACTAATAGTATTAATACTTAGTAGGAGAATTAATCGCAGGCGTAATAAAGGTATAGGAAACGGGGCTGGACTAGAGGGAGGTATTTTACGCGTATATAAATTACGTGAATCGACTGTATTTAAAACCTATATTACACTAGCGTTGACGACGTAGCCGCTATAACTCTAGCGAGCTTCCCGTTTCTTCCCGGCGCTAGAGGAAAATCACGGATTTAAGGCCTTAAATCCGGATTTTCTATATTTAGGACTTTTAGGCTAGAATAAAAAAAACCTAAAATTTTCCTATTTTTTACTAGTATTTTGCCTGGAAAATGCGCTTTCAGCGGATTTTCCAGTTTCGGATTTTCTGTTCTACTTCCCAGTTTGCCGATGAGGTCTTATAAGTAATATTCTTCCTACCCCCCTTATAAGTTAATCTAGATAATATTAAGAGGATAGAGTACTTATTACTACTAATAGACCCTAGTAATAAGGTAATATATAAAGAGGTCTAGTAGGTTATTTATAAATTAAAGTAGGATAAAGCCCTAGGAATTAATAGGATCTTAAATTAATTCTTTAAGTTAATAGTAGATAAGCTCTTTAAGGAGCTCGCCTACTTATTTAATATATACTTCTTATTTAGCTATTACTTAAAGGAGTTTAAGAAGGCTAATATAATTATTTTAAAGAAATCAAAGAAGGAAGATTATATAATATTTAAGGTATATTATTTAATAACACTACTAAGTACCCTTAAGAAGGCCTTAAAATTAATAGATATAAAGTAACTTAGTAATTATATTAAGAGCTAAGGCCTCCTCCCCTAAAAATAAATAAGGGTATAAAGGAAGAGATTAATTAAGATTATATTAAAGACTATTATAAAAGTAATATATATAGTATAAGATTATAATAGGGCTAATATAACTAGCCTTCTCTTATTAGATATTATAAGAGCTTTTAATAATATCTCTTATTAAAGACTTATTTATAACCTTAAGGGAAAGGGGATCCCTTATTATATTATAAGCTAAATAGAAAGCTTTTTAAAGGGGAGGTCTTTATCTATTACTATTAAAAGGATAATAAGTAGAATAGAGCTAATAGAGATAGGGATCTTCTAGGGGTTATTAATCTCTTTTATCCTCTTTTTATTCTTTAACGCGCTACTTATTAAGGAGTATATAACTACTAAATTATAATTATAAGTTAAAGGGTTTATAAATAATATCTACCTACTAATATATAAGAAAACTATAAAAGGAAATTATAAGACCTTAAAATTAATATATAAAATCTACCTTAAATTAGCCTTAATATATAAGGTAAGCTTTACCCCCTAGAAGTATAAGTTAATTTATCTTACCTACTACCCCTACTACTTTAATATAAGTATAATAGTTAATTTAAGGTATATAATAATAAAACCCTAGATAGAGATCTAAGTCCTAGGATTATATATTAATAGTAAATTATAATAGAGCTTATACTTAAAGAGAGTATAAGTAAAGCTTACTTCTTAAAGCCTAGCCCTTTTTATAATATTAATATTAATATAGGGAGCTACCCTTAATAAGATTAGAAGGATATATAATATAATAATAAAGCTAGTAATAACCTACGCGTCTATTATATAATATATATTATAAGGCTTAAAGGAAATAAAGAAGATATATATAAGGAAGCTTAAAGTTATTTAAAATAGCTACTTAAAATATATATTAAAGGTATATAAAACTACCCTAATATAAGTACTAGAGGTAGAGGTAGGGATAGCCCTTATATAATTAATATTAAATTAATTAGTTCTCTACTAATATATATTAAAAGGAATTTACCTAGTAATAGTAATAGGAAATAGATATATCTAGAGGAAGCTTAAGGCTAGGAGAGGGAAGAGGAGAAAGGTAGTAGAGTTCTTTATAAAGGAGAAGACTAAGTAGGCTTTATACTCCCTACGCCTAGATAATTAGAATATAGTTATAACTAGAGAGGTAACTTAATACTCTTAAAGGATTAAGAAGAAGATATATTATTAATAAAAGTCCTCCTAGGAGGTAATATAAGAAGAATACTAGGTAGGATTAAGGGCTAGAGACTATCCTCCTACCTAGCTTAAAGGCTTATAGATTAATAGGAGGGCCCTTTATAAGGGCCTTTAAAAGGCTAAGAGCTCTACCCTTATATAGATAAGAATAGAGAAGATAGGGCTAGCTACCTTCTTATACTAGTATAAAGTCCCTAGTATTATATCCGCGGGGTATAAGTATAATTAGTATAAGTAGAATATAAAATATATCTTTATTAACTACCCTAGATTTTATAATTACTATTAGGAGCTAAGGGATACCTTAGGTATATTAGATACTTATAGGATACTTATAAATATAAAGGGGGTAAAGCGGGTAGTAAAATAAATAATTTAAACTAGGATACTAGGCTAGTTCTTACTTATAATAATATAGCTATATTAGGACTAAGCTAAGGTATAAGTCCTTATTATTAAAATAATACCTATTACTATAATATCTAATCTAGCCCTAGAGAGCTAGGATAATAAGGTAATAAATATAGGTATTAAGTATAAAGAGCTAAATATAATATAAAGAGAAATAGACTAGAAGTTATAAAGAGTTAAGAATAGTAAAGGTTTTTACCTAGGCCTTTATAAGGTATTAATATACGGTTTCCCTTATAAGTTAGCTACTATAATAGTAACTATAATATACTTATAAGCCCCTATAATTATCTTTTAATAGTTTAGATAGACGCGAGTATAACTTATTAATTAATTAAGACTATAAGAGAGTAAAATATAATAAACCCCTAATATTTACTAGCCCTCTTATAAACATCTATTTATAGATTATTAACTATAATAACTTCATTAACCTCTAGATTATTAAAGGCTCTAATACTTAAGTATTGATAATATATACCTACCTTAGACCTAAAATTAGAATAAGGATGTAACTTATAAGACTATTAGGCCTTTAAGAGACCTTTAAGGACTAGGATAAGTTGTAAGTATAACTACTAGAGAATTACTCTATTAAGGATATTAGGTTAGATATAGAGTTAAAAATAGACTATATATATATAGGAAATAGGGAGTTAATATAAAATTTTATTAATAGATTTAAAACCCTAGTAATGGATCTATTATAGAATAATTTAGTAATCTACTATACTTTTAGGAAAAAGCTATTAGCTAAAATCCTAGATTATATCTACTAGTTATAATAGTAACTACTAGATATATTTATAGGATTTAAGACCGTAGTATAATAAGCTGAAAATTATATTAGAGTTAAGAAGTAGACCCTAGAAGACTATAAGGAGGTAGAATAGGGTTAATAAAAAAGGGTATAATTTACTAATAACTATCTTAATAAGGAAGGTAGAGGATACTCTCCCTTATATAATAAACTAAATAATATAAACTTTAAAATATTAGAGTTAAATAGTAAGAAGAGGGCTAATATCTATAATAACTATTAGAAGGCTTAAAGAGATTAAGGGGTATATATATATTATAAGTAGAAGAAATATTAGGCTAAAGACTATATTAATAGACCTATTAACTACCTCTATCTAAAAAATAATTACTTATAATACCTAAGGTAGTGTCGCGGGTTATACTAGTCTTAGAGGAGTACCTTATAACTTAGGAATTACCCCCTTTAAGGTAGGCTAGGCGTAACTTAGAATATTAGTTATAAAAGCTATAATATACCCTTAAAAAGGAGTTCCTTCGCCTTACTTTATTAGATATATTTAATAAGGTCTATAATAAGGATTATATCTTAATACCTATATAGATATAGAAAAACTATTCTAACTTATATTATTAATATATAAAATTAACCTAGACTAACCGTCGAGTCGGGTTTTAGTACTATAGATTGGTAGCGACCCGAATACTCGGTACTACCTCCTAGTACCAACCCGAATACTTGGTACCGGTTTCCGGTACCGACCCGAAAAGCCCTCAGTACCTTAGCGAGTCGGGTTAGACCGACCCGAGTCGCTGAGGTATCGCCAAGACGCCAAGCCCTTCATAAAATAGTAGGGGATACCAGATTTTTCTGAGAATTACCCCTATACTAAAAATAGAATTCTTTTCAATTAGAAGTTTAATACCCCCTTTAATTCCCTAGGGATATGCATTACTATTTTGCATTACCTTAAAGAGTTACCTAGGTTAGGCTAGGTAATAATAATAATAATACTTAGTAATATAGTAGTAAGTTATATATATAATAGTAAAACCTACTATAAATAGAAAATATTAGTAATATTATAGTTATTATTTCTATAAGAATAGCTAATTAGCTATTACCTTTTTATATTACCTTATTTACTATTAAGAATTACCTAGTTAGTAATAATAATAGTACTTAGTAATCATATATAATACGAAATACTATTATAAATAAAAAATATTCCTGATATAGTAGTCTTAGTAAAATAATATAGGTGGAACTAATATCTTAGTAAGTCGGGTTAATACTTCGGTACTAATACTTAGTACCACCTTATAGTATTAACTTAAATACTTAGTACTAACTTTTAGTACCGACCTAAATACTCGGGCTAGGAATTTAGTATTAACTCGCTAAGAGTCGGGTCGGGTTCCCGACTCGAGTTTAAAGTACCGACCCGACGCGGTTAGTCTAAATTAACCCTATAAGCTTTAATTAATTATAGCGCTACGGCGAATTTCATTAATTAGGACTAAGTCTAAATATTAGGCCTTACGCCTATATATATTAAGGTAGCCTAGGTTATTAATATAAATAAAAGGATAATTAGCCCTACCTTATTATAAATACTATTTCGTATTAAAATTAGCGCTTTAAGTAGATACTACTCTTATTATACTTTTAGAGCTATTCCTATATAAGGTTATTAGATAATTCTAAGCCTATTATAACTTTAGTAAATTAATCCTATTATAGATTAGACTAAGGGAAAGGTTAGTATACCTAATAATATTAGGGTATTAGATTAAATAGACTTTAATAATAAGGTAGAGGGAGAGACTATCTATACCTATTACTTTATAACTAAGGAAGCTGACTAATTAGCTCTAAGGGTCCTACTAATAAAGTACTTAGAATACTTAGATGTTTTTGATAAGGAGGTAGGAAGCGAGTTACTATCCTATTATAATAAACTTAATTATACTACTAACCTTTAGCTAGGAACTATACTACCTTTTAGCCTACTTTATAACCTATAAGAGACTAAGTTAGGTGTCTTAAAGGCGTATATTAAATAGAATCTTAAATTAGGCTTTATTAAATACTTAAAATTAATAGCTAGGGTACTAATCCTATTTATAAAGAAAAAGAATAGAGGCTTATACCTCTATATAAATTACTAAGGCCTTAATATAATAATAGTAAGAGATTAACATCTAATCCCTTTAGTCTTAAATATTCTAGACTAATTAAGGAGAGCTAAAATATATATAAAAATCGACTTATAAGGGGCTTATAACCTAATTTAGGTAAAAGAAGGTGATAAATAGAAAACGGCTTTCTATACTTATTATAAGCTATTTAAATACTATATTATACCTTTTAAACTAGCTAATACCCCCTTAATATTCTAATTATATATTAATAAGGCGCTATTATACCTTATAAATATTATAGTTATTATATATCTTAATAATATCCTTATCTACTTTAATAACCCTACTAATTATAACTATTATATTAAGGAGGTTTTAATAGTACTAAGGAAGTATAGTCTATTTATAAAGCTAGAAAAATATAAATTTAGTATTAATATTATAGAATTCTTAGGGTTTATTATTAGCCCTAAGGGAATTATAATAGACCTAATATAAGTCTTAACTATTATAGATTAGCCTACTCCTATAACTATAAAGTAAGTCTAATCCTTCTTAAGATTCTATAACTTTTATTAATAATTTATTAAGGAATATAACTAAATTATAAGGGAACTAATAGAGCTAATAAAGCTAATAGTTACTTTTTAGTAGTTATAATAGGCTAAATTAGTGTTTAAAGAGCTTAAAGAGGTATTTATTAAAGTACTACTACTAGTATATTATAATCCTAACCTACCTTTATAAATCAAAATAGACATAAGTATATATATACTATTAGGGGTATATTCTTAAAGAAAAGATAATATTTATACCTATCTAATTATATTTTATAACTATAAATTTAACCTAGTTAAAATAAACTATAATACCCTAGATTAGGAATTATTAACTATTATTATATCCTTTTAAGTATAATAAAAATACCTTAAAGGAGCCTAATATTATATTATAGTTATTATAAACTATTATAACCTTAAATTATTCCTTACTACTAAGACGCTAAGTTAATACTAGGCCTATTAGGCGGAGTTCCTTTTAGCGTTTAACTTTAAAATCTAATACTAGCCTAGGAAGAGGAACCCCGCTAATATACCCTTATAAAGGGCTAACTATAATAAGCCTAATACTACTTATACTATAGTCCCTTTCTTTAAGTTAGTACTTATAATTACTAAAGAAGGGTAAGATACGGCCTACTAGGCAATAACGGACCTTGAATTAGTAGAATAGGAAGATAAGACTAAGAAGCTCTTATAAACTATCCTTAAAGAAATCTTAAAAAAGCTTAAGACTAATATTAGAGCTATTAGGGCTGAAGGACTAAGTTATAAGTAGCTATTAGGCCTTCTATATTTTTAAGGTAATTATTTCTACGTACCTAAGGATATAAATCTAAAGGTCTATATTATATAAAATTTCTATAATTCCCTGATAGTAGGCTACTTTAATCGCGATTAGATTATCTTAACTATCTACTATTAATTCTACTAGCTATTACTAAGTAATAATATAGGCGACTATATAAGAATATATAATACCTACTAAAGAACTAAAGCTTTAAAACACCTATTATATAGGGAATTAGTACCTATTCTAATTCCTAATATACTATAAAGGTCTATTATAATAGACTTTATTATAGACCTCCTAAATAGTAAAAGCCCTATTAATAATATCTCTTATAACTCTATTATAGTAGTAATAGACTATTTTAGTAAGATATACTACTATATAATATATTATAAGTCTATAAACTCTAAATAATTTATAATACTATTCTTATAAGATATATTTTAGCTTTATAAAATACTTAATATAATTATTAGTAACTAGGATACCCTCTTTACCTTATATTTTTAGTAAACTCTTATAAAAGTCCTTAGTATAAATTATAAGCTTTTAATAGTATATTATTAATAAATAAATAGCCTAATAGAGTAGTAAAATTAAGTTATTAAATAATACTTATAAGTCTTTATAAATTACTAGTAGGATAACTAGGTTACTCTACTTAGCCTTAGAGAATATACTTATAATAATAGTATTTATAATATTATATATTAAAGCCTATTCTTTATTTCTAGTAGTAGAGAACCTAAACTATTCTAGTTAATAGATACTTCTAGCTATATTAGCACTAGTATAACCGCCTAGGAAATAGTAAAAGAACTAGAATACCTTAATATAGTCCTTAAGAAAGAGCTTATTATAGCTTAAAATACCTAGGCTTAATATTATAATAAGGGGAGAAAACTCCTAACCCTCTAACTAAGAGACCGCGTTATATTATATAGTATTAATATCTTATTATAAAGACCCTATAAAAAGCTAGACTATAAAAAAGTTAGCCCCTTTCTAATAGTAGAGGCTACTATACCTAATACTTATAAAATTAAGTTACCTTTATAAATAAAGATATACCTAGTATTTTATATATATCTAATAGAACCCTATTATACTAATATAATTAAAGGCCGTATTACGCTACTATTACCTCTAATTAGTAAAATTACGGAGTATAATAATAAGAGAGAGTATAAAATAGATAAGATCCTAGACTCTAGACTCTATTATTATAAATTATAATATCTCGTAGCCTAGAAGGGGTATAAACTAGAGGAAAATTTACAAGAATTAATAAAGGATATATAAAATATATTAGACCTAGTTTAATAATTCTATTAAAAGTATCCTTTTAAAGTATTATTATAATAGTATAGGTATAGAGCCTTAAAGGTATAAAGCCTTAAGGTATAAAGCTACTAGTTAGACCTTTTAAGTTATTTTAAAATAGACTTAGGTATAGGGCTATTTTTTATATATTTAAGAAGTATAGAGCTATTATAATATATAGTTTTAGGGTATAAAGCTATTTCTTATATATTTATAATATAGAGCTATTATAATTATATAGTTTTAAGGTATAAAGTTATCTTATAAAAAATAAACTATTTAGCCTTAGCTATTAAGTTTATAACTATAATAATAAGCCTATTAAGTAGAATTAGGTTAGCGCTTTATATTTTATAAGATTTACTATTCTATACTCTTATAAACTCTAACTCTATTATATCCTCCCTTAGCTTAATAGTTTATTAGCCTTATATTACTACTTAAGATAATAAAACCCTATATAATTTAAGCTTATATTAGGCTTATAAAACTAAGGAGGGTCTTATTAGTACTATTATTATATCGCGGAATTCTAATTATTAGATACTTAGTAAGGCTATTAATATTATAAATTAAGTACTTTAAAAGACCTATTATAATTATAGACTAGAAGATAAAATATACTTAAAGTACCTATTTTTTAACCTTATAATAAAAGATCTTAACTATCTATTAGAGGTCCTTACTCTTAATAGTATATTAGGTAGATTTAGTAGGGACGTATTACTTAAACGCGTAAAGCTATTAGACTCTATTATAAGTCTTATTATTCTTAAAGGTATCCCTATTACTAGTATTAAGGCCTAGTAGCCTCTAGATTTTAATATTATAGGATTAGTTATCTTAGAGCCTCTTAGGATCTATTAAGGTAATATATTTAATATTAAGTTTAATAATAGATATAGTATATTTAGCTAAATTAATAAAGATAAATATTATATATATATTCTTTATAATTAGGAAGACTATAACCTAAAAATATATTATACTACTACCTTATAATAACTAAACTTAAAGGCTATTAAAGCCTAGGCTATTAAAGCCTAGGCTATTAAAGCCTAGGCTAAGGAATTAACTACTAGAGTTAACTCTTATAAGCCTAAGTCCTCTCCTAGGCCTTTATAGAGTACTAGTATACCTATCTTATATTAATTATAAGTACCTCTATTAGTACCCTTAAACTTAAAACTTTTCTCTAACCTCCTAGATAAATTTACCTATGTACCTCGCTAGTTATTAGATATAAGGGCTAGTAAGTCTAGGGAGATTTATATAAGTAGTACCGCCGGTCCTACCTAACCTTATAACCGCGATATAATAGAAATAGAGGCTACGCCTCCCCTAATACCTAGTACTAGGAATCTTTAAGGGGCCTTTACTAATCTAATTAGGTAATATATTTATATAGTTACTATTACGGAGCGCCTAGATAGTACCCTACTTATTTAAGTAGATATAATAGTACTTACTAGGAAAGCTATTAAAGATATTATACCCTTAATTAGGGCTATTATTATAAAGGATAAGAAAGCCTTTAATATAGCTAAGAGTAATATTACCCCTAGGATAAATTAAATACTTTATTAGGGTAATAAGATCTTAAAGACCTTATAAGCTAAAGTAAAATAAATCCGTAATAAGGCTAGATAGCTAACTACTCCTATTATAACCTATTATCTAGATATTAGTTATATTATAAACTATAAAGGCCCGCCTTATTTAGACTAACCGTCGAGTCGGGTTTTAGTACCATAGATTGGTACCGACCCGAATACTTAGTACTACCTCCCGGTACCGACCTGAATACTCGGTACCGGTTTCCGGTACTAACCCGAAAAGCCCTCGGTACCTTAGCGAGTCGGGTTAGACCGACCCGACTCGCCAAGGTATCGCCAAGACGCCAAGCCCCTAATAAAATAGTAAGGGACACCAAAATTTTTCTAGAATTACCCCTATACTAAAAATAGAATTTTTTTTAATTAGAAATTTAATACCCCCCTTAATTCCCTAGGTATATGCATTACCTTTTTATATTACCTTATTACTTAGGGGTATTACCTAGGTAATAATAATAATAATAACTAGTAATATAGTAGTAAATCCTATATATAGCGAGGAATACTACTATAAATAGAAAATATTAGTAATGTTATAGTTATTATTTCTATAGGAATAGCTAATTAGCTATTACCTTTTTATATTACCTTATTTACTATTAAGAATTACCTAGTTAGTAATAATAATAATGCTTAGTAATCTATTAGTAAGTTATATATATAATACGAAATATTAATAAAAACAAAAAATATTCCTAATATATTAGTCTTAGTAAAATAATATAGTGGAACTAATATCTTAGCGAGTCGGGTCAATACTTCGGTACTAATACTCGGTACCACCCCTTAGTATTAACTCGAATACTCGGTACTAACTATTAGTACCGACCCGAATACTTAGGCTAGAAATTTAGTATTAACTCGCTAAGAGTCAAGTTAGGAACCTGACTTAAGTTTAAAGTACCGACCTAACGCGGTTAGTCTAGCCTTATTATAATACCTTAGATATACTCCTATAATATATTAAATTAGGTTATACTACGGCTAATCTACTTATATAATTTATTAAAGAATAACCCGCTCCTATAAAGCTAGAGGACTTAGGGCCTAAAGATTAGGACTTAGAATAGGATATTAATAGGGGACTTAGAGGCTAATAGTAGGGTATTAGGCCTTATAAGGGCTATAAGATAGAAGGGACTATAAATAGAAGGAGTAGCTAATAGCTCTAACTACTTATATTAGCCCTAATATATATATCTTAGTCTATAAGAATTAATAATAATATAACCTAATATAATATACCCTAGGCGAGCTAATAACACGGAACTACTATAATAACTAGGTAAATAGGTTATTACTTAGGTATAGCTCTAGCTAAGCTACTATAAAGATATTATAAATCCGCTAGTATATAGGAATTACTATTTAGTAGGCTAGGCGGCCGACTTATTTAAGGACCTTAAAGGGACTAATAAACTATTATCTATATTTTCTACTTATAACTAAGAGGATAGAGTACCCGCGGTAGAGATATAATTTAATAGAGTCTCCTATACGGAAGAATTACAGCTAATAACGACGATTATAATAAAATTTAGAATATATTTAGGTAAAGGTAATAGTATTAGATACCTAGAGGCGGGTAACGCCTTTAAGTATAACCTCTTTATTATATATACTAAGGTCTAGGGGCTAATTTAGTAAAAAATTCTAGGCTACGTCGTTTAGTAATTAACTACTAGGGGTAGATAGTAAGTTATTATAACTTAACTAGATAGCTAGGATTATAATAGGTTATACGGCTATATTCTCTAGGGTACTTATCTAGAAGTATAAGGTAATTTCTACTATCTAATTAGTATATTTACTAGACCTATTAGTTTAGGAGTAGTAAGCTATAAAATATAATAGTTTTACTCCTAGCTTATTAAATAAAGTAGTTTATAACTCGCTTAAGAATTTATAATCCCTATCTAATATAATTTACTTAAGTAGACCCTAGTTAATCTTACGTAGTTCTATTAGTAACCGGTTAGCTTAGTCTATAACTATAAAGGTTACCTCCCTAGAGATTAGGGTAATTTTCCAAGAAAATTTATCTATAATAGTTAAAATAATATTATAACCTTTATTTAATATTAGTAGAGCTAGAATAAAGTTAATTATTAGGGTATAAAAAGGTACTAGAGGTAATAGAATAAGTTATAAGGAACTATAAGGTAGATAACGCGGAGTCTAATATAACTAATATTATAAATAGTAACTAAGAAACTCTTAAAGCTTCTTAATAAGGCCTTTAATATACTATTACCTAGATAAGACTTTATAGTATTTAGTAAACCCTATATATTCTAAATACGCGATCTTAAGAAACGTCTTAATAGCTAGTCCTAGAATATATAAGTGGTTAGGTCTCTTTATATTAAGCTTCTAGATAAATCTATTAATAGCTTAGTAGAATAAAAGCTTTATATAGTCTTCTACCTTAAGGTAGTTATTATTATTAAGGACCTTCTTTACCTTATACTATAATAAGTCTACCTTATAGCCGTTAATAAGTTATTAATAGAGAATTAGGCTAATCTTAATAAGACTAGTAGTAGTATAAGTATAGCCTTATAATATATCAAGTTTACCCTCTTTATTTATAACCGCTTTTACAGCGGTAGTATTATAAAGTCTAGATAAGGTATTAGGAATAATATACTATTTCTTAGGCTTATAGCGAAATTCTAGATTATTAAAGTATTATATATATTTAGAGGTATATATAAGGCGTAGGTTTAACTTAGCTATTAATAAAGTTAATATTAAGGTTTACTTTATAATTTTAAGCGCCGTACTATAATCTATATATACTATAGTCTATAGTACTAATTCTACTATATAGTAGACCTTACCTAGAACCTAGATAATCCCCGCTAATTCTAATTTAATAGGCTAGTACCTTATCTCCGCGTCCTTTAATAGATAACTAAGAAATAATATAAGCCTAACCTAGGTATAACTATAATATTCGCTGTCTTTAATAGCGCTATTAATATAATAGACTATTATACTAAAACTAAAAACCTTACTAGTATTAAGATATATAAATAGGATAATTTTATTATTAAAGTAAGGTAAAAATATAGGAGATAATAAAGCCTTCTATAATACCTTAAAAGATACTAATTCTAACTTAGAGGGGTCTACTATAAGCTTCTATTAGGTAAAATTCTTCTATTTATTTCCTACCTTAAGTACTAATATAAGTATAAGCGTTTTCCTATCTTATAATAGCTTAGCGATTACTATATAATAGGTGATATACCTACGTAGCTACCTAGTTATACTAAGGTAGGTTTCTAGCTATAAGAGTAATACTAGGAATAAGAGCCTTAATATAGCTAAAAGCTTATCTTCTACTATAAATAGTCTAAAGGAGTTAACCTTTTACCCTAGTAACTATACTAAGGGGTATCTAAGGAAGGCTTTAATAGGATTTACTAATATTCTATACTTTTATAGCGTAGTAAATACTTATTATAAATAGTATATATACTCCTATAAATTTTATAAATAAATAATAATATTATTAATATATACCTTAGTAAACTTTTAATAGGTATAAAGGAGACAGTTAATTTACTACTAGATATAAGCCGGAGAATTCTTAAAACCTATAATAGTAGTATTAAATAATTCCTAGCTTTAATAGCTAATAATAGTAGGCTTATAATAGTTATTAGGATATATATACTAATAGTAGAAGAAGCTAGTAGCGTTAATAATACTAATATATTTATAGTCTTTTATAGTAGCTATTATTTCTAATTATAAAGGTAAGGCATAGATATCTAAGTAAGTAATAGTATTTAAGTTATAGATATTAATAACTATATATCCTTTATATTTTCTATTAGGCATTATCTTCTAGATAATAAATACTAGGAAATTAAAAGGCGTTAACTTAATAATCTAGTAGAGTCTATCCTAGTTATAAAGCTTAATAAAGGTATTATTAAAGACCTTCTTTAACTTAGTACTAAGGGAGTAGACCCTAGTAGTTTTAGGGATCTTCTATTCCTAGTTAGACTTTAGTAGGATTTTTATCTATTCTTTTTATAAGACGTCGTTAATAATATTATATATTAGCTAGTATCTATTATAAATAGTAGCCCTATTAGGTATAATAAAGTCTTTAGTAGAAAGCGTTATAGTAATATTAGTAGGCGTAAAGCCTTTTATAGTATAAGGTATTACTATATAAGGTATTACCGCGTAAGGTATTACCGGTAGGATTAAGGATAGTATAAGTAGAGGATAAATAGAAGTCGCTAATATAGCTATTATAAAGGTAGTAATTACCTTATTAAATACCTTCTAAAGCTAGCTATTATAGTATTTATTTTTCGGCTAACGTGTTACTAGTTCTACTATATCTTCTATTCCTAATATTATATAAAAACACCCGTTAAATACTAATTCCTAGACTATTCCTAGATAATAATTATAAGGTACTATAACTACCTTATCTCCCTTATTCTTTACTAATATTACTAATAGCGACGCGTTAACTAAATAGGCGTAGAGAGATAATTCCTAGTAATTATTAGATTTAAAGAAATAATTATAGTCTAGTAATAAGGTATAATAGACTAGGATTTATATTTAAGAATTAGGAGGTATAATAATAGTTTACTTAATATAAACTAGGTATATAACTACCCTTCTATAAGCCTTTATTTCTAGAGAAATATATATATTATAGCTCCCTATTAAGGCCCTTAATTAAGAGGCTAAGATATTAATCTTCTTAGGTACTATAATATCTATCTTAATAAGTATATTTACCTTAAGATCGTCTATAATATAAATTTTATAGGGAGATATTATTATAACTATATTTCTCCTATTATTCTTCCTAGGTAGATAGAGAGGTAAAATAGTATATTTAGAAGTTATATACCTTATTAATTTAATACCTTAGACTATTATTAGGCTAGCTATTATCTAGATTTATAAGTTAGGAATAGAAGTATTTAAGTAAGCTTAATTACCTAAGCTAATATTATATCTTATATTAAGGTATATTAAGTCTACCTTTCTACTAGGTAATAGCCTTACCTTAGCTATTATATAGTAGTATCCGCGAAACGTATACCTTATACCTACTTCTTTAGATAAGTTAGTAGAAGACCTAATAATATTTTCTAATTCTATAGGGGCGGAGGTATAATTAGCGTCTCCTAGATTTTAGGAGTCTAGTAAAATAGAAGTTTCTAAAAAACCTAGATACCTTAATATAAATACGCGTCGACCTTTTCTAGAGCTTCTAAGGTATTAATATAACTAGTTCTTTAAGATAAATAACTAGTAGTAATAATAATATTAATACCTAGGAGATATAATAGAGGTAGCGCCGAAGTACTACTCTACCTTATTATTCTACTAAGGTTAATAGTAATTAAGGTCTTTATTAGGGTAGTAGTTATTATTTTCTAAGGTCCTTTTAAGTACTACGACGTCTTCTAGAGAGGTATTAGAAGACTCCGTATTAGGGGATATATAAGAGGCTTTCTTAATAGCCTAATAGGCTACAACTTATAGCGGATAGCGAGGTTAATACCTTATAAGATAAGGTTAATATCCTATAAGATAACTTAAACCTCTTCTATACCCGCCTTAAGAGCGAGGATTATATTAGGGTAATATTAAGGTATATTAGGGTAATATTAAGGTTAAACCTAATATATTAGGTATATTTCCTAAAGTAATTTATAGAGGTTACTAAGGTACTAGTAAAGGCTAACTTTACTAGGGGGTTTAATTATAAGGATTAGGCTAATAGGCTAGTCTATTAGTATTAGTATTACTATAATTACTATATACTAAATACCCTTAGAAAAAGGGCGGCTAAAATAGCTAATAGTAAGAAGGAAATAGTAGCCTAAAAAAACTACCCTAATAATTATTATTCTAGTATTAACCTATCTTTACTACTAACTTTCTATAAACTTAATACTACTTCTAAGAATACTCCTTAAGAGCTAGTTAATATTATATATCTACCTTACTATCTAAAGCTTTAAGGAACTTACTAAGAGTTATAATTTCTATTAACTTATTAATAGATTATTAGTATTCTAAAGTAAGGTTATTCTATATAATAAATAATTAGTTAGGAATATCTTTAAAATTAGTAGCCCTTATATATTATAAGAGGCTTTATATAAAGACCCTAGGTAATTTACCTTACCTCGCGTCTTCTTATATATACTTCTCCGTTTATAATTTAAAGATAGTAATAGATTACCTTTCTTTAAAGTATTTTATTAAGGTTTTTATCTAGGACTTTAATAAGGTAGTCTAGAAGAGATCCTTTTCTAGAGTTATAAGCTTTATAGAATATTACTTATATACCTTACTACGTAGATATATAGGTAATATATTAAGGACCTTATTTTTATCCTTAGAGGCTTTAAGATCTTATAACCTATTAATAAACTTATAGATATCTTAATAGAAAGTATAACGTCCTTAATAAATAATTACCCCTTCTCCTTCTATATCTAGGAAAAAGTAACTAATATCTTTAGTTTTAAGTGAAGCGAGGCTACTATTATTCTTAATACTATTAACGCCGTCTTACCTAGGCGGTCCTAGGGGTCCTAGAGTACTTAGGGATCTAGGCGGTAGTAGATTATACCTTATATAACTTACTATAATACGTTTAATAATTACCTCTATATTTTATTCTACTATTACGTTTTTAGGGCTAATTAGTTAGTTATAAATAGCTTCCTTAGCTAATATAGCCCTAGTTATTATTATTAGGGTAGTCCTAGATAAAGATAATAGTTAAATAGATAAAGAAGGTAATAGTAGATTTAATCTTAATAAAGAAGGATTTTTCCTAGCTAATATTAGCTCTAGTAAATAATAGCGAGCCGCCTAAATCTATTAATTATACTTGAATTTCTTAATTATAATATAAAGTAAGGGTTTATCTACTATCTAATTAGTTAGATAAAGGTCCTTAATACCTACTTCTTTACTAAGGCTAACTACCTTAAGAGAGGCGGATCTTAAGTAATAACAGCCCTAAGTAAGACCGCTAGGCTAAGGAGGCCTAAGATTTCCTTTAATAATTAAAGAAATAATTTAATAATTAAGGTTATTTAGAAGGTTAATATAAATATAGCTAGAGGTAATAAAATTAGATAACTAAAAAGTAAGTATAATTATCTCCCTACTTATAAAAGCTAGCTTAAGAAGGGTTATTTATTTATAAGGCGTAGAACTATTTATAAGACGTAGGTAATAAATATAGAGTTAATAAGGTAGTTAAAAAGATAGAATAATACTCTTAAGAGGTAGAGTTATAAAAACTTAGTAAGGATAATAAGGCGGGGAAAGTAGTATATAATTATACCTACCTTCTCTAGATATCTTAGCGAATTCTATTATTAGGAATATCTTAGTAATAACGAGGTAACTAATAGCTATAGAAGGCTTTAGATAATTATATAGCTTAACGCGTGCGGTATTAAGGGCCTTATTATTATAGGTAAGTACCTTAATAAAGGCTATAACGGGCTATATAGGGGAAGGACTAGTACTAGGAAATTCGGCTAGTACTTTACTAGAGGCTCTCTGTTATAGTAGGCTAGTACCTAATCTAATAGTACTATCTAATAGGGGGTAGTATTAGATAGTAATAATAGGTATTACTACTAATTATTAGGTAATATAGCTAATAAGTTAAATTATTAAAAGATATCTAGCTATCTAGAAAGTATAAGAATAGCTAAGTATATTACTAAGGATTATTTCTTAATAGCTCTCTATAGAGACTATATCGTAACACCTTAAGTAAGCTTAGAATAAGTATATAAAACTAGGTAATAACTCCTTCTCTATAATTCTTAAAAATCTATTTAAGATCTTATCTATTTTTAATACTTTATTCTATTTTAGCCTATTAATTACCTTATAAGCTTCCTCCTTAATAACTTTTATATTTATTATTAAGGGGGCTTTATATTAAAACCCCTAGATATTACCTAGATCTACCCTTAAGGGTAGAGGGAAGAAAGTCCTTTAAAAGACCCCTAACTTCTTTTAAAATAGTACTACCTTAAAGCTTTCTCTACCCTTTTTATAGGTAGTCAACTTTAAGAGTTCTTAAGGTAGTATACTTCTCTTTTAATCCTATTTAACTAGTTTCTAGAGTTTATTAGGTAATTAAAATACCTTATATACCCTCTCTTTAAAGTAAAGTACTTTTACTTTTTTTAATACTCTTTCTTTAATCTTTTAAGCCTCCTATTATACCTTTAAACTCCCCTAGCTTCTTTTATAATTATACTTTATCCTAAGCTTTAATACTATCTTTATAACCTTTATATAATTAAAGTTTTAAAAAGATTTTACTCTTAAAGAGGGTTTTACTTATAATAGTATCTCTTCTATACTTTTTATTAAGTTATAAAGTATTTTAATTAAGTAGCTATTTATCTATTCCCTAGTTATTAACTCCCCCTTTAATAATAAATATTAGAGGGCGCTTATTTACCTCTCTATTTCTTTTAAGTCTATTATCTTTTATACCCTTTATAAGTATAAGACTACTACTTCTACTTTAAAGCTAACTTTAATATATATTAAAATATAATTAAACTTATAATAGAGGTTTAATCTAACTTAATATTTTAATAATATATACTTAATAGCCCTTATTATAAATATTAAATTAATAATACTTTTTATCTTCTTTATCCTCTAAATTATTATATCCTTTAATAAGGTAAGCTTTATCTCCTTCTCTTTTATAATATTTATTAATATATTTATAACTTTATAATATATATATCTACCCCTATTATTTTAATTTAAGTAGTAGAGGTTAAAATCCCCTATTAATATATATTTTCTAAGTTAACTTAGCTACTCCCTTATTCTTAATAGTATAAAGGGGCTATTTATTAAGGTCTTAAACTTTAAGCTAAGGTTATATATATTATATATTTAAAGATATATTAATACTCCCCCTTCCCTCCTTATAACTTATATCTCTATAAAGTATAAGTCCTTTAATAGAAATTTAGCTCCTTATTTATTAATATTTTAATATTTATTTATAAAGAAATATATCCTTATATCCCTTCCTACTTTATATATTAGGTAGAATACTCCCCTATTTAAGTTATACATTATACCCGTCCTCTTTATATAAAATAGCTTCTAGATAGCTAGGATATTTATTTATTATATCTCTTTATTTTTTAATAGTATTATTATTATTATAATCTACTCCTTTTATATATTATATTATAATAATTTTATTACTTTTTATACCCTTATAAAGATCTTTATTAGATATCCCTTATAACCTCTACCTCTTTTATAACTAAAGTCCTTTAGACTAATATATCCTTTAATATCTATTAACTTATCTCTTTAATTTAGAGAGTAATTAGCCTTTTTAGCCTATTTTATAATATTATTATTAATAGTAATATAATTCCCCTTTCTTTTATATCCCTTTAAGGACTTATTTATATTATAACTTTATTAAAGTCTTTAAACTTTAATATAAGCTTTCTCTTCTTCTTTACTACTACTATTATCTACTCCCTTTAAAATTAATTTTAAGTACCTTATTATTTACTTCCCTTTATAAAGCTCTTATATTTTTTTCTTATTTTTAACTATCTTTTAATAGAGTTTATTAAGTTCCCTTACCTTAATTATATATCTTTATTCTTAAGTTATATAACTATTTTTTTTATAATTATTATACCTCTTAACTTCCCCTTTTTTTACTTTATACTCCCTTAAGTTATACCTACCGGCGTAGATTTTATATTATATTAGGCTCTTATAATATCCTATTATATATTTATACTATTAGTAGTTAAAGTATTATATTATAACCTTATTCCTCTCCTACCTCTTATACTTTAAGAGGTTATATCCCTTTATTAAGCCCTTTTTAATTACTTTATTTATTATCTTTAATATAAGGAGCTTTAATAATAATAAGGCTCTCTCCTTTATTACCTCTCCTTCTCTCCTCTCTTATATAACTACTTATAATTAGGCTACCCTTATAATCTTTAACCCTAGGAGGTTCTTTTTATTCTATTAGATAATTACTTCTTTAACCTCCTTTTATCTTAATATATCTACTACCTTCTCTAATATCTTATATATTATAATTAAAAAGGTCTATTTTAATACCCTTACTAACTTATATACCTTTTTTACCTAGTTATTATTCTCCTTTAACTCCTCTCTTACCTCTATCTCTATTATAAATAGTATTAAGTTACCTCTAATAAAGTACTTTATTATTATAATCTTTTATATCCTTAAGAATATAATTATCTTAAGTCTTTTAATTAATTATTCTTTAATAAGTACTCTTATTACTTCTCTCTTTATTTTATTATTAATTTAAATTATTAAGGTCCTAGCCTTTTTATTATTTATTATCCTAGATCCTTTCCTTATAATATTACTTATTAGTTTTATAATAAATATCTCTTTAAGGCTTATATTACCTATTCTTATACTTATTAGGCTTTAATTAATTATCTACGCCTAACTCCTTCTACCCCCTTATATCTTACCCCCCTAGGATTACTTCTTTATTACTTATTTAAACTTATATATTTCTTTAAGTTATTAGTCTACCTTTATAATTAAGTCCTTTATATATTCAAGCTCTACCCCTATTATCCTTCCTATTTTATATATTATTCCGCCCTTTAACGCGTCTTATATAATTATAATAGCTTCTAAGGCCTTTACTAATATCCTCTTAATATATATTCTCTTATCTTTAAGTTCCTTCCCCCCTATTAGGCTACCTAGTCCTTATATAAGTATCTCTTATCTACTCCCTAGTCTACTACCTCTATTACTACTACCCCTTATAACTTCTCCCCTAATACTTTATCCTAATATTAAGACTTATCTCACTATATATTAAAGTAATTTATTAAGGTAATTAGTTAATCTAACTTTTACCTAGTACTTAGGAGTTATTTTTAGTAATAACGCGAATTACTAAACTACTTATAACTAGCTTATACCTTATATAGGTTTAGCGTTATATAACTTTATGAATTCGATTCTAAATTCGATTCCTCGCGGTTAGTCTACTACTGTAGCTCTAGTAAGCCTCCTGTTTCTTCCCGGCGCTAGAGGAAAATCACGGATTTAAGGCCTTAGATCTAGATTTTCTATATTTAGGACATTTAGGTTAAAATAAAATAAACCTATAATTTTCCTATTTATCTCTAGTATTTTACCTGGAAAATACGCTTTTAGCGGATTTTCCAGCTTCGGATTTTCTATACGTGTTCCTAGTTTACTAATATACTAAGTATTTAGGTTAATATCTAGAGCTAGTACTAAGTATTTAGTTAATACTAATTCTTAGTACTTAAATCCGACTCGACGGTTAGTCTTATCTAACTATATATTTAAATATAAATACTTATACTAATTATAAGTAAGTCCTCTTACTTAATAGCTCTAGGAGAAGCTACTAATTAACTTACTAAGATTTAGCCTATCTTAGTATATCCTCTCTATATAACTACCTCCTTTTTCCTATTATTATAGCTACTATAATAGGTTATATTTATATAACTACTTATTCCTCTTCTTCTATTATTTAGCTAACTAATTAGATATACTAAATAACTTCCTTTAAGATTATAGACGCCCTTATATTAGTAATATTATTATCTTTACCCTCTACTTAAGTAATACTACTCCTATTACTAGTATTACCTTATAAGATAATACTACCTTCCTAGGTTAGGTATAACGTAGTACTATTAAAGATTAACTAGAGCGGAGGCTAGAAGATAGGTATAATATTACTATATAAGGGCGAATTATAAGTATAAAGGATTTTAAATAAAAAGACTATAATACTTATACTTAGAGAGATATCTCTATCCTTTAAATTTATTACTACCCTTTTATATATAGTAAAGCCTTAGTTTACCTAGCTAATAGGTTATAATCTACTTGTTTTACTACCTATTCTTAAGAGAATTCTACTCCTACTTAAGATATTCCCTAGCCTTATTTTTTACCTTTTTACTTACCCCTTTTATCTAATATTAATAGGGTTATAAAGTATCCTTAAGAGGATCCTATAATAACTTAATCTAATAAAGATTAGGTAACTTAGGGGTCTATTCTACTTTTAAAATACTATATTATTCCCTTTTATTCTAATAAAGTTTTACTACCTTAATATATATAGGAGTATTATTCTTAATAATCTAAATATTCTTTTTAGGATTTCTTATTATAATATCTTTTACATATATATATAAGTAAGTTAATAGGATATACTCCTTATACTATTTACTATTAATACCCTAGCCTTTTAATATAATAAGGGGTATATACTTAAAGACTTAATAGATTTTCCTAGGATATTTCTAACCCCTTTTTCCTCCTCCTACTTTATATATAATATTAAAATTATAGATTTATTAATCCTTATCCTTTAATTTATTAAAAATTCCTTATAAAAAGAGAGGATTAATCTTACCTTAAATAGTATATATTCTATAGTTCTAAGTATTTTAGAAAGATAATATTATTTAGCTACCTTTTCTTCTACTACCTAATTTTTTATAATAATATCTACCTCTATTTTATATCTTTTAACTATTATACATACTAGCTAGTAATACTAGGGCCTTATATTAGGCTCTATTAAATAGTAAGCCTAGTATATCTAAGTAAACTATACTAGAGTATTAATTATAATAACCTTTTTAGTTATAATCCCCTCTTTAATATATATATATTATTATTTCTAATCCCCTCCTTATATTTTATAATAGTATTTATTTAAGATAATAAAAATAGACCTCTTTTCTAACTTACTAAGTATTTAAATATATAGATTATCTCTCTTATATTCTTTATAATAAGTTAAATAGGGCTTCTTTAATTTAATTTTCTACTTAATTCTCTTAATAATATAGCTATTATTATTATTAATATAAGTATATTATAAGGCTAAATTTATTAAGAGTATCCTAGGTCTTAATAGCTATCTTCTAGTATACCTATCTATTTGAAGGTCTTTTTTCCGCCTTTTCTTTACTCTAGGGATATTAATATTTTCTTAATCTAAGATAACCTTAATATAGCCTAGTTATAAGTACTTTAGAATAGCCTAGTAAATAGTTTTTAATAGGTCTAATTAGTCTTCTACTTATATAGGAGCCCTAGAGTAATTTATATCTCCTAGATATACTAGGACTTTTTAAAAGTCTTTATATCCCGCCCTATTAATAGCTCTCCGTATTATTCTTATTATAATATTAGCTAGTACCCCTATCTTACGCGAGATTTCCTGAAATCCCTTATTATATAGTAGCCTTAATATTACTATTACTACCCGTAGCGTATATAATATTTCTTTACTATAAGAGGCTATAGTAGGGTACTAATAATAATAAGACTACTAGTAGGTATTTATTTATTAATAGATAAATATAGAAAACCCGCTGCTAAGACGCTAAAATTTAGCGTAAGGACTTACTTGTAGTCAGCACGAGTAGAATCGTTGTCACACTAGGCGGGGTAACGCTAGTGACTTCCGGCACGTGCCGGGTGTACCGTTCCGCGCGTGGGGAAAGGCGCTATTCATTGCGGTAAGAGTGATTTGAGGCTAGCGGTCGTATCTATAACTTATGAATACTTAATAGACATTACATCAAGGCTATAAAATATCTTCTCCGTAAATTGCTTGGTATTTTACCCCCAACTCATAGTTCTACTTTTACTACTACCTCTCAAATCAACCGTTCCACAAAATCCTGTATCTTGGTTCGCGCCTCTTGCTCGATTGCCACCCCAAGCCTGATCCTGGTAACCAAGGCCATCTGTTCTGGCTAGTAATTACGGCAAGAAAATTTCCGTATAACAGTGTCTACCAAAAGTCAACATTCGTGATGAGTGGCACCAAAACGGAAAGACTTTCGCTGAAAGCAGCAATTGAAACAAAGCCTAGCAGTGCGAATACCTACGATGCTACTGTGCCTTTGGATCATTGTTATGGCTACAGTGAGTGGGCAATCGAGTATGAACGACACACGATGAGCTAAGAACTATGCAGCCGCTCATGGCGGTTTTCTGGTGTCACAGATTCTGTCTGCTATAAAACAACACTTTACCTCAACTCTCTGGAGCTACAGGTAACCCCATACATTCGACCTGCACCTGATGTTCCTTCGCTCGGTCACGGCTGGGCAAGTCCAGGTGACTATCAAACACGTGAAATTGGGCAACAAGATCTCCACAGTCCATGTGGCTCTAAGTCAAGACCGCGAAACTCGAGTAGTTGGACACGCATCGTGAGTATGACCACATTGTCGGGAAGGACTGGCCTAACGCTCGTTGATAGAAATATGAACATAGAGTCTGAAAAAGGTCTCTCTCTTCCAACCGACTTCACGCTTACTCCTTCCGTTCCGGTGGTAGATTTGAGCAGACTTAAGGAGAACGTCGATCCACAGTGGCTAAGCTGGACATTCCCGTGGTCCCCCCAAAGCTATCTTAAAGCAGCAACACACATACGATGGTTCTCACCCGTCAATGGAGCCCAGCATCCCAGTATTATAGATTTGTGGCTTACACCCATTGTTTCAACTGACTCTTTCACCGAAGAGATGTTGGGCTCTATCATCGACCGCTGGGCCGAGGTGCTCGAAAACTATCGTTCAGACAGTCCTTTCACCACCCAAAGGCTAGTGGACGCAACATCTGCTTCTGATGGCACTGTTGGGACAAACCCGGATGCACCACCCTTCAGATATGTCACATTATCTGTGGGGTTTGAGATGAAGAAAGTGCTTCCTCCAGAGGGCGTCGAATGGCTCTTCCTGAGAGCACAGGTTAAGCAAATCCGAAATGGACGTTTAGATGCAGAGATGATAGTATTGGACGAGAAGCTGGAGATGGTAGCCATTAGCCATCAAATCAGCCGCATTGTTCCTGGACTCGGTTTTACGAGGAAGCTCACTAAGCTGTGATTGTGAAGAATCTATCCGTATCAGCGGCTCAACCGATTCCTTGAGCCCCTGGCAAGTAGAATCTCAGCGCGAGCACACCACTACCCTTTCCCTCGCTCAAACCCTCTGACATCAGCTTTTCTCCAGGATTTTGCGCGGAACGCGTTCACACCTCAAGCCGTCGTAACGATACCTGAACCTATACCAAAGCCTTCATCTTCCCACCGTTGACATCGGATCGATCAAACCTTCTAAGCTAGCGAGGCAATATCTAAGCATAGGTGGTCAGATACGTACACTTCTCGGCGGTGTCGTCACTCTTGAATCATGAGTATTGTTTTGGTGGATGATAAAAGCTATCCTCTTGGCTCGCGAATCAGCCTACTGATACTACTGTACTACTCCTATATGGGATTACATAGCCCTTGATAGTGTCTCAATGTCTAGTATAGGATCATAGTGTCCTTTCAACAAGTGATCCTGCAGGAGACGTGGAAATTCTTTTTCTAATACTATCTTAGCAATATAATAGTCGAGTAGAAAGTGTAAATATTATATCGATTAAATTACATAAGATAGTATAGTCCATTTCCACCTAAGAAAGGTACTAGGTATTAGAATCAACTCTATGTAAACCTTGACTGATTCTAATTAAAGTTCTAGTATATAATCAGATAATGTCAAGCAAGCGGAGGCACGGCATCGTTGGCAAAGTAATTCCATAATATCAAGCTAAGGGGTGGTAACGAAAGACAAATTCCAATGGAAACTCGATGCAAAACGCGAAGTACTAAATGAGAGGAAGCATTCGACAGAAACCAGCCGCGAAATTTGCGATTGAATATACTCCGTACTCCATACTTTGCTCGTTGCTCCAATTTGCTCCCTCCATGTTGTACAGTCAACGACCGAATTCCTCCTATCAGCGGACCAGCTCTCCAGTGAGGTCTTGATGCAAAACGCGAAGGACTAAATGAGGGGTTGAATTCGACAAAAAACAGCCGCGGAACGTATAGTTAACCATACTCCGTACTCCGTACTGCGCTCGTGTATCCGCTTTGTTCCCTCCATGTTGTTCACAACGATCGATTTCCTCCTATCGGCAGACCAGCTCACCGAAGTCGAATGGTGATTCCTTGCAAAAAGTCTAGTATTTGGTGTGAATACTATAGACCAAGCAGCCAGCCGTGATGTCTCCACCACGTCCTTTATTGTTACCTGGATCTCATTAGCGGAGAGGGTGAGGTCATTGGGAGCGAAGACCTACAATTCTTCCAGGCTTTATACAGAATATCATAGCACTTGGATCCTGACACAGGCTCGGCAAGATTGTACCCTCCGTTAGCGGCACATTTGTCTACAGAAGTGATTTTGATGTCGTAAACGTCGTCGTCGTTGTGGTTTCCGGTGTAATCGAATGCGAGATCTATCGACCCGTGGGGGTAAGTTCTTGTACCAGCCATCACCGTGTGTGCGTCATTGACAGGGCCAGGGACGGTGTTCTTAGCATACTGGTTGCAAAAGAAGGTGGCCACCTTTTTAAGCTCGGCTTCGTGGGAGTCTTTGACAGGACCCTTTGGGGCGGCGACACAGGACGGTTGGGAAGGAGGGGCTACCGGGGCGACGGTATTTAAGGGCTTGGGCGTGGGCGTGTTCCTTCGGGTAGTAGGCGATGCAGCGTCCTCAGGTGGCGGGAAACAACCGGGGGGCGCATCACGTTTCGTCTTTGAGGGAGCCTTGGCGAAGTCCGTGTGGAGTTTCTGAATAGCTGAGTCTACATCTCCCATAAATTTCCCCATACCCGATGTTTGAAGAGTAGATTCTAAGTTTCGGAATTCGAATAAAGGCGCAGAGCGAGCTGATTTCCACATTTTCTCCGTTTGGGTACCATAGCCTCCAATGGATTTATCGATTTTTGCGTCAAATGTGGTCAGCCGGTCTGGAGAAGGATCTTGTTTGCCAATACCTTGAATCCATTCTTTGATGTTGACGGTGACTACAGGATCCGTGTCGGGAAGAGTGTACGATATGTCACCGAACGTGGTCTTGATAGGTTTTGGGTCTGACGGCTGCCCAGTGCAGAACTTAGTGTCGATCCTGCGGGCTGTCAGTCAAGCGAGCAAGAGGAGTCACTCTACTTACTCAGTCTTGCCACCCTTTGTCGTATAGCATGCAAGATTATTGAAAAGGTCGAATAGGTCGCCCTTGAACTTTGATTTGACCATGTTGTAGATGGTATTAAACTCAGTCCGAGGCATAAAGGTTAGGAATAGCTTTGGGCTCTGATCCCGTTTGAGTTTTCTAGTCGCAGTTTTGGCATAAGATAAGACTAAGGAGCAGAAGCCGAGCACATCGTCGCTAACTTTGCTCTGATCCATGCCATTCTTATTGGACTGGAAGTAATTTTTTGCTACGACCACAAGAGTGCCCGGATCGAAATTAACGCCGTTGAGGATGTTTCGCTCCGGTGATACCAGGTCTCTTTGTTGTTCTTCCATAAGACTGTATAGCGCTTCGAGAGGCATTGGGGTGGTGACCTGCGGCGACCACGGTAAATTGTCTACTTTCGTTTTTTTGGAGGTTCCGATGGTCCAAGGATTACATTTGCTGTCCTCAATATCAACGGTAAGCCTTCCTGGCTTCTCCCACGGCACCCAATCTGTCTGACATTGTTAGTAATACGGTACAGGGAGTTGAGTCGATCCAGTACTTACAAGGTCCTGCGCAATGGCTGCGCCTGCTTTCGCAGCATCACCACCTGAACTCCCAACTTTGATGTTCTTGCCATCCAGAATGTACTCTGACTGGACCTTTCCCGGACCAGCTCCGGTGTCTGCCGTCAGCCGCCAGTTGTCGTGATTGCGACCATCGATGATCTTGTTCTTTGCCGCATTCGTATTTTCGGTACTGCAGCCCTTGCTTTCCCAAAGGAAGCCTACACTTTCAAACTCAGCTCCGATACCTGCAGTTCCGTCACTTGTGAGTCCATGGTCGTTATCCTCCGACATGTGATCCGAGACCCATTGTTCGCATTCATCTGGTGCGATACGCGGCTGCAGCGGTAAGAAGGTTGCAGAAGCAGTACTCAGAATAGACATGTACAGGAGTGGATGCATAGTAGGCAAGTTTCTCATTTATATGGATAAGTTGCCTAAGGGAAATGTATGGCAGACTTGATTGACTTCGCAAGTATAGAAAAGGCAAGCACGCGGTTTATATATTTTTAAAAGACCATGCGTCATTGAAAGTTGCTCCGATAACTCTACGTGCCTCGAGGCTGAGCGAAATCATGTGCCCAACATGTGCTTGTTGGTCCTTCTGAAACACTGGAAGTTACTCCAACTATGCTCCTTGCCTCAAGGCGAAGCTGAAATGTGTGCTCTGTATGTGATTCTTGGGCCTTCTGAAACACTGGAAGTTGCTCCGACAATAATACTTGCCTCGAGGCCGAGCTGAACTGTGTGCCCTGTATGTGATTATTGGGCCTTCTGAAACGCATGTTCAAGTTCGTCTTATGATGCATCGCCATGGAGTGTAATAGGATGCTCTAGCTCGGTCATATGATCGATCTTACTCTGGCCAGTGCTTGAAACCTTCCTAAGACTCCGTGGCGGTGAAAAGAATTGGGGCTGGGGCACTCCATCGTGGATTTTTGGGGGATCCATGCTGTGTAGCAGCTCATCGTTCGATCCCACGAAAGACGTCATTCTCCTCTGTTTCTCCCGTAATCTTACGCGTCTCGAGCCTATGAGCTGATGTCTGTATGCTCTAGGCACTTATCCGGCCTTCTGAAACGTATGTCCAACTATGCTATACGATACGTTGCCATAGCCTCCAAGGAATTCACTGCTAGAGTAAGGAATGAGCAAGAGCAGCGGAACAGAAGGTAATTTCATGAACTCATGTTGCTGGGCTTTGTTCTGACACACTGTTTCATCCTAGAAAATCAGGGGATGGTGTAGGTGAAGGCTGGAGGATCGTGGGCTCAATCTGCCAGGGGCCGCTATGGCAACATGTTTCGTTGCACGAAATTCCGTGCTCGGGATAGGTGGGAGTTGGAGCCAGGCATTGAAGTGTGAGATCATGAGCTAAGTTACTCGTAAGACGGTTTTTGAGCACAGGGTCTCGGATATCAGAATCATTGTTGAAGGTAGATGTCAGCAGGCGTAGGGCTGCGTCAACGACAGGTGGAGCCGGAAGTTAGATACAAATCCATGTGGATTTGGCACGTAAAACAAGGGGGCGCTTGCATTGCCACGAGCTGACCTTGAATGTGTTGCCGCTAATAACAGGTAATCTGGTCAGGTGCGTCAAGGATAACAACCCCTTCTGAATCCTGCCCCTGTACTTGGACTATATTCTCACCTACAGCCTACCTATTGGAGCAACGATCCACCTGAAAAGTCGTGATAGCACACACACACACATAGCTAAGCGCTACACGCCACACAACTCCAACAATTTGTACTTTAGGCACATATGGTTCGATCCTTCGATCATGGCTGTGAGTTGAGTGTCATCGAATCAGATTCTACTAGTAAGCGCTGACGGAACGACAGCGTCTACTTGCGCACACCGGTTTTATGTTAAACGATCTCAGGGGTATGATGGATGGTTTGGCTATGCTAGATGTCTGAAAAGGTGTCTAGGAATAAGACAACGAGACAACAAGACTTTGTAGACGTGGCCACTCGCTTATTGTCTTGGCAGAAGGGCGAGGTTATTTCCAACATTTTATTGGGTCAGGTGACTTCCCTTATTCTATGACGTCAACCCAATTCCGCACCCACATCTTCGTCCTTAACGTCCCTCAGCGTCACCTACAGTACTCAAGCACTATCATGGCGCTCATTCGTCTGCCCACCGAGCTCCTTGATGATATTATCACATACGTCTTGCCTGAGGGATTCGAGAGCCTGGCATTGACCTGCAAGAAAACTTTCGCACTGTGCACCCCTTTCGTCGAGCACCACAACAAGCTCCGCTCGCAATTCCAACACTTTACCTACTATCAGACGCTGCATGAACCTGATTATATCATTAAAACTGCGTTTGACCTAATAACACGTATTGCCATCGAACCTGTTGTGGCACGTTACATCCAACATGCCGACTTCAAAGTTAGTAATTTTAATAAGTATTGTAACTCTTCCTAGCGTTTCTAGCTCCCATAATGAGTCTCGTGGTGCGTTACCCAGCTGGGAACATGCACAGTCGAGAAATACAAACGCTTTTAAAGATCCAGCTATCTTCCAGAGAGAGCATTGCTAACTGCGAAAACTACCCTAGGTCGACAGGTTTGCTTATGTCTCGTCCCGTTGGATGCTCGCAGACGCGGAATGTGGTGGAGCTGTAGTCAGATTGCTTGCCGACTCTCCCGATCTAGCGGAAGCAGGTCTCGACTGGGAAGAATACTATGCCATGATTGACGAGGACCTAGAAGCCTCTCGCTATTCACAATATGCTGCTGCTTTTCTTTTGACGCTCTTACCCAATGTCGAGACGCTCACGCTACCAAAGTGTTGGAAGCCACTCGAGGCAACACACAAGCTTGTTGACGTCGTCGTTCGCAAGGTACGTCTTTTCGCTCTGTCAAAGAAAACCTGAGAGCGTTAGAACGCTATTCGGTTGCCGTGCATTTTCATTTTGGATGTTTGCAAATACTACGTTATTTCTAGCCGGGTGCTCTATTCGCCCATCAATAGTTCTACGAAAGCTCTAAAGTGATGTCTAAGTACGTCTACTCGTTTTATTGAAGGGGTAAGACCACGTTTCTGGGTTGTCCACCCGCCTTAAATCCGCTACTCAGGCGTTCAGAAACCCCTAATTCTTGCTCTACTCTTTTTTCATACGTCACTTCCTAGTACGCTAACGCTCCAAATCGACGTACAGACCAAGCAGTCGCATCTCCCTTACAACAGGCCTAGCCTTGCCCAAACCACCAAATTCAGTCCTTCTGTCTCTTTAGTACCCGAGCAAGAATTCGATTTAAGTTGGGCGTGCCCTTTCCTGGCTCTAGCGCACATGCGGTCATTCTTTGGACCAAGGTACGTCGTTATGCTCTAATGGTGCTCGTAAAAAGTACTTTGCAGTATTTTCTGGCTCTTTTGCTCTCCTTCACCGTCCAAAGGATCCGATTTCGCCTTAAGTCGGTTTATAGCTGATAGGAAAGACTCCCGCTAACGTTTCGAAATGGTGTATAGCTGCGTAGCTTCGGGTGACAGTCTCAAAGGCATCCTATCCAAGGTTCCAGATCATAGCATCGGAGAGACTTTAGAAGCAGTGGATTTGTTGTGCTGTAGTATTGACGAGGTTGCTATTGCTGACTTCCTCAGACAAACTCCACGTCTTAGGACTTTCAGGTACTCTCACTCGACAAAGAATCATGGCGGCCCCCAGGACTGGGATCTCTGTAAATTCGTGACTGCCATCGAGCGTGAGGTAGGGAGTCATCTCGTGGAGCTCTCTGTCTCCATTCGAGAACTACGCGGCTCGATTACGCCTGGTAAGGCATCGATGCGTGGCTTTCGTTGTTTAGAAAAGCTCGAATACCCTCTCGAAATCGCGATATGTAATATTACTGCGGCTGTATACCAGATTGCTACGCCAGACGAATCCGTGACCAACGTGTCAATGGATCATGCATTGGAGGATGCTGAGCCTTCCATCGTTGACCTTATACCCACTTCAGTCTCTCGGCTAGCAATAATCTCGGGAACGGATCATCATCAACCAGCTCTCGATGTCATGTTTCGTGAATTTGCCGCTGAGAAGGCTTGTCAATTGCCTGCACTCAAGGACATTTATCTCGATTGTCCTAGAATAGCGGATGATGCCTACAAGAACCAGTGTGCAAGGCTGCTCGCGGAGACTGAGCGCGTGGGCGTAACTCTGCATTTGGGGCCATGGCCCGTCAGTGTACAGATGGCATGGGATGGAGAATAGTAACATTGCACTTAGAGCGCCCCGTTACCACTTTGCTTGTTGTTTATGACCTTACAAATGTTCTCAACATTTGGCACTATCGCTGACTCGGATCGGATCGGCGCTCAACCACGACAAGGACCTCAAGTGCCGGTCCGTAGGGTATATACTGCAAGAAATATCATACTCTGACGATCAAGAATCTGCTTGCACACCAAGACCTCTATGCCCTTACATCCTTCGCAACATCAAGGTGTGGACAACTTAAATCTGCACGTTCCCAATACATATTCGGTGCTTATTTCATCGGCAGTCTTGAGGCAGATCTCGCTCTTGCCTTCTCATCCCTATCCGGGGATACCGGGTCTCGTCTGCCCACAATGGCTTGCCTTTTCCTCCTCATGAAGCGGGCTCTTCATTTGACCAAGAACAGCCTCACGAGCTGAGAAGAGACCTGGTGATATCTCTACACAGATTTTTAGGATACTCTGATCCTTTGTAAGGAGGAAAAAAAGATAACAGGCAACGATCCGTGTGAGGGCAGGACGCTATGAGATCCCTCATTGCATACGCAGAAAAACAAGGAACGATTGGGTGGATTCGTGTGGGATTGGCCTAAGCTAAGGCACGGCTGAGGGCAAGGGCAGCTCAAGCCGAAGGCGTAAGGATCTTCTTCTGGCCCCCCACCTGCTGCGCCTCTATACCGCCCTATAGGATTCCCTTTGCCCCTTCGCGGATTCGGCTCCAGATGGTCACCTTTTGGCTGAGCCTAATGATAAGGACACGCAGGTGAGCGTCGGGAATAGCTAGGACAGTAAGTCTTCTCTTGCCATCAAGTAAGATTCTTGAACTGTTGATAGGTTTGCTATAGAGTAGTATTATCGTAAGTAAGTAGGTAACCAAAGAAAGTCGCGCGAAGGAAGTTCAAAGGGTGACTGTGGGTGGGAAGATTACTATCCGGAGCTGAACCCTACCATCGCTACACCTATTGACCTACTAGCACAGCCCTGTATCCTTCCCCGAACGGTAACGGCGGTTTCCGATCCTGAGCTCGGGGGATATCTAATCGTTTCGAAACTTTCAGCTGAGATCCCTGCCAAGGCGTCGCAATCATTACCCCCTTTTTTCCGAACCCTGTCGATCTCCCGCCCAAATCCTCCGGTCAATAAAGTCGTTGCCGGTGTCCTCTCCAAAATTGCGGCCAAGGTCTGAAAGTTCAACTATCTCCTCTCCTGGCAAGGCGTACTTTTCCCAGGAACATCAAAGTCCCGATACTCTTCGCATTCTATCTTCGTATGCACCCACGCTTCCCATAATTTTCTGAGTACATGAAGTTATTCAAATCATTCTAAGGTACTTAGATCTTCAAGAACAATGGGAACCGGTCTCTAGGTTCAGAAGTTATGTCGGAATGAATGGATGTCGCCTACTAAATTACGCAACTTCGCTGGGGGAGCAAGGGAAGCATGGAGGGAGCAGAATAAGTGACAGAGCAGTAAAGAGGCACAGCAAGTAGGAGCCTGGAATGGCGCCGTCAACTTCGGCTTGGGCTGCCCTTATCGTTGCTCAATGTATTCAGCTTCGCCTACCACCTGGTTGCACCTTCGGTGATAGATAAACCTTATCGCCGTTGTCAAGACACCAGCTATCTAACGAGGATACCTTTACCTCCAATTTTCCCACGACAGGGACACCCTCAGGGGACAGCCTAGAAGATTCTAATAACACAGACTGACCCACAGCCAGTTGCTCTAAGCTGAAGCTCTGATGTCTGAGGAATCAAAAACAGGTCTAATGAAGATCCAAGATACTCGAACAGCAGCCGCTCTGGATTTCACAACCGAGGCTCGCGAGCTTCTACAAGTGCAGTGTTAATCACCCACTCGATCTTGTCCAAGATTTCAGGCTCATGGAGTTGTCCGCAAGGCAGCCTTTCGAACTCCCCCGCATCCAGTGGCTCACCGGAACAGCTACAGTCCCAAGTCTCTCGCCAGTAAAGCCTTCCAAATCTCCGACTCATACTTGCCTACCATCCTCCTACTTCCAACCCCTACATGTACAGAATCCAACCAACTTAGCTCTACTCCTTCACGTCATCTCCACGGCTAGCTCTCCGACTCTCGCCTTTCCTTCTCATACTGTGCTCCAACCACGGCGTCTCATTTGGCCTCGTGACCACCAAAGCAGAAGCAAATCCAAACCCGTGCCGTGTTCTGTGGGTGCTAGAACCCAGCTTGATTCGAACTTCCTGCATCTCCGACGCGAAGCAAACCTTAGGCATGGTAAGACTCAGCCGTGAAAAGGAACTGTCAATTTTCCCGATCATTGTCCCTGGGGGCTGTTTGAGCAGGGTATTTCACTGTTCACTTGAGATGGGAAGTATTACACGGACACCCCCTTTGCCTACATAGACACCCCGACAGGGGCTTTTCGTTCCGACCCCGAGGTAGCGGCGCTAGGCGAGGTGCCTGCCTACGCCAGCTATACCTACGGCCACAGCGGCGGTAACACCAATCCTATGGCGAGGGGCGCGGATGTACCGTAGCTTCTGGCCCGTAAGCAATACAAACAAAGGGTGATATCAGGGGAGAAATCGTTGATTTCTAGTAGCGGAATCCCCGGTAACGTTATACGCGCGGGTGGGAAGTATCGATATAGACCAAAGGGGGTGTCCGTGTAAAACTCCCCCTCGAAATGCCGAAGCAGCGAGTCCTACCAATCCTTGATGTGCTGTTTCATACACTGGAGAAACAAAATTGAAGGACATGATTGAGGTGGATCATGAGACTGGCTAGTGGTGAGGTATGATGGGTGTGCACAGACCAGCTAGTCTATATATAGCTACCGCAAGCGAGAGTATTGGCTTTCTCCAGGGTCATGGGTACTAAGCGGATGGGGTCCATCTCAACGGCAAGTGAGATCGTCACCTTTGTTTTTCGATGTGGCTAACCTTGTATGGAGAGATTCGAAGTGGTTGAATATCTGCCAGCCCACGCCCGCTGTCTACATGCTACTACAGCTCGCCAAGTCATAATCGGGTAGCGATAATACGAATTCGGCCGTGCGTGCCTGAGATCTGTAGCCTATACCAAAAGCTATTCGCTTAACACAATCGACAAGGTAATGCAGACAGTGCCTGTACGTTGACGAGCATGATTTCTCACTTCATTAGAGCCCGCACGGCAAAGGATCGTCGGCGCTTGCCGGGCCCCTTTGCGGGCCGCGCCACGCTTGGTCGATCAGAGGGCCTTATTGGGCGCCCTTGGCGACACTGAAACTCTAAGAAATTGGGTACTTGTAGGCAAACGGCAAATTACAGGTATTTCGCACTTTCCTGACATATCTTCAAAACTACCACACCCATAGAGTAAAGTGTCTATGATGATCTCATCCCAGAACTACACACTGGGGGCCACTCGGCTAGGATGACTGTCTTATGCAAGCATAGAGTGGCCAATTTTACTTGTTATATACCTTGAATTCACAAAGTGTGTGTGTCATGCAACGAACACCCTGAAACAATGGGCGATATGATCCCATTAATGAGGGTGCGTGCTCGACGGTATCCTGGTTGATAAGGCGCCTAAGTGCTATATAAGCAGTCCGACAAACGAGGTTTCCCACATCTCAGAGCAAGTCATTCCTTTTCTTCAATCCTTTGTCGCCTAGCCACCCTTTACAACTTTCATTCGGCTAAGATTCATACACTCTGCTCAGTATGAAGGGCTTCACCGCTCTGGTTCCACTCTTGGGCGCAGGCCTCTTCATCACTACTGCCATGGCGAAGGTGCAATTCGCAGGGGTCAATATCGCAGGATGTGATTTCGGCTGCACAGACAACGTTCGTGCTGCGACCGTCTAATACCCTTTCCTTTACTTCCATTCTAATGACAGACTTTGCAGGGGCGTTGCGGCGGCACAAACTGCCCAACAGGTGTAGGACCGGGTCAGATGCGACACTTCGTCTACGATGACGGCCTCAATGTTTTTCGCCTTCCCGTAGGCTGGCAGTACCTCGTCGCCAATCAACTCGGCGGTCAACTCGATCCTACCTTCTTCGCCGACTACGATAGCCTCGTACAAAACTGTCTCGCTACCGGTGCGCACTGCATTATAGATATCCACAACTACGCCCGTTGGGACGACGGCGTCATAGGCCAAGGAGGCCCCTCCAACGAGGATTTCGTCTCACTCTGGACCCAGCTCGCGCAAAGGTACGCGGATCAATCATATGTCATCTTTGGCCTCATGAACGAGCCGCACGATCTCGACATCTCCATCTGGGCCGACACTCTGCAAGCCGTCGTGACGGCAATCCGCAATACCGGCGCCACGTCCCAGCTCGTTCTGCTCCCAGGCACCAACAAAGCCGCGCTCGGTGGATTCGATTCGAGTTCAGGCTGGGCGCTGTCGAAGGTACAGGATCCCGACGGCTCGACAGCCAAACTCATCTTCGACGTACATTCCTATCTCGACAAGGATACTTCGGGCGGCTACCCCGAATGCGAGCACGATCAAACCGACAACCTCGGCTACCAAGCCACATGGCTACGGCAGAACGGCCGCCAGGCTTTCCTGACCGAGACTGGTGGTGGGAATACGGACTCTTGCGTCAGGGATATGTGTGCGCAGCTCTCGTATATGAATGACAACGCTGACGTATACTTGGGTTGGGTCGGTTGGGCTGCAGGTTAGTACTGTCGTTTCCTCTGACTCTAGCGGCTTTTTCGAATGCATCTAACCACTGTGATCAGGGAACTTCCCTTCGGATTTCGTGCTCAGTGAAGTACCCGACGGATCGACGGACACCCTGCTCGTATCAAAATGCATCGCTGGGGAGTTTTACTGATCGAAGGCGACAGCTTCAAGCGGAGCCGCAAATCAAGTGACTATCTTGCTAAAGTAGGATTGTGTCAGATCTACACGTTGGCATGTGGATGACGTAAACGCATGGGAGAGAATTTCTTTTCATGAGGCGGTAACACGCTAATATTAGTAATGAAGGTTTACTTTGGCGAAGAGGGAATAAAAGTATACAGCGGTTCTTGTACTAATATGCGATACAACGTAATTACAACGTAATTCAGTCCTCTATAAAGAAATGAATTCTGGGGGGACATGGTCAAAAAAATTGGCATCGTCAGTTGTAATATATCTGATCATATCCATTTTCGGTTGCGAAGCTTATCTACCAGAACCGCTGAGCACTCAACATTTTCATATACTTTGCCCCTACATTTTTGAATTTCCCCCATTCCTCAACAAAGCTATATATTCTCATCCCATCAGTACATTCACATCCAAAGCCTTAACAAATCCCAGAAACACCATCATCGAAACATCAACCAAACCTCCAATTCCTAGTCACAGTCCCTCACACACAGCAAAAGCACAACGGTATCATCTTGCCATTCTCAAACCAACCCTCTAGCTCAACAATCACAACCAACAACACCACTCCCTCCCAACCCTCCACAATGCCAAACATAATGCCCCTTCTCTCCCTTGCGCTCGAAACATCAACCAAAAACCCGACACCCCCCACCAACTCTCCCCTCGCCATATTGATAACAATAGCATGCGCAACATCCCTATCTTCCATCCACATCACCGAACCCCAAACCCAGCAGCTAGCACGACAGAGAGCGCATCACAGAGACCAAAGCGTTGAAGACTTCCGAGCTCAGCAGATAGGACGGATCGAGTGCTATAGGAACCCTTATCGCAGACTTCTCGCTCGGCGGTACTTGGAGAGGGAATGTGAGGCGTGGCAGGAGTATGATAGGAGGGTGAGAGGTGGAGGTGAAGTGGAGGTGTGTCGGGCTGACAAGGTGGGGTTGGATGGGGGGGGAGTTGGGAGAGGTGCGAGTAGCTGCTTACGGTGGTTGGCGCGGGTGGGTCCGAAGGGTCCGAGTCATCTTTATAGACTTATTCGCGAGGAAGGACCCGCTGATTTTGATTGAGAGTGTTTCTTCGCGAAAGAGGGTAGTAACTGGTTCAAGTAACGAGTCTTATATAATGAATTTACCTAGCCCCTTTACTCATGATAAGTATGTATATACAATCAGCACAGAATAATGGTAGTGCGATTCTTAAAGATATCTCTTTAGAACGGTACAGTTGTCCGTCGTCTAAGTCCTCAAATCGGGTATCATCTGGTGGTATGCTCCCAGGGTACCGAACCCCCACGATTCAGGCTCAGTTCCTCCGCACATCAATTCTCACCCCAACAGCCCCCGCACATCAACCACCCAAACCTCGGTCCCTAGCGGTTCTAACCCAGGCCCGCACACCTCATAAATTCCGCCAGTGCTCATAAATAATAAGAAACTCAGCCGTGAATGATAACCTCCTAGGCAACCTATCCCTAGTAATCAAGAAGCCTTCGGTACCCTTCCATACCGGCGTGGTAACTCTGCAGTTTGTATATTTTTCATGCCCAATACTCAAGTATAACAGCATATACACTTAAGTCCACCCACCAGAAAAAGAAAAACCTTACTCCCCATTTAGAGTTGGGCGTGCCCGCCCGACCCCGACGTCGCCCTCCGGCGCCCTGGCAAGCAACACGTACCAAGCTGGGATCATTGATCTAGGCCACGTTAGCATGTTCATGATTAGGACAGAGAATGCTGGTCCGGAAAAGGTGGGAAAAAACTTACAAAACATCCATCACGATCATCGTTCTTTGCTTCCTCTCGGTAGCCCCTAGGGCGGACCACCCCCGGCTAACCAGAGCCTCAGCACCCCCTTAGACGCAGCCCTAGGTCACTGTCATCCCTCTCCGAGCGGTCATCGTGCGGCCGGCGGTCCAGAGGCGGAGAAGGTTGATGCCGAGCATAGTATGTGATATCTATGATACTGTTATTGATGCAATATAGGATAGTATTGATAATCCATACTGATGAAAAGGGAAAAGGATGTGCGAGCACGTAAGTTCACATATCGGAGAACTCATCTGCTCCTTTCACTTTATTATACAAATTGCTCTTTTAAATATATACAACATATAAGAGGGAGTATGGGGCTCGACGCTTGCCTGAACGTAACTGAGTTAGTCCCAGAGCTTCGCAGCGACGGTTCAGCTGCCGCTGCGTATCAAATTGAGAGACGAGAAGAAAGATTTTGTCGCTTCGGGCTCCTAATTGAGCAATTCATCAGCAATGGATTAAAAAATTCTCATTTTTAGACACAGAAGTCTGCTGAAGAAGTTGCAACAGGCGGTAAATTGGGTTTGAAGTAAGTAGAAACAATGATGCGTTACAAGAAACAAAAAAGTGTGAAACCCTCCAATATATATATATATCTACTCTCCTCTGATCTTCATATAATGCTGCAGCAAACTTTACCAACTCAATTCGTTTCCATCTTCGCGGAGTGCCGTCAGAAACTCTCCTAAGTGAGCGTCAACTTGAATCATCACAAGCTCCAAGACAACCCCCAACTGATATAGGAGAAGAACACTCTTCAAGAACCACTGCGACATTTCTTGAAGACTGGATTACAAGTTGTAACCATGGGAAGGGAAGGAGATGACAAGAAGAAGGATGATAGAGACTGTATGATTATACAGTGGATGAGAAGCATTCCCAGATCCTTAGATCGATATGGGAATTCACTCTGAAAGGTGAGGATTGTGAATTTCTGAAGCATCACAAGCGCAGACGATTCACATGTCCAGACTGCAATGCTGTTTTGAGTCCAGTATGTTCGAGGTGAGAATTGAACGGCTGTTTGATAGACGCTGATTGAATGCTAAAGTTGCATAGCAATTGAGTACCCAGACCATAATGTATATATCAGCGCGATACGCTCTCTTCGATGGGTGAAGAGACTTGTAGACTTGGTGGAGAGTGCACTTCCGCTCACACGAATTGGTTTTCAGTGAAGTGCATCGCCGGATTCATAGGGAAGAATATAAAATTCAGCGACCATGAGACGTTTGTTATGTAGACATCGACAAGGCTGAATATATGAGAGATGACTGTCGCAACCAGACGTGATAGAGGGAGACCAGCCATCATAGCAAGTCAGAAAGAAATCATGCTCGAAACTTCATTTGACCAGAAAGAACACGCTGACAATTCACACCTTGTAAAGCTTTTGAGTTGAGACAGAATAAGTTTGAGGCGGGTTCGATTTGAGTGTATTGCAGACAACTAAAGTAATTAAACGCATTGGGAAGTATAATCATTTGCTCAATCTGCAACTTGATGTGATCTTGCGATGAGGTAAATCATGACGAAGGATGAGTAGGAAATAGAAAAGATCAAGGCAGAATAGTCAAGCAAAAGGGATCGAGTACTGAGCGAAAATGTGGTCTCACGCTGCTCATACTGTCTTCAATGTCGCCACAACGCATCACTCTGAGGATTCAGAGCTGCATCATGACCAATTCATGCTCACATTCTCGTGAAGTATGATAAGAGGCCGCTCCGTTAGGTATTTCGACCTCCCAGAGTCTTGCATCGCTGCACATTGCGCGCTTTCTCAGCCGGTTCCCAAGAGGAGACATTGATCATGGCAACCTTTTCGACGATACTCCCGTAGATCCAGAGGTATGTACCACGGAACATGCAGCGTGATGGGGCGTCCTCCTCTGCACAGATTGTGTGCAAGGAAAGGGAATAGTACTCACCATTGGGCGCCATGGCTCTTGCCGTATCCTTGCAACTCGCCGATCTTGGTAGCTCGCCGATTGTTTCATCATTGGTTGCATCGCCAGCGTCTGCTATAGGCTTGATCATTCGCTGTCGAGCACATATTTTCGCGATGTGATGAGTCACGTGGATTGTATCAAGAGTCAACGCCATAACTCCGTATACTCTACGTCGATGAGATCCTTGGATGCAGCCGAGAAGGTATAAAGGCCTTAATTGGCCGTTTCGAGACTCGAGACCGTCCTGATTTGCTAAAAACTCCCCGCATTTGATGTAAGCAGCGTTGTATTGGCCTGATAAGGCTTGGTTGGACTTCTAATCGAAGAGCTCCCCCATTTGACTTCTTGGTTCATTGCTCCTGGGGAATGGTTGAGAGTGACGTCTTGAACCATGATACGGCCTCACGAATCATTCATTGCCATTATAAAGTCGGTGAAGGAGACGTGCAGGACCCTGCATACCTAGCTGCATATATCCTTCCACATCGGGCGTCTGTCATATCACTGTCCAGTAGAAAGAGTGCAATGGTTGGGAGATCGCCGAGTATCATCGAGAGACATTGTGAGCGATCATATATGCCTATTGGTCTATCAGTACTTGAGCGCCGAAACCGCCCAGCGCTGCGACATATCTCGGCCTCGACCTCACTTTACATCTTGAAATCATCGCCAGCCTTCATCTTCCTAATTCTCCGACCCGCACTGGCCACAAGTCACCATGCAACTCCAAGCCTATATAATGCCGCTACTGGCACTGATCATACTCACGGCCGCGGCACCTATGGACACGATCCTCGGTGCCTTATCTCGAGTTTCATGCTCAAGTTCAAGCTGACATTTGCAATGAGCAGGAAACCATCGACGATCAGCTGAGCAATTTGACTATCCGCACTCGAGAGAAGTGGAAGAGCGGAACATAGCAGCTAGCACCATCCTTACCGTTCATCATGGCAACATAGAATAATGCGGGGGATGCAACAGGTGCGGGGACTCGGGCCTGGATATAGCACTTAAGGACGGAGAGTCTGGATGAGGACTGGATTATCACCAAGGAAAATGAACATTATACTCCCTCTCATCATGTAACGACTTCATGAACATGCTGCATTATTCTCTACCTTGCTGCCGTGAAGACGTCTGACACCGACTTCTGTTCCCAGCCTCCATGTAAGCGCTAATGCTTCTCGGTCTAACCTTATTAGATAGGTTTTGCAGTCCCGATTTCAAGTGATTATTTAATATTATTTAATAGTTAATAGCTATATTAGGCTATAATATCTACTAATTATATAGATTATTAAGTTAGTAATTTAATTATTAAATTACTAATTTAATATAAATAATAGCCTAATTAGGCTATTATTCTAATATCCTTTATAGTTAATCTATTATTTACCTATATTTATATCTATTCTATCCCTCTTATAACCTTCCTCTACTATTATTAATAGTTATTATATACCTCCTAGGCGTACTTTAAAGTCTTCTAAGGATATCCTAGGTATTAATACCTTTACTATTACTATTACTAGTACGCTAGATCCTCCTTTTATATCCTTGTAAATAAAGATCTTAATATAGTATAATAAATATATAATTACCACGTATTTATATAATTAATAGGAAGATATTATTACTAGCCTCTATATAAATATACCTCTTATACCCTAGGAACCTCCTAATAATAATAATATCCTTTCCTTATATTCCTCCTAACCTACCCTATAGAAGTCCCCTTATAAAGAGAAAGGTTATAAGAAAGCTAGGCTATATAATATAAAGTTATTATAGTATTTAAGGAGGTATAAGAGAAGGGGGACTAGGAGCTTAAATATCTTATAATTAGATAGTTATAATAAGAAGTATAAGAGAAGTAGGTAGAAGGGATAAAGTATATATAAAGGAATACTTCTTAATACTAAAGAAATAATAATACTTATTAATTATATACTTACTAAAGTAGGTATATATAGACTTTCTAGTATAAATTTATAATAGAAGGATATATAGCGGGACTTTAAGATATATACCTATTATTCCTACTCTTAAAATAGTTATTAATAAAAGGTAGTAGTACTACTTAAATAGTATAAGTATAAAAAGGAATATAATAGGAGATCTAGGTATATAATAATTAATAATAACCTTATATAAGTACTAAATTAGTAGTAACTAATAATTAATAAAGTTTAGGCTAGAAAATATAAAAAGAAGTAAGATATAAAAGATAAAAGGGAGAAAATATAAGATTATAATATTAAATAAGATATACTCTCTACTTACTAGGGTAAAAAGGTTATAAGGGAAATAGAGAATACTAGTTCTAACGAAATTCCTTCCTATAAAGAAAATAATAAATAAGACTCCTCCTTAAAAGGCTTATATATCTTACTCTTATTTATAGTAATATTACTATTACCCTTTAGTATAAGTATTATATTAAAAGGTTCCCCCTACTAGTAGTAAAGCCTAAGTCCTTACTACTAGAGTAATACTAGCTACTAGAGTAATATTAGTATTAAGAGTAATCCTAAAGATAAAGTAGACTCTACTAATAGTATTATCTATTAGTTATAATAACTATAATAGTAGAATAAGGAAAAAAAATAGGGGGATAAGGTTATAAAAGGATAAGTAAAGACTTAAATAGATATAAAAGTCTTATCTAACTTAAGATATAGCTACTATTTTAATTAATTTTATAAAGTAAAGTTTAAAATTCTTTAAATCTTATAATATAATAACTTTAGTAATAATACTTATAAGTATTAATAGGCCTATATTAATAAGTAGTACTTAGGCCCCTCTACTTACTAATATTAACGTATTTATAATAACTAGTACTTAGGACCTAACCTTAATTAAGAAGCTAGAACTTATTTATAAGTAGTAACTTAATATTAACGCGGAACTTAAATATTTAATTAAAGGAATATAATAGACTTATAATATATTAAATATACTTTATAAGGAGTTATAAGCCTTTATAACTCTACTATAAAAGTAAATAGGGGCTTAAGAGGACCTTATTTAAACGCTTTATATAAATTAAGTCTTATATTAATAGTACCTAAGTAAAGAGATAGAATAAATATAAAAATTACTAGAAAATATTACTAGTAAGATTAGTCTTACTATTCCTATAAATAATAATATATTAAGCTGTCTCTAGATATCTAATAAAAAGGTTATAGGTATAATATAGTTATATATTAATTTAGACTAACTGTCGAGTCGGGATTTAGTACTAAGAATTAGTACTAATTAAATACTCGGGTTAGAGTCTTAGTACTAACTAAAATACTCGGTACTAGCTATTAGTACTAACTTACTAAGGCCTTAATACCTTAGTAAGTTAGATTAATCTAACTTAAATTACTAAGGTATTATTAAGACGCTAAGCCCTTAATAAAATAGTAGAAGGAATTAAACTAGTCTCCTTATAATATATATTTAGAATAATTATTATACTAATAACTTTATCTTCCTAGTATCTTTTATCTTTTCTCTCTAGTATAGTATTATAATCCTGTCTAAATAGCAAGGGAGAAGTAGAGTAAGGAGAGCTAGTGGTAGTAATAATACAAGAACCTAATTACTATTTAGTATCCCCTTGAAATAAGTATAACTTAGTTAAGAGAATAACTGTTTTAAGTTAAGTATAAAGCTCCTAAACTATAGGTAAAGACCGTGACTATATAATAGAAGGAAACTCTACTAAGACTTCTTATAATTAGTATAATTAGTAACTAATTATCCTAACCTCTTATAATTAGTCTACCTTAGTACTAATTATCCTAACCTCTTATAATTAGTCTACCTTAGTACTAATTACTACTACCCTAGTCCTAAGAATCCGTAGGTACTTATACCTGTAAGTACACCTATACTTGGTTATAATACTAGCTCCCCCTCCTATATTTCTATCCCTAGAAACTATCTGTCTATATACCTCCTATTAAGATTAAGAAAACTAAGAGCTTATAATTACGGGTAAAAGAACTTGTAAAATAGCTTAAGTATATAATTATATAACCTTATAATAATTATAATAAGAGAAATAGAACTTATTATACTAGAGAAGAGTTATCCTACTACTTTAAATATATTACTAGTAGCTTATATTATAACTTATATAATTTACTTATATAAATATCTAAGATAGAGGAGTCCTGAAGTAAAGCTTTTAATAAGTAGAGGGAGGTAAAAGTAAAATCCGATCGCCTTAAGAAATAATTCCTTTTATTAGAAGAGTAAAAGAATTAAATAGTAGAGTGCGAGCTCTAAAATATCTAAGAACTAGAAGAGGAGGAGAGTAAAGCTACTTAGGCTAATACCCCCTCGGTTACTATTAGTCTATCGCTTTCCCCGCTAGACGACTTTCTTATAATATTACCCGGCTCCTTAGACAGGTTAATAGCTAAGTTTATCTAAGGACCTACTAGTAATATTATAATAGGTAGTAGCTAGTAGTCTAAGTTCTTATTACTTTATATAAATAACTTATCTACCTATTCCTTTTCTTATTTATAAGATATATAGTCTTTATTATAATAATTTATCTAATCGGTTTATATATAACCGGTTCTTTTTATAAGTATAAGCATCTTATATACTAAGTTATTCTTAGGCTACTTATAGTATATTACTATATATCCTTTCTAATTATACCTATAATACTAATATTCTCTATTTAGATTCTTTCTATTCTAGGATACCTTTATAATATCTAAATCTATTAGCTCTAGTTTATAAGAGTTCCTATTCTTAGCCTTTAAATATCCCTTAGACCTTCTAGTATTAATATATTAATCTTATTATAAGTCTTAAAGACGCTTGTCTACTTCCTTTATAATATAAATTAATCTTATAAAAGAATTTATCTTCTCTTTATAAACTATTTCACTCTTTATAATATCCTTTAAACCTAAGTAAAATTATAAATAAAACGCGGTATTATTCTATTCTAGGTTTATAATAAACCCCTAGAAGTTAGAAGTATAAATAGTAATAGACGCCATCTAGTATAGCTTCCTAATTTCTCTATTTATATATACTTCTTTATTAGTAATCCTATATAAACTCTCAAGTTTCTCTTTAAAACTTATATAGCTTTTAAAGATCATTTTTATCTCTTTATTAGGTATATTACCTAGGTCCTAGTTATCTAGCTATTCCTTCTAATAAGGTTAGAAACCTTTTATAACTCTTCTTTAAAGATAGGATAATATATATAGTACCTTATCTACTTCCTTTAAGAACTAAGTAGAGTTAAATAAGATATATAACTTAAGTTATATTAAAAACTCTTTAAGTTTTCCTAGTAAACTATTAAATATTTCTGGTATTAAAACCTTTAAAGCCTTAGTTAAGATGATAGTATTATATTACTTACTAGTATTAACTATTAAAGGCGTAGGTATTCTAGCTAACTTTCTTATAATTAATATTTTTATAAATATCTCTGTTATCCCTATATATAAGGTAGGTCTTATTATTAAATCAATGTCTTAATAAGCTTACTACTCTATTATATACTACTAGGGTTCCTTATAGATATAATACTTAAAGTGTTATAATCCCGTCTAAATAGTAAGGGAGAAGTAGAGTAAAGAGAGCTAGTAGTAGTAATAATATAAGAATCTAATTACTATTTGGTATCCCCTTAGGATAGATATAACTTAGTTAAGAGAATAACTGTTTTAAGTTAAGTATAAAGCTCTTAAACTATAGGTAAAGACTGTAACTATATAATAGAAGGAAACTCTATTAAGACTTCTTATAATTAGCGTAATTAGTAACTAATTATCCTAACCTCTTATAATTAGTCTACCTCGGTACTAATTACTACTACCCTAGTCCTAAGAATCTGTAGGTACCTGTACCTGTAAGTATACCTATACTTAGTTATAATATATAGTAAATATTTATATTACTAGTTTATATTACTTCTACCTTATTATATATATAAGGCTTATATTATATTAACTCTTATAAAACCTAATAATAAAGATATTAAATTAAAATTAGATAATCTTATTATACTTAATTCTATATCAAGTAGTATTTATCCTAGCTAATCTATAAATTAGGTTAGTTAGGGTATATTAAATAAATCCTTTTATTAGAAGAAAGAGCTTCTTTAAAATATTATCTAGTCTATTAGAAAAGAATTCCTAGAATTAGTACTAATAAGGAATAATAAATATATTAAATAGAATTCGGCCTCTAAAGTCTAATTTAAAGTATAGTAGAGGTAAACTACTATTAGTAAAAGTATTAAATTGAAGTTAAATACTAAAGTTAAAGATCCCCTTTAGTTTAAGAAAGCTATATTAGGTAAATAAGCTAATATCTAGGATAACTTTATCTAATTAACTTTAATAATAAAAGGATTACTAAAGATTATATATAAGAAGTATAAAAAACTTCTAGACTACCTAATAATAACTAGTAATTTAAGTATATCTAATATAAAGAAATATATTTAAATAAGTAAATACTATTTATAAAAGTAGTTAAATCTATTATTATAAATAGAACTTTCTTTAACTTAGGTAGGTTATCTACGGTAATATAAAATAGTAATATAAAATTAATTCTTTAGGATAATATTAGAAGAAAAGTAATACTAGGTTTTCTACTAACTTTTCTTAAGAGAAGTAGAACGAATAATTATATAAATACTTTCTTACCTTAAATTAATCTTTCTATACTATTAATTAACTAGAGTTTTAATAATTATTATTAATAGCCCGTCTAGATTTAACCCTAATCTATTATACTAAATTATAGAGTATAATCTTTTTAGATTTTAAAGGAATATATATAAAAATTAAAGTAGATCTAGAGTATCCCTAATGTATTTCTATTATACTAGATACCTAGTCTAGTCCCTAAAAGGTCGCCTATCTTAGAGTACTAGTCTACTAAGTTAATACTAATTTTTAATATTAGGAATATCTTATTACTTTTATACTACTTAATATCTATTATTCTAGGTATTTACTTATAATAGAAGTAATAAAGATATTAACTATTTATAGAATTAAAGATAAACTTTTTAGGGTTATTACTAATAATACTAGTAATAATAGAATATTAAAAGATAAACTAGAGAAATCTCTTACTTAGCGCGAAATCTAATAGGATAAATTATAGAACTCTATTCCTTATATAACTTATATCTTTAACCTTATAATATAAGACTTTTTTAAAGCCCTAGATTTAGAAGCCTTAGATAATATAGTAGTATTATTAGAGGATACTTAAGTTAAAGATATCTAAGCGAGTATAAGTCTATCTATTATTATTAAGAAGGTATAATATAATAGAGGTAATATAAACTAGTAATATACTTACTAATATTTATAATAGATCTACGCTCTTATAATAGCTATTAACTTATCTCCTTAATAAAAGCTTAATTTTTAATAGCTATAAGAAAGCTCTATTAGAAGACCTAGAAAACTTATATAAGATATTTATATTTATTAGAATTCTACCTACCTAATACTTTATTATACGTATTAACTACGTGAATTTATTAATTCTTAGGTAGATAAAAATATAATTAATCTAAAAATTAATAATATTAGCCTTAATAGATATAAGTAGTTAATTATCTTACTACTTAGAAATATATTAAATCCTATCTATTAACTTACCTTAATAGTTTCTTAGATAATAAATATAAGTATATATTTAGGGTTCTAATTATATAATATACTTTTTAACTATTTTAATTATACTAAAATAATAATATATAATAGTAGGATACTTAGTAGAGTAAGTATTATTAATACTTATAAAGTAGCCTTAGTAAAACTTACTAAGTATTATTCTAAAATAGAAGGTAAAGGTAGATTAATATATAACCTTATTAATATTCTAGACCCTTCTATAAAACTAAGTCTATATAAAACTTAGGATAAATAAGAGGAGTTAAATAATAATAATACTTTAACCTCTTATAAAGAGATATATAAGAATAAATTCACTAACTACTTTTATAAGTATTATAAGATAATACTAGTTACTAGAAGGACTAATATATAAGATATATAGAATATTAATAAGGTAATATAATATAGTAATATATTTAAATTTATATTAACTAGTAATAGCCTTTAATAAGAGTAAGGAGAAGTCTACTTTAATATTTAAATTATAGGTCTTTATTATAAAGTAAAGCTATTTAATACTTTTATTCTAAAAGTCTACTAGATAATATTCCTATATAGGAATACTAGAAGGATAATACTTTAGCTTATCTAAATCTAATATAAATAGCTAAGGATATCCTTTTATATCTAATATTATTTATAGGTATTAAGAGAGTCTTTAATCTTACTTAAAGAGTATATTTATAGGATTATATATAATTAGAATTAAAGTTTATAAAATAAGTAATACTTCTAAAGTATTATAATTATATTATAGGTTTAGACCCTAAAGAAGCTCTTACTAAACCCTAGGATATTCTTTAAAGGGAAGAAGATACTAATTAAAGTATTAATAGAGGTAAAGATCCTTTTAAGTTAGAACTAGTAGATATCTTAAGATAAATAGATTAATAGTTGTTATTTTAAAGTTATTGAATAATTAGGTAGTATATTTAAAAAGTAGGTTTAATTTCTATATATATATATAAAGGTAATATAAAAAGGTAATATAATTCTTTATCTTACTAAGAGTATTATAATACTAAGAGCGCCGTAATATTAGGAGCGCCGTAATACTAGGAGCGTTATACTATCCTAGACCTACCCTCTACTCCTAATACTATAAAACTATTACTACCCTTAAGCGTTAAATAGTATAATATTAAAGCTCCCTATTAATTCCTTTATAAGCTTTAAATCCCTTTACATAATAGTAATATATTTAGTATAGATATAAAGTAGATTTAAATCTATATTATAAGATATATTAGTAAGTAATTATTATAAGGATTAATAGTAATATAAAATAGTAATATACTTATTTAAGAGAAAAGATACTATAAATACTTTTATAATATCTTATAATACTTTTAAAGCTAAATTTTAGATTTAATATAAGTTTACACTAACTCTTATAATATCTATTATAACCTCCCTTATAATATAAGTAAATAGTAGCTTTAGGATAAGGTTATTAATAGATTTTTAATATTATCTTATCTCCCTTAGAGCTCTAAGACCTAAGTTAACCTTATACTTTTATCTTTATATTATTAGTTTTAGTACTACTATTTATAAAGGATTAGCTAATTATATTTTAATATATTACCTATTTATATTACCTTTCCCTTCCTATATAATAGCTTATTTACTCCCCTACCCCGTAAGGGTTTACCCCCTCTAGTAGCTAGTAATTTTAGTATTTTACTACCTAATTATACTATCTACCTATTAGTATATAGAATAAGAAATATATTATAAAATAATATTACTAGTCTATTTAGTATAAGCTATTATTAAAGTTATTAAATATATATAATAATAGATAAAAGAAGGAATATAAGGTTTAGAAGTTTTAATATAAGGTAAAGCAATATTAGACGGAATATTCCGCGTAATTATAAGCGTAATTATAGGTAGAATTACCCCTTAAAATCTTCTTTATAACTCCTCCTACTTCTATATACTTAAGATATTATAATAAGATAGGTTATTAATATATAATAAGTATTTATTACTAATTATATTACTTAAATATATTACTAGATAGATAAGCTAATATAATATTATAATAATATTAGGTCTTTATAACTAGAATCTTAAATTAATCGCGAGTAGAGAGCGCGTAAAAGATTAAGATAATAATAAAAAGCTATTATATATAAAAGTATCTAATAACTACGTAGTAGTATTAAAAAGGATTAAGAAGTTAAAGGAATTAGATATATAGAAGATAGCTATTAGAGAGGATTATATAGAGCTAGTAATTAAGGTAAAGGATATTATAAAGGAGGAAAGATATAAAAGAGGGATTTATAATAATATAATTAGGTAATATAATACTTCCTAAATAGCTAATACTATATAATAGAATATTTTAAGATAGAGTTACGCCTTAAAGATAATAAAGAGGCTACTAAGGAATAAGCTAAGCTAGATAAACTAGTAAATTATATATAGAATATAAATAATAATTGATTCTATAAAAGAGGTAAATATATAATTAGTCTTTAATCCTATCTTTTAATTAACTTAACTTTTAGAATACTTCTAAGGAAGATATAGATACTATTAGGCTAGAATTTACTAGATTTAATCTACTAATTATATAAATTATTAAGTAAAGGATTATATATTATAGGGGTCTAGAG
>JAABUR0100000549.1_pt1 | contig 80391 bp, 102 predicted proteins | sample 5560091 | NCBI WGS metagenome assembly JAABUR01 (sample SAMN10711879, study PRJNA513375) | rock metagenome | isolation source: Antarctica rocks | place: Antarctica: Victoria Land, University Valley sud
GCCCCCGGCCCGCGCCCCCCCGCCCCCCCCCCCCCCCCCCCCCCCCCCCCCCCCCCCGCCCCCCCCCCCCGCGGCCCACCCCGCCCCCGGCGCCGGGCGGGGGGGGGGGGGCGGGGGAAAGGGGACAAACCTTCGGTTTTCTTAAGGACTCGCTCGATGGCGCGGGAGCAGCCGGTGCAGGTCATTGTTATGTTGAATTTGTAGTGGTGGGGGGTTTGGGGGGGTGGGTGTGATGACATTGTTGCTTGGGTTTGGGGGTGAGGGGTGGAGGATGATGAAGGGGATGGTGGATGGTGGATGGGATTGGTGGATGGTGAGTGATGGAAGGGATTGGTGGATGGTGGATGGTAGATGGTGGATGGCGATGGTGGATGGGATTGGTGGATGGTGGGTGAGGAAGATGTGGCGAGTGGTTTGGGAGGAAGATGTCGTGCTTTGTTGCTAGTAAGCCGTCGTTATTGTTGTTCGATCTACAGCCGCGATTCTGTAGAGATGGAGAACTCGTTTATGGGTCTGCGTATGGTCTTGTAAGGTAGAGTAAAATAGGTGGGAATGTGAAGGTGGTTTGAAGTGGTTTCAGAAGGGAGGAAGGATGGATTTTATGGTTGTACAGGCGCGAATTACTAATTGGCTGTCTTGTGATTCGATATGATAGAATATGGTGTGATGTGATGTACTACGCACGTCTTGGATCTTTACGTATGGGGGTAGGTTTACGGATTTTTTATGTATGTGAGGTTCTTGGTTGTTGGATGGAGGGTTGGGTTTTGTGAGGTGAAGGTTATTATTGTATCAAGTGTTTCCAACGGATTCCAAGTATATATTGTAACGCTATGCTTCTTGATATTTACTAATCGTAGAGAATAAGCAGATTATACTCGCAACACTAGAATAGCTGAGGCAAGCGCTTACCATAGACATTCATCGACTTCGTATGCGGTGCACTTGTCGACTTGACATATTGGCAGATCCATTCGTGATGGTCTCAAAACCTTCACCATATTCAAACGTCAAGCTCCCACACTTTGACAGCTCCATCGTCGCCGGTAGTAACAATCAGATCTTCTCGCTCCGAAACGTCCTCGCCTTGCTTGCTCGGCCTCGGGGCCCATGTCACATGGTTGACCTCGAAGACTCCGTGGGCACCTTCGATTCGTGCAACGACAACCCATTCCGTAGCCTCTGATATAACATCGTCGTTAGGGTGTTGTCGTTCGTGTCCATCTGCTTCCTTGGGTGTCTCCGCTTTTGTAACTCCTTCCATAGCTTCACCTCCAGTAGTCGTTGCATTCCCATTCTCGTGATTCTCGTCCTTGGCTTCATTCGTAGCTGGCACTTCTTTCCTCTCACCTTGCTTCCACCTCTCCTCGTAAACAATCACAGCCCCATCACCTCCTGTACTGACCACCCTCCCACTCTTACTCCATGCAACCGAATAGATCGGTCTCGAATGCGCAACCGGCAACCTAGCCTCCTCAATCCAATCCTCCTCCGCACTCCCACTGCGTATAATACTCAATCTCGACTGTTGCACCCTCTCCTTCGGCCTTCTCCTCCACACCCTAATACTCAAGTCATCCGAACAACTTAACAACCTCGGCCCACTCGCCTCCCGCCTCTTCATCCACTCTCCCTTCACCCCCTCATCCCCTTCCCCATAAACATGTACCTTAAGCCCCTCCCACTGCACGCACCAAACCGTACTCCCATGCCCCCTCAACACCGCACAGCACCCCCAATCATCCACGTCCTCCCTCCACAGCCGAACGTCATCATCATAGCTCCCACTCGCCAACAGCTCCTGTTCTGGATGCCACGCCACGCACTTGACATCCCCCTCATGCTCCTGCAACACAGCAACGGTCTCGTAATCATCCTCCCCCACCTCCTCCCACACCCACACACTCTTATCCCTAGAACACGTCGCCAGCAGATTCCCTCCAGCAGACCACGCCACCGATTTAACCTCGGACTCGTGCCCATCCAACACGATAGCAAACTTCCACTCTTCATCATCCTCTTCCTCCGCCTCCCCCCCAAATTCAATTTCTCTATCCCGCTGATCGAAATCGATCAATCCCCCTTTCGTCACAACAGCTTTCTCCTCACTCCCACTCCCACTCCCACCCCTATTGTCATTGTTGTCTTCTCGTCTCCATATCCCAACGCTAGCGTCGAAACTCCCCGTCGCGAGCACCGATTCGCCTTTGAGGTTTGGCTTCCAGGCACAGGTGCGTATACTGCGTTTGTGGCCGCCGCTTATGGTGGAGAGGAGGGTGGAGGTGGTGAGGGAGTAGATGCGAACGGTTTTATCGGTAGAGCAAGTCGCGAGGATGGGGGCGGTGGGATGCGGGGCTGTGAGCCAGGCGCGGGTTATGGTGGGGGGAGGCGGGGAGAGGGTTGTGAGGAGGTTGAGGCGGTATTCAGGAGAGTGTGTGGGAGTGGGCATTCTGGGGAGGAATGGATTGTGAGGAAGGGGATCCATGTTTACGAGAGAAAATGGTGCGATGTCATTTGGTTGGTCGTTGGGCCCAACTTCTCGTGGCATGTAGAATTATTTGCAAGATACAAGACATCCTCCATACTTTTATCGTATCTTTTTTGATCAGTGGTCTTACGATATGCATTGAGTGCTTTTACTTCTCGAGATCTATAGTACAACGACGGAGATCTGGCTCCTCTTGTTCTAATACGCTCCAACTCCGTAGCTTGTAATAGATCTATCATAACATCTGCAGACCAGTCTACAGATATGTCTGACAACTACCAAAACACCGTATATATACATTGGGTATCCTAGAACGTCGCAGCTACTTGTTGGCAGCGGAGTCTTTGCTCAATACTGGCTTTTCGCCTGGGGCGAGCTTGGAGTCGCTCTCCATCATATCTGCAGGAGCATCTATATTCATAATTAGCAAAAGTCGTCAGGTAGTTAGCGTTCCGCGGTCGACACTCACCATGTCTTGAGTAGAGCTTCCTCTCGTGCTCATCGTACTCTCCAGCTTTACCGCTCTCAACGTCTTTTCTTGTAGTACTGAGTTTGCTCTTCGCCAGACCCATGCTGGCCAAAAAATGAACGCTGTCCTTCCATTCCATGTCTTTCCGCTTCTTGCTCCAATTCAGCTCCTCGGCCATCAGATCGATCACAATTGGCAACGCTTCGAGTGCGGCTTGGGCATTGAGAAATGCAAGGCGTGTTCGCCTTGCTAGTACATCGACCGCGGTCTGCGCATACTCGTGACGTACAGCATAGCGGACCTCACCGTCAACAAAGGGGTAGAGTTGTGAGATCTTGATACCTCGTACTGGGTACCTCTGCTCGGTAGGCGAGGACAATGCAGCAACGGTCCAGGCGCGGTCACCGTAGGATTCACACAGGTGCTTCGCGACGATGCTTTCGAGGCCAAAATGTTGGATAAGATTGATAAACAGCGTTTTCGAAAAGCCGTGGGCTCCTACTAAACGCACTTGGTGCGTTTGACAGGTACCATCTAGAGGCGCGCTGTCATCTATATGTTCGGATCCGCTGATAGCAGGTACCTTTGTAAGAGGGGCAGTTTTGATATTATACAGTTTGAGAGCTTCGTCCACAGTCTCCTCGGCCATTTGTCTGTACGTCGTCCACTTCCCTCCAGCACAAGTCAGTAGTCCCGAGTCGGATACTGTAATTAGATGGTTGCGAACAAGTGACTCAGTGTTCTTTGATCTGGGATCTTTGACCAAGGGTCTGATCCCGGACCAGGCGGCGAGCACGTCTCCTCTCCGCACATTGATATCAGGGGCCAGGTAGCCGCGGATTTCGGACAGGATCCAATTGATCTCCTCTTCACCAGCGATTGGGTTTGGAGTTATGTTTGTTGGAGCATCTGTAGTGCCAGCTATTGTATTGCCCTGCCATGGCAGGAAGAAAATGACCCTCCCATCGGACGTAGCGGGGTCGATCAGTCCCATCTTTGAAGGACTGTAATAGCCGGGTAATATGACATGGACCCCAGAACTCGGTGCTACGATCTCTTGTACGCTCTGATCATCCATCTTGCGAATTGCATCCGTGAAGGGTCCCGTGGCATTGATAACGCCCTTGGCCCTGATAGTGAATTCTTCGGCCTTCTTGCCATCCCTTTCTTGTACTAAATCCTTGACTCGAGCGCCATTGACCTTGCCACTGGCATCCTTTTCGAGACCTGTAACTTCGAGGTGATTTACCACAGTAGTACCATACAGTGCAGCCGTCATTGCTAGAGACACATTCATCCGAGAGTCATTATGAGCGCCGTCTGTTTGACTTCAGCGAGGATCTGAGTACGTGGAGGATATGTAGATACCATAATAGACCAAGGCGCCAAAGAGGTTGTCTTTTCTTAGCATGGGAAAGGCCTCCATTGCCTTACTCTTGGTCAGGAAGTATGAGCTTTCAATGCTTTCAGATCCAGCCAGAAAATCGTAAGCCTTGGTACCGGCCCAGAAGTATGGCGCCTGCCACCACTTTTGTATTGGTATCATGATTGGAAGCCAACTCGACAGATGAGGCGCAGTATCTAGGAAGTACTTCCTTTCTCGCAAAGCTTCCTTGACCAGCTTATACCTGCAACACTTCAGCGACACTTCATTGATTTCGTGTATTTGGGTATCCGTACTGGCTATAGTCAAGTTCCCAAACCGCTTTCTCCAAGTATCTGACACCTCCATGTACCAGCTTCGTGCTCTTGCTACTCGTGCCACTGGCGAAGTCATCTCTTTCCACCATCGCAACCTTCAACCCTCGTGTAGCCGCATCGAGGGCAATACCAGTTCCTGTAGCTCCTCCGCCAATGACCAACAAGTCATACACATCTGCCTCATCATTTGTAGCCTTCTCATTTTTTGCGTCATCACGACCGGTCAAGCTAGCCAGTACACCTTTGGTCTTCTGCAACGCGTTCAGTGTACCGCCACTTCGCTTCAGATCCGCTATCTGGTCTTCCCTACTCTTGACCAAAGGGAATTTCGGGGGTTCAAAGTGCCCTTCCTCTCCATACTTGGGCGGCGGTACCAGAGCAGCATCGGATCCAGGGATGTGTCGTGGTCTATAAGAGATGTAAAGAGCGCCACCGCCTGCGGCGGCAGCCGTAGTGGCATAGAGAAGGGGACGGAGATATCGATATCGAGTAGCCATTGCGAATGTATTAAGGGAGTAGCAGTGTTAGCAATAGAAATAGGGACTTAGGTTGATAGGGGCGCAAGTTGGTCGCCTTGTATGTAAAACATTGTTGAGAGGGCTCACTCGTTAGCTAGTGATGATAGAGCACTACTGCCACTTGTATCAAGATCAATTTCTGTGTCGATAGAGAGCGGCCGCTTCATCCACTGCCTCATGGTTGGTGCATCCATGGATGTTGTGAGTTTGGACGTGTCTCAGAAAACAGCTCGATTGAGCCGAGGTGAAACGTCCGATATATCAGAACGGTCTTATCTGGTTCATGCACAATTTACTTGGAGACCCGTATTTAAATATCTTGATCAATCTATCTAATTTTCATTGTTACATGTAGCGTAATCCAAAATATGTGCGAGGCCTAGGATGTTACTGCTGAGCTATATTCAAAGATGGGGACTCAAGCGCATGCTCAAAGACTCGACTTGAGATATCCCGTTGTGCCTGGAAAATTGCCTTGCTTGTATCGTTTCCAGGCCTCGTCAACCTCGGTAAAAGCATCGTAGCCAAATAGCCATTCCTGGAATACAGGATCTGCCAAGCGGTGCGGGTATCCTTCGAAAGGAACATGTTCGGTCAATTGGCGGTCTCGCTCTTGCTGTCGCTCTCCATCTGTCATGTGAAATACGTCCCGCACAGCTGTGCTGGCCTCGACAACCCGTGTAGTACGATCCTTTCGTAGCTTCTCATAGATAGTGATCAAATCTAACATCTGAAATCGCCCCTCGATGCGTTCGAAAAGAGCTCCAAGGACAGCACCATCTTCGACTGCTTGAGCTGCACCCTGAGCACTTTAATCGGAATGTTAGCAATAGTTGCTGAGCGGACCGTACAGGAAATCGACTTACATGTACGGCAAAGTAGCATGACAGGCATCCCCAAGTAGGACAAACCTACCGCTCGGATGGCTCCAGGTTCCCATCTCTTCGCTATCCATCAGTCTCCATTTGGTCGTTTCCTGTACTATGCCTAGCAAGGTCTTCAATTTAGGGTCCCAATTTTTGAAGAAGTCTCGCATTTCTTGCAGGTCAGCTTTCGCGGTGTGAAGCATTTCGGGCAGATCATCGGGACATATAAGAACAACGTTGTACAGCCCGCCACCTTGCAAAAGATAACAGACGACATGACCATTCGGACCCATCCAATAATTCAACGCCGGTTTTTCGGCGAATTCTCTTAGGTCGAGATGCTGCTTCATATCTTCAGCTTTGATGACGATTCGGTAGGCCAAGTCACCAGTCGAGTGTGGAGGATCAACGTGACCAAGGAGGGACTCGCGACATAACGATTTGAGGCCATCAGCACCCAGGATCAGATCAGCCTGGAAGTTCGGCTTATCTTTCAGTCGAACCACACCGTTCGCAAAGTCGATCCCTATTGCCGTAGATCCCAATTGCAAATTAACTCCTAGACGGCCTGCTTCGGCGACTAGAATCTTATGATAATCTGCACGGTGAATGTGGAGATAGGGGACGCCGTAGCGTTCTTCGGCGTAGGGAACCATATTGAGCCTGTTGAGGATAGTGCCATTGCGGTATGAGCGTAGGATGAAGTCGGTAGGTTTGACGGAGACAGACTCGATCTTGTCAAGAAGACCATAACGCTTCAGGATTCTGGACGAATTAGGTGGGATCTGGATGCCTGCGCCAACCTACACAACACAATTCGTTGTTAGTGATGTTGTTGGCTTCTTAGAAAGGCAGACATACTTCGCCAAGTACAGTCGCCTGCTCAAGAATGGTGACTTGATGCCCCGCGCGTGCTATACCAATGGCAGCTGCAAGACCACCGAGCCCAGCGCCGATGATCCCAACGTGTAACTTGAGCTCAGTCATAACGGGCAGTGATCAAAGGGAAGGACATCGGAACGGTTTGTGAGACAACAGCAGTGTATCAAGGATACCATTGCTGCTGTCGGTAGGCTCGCATGGTGACCAACGGTGAGGAACTGAGGATCAACAAGGAAGCGGTAAGTTGCATGGCATTGGTGGTCGGTATTAGAAGACGGTAGTTACTCTCGCTTATTACTGTCCGATATAGCGAAGATACAGCCCAGTCGTGTGCAGGTGAATGGTAGGAATATAGGGTTTCATCTTCTTGGGATGATTGATGGGTTCAATGGTACGACGACTGAGAGAGGCCATCTTGAGGAAGGCGACCTGTCACGGAGAAGATCCGACACACATATCCAAAGTCTAATCCCCGGAAATCTCGGAAATAGCTGCTATTCTAGAGAGCGCTAATAAACGAGGAAGGATTGGCGAGTGGCAAAGCACTAATATCAGAGGATTTTGCCAACGCAAGCATTGCTCATACCAAGCATCTAGGGCCACCTACGACACTTGTGCCTCAGGCTTGCTTACAGCTTCGTAGAGTGATGCTACAATGTTTGGCAAAATTCTCATCGTACAGCACTTCCTACAAAAGCAGCCGAATAACAAACAAATACACTGGAAAGACAGTCCTCCAGTCAAATGGCTGGGGGTAATGCTCAGTCCAAAATCACAGCAACAGCGTATTACTGGTTCGAGTGTCCTTCGGTACATAAGGTGGACTATCTCTTTTTTTCAAAGCAAAGATTCGGTGCTGTTCTGAGTTTCTTGCTATCTTATAGTACATCGACGAGTGCTTTAAACTCATTAGGTTAAGAGCTGTCCGCCTTCGATGAGAAAATATTCGCTGCCCCTTTTGTACGAGGCCCGTCCAGCTTCGTGTCAGTCTCATATTCTGCCATGAGCCCACCGCCTATGTTGCACCCAATCTAGCCTAAAATCGCATTGATGAGACCATACTCGCTCGAATTAGCAGCAATGACGGTACCAGCATCTTCTACGAAGTCATCTTTCGGCTGCGATGATTACATATGTATGCAATGCCTCCACGTCATGCTTCAACCATATGTGTACTTCTTGCTCTCGCCCTTATACAGTACCCTACATCATACTGATCATGTACTTGAGTATCGCTAGCGATAGTCTAGGGTGTAGACTGGAGGTACCCTAATTAGATGGCTACACGTTTCAACGCCTAAGATTCTCTATGAAGGGTGACCAAGATCCAAGGCTTCTATCAAGGGTGCTCCACCATTCGTCAAGAATCAAAGGCGAATGAATGTCTTTGCGGCATGTTGCTATGCGAATGATGGAGAAGAGTGCGTTTGGAGTACAAGGGTACAGGGCAAATGCAGAAGGGAGGTGGGACGAGGTGGGAATTGCATATCGTTGTGGAGCTGTAGGATCTTGTGGCCATATCAATATTCGTTGCTCTTGTCAATGGTGCTGACGGCGGTGGATGAGCTTTACAGTAGGAACGATATGGCACTGTGGCAATGTAATGGTTGCTAGAGGATAATGGCAAAGAAATAGAAACATGGAGACTGATTCAAAACAACAACGGAGATGCAATGCCGACACATTCGCTTAATTATCCCAAATGGGATATCCGTGCTCCTAGGGCCTTGGCTCGTAGAATAGTGGTTTTGCGGGGTAGCGCGAGGTGGAATATTTTCTTCGCATCTAAGTCACCAATCAGAGCATAACAGTGTTGTTATCAATGACAGCGCTCCCGTTGACCCAGCCCTGCGTCAACCTGGTTCGATAGAGTGTTGAAAGAAGACTTGTCCTGGAGATCAATTCCGCCACCTCATCCCACGACCCCCGCCTTTCTCCACGCACATTATCGAAGTCAAATCGCCCACCATGCCTTTCCTTTTCCAGCTTGGTGCAAGCCCAAAGGACTTGTTCTTCCCGTCTACCAATGACCGTGTGATTGAAGCGAACATATTTCACACCGAATATCGTCACAGTCTTCCCACAAGGATACCGCTCTCTAGGAACTCACTCACTCGAGAGGATGGTGGAGGGTTGCGACCCGGTCGAGGAATGGGTCATGGCCCACGGCGAGCGATCGACATTTACGATCGCATGAAAAAGAGACCACACACGCAGCGAGATACGGGAAGAGATGGCGGTGGACGCAGCGACCCTAGCAGCGCAAGATCGAGGGACGACAGTACTTGCAGTCGTAATAGCCCTCCTCGCACTTTCGACAGCCTTCATTGTGCTACGACTCGTGTCGCGTTTCGGTGTGGTGAAGAAGGTGGGCAATGATGACTATGCTATCATACTCGCATGGGTAAGCGATACTCGAATATCTTGGGATGAAAGCGATGAGACGCTAATCGCTATCAGCTTCTTGCGTTTGGGCTGTCATTCTCCATCTGCTATGGAACGGGAGTTGGATTAGGACGTCACAAGGCCAATGTCAAACCGTGGGAGCTTAGACCTCTCAAGAAAGCAGAATATGCATTCTCCGTACTATATGTTTGCAACACAGAAATCCAATCAAGGGTTTAGGCTAATGGGAGTAGAATCCCGCATTGATGGCTACGAAGACCTCTATCTGCCTCTTCTACCTTACATTGGCCAAAAATCAACCAGCTTTCAGATGGACGACTTTAGCAACTCTCGCCGTGGTCAATGTGGCGGGCCTCGCTCTAACATTCCTCAACATTTTCCAATGTCGTCCCGCGGATGCTGCTTTCGACGATCCCATATTGCCGGCAGATACTTGCATTGATATCGTCACGCTATATCTCTCGTCCGCGCCTGTCAATATTATCACAGATCTAGCTATCCTATTCTTGCCGATGCCTATATTAACGGGAATGAGATTACCAAGAAACGAGAAGATCATCCTCATAATCACGTTCAGTTTCGGTGCGTTTGTTGCTGTGGTTGATGTTGTGAGGATTGCATATTTGGAATCTGCGGCTCTGGCACGTCTGCAAGAAACTGTCGGGTCCTCGGCTTCTGGCTCCAAGTATGACTATTCATGGATAGCGTCGCTATCATTCATGTGGTCGGCTGTGGAGGTACACGTCGGTATAATATGCGCTTGTGTACCTGGAGTGAAGCCATTGGTGACAAAGCTTTTCCCAACTTTATTAGGCCGGATCAAGCAGGCAGGAGAAACGTCAGGGAACAAGATATACGGTCCCGGTGAAGCGCAGTGGGCGAGCTTCGCGCCAAAGTCACGCAGCACATCAGCATTGACACCTCCATCGAGCCCCTACAATCGGCCGGGAAGTCCAACATCGTTACCGCAAGGCCCAATATCACCCAATAGAGGCCCAGTAAATATGGGTCACTCAAGGTGTAGTGACGAAGGAGAGATGGGTATGATGGACTTCCTGACAACGCCAGACATGATCCAGGCGCCGTTGCAACAATCGCACACTGCAATGACAGCTGTGGGCACAACTAGATCGCGGACTCCGAGCCTAACCATCTTTAATTTTGTCAATGTTAAGAATCACAAGGACATGACCAGAATAACGAATAGAGAATCTGTCGCTCCTGTGGCATTGGTCACCATCCTGTTCTTCCTTTGGGGTTTCGCTTACGGCTTGTTGGATGTGCTCAATCAGCAATTCCAACTCATCGTTGGGCTGAGCCATGGTCAGGCTATTGGACTACATTCTGCCTATTATGGAGCTTACTTCTTCGCGCCCCTGACATTTGGCGGATACGCTTTCAAAAGAAAGGGCTTCAAGGCAACATTTATTGTAGGATTGTGCGTCTATGGTATCGGGACTCTCGTGTTCTGGCCATCGGCGGTTTTGGCCTCGTTCCCTGCGTTCCTAATATCTAATTTCATCATTGGTCTTGGCATCGCGACTCTCGAAACAGCTGGCAACCCTTTCATCTCTCTTTGCGGCCCTCCACAGTACGCCGAAGTGCGACTGAATATATCGCAAGGAGTGCAGGCTATTGGAAGTGTGCTTTCCCCTATCTTGGCAAAGAAAGTTCTATTCAAGGGTGTCCTGGATGCTCAATCTCTTGTCGATATACAATGGACATATCTTGGTATTGCTCTTTTCGACGTCATCCTCGCCCTGATATTCTTTTATCTGCCGATACCAGAAGCCTCTGATACAGATCTAGAGACACTGGCTGAAAAGCGGGAGAGCGTCTTCAGGAGGAAGGTCGCTGGCATACCAGTTATATGGTTGACATTAGGTTTCGGCATTTTCACACAGTTTTGCTACGTAGGTGGTCAAGAAGCTATCACAGGCGTATATCAGCAGTACGTCGCGAAGGTCCAGCCAAACTCAGACATCGGACCCTTCTACTACCTAGCCGTCGGGCACGCAGTCTTCGCAGGCGGCCGCTTCATAACAGCTATTGCTGGCCTTGTCATCAAGCCACGCCAACTACTGTCCATTCTCTTCATAGGAATCATCGTCACCTCCGCCCTAGCTATGAAACTGGAAGGCTACAAAGGCATCGCCATGCTCGTGCTCGTCCTCTTCTTTGAGTCCGGCATCTTTTCCCTTATCTTCGCCATCTCCCTCCGCGGTCTAGGTCAGTACACCAAAACGGGCGCCATCCTCCTCACGGCTGCTACTTCTGGTGGCGCTGTCATTCCAGCGATCATGAGTCCATTCACTAGCAGATACGGCGTGCAGTACGGCCTTTGGGTCGTGGTCGCCGTCTTCTCATTCGGTGCCCTTATGCCGATATACCTTTCCTTTAGCCCAGCGGCGAAGAAACAGGTGGATCCGGTACATAGGAAGCCTAATCCTATCCTTGGAGAGGCGACGACGTCAAGCACGCCGAGCAGAGCCAGTCGGGTCTTCAGCTCCGTGATCCGACGCGGTAAAAAGACAACCTTGGCAACGACGGGCAATGACGAGTCTGCTATCAAACACGACGAAGGAAGAGCGAGTCGAGAGCGTCAGGAGCGATGGCATGGCTGACATCCATGTCGTTCAATATGCATTTCTGCAACGTTTTAGCATGGTGTTGGGGATAAGCAAACTTCTATGGGCGATCTGTAGTCGTGTGGTCTTTACGGCATCGTCATGGCACGATGAAATTTCTGGAGAGTACTACGGTATCACATATACCTGTATATACAACGAATCAGGCCTTGACATTCCCCATCACTGCTCTACTCACGGGCATCAACTCATGCATGTCAAAGATGTTTATCCGGGATAAGTCCTCAACCGCCTTCTGAGCGGTGGGTTAGGGATCTGGAAGGCGTCAGCGTAAAATCGAGTCAAGGTAAGGTGGAGAGTGTATACGAAGCAGGCGATGATTGGCTTGGGTAGATTTGATCAGGTGTCACGATTAGGGTCAAGTTGATGAGGGTGCGATGTATCAGTATTGGCAGGACGGTTATGATAGATATTGGACTGAGGAACTTTTTATAAGCCAGGAAGATGCCAAGAGAAGCTAGTCCTGTTCTAGAATGAGGGCGGAGTGGAAGAACGTCTCTTCCGTGCTAATCAAATTTCCGGCCTTCATTCACATCAACATAGATCATTGATTCTGATCCCAGGTACAGCAACATTAACGTTGGCTGAGGAAATAAATTTTGCGTGCTTTTGTATTCGAGATCAGGCAGCTCCGCTAGCTATTGGCAATCTACCTCCGTTGGCTTCCATAACTACTGGATCGACATGTCAATAGCTAATCAATGATGTCTCCCATTTATAAGACACATGTCAACAGACTATCTGATCTATTCCTTGATCCACCACCCTCGCCACAATCTCGACGATGACAGGCTTTCGCTGCCACTTCCCCTTCACCTACGACATTGGCTGGCTATTCCGCCCTCCGCTCCGCCCACGCAGACTTCACCTTGCACCAACATCATCCCAGGCCTCCACTTCGAGCCTCCATCCGCAACACCAGTCTTTCCTTTTGGCTGTGCCCTACGAACTTCGCCGGCAGATCTACGTGAATGTCCTCGGCGGTTACAACCAGGCCGTCCACATCATCCGCATGAAGGACATACTCATGCGTTTCATGCTGGAAGCCCCACGAGACCGAAGCGCAACATCATGGCTGTCTGGGCTTATCGTCATTGAAAGTGGGTGCCAGTGAATGGTTACACTTTAGGGACACCTATGGTGCGGGTGCGCCGAGGCCGGACCACAGGAGGTTGGGGATGAGGGGCATGCTGGAGCTATTGCGGACGCCGAAGGCGTATATTTGCTCTATCCGGTGCCGTGCTTCTTGATGGAATGTATCGATATGATGATGACATTGAAGGAAAGAGTGCTACCATCTCGACTCAACTATCTAAGAGCGTTGGACTTGAGATATGGACTGAAGACCGGAATACGCTGTCCTGACAATTTCAACTTCTTCGTAGTCGAAGAATTGATGTGGCAAGTTCGTTGGGAGGTGCTTGCTGAGATGAAGGCATTGAAGCGTTTGAGAGCTCAATTGAGCATTATCAATCATACAGATGATCCACATCACATACTAAGCGCGGAGGACGATAGAGGGATCCTGGCGCCGCTAGCGAGCGTGACGGAGCCGGAGGATCTCCTGGTCATCGTCAACTGGACAGTGAAAGCTGATGAAAATGGTCATGGAGCGGACCATGAGAGGAAGAGATCTTTTCGATTATTCACCGCTGTAGGATGAGACGGAATTCGCGACTACACATCCTCTTCGGAATCGTTACGGATATTTACGACCGCCCAACTTGGCTACCTTAGCACAGTAGCTACCCTGAGAGGAGAAGCTGCCCAGTCCTCACAACGTCGAAATATGCACCAGTATCTATGGATCCAGAATCTGTTTACGATAACGTCGAGATCGGATTAGCTCGGCGCAATATGCACTCCACAATTCTAGACAGTCGGTAACCAATCGAAAATGCACCCATCGGCAACACCTTCCTCTCATTCGGCGGATATCTTCCACCTTTCAATTATTCCTCGTTCGTGATAAACCCACCGCGTCCACATTTCGAAATACCCATCAACCGTGCGCAATGTTAGTCCACAGCCCCCTCAGCAACGAATCGACATCATCTCCTTCGCGCCCCACAAATGAAACCCAACTATCTACCAACCTCCCCGGCCTAACCCACCACATCACAGGCCATACTCCCTCCGGCAGCGCCACTGTACACTCCACCCGTCCAGCTCAATGGACCCACCACCTCGACAACACCATAGCCTTCAACGTCGTCTACACCACCTCCCAGTGTCCCCCCTCCCTCGCCTCCGATGCTGATCTCCACACGCACGACGCCCTCCTCGCCTCCAAGCAATTGGGTCTTACCAACCCCTCGGGCACCGTCGCGCGCGTCGTGGATTTCGCGCCGAACAGTGAACCCATCATGCATCGCACGCAGACTTTGGATTATGGCATCGTGATCGAAGGGGAGGTGGAGATGATATTGGATGAAGGGGTGACGCGGGTGTTGAGGAGAGGGGATGTGGCGGTGCAGAGGAGTACGAATCATGGGTGGAGGAACGTGAGTCGGACGGAATGGGCGAGGATGTTTTTCGTCTTGCAGAGTTGTGAGAAGTTGGTCGTTGGGGGGCGGGAGATGGGTGAGGATGTCGGTGCGGCGGGGGATGCGGGGGAGAAGCATTAGGTGGTGGTTGTTGTTGTTGTGGATGATCGATATGACGAATGCTCTGTTGAGTGGCAAAGATGATGAAAGTGGAGGGAATAGAGTGGCAGGTAGGTAGGTAGGTATGTAGCCTTTCAACAAGACAATCCATCCAAACCCATATTATCCACCGCCAATCCATCAATACAATACAATCACATACACCCCTATATACCTCCCCCCACCCCTTCTCCCCCCTCGCCCTTCCCCCTCCGCCTTCCAGAGTTACCGTCCTACCAACACACCACCGCCGACCCCGCCGCCGGCCCCGGCGCCCGCACAGCCTCCACGTCCCCATCCCCATCCACATCCAGATCTAAATCTACATACTACACCCCACAACATCCCAAATGATCAGCACCATTCTTGTCCTTTGAAAAAGGTCGAGAGAGAGGGGGGGATAGTAGAATTGGAGTCCAGAGGGAGAGAAGGAAAAAGGAAGGGAAAAGGGAGGGAGATGAAGAAGAAGAAGAAGAAGAAGAAGAAGGAGGAGGGGACTCACCACGTCCTGTCGAACCAAGACACGGTTCCTGGGCGGGAGGAGGATACCGGCGTCTGTTTCTGATTGGGTTCGGGAGTGGTTTTGGGTTTGGTGGGATGCTTTGGTGATGAGTGTTGTGTGTGGGAATGGTGTTCGCGTTGTGGTGGTGGTGGTGGTGAGGGGGGGTTTTGAATGGGTGTTGGAGATGGAAAAGGGGTTGAGGTGGAGGGTGTTGGTTTTGGGTTTAGGGTGAGGGGAGAAGGGGTTGTGGCGGAAGGTGTGGGGAGTGGGGTGGGAGGTGGAGAAGGGGTTGTGGCGGAAGGTGTGGGGGTTGAGCCGGGAGGTGTGGGTGTGGGTGGAGAAGGGGTTGTGGGTTTTGGTGGTGGTGAGGGGGGGTTTTGAATGGGCGTTGGAGAGGGTGTAAGGCGATTTTGAATGGTTGTTGGAGAGGGAGGTGGAGGAGGAGGAGGGATGGCGGCGTTTGTTGTTGTTGTTGTTGTTGTTGTTGTTGTGGTGGTGGCGGGCGCTGAGGAGGATGCGGAAGGAGGGGAGGCAGGATACGATTACTGCTTTTTGGGAGATTAGCTTTGAGGGAATGAGGTTGTTTGGCATGGAAGTATTGAGGAGGGAGATGGGAGGGGGATGGGATGAGATGTGAGGGATGGGTGTAAAGAAGGATTGGAATTGAAAGGAGGATATGTGGTGATGAAAGGGCTTAGGGGATGGGATGAAAGGGATCGAATGTGCTGTAAGTGGGGGAATCTCAGAAGGGATGGGGAATAGGTGACATGAAGGGGATTGAGACGGGGGATCAGGAGGGAGGCGAGGGGAGGGGATGGGATAGGATGGGGCGGAAAGGAAGGGTTTGGGGTTGGGATGAATGGGGGTAAGGAGAGGGTGAAAGTGGATGGGAATAGGATGGGGTGGAGAACGAAGGGGGAAAGGGAATAGGAGGAGGAGGAGGTTTGAAAGAAATGAGTGGAAGGAAGGATGGAACGGGATGAAAGAAATGGGTGGAAGGAAAGTGTGAAAGTTGAAGGGAAAAGAAGGGGGATGGTCTTGGGGTGGGGGAGGAAGGGGGAAGGAAGGATTGGGAGGAGGAGGAAGGGGGTGGGGAGATTGGAGGGGATGAGAGGGATGATGAGAATGGATAGAATTTGGAGAGGAAGGCGAGGGGAGGGGATGGATTGGGATGAGGGCCTTTGGGGAATTTGACGGGATGAGATGTGATGTGATGTAGGGAGGGGATTGGATGAATGGGATGGTATCAGAGAGATGGGAGAGGTGCGGACAAGGAACGATTGGGATGAGGAGAGGGGTTTTTTAGAGGGATGGAAGGGTTTACGTACCGACACTGGCTTCGACAACGGACCACAATGCTAGCCAGACAGGGTCGACGTGTTGGGTCGTGGCGCTGATCTCGACGACGCGGACGATGGCGACGATGACGATGAGGGCGCCTAGGGAGAAGATGGCTGCGACGGCGATCTTTTGGGGGCGGTTGATCTGCGTGGTTTGGAGGTTGTGGAGTTGGCGGAGGAGGAGGGCCATCACTTTTTGAAGGAGACGGGGAGATTAGTTTTGGGTGGTGATGGGGGGGAGAAGAGGGAAAGGGGGGGAGGGTTACTCATTAGATCGCCTAGGATGTCGAGGGCGGCTGTTATGTAGAGGCTGTCGTTTGAAGCTGCGGTGTCCCGTTTCGTGTTGCATTTTCCTGGGGGGTGTGAGTTGAGAGAGAGAGATAAGGGGAGGAGGTTTGGTACCTATGCTGAAGTATGTCGAGATGGGCCAACAGGAGGCTAATTGTGTGACCCAGCATGCCAGGTATGAAAATCCCACATATACGAAAACAAACCACCAATATCGCTTCTGTCGCGGCAATCTCTCAAACAGATCCTTATAAAACATCAAGATCGAGAACTTGACAGCCCACACGGCGGTCCAAAAGAGCACGATGAGGGCAAATTGGCATCTGAGAAAGAGATCTGCTCGATCTTCGAATCCGGCACTGGGCGGTTTTTCCAGGGTCGAGACCAGATCGAGCTCGAACATGATGGGGGCGATTTTGGTGTAGATTCCCGCTGTGGAGATGAGGATTGCGAGGGCGACGTAGACGCAGGCGAGGTCGACGGAGATGCTGCGGTGGACGTAGAAGCGGATGGCGGTGCGGAGGATGACGAAGACGATGGCGAGGGCGGTGAGGAGCCATATTATTATCTGGTCTTTTCCTCAGTATTGGTTTGTGGTTCAGGATGGGGATGGAGACGTACGAGGAGGGAGGTTGGGGTTAGTCTTCCGAAGTCGCCTACTAACATGTTTTTTCTGTGGGTTTTGGGATGGATGGAGATGTAGAGATACGGTGTTGAGAGGAGGGGTGGAGATGCATTAATGTGGGAGAGGAGATAGAGATAGTAGTTAAATCTGAATGTTATATGACGGCAAAGAGCTGTATAACGCAAGGCACGCCATGAGAGCAAGGAGACGCATGTCTCGCTCGTCCTCGAACAAACCGCATATGCAAGGCTGCGAGCCGGTAGCCAATGGCGATGGATCTTGTGAAGTCATGTTATATGATTACTGATAATGTGATTGATACCGATGTTATATCTGATGTTTGCTGGCTTCGAGAAGACGGGCGATGATCGCTGTTGATGGTGGTCAAGGTGAGGTGGCTAAGTTTCTGTAGATATGTTGTACTTTGACGATTGCGCTTTCAGGATTTGCAGCATTACACCATCATGATAAACTCCATCGCTTGAGACTGTCGCGTCTGATGAGCTTTAAAGGACTTGTTCCTGCTCATGGAAACCTGAGGTTGCTGCACCTCCAGCGAGCCGCGCCCGCGAGATCTGCTGCACGCGTCCGCCGATCAGTTCACCGAGTCAAGCGTTCCATGTCTTCACAGCCGGCCGAGGCGCCCAAGAAGCTCAGATATGCAGATGTGAGCCAACAATTGATGAATATCAGAGTAAGATTCATTGAAATACGTGATAGGTCGCGATCAATCTCACGGACCCCACCTTCCGTGGCATCTACCACGGCAAGTTGGTCCACGAAGACGACCTCGAGCACGTGATCCAACGTGCCGTCGACGTAGGATGTATCAAACTCATGGTAACTGGCTCCGATCTGGAAGAATCTCGGAAAGCCATCGAGCTGGCAGAGAGATATCCAGGACTCTGCTTCGCCACCGTCGGCGTACATCCATGTTCCGCAAAGTTGTTTGATACCCATCCCGGCGGCTCTGGCAAATTACTCGACGAGCTCACATCCCTAGCAACTTCTGCAAAGGAGCGTGGGCTTGCTACGGCTTATGGCGAGATCGGACTCGATTACGACAGGTTGTTTCTCAGCGGGAAGGAGCAGCAGTTGAAGTATTTTGAGGCTCAGTTGGAGATAGCTGTCAAGGTGCAATTGCCGCTTTTTTTACATTCTCGTGCTGCGGGTGAGGATTTCGAGGCGGTGCTGTCTTCTAGGTTGTCTCGGCTTCCGAGGAAAGGGTTGGTGCATAGCTTTACTGGGACGAGGGAGGAGATGGAGAGGCTTGTGGCTTTGGGGTTGGATATTGGTATTAACGGGTGTAGTATGAAAACTGATGAGAACCTTGAGGTTGTGAAGGCCGTTCCGCTTGAGAGGCTGCAGATTGAGACTGACGGGCCTTGGGTACGTCTCGTTTCAAATTATTCACATCCTTGATCCGGCGAAAATGTACTATCGAGCAACATGAGCAGCAATTGGCTCGACAACATTGACCGATACTATGATCACAGTGCGAAATGCGACCCTCTCATGCCTCTGCCAAATTCAAAGAAGGGGCTCCGCCAATACCCAAGTCGGTCAAAAAGGAGAAATGGACGAAAGAATCGATGGTGAAGGGTCGCAATGAGCCAGCTACCATTGCACACGTCGCCCACGTCATTGCCAAAGTCAAGGGAGTATCTATCGAAGAGTTATGTGAAGTTGCATGGAGGAATTCTACCAAGATGTTTGGCTTGGGAGAGGCTGAGGAGCCGAAGCCTTGAATGGAGGGTCGAGAATCAGACTGATGTGGCTTTGTTCCTTCCACTTCAGAACTCAGAGTCGTCAGCAAGGTTTTGTGTAACTTTGCATGCAATTGAGCCTCGAATCTTCGGCTGGAAAGGGGTAGGGGAAGGGTCGGGTAATTCAAAATATGCTGATCCATTGAGAGGTGAGATGTTGAAGCCTATCCTCTACAAATTTGAAAGAAAGATTGTACAGCTAATACGGCCTCAACTTATTGATATGAAAGCATGGAGGCTTTGAGATCGCCTAGCTATTACCGAAATAGCGGCATAGGCTATGTTCAATGCCGTGCGAAATAGAGATATAGACACCACACTACCGAAGCCTTGTCCAGAAATCTGTTCGCAGCCCGTCAAGCTCCATCCAAGTTGCTCTCCTTTTCTAGAATTTGGACATGATTGAGAAAACGACGATGTCTACATATCTATATACTTTTGTCATAGAGTGGTAAATTCAGACCGCTCCATCAGAGTGGGGAAGTGGAAGCTTTGGCCCTTTTCTTTGAGGAAGAGGTGGAAAGGTACCGGACTTGGTAAAAGCGCCAAGCCAAGAGCGGGCGGAGACTGGCGCCTTGGCACCCCGGATTAGCAATTGAATTCATCCTTTCTTCTTTAATTCTCTATTTTTCTCACAAACAACACTCTTCACACATCACATACTCGCTGCTGCCTCCCTCCCAGCACAAGCCTCTTGACTCATCAGCCCGTTGGCAAAATCTCTGAAAAATTCGAATATCACAATGGACATACAACGGAATATACATTATTCCACCTACCACTCTGGAAGATGTCGTTGACAATACTCTGACCGAGCTCACTTTGGAGGAACTTCTCTCGCCTTCGACACCTCCTCACCATTAGCAGTGAATTCAACTTGCAAGTACCAGATCGGAACCCACGACCGAGGAAAAAAATCGCCTGCGACCCCCACCCCCCACCCGCAACCCCACCAGAAGGATGGACTTCAAAAGCCAGCAGAAGATCGTCTCCCGCCACGGCCCTCTCATCTCCTCCAAGAGCTCGGACAAAGTCATCACGAAAGGCACCTTCAGCGTCGAAGACTCTGGCCCACCGTCTCCCCACTCCGGCACGGTGAATAATTTCGGAGCGGTAGCGCCGGGGATATATCGGAGCAGCTTTCCCTATCCCGAGAACATTGAGCATCTGCGGTCTTTGGGCTTGAAGACCATCCTGTGAGTTTTGAACACAACATTTCAGTAGCCCAGTATATGGTCTAATAAATCAAAGCACCCTGGTCGACACGGAACACTCGGCCGAATTCAACAATTATGTCGACGAGACCGGTATCCGCCATATTCGCATCCTGGTCCCAGCGCACAAAACCCCAGCCGTAATCATCCCCATCAAGACCATCATCGACATTTTGAAGATAATGCTAGACCCAACCTACCATCCAATGCTACTCCATTGCAACAAGGGCAAAGTGCGTCTCTCCCCCAACCCACCCACAGAAAAATAAAAACCATCAACAACTAACCCACCCCACAGCACCGAACAGGCTGCATGGTCGCCAGCTACCGGAAACTCCAAGGCTGGACAATGCCCGCCATCATCACCGAGTATGTACTCTACTTTGCCCCACCACCAGCCCTCTCCCTACCAAACCCCCTCACTCATTAATCTCCCACTAGATACCGCAAATACGCCGGCGCCAAATTCCGACCCCTAGACGAAGCCTACATGGCCACCTTCAACGCCGACGTCTGCCGGAAGATCCTCAGAGGGAACGACAACGTCGCTTACTTTCCTCTAGCCGCACAGACGATGCTGCCAACGCCTCCGGCATCGGAGAAGTCCGTCGATGGAGATGGAGATGCGGAGGCGGATCAGAATCAAGCGTGGGGGATTGGGCAGATACTGACGCTGTGAATGGATGATGATCGGTAATGCGGCATGAAGTTGGGTATTGATAACCCGGGCTCTCCGCAAATGAGGTTGCGATAATCTGTCATGATACCCCCTGGGAGGCTACAACGTTCGATTCTTCGCTCGCATCAATATACATACATACATAGATACTTCAAATCCACATCCAAACCCAATCCAAATCCACATCCAAATCCAAATCCACATCCAAATCCAAATCCACATCCAAATCCAAATCCAAATCCACACCCACCTACACATCCACCCCCCAAAACTCTCCCCGATAATTAACTCGATTGCCTAACAACCAACACTCTCCGCCTTGTTCCCAATCACATGTAAGAAGAAGGATCCCACACGTATTCCATCCTACTATACCTTGCTCACCCAAGCCTTACCCCATAAGAATTACATATCGAATGCATTAGTTGCCTACCAACCTCTCCCCTCCTCTGCACACTGATCCTAATCCCAATCCCAATCCCAATCTCCCTCACGCGGGAGCATTAAAAGGAATAGAAAAGAAAAGAATAGAACAAGTATCCCACACTTAACACACCCCCCTCACCCACACCATCCCCATCCCCATCCCCATCCCCATCCCCATCCCTCACCCTCATCCATCCCAAAATCCCCATCCCTCACAAATACAAGCCCGAGCTCCGGAATACTTCACGTACGTACGTATCATTCATAATACTACGATTCCATAAAGCCTTGATAAGGGAGCAAGTGCTGGTTTTATTATTGATAGAGTATCTAAGGATGTGTTGTAGAGTATCAAGGAAATGGCATGGGACTTAGATAGATGATAGATGATAGATGATATGATATGATAGGTATGATATGATATGATATGATAAACGTAGGTGGGTGTGTAAGTAAGTGTTGAAAAATGGGATAGGCAAGATTAATTTGTTTATACATTTATCCATTCGTATCACGTTCGTTCGTATCCCGTTATATTATTGATTACTGCTCGTGCGCCAGGGGTAGGAGAGTGGTACGAGACGTGAACGTGAACGTGTGGATTTGGTTGTTGTTGTTGGGGAAGAGAAGAGAGGGATGGTGAGGGATGGTTGGTTGTACGTTGTATATGCTATCTATCCATCGATCGAATCGAGCGAGCGGGATACAGATCTCACACGACAAGGCTTTGCGCGATTGGTTTTTTTTCCTTTGGCAAATATATGATGATGATATGATTGTAGATATATGAAGATATGAAAGGTTATGTAAGGTAAGGTACGGTAAGGTAGATTTATAAGAGCTTGAACATTGTAGATATATATATATATATATATATGATGATATGATTGTAGATCTATGATGATATAAGGCGAGGTTGTATAAGGTAGGGTAGATTTACAAGAGCTTGAAATTTGCAGGTATGATGATGTGCGTTAGTAAAGTGATGAAGTCGTTTTTCGTAAATTCAGATAGATATATAGGACTTCGTTTTATCGATTCATGAACGGTGGAAAAAAACCCTGAGATCTCGATACTCGTGGTCTTCACTCCGCGCCCACGGTCCTGATTGCATGAAGCGCATGGAGTGCCTTTTCCAGCCCAATCAATACCCAAATTCTCTCTTTCAGACGCACTCAACTCCCCCCCTCCACCACCCCAGTCCCAACCCCCTTCTTCCCACTCCAACTACTCGCCTCCACCTCTCCCACTCCCCTCCACCTCCCCCTCAAATCCTCCTTCACCCCCCCATGCTTCTCCACCACCAAGCCCCTCAACCACTCATTCTCCGTCTCCAACTGTCCAATCCGCCGCTCCAGCGCCTCCGTCTTGTTCTCGAGTTCTTTAGCCGTATGCTCGAGCGCCTGTTCGCGCTGCTTCTTCTTGACGCGGAAGCGGGCGGAGGCGGCGGTGTTGCGGCGGCGTTTGTCTTCTTCGGCGGCGAGGTGGGAGGTGGGGGTTTCGTGGGCGGAGGGGGCGGAGGTAGTGGAAGGGGGTGTGATTGTTGTTGTTGTTGTTGTTGAGATTGGGGAGGGGAGGTGGGGTTGGGGGTGGGTGGGGAAGGGGCTTTGGGCGAAGGTGAGGGGGGTGGTGGTGGTTGTGTAGAGGGGGGAGAGGAGGGGTTGGGGGTTTTGGAGGGAGGGTTGGGCGTCTGGTGGGAGGAAGGAGTCTAGGTCGAAGGATGGGAAGGCACCTATCGACATGGTTATTAGCGTTGACTTTCCGACCTGATGCTATCCGCCTGATATTGGAATCATGGCCTAGAAGGAATATCCATAGGCATGCGCGAATAGTAACAACACATACCATTCCCAAAATCCAAACCCTTCGCATCATCCCCATCCTCCTTCCCATCAGGAATATACTCCGGCACGCTCTGTTCCAAAAAACTCCCCGTATCAAAATCCAAAAACTCGGTGTTTGTAAACTGCGCCAATTCCTTATCGATGTTGAAATCGTCGTCGACCACGTCATGAGCGGATGATGGGATGGCATTGAGGTTGGCGAGGTAATGGGAGACATTGGGTCCCTTGCGACCTTGGTAGCCGGCCATGGCTGCCCGGTGCACCGTTGATGTTCGGCGCAACGTATGTAATGGGTTTGCAGAGACCGGCGGAGGAAGAGTTGTTCGAGTCGGCGGTTGTTGTTGTTACAAGATGGTTTCGTCAATGATGGAAGCGGGTCAATGGGGCTGGCGTGGGGTAGAATAGAATAAGCTCGATTAGAAATCAGGCTTGAGTTAGATTGCCGAAGATGGCCCGGACAGCCGGGATCTTCCGCCAAGCGCCGGAAGCGGAGGAATCGTGCCAAGGAATCTCCATGATATCAGAATAAGTAAGTAATCAACCAAGGTCAAAGATACAGCTTCACACATATCATATTGATATACTCTACACCCTTAATGAGATCATCCTAGGCATCTTTTCCCTATAATATCGCTACTATTCATTCACCTATGCTCCTTATCCTACGTAACGTATCCCCTTTGAATACCTACTTTACCATACTTTCCATCAACCCATTTGCATCGGATCTAGACTCAACTAGATCTATGAAAGGGAACATGTCTCTTACGATGTAAGTCCGAGGTTGAAGGACCGGTTGTCCTTATTGGAGGTCCATTATTGTTATATTTATGCATCGATATTGCACGCAGGCAAATATTGACCGCTTATCTACAAATTGTCTCGTCCCAGCTTTCGAATCCTCCTTCTTCTTCTTCTTTTGCATATCTTCCCCGGAACATGATGCAACATCTACCACCAATCACCCTGCGCATGCATGGCTGCCGCCACCTTGCTAAACCCGGCAATGTTGCTTCCAGCCACCAGACTGGGAAACTCGCCCTCGGCCGGCTCAACGTATTCCTTTGCGGTCTCGAGGCCGTTCTTGAAGCATGACTCCATGATGTCTTTCAGCTTGGTGTCGACTTGTTCGGCGGTCCATGACATGCGTTGGCTGTTCTGTGCCATTTCGAGGCCGGAGACAGCGACGCCGCCTGCGTTTGCTGCTTTGCCTGTTTGGAATATGTCAGATGGTGTTGGGGTTTGGATGTGGGGTTGGATGACTTACCAGGTGCATACCAGATGGCCTCCCCCTTCTTCTCCTTCCTGTGCTTCTCAAATACTCCAATGGCTTCCTGCGAGCATCCCATGTTGCTCCCCTCGGCTATGAACTTACATCCCTGCTTGATCAACGCCTCGGCCTCATCCTCGGAAACTTCATTCTGCGTCGCAGATGGGAGGGCTACATCCACGCTCCCAACATGCTTCCACGGTCGCTCACCCTCCACGTACTTGAATTTCTCCTTGTGGCTATCGGAGCTCATGAGCTCGGTCAGCTGCTTGCGCTTGACCTTCAGATCGGCGATATAAGCCACGTCTTCTGGACTGATGCCTTTGTCGCTGGTGGCGATAATGGTGCCTTTGCTGTCGGAGAGCGAGACGATTGTTGCGCCGAGCTCGATGGCTTTGAGCGCAGCATATTGAGCTACGTTACCGGAACCAGATACGGCTACCTTTTTGCCTTTGAAGGTTTCCTTGCCGCCGGATGCATACTGGATCATGTGTTGAACGTACTGTGTACACTTTGTTAGTGACTGCTCTGGTACTTTGAGGGTTGGGCTAGCGGACGTAGACGAGACCGTAGCCGGTCGCTTCTGGCCGTATCAAGCTACCACCGAATGCTCCGCCCTTGCCGGTCAAGCAGCCTTCCCACAGTGTAGTCTCCGACTTGTATGCACCAAATAGCCATCCGATCTCGCGAGGTGATACCCCAATGTCTCCAGCAGGTATGTCTGTGTTGGCTCCGATGTGCTTGCTGAGTTCTCGCATAAAGGCCACGCAGAATCTTCGGATTTCGTTGTCTGACTTGCCCTTGGGGTCGAAGTCCGCTCCTCCCTTGCCGCCGCCAATGTTCACTGAAAGACGAACAAGGAGTCAGCCATGACACTCGTTCTGTAATCAAATGAGGGGCATAATAAGGGTCGCTTACAGCCAGTCAAAGCATTCTTGAAGATTTGCTCGAAGCCTAGGAACTTGAGGATGGACAGGTTCACCGTGGGGTGAAATCGAAGACCACCCTTGTATGGGCCCAAGGCTGAGTTGAACTGTACACGGTATCCGCGGTTCACTTGCACCTCGCTTTTGTCATCCTCCCATACTACACGAAATTGTATGACGCGTTCCGGGATGGCGGCGATCTTCAAGGCGGTCTTATATTCTGGGTTCTTCGTGAAGAGAGAGGAGTTTTCGAGTGTGGAGGCGAGCTCTGATGGTACCACCGTCAGCTGTGAGAACCCCTCTAAGGAATATCGATTCTAGGAACCTACCTTTGTATGCCTGCTCGAATTCCGGCTCTGATGGAAGATTAGACATTTCTGGTGTAAGTGTGTAGTAGCGTTCGCGTTGTAGCTGTTTTTAAGGATCAGACAGGTTGAGAATGGTATGTCAGAAATGGAAGAGAGAAGTAAAGATCCATCGTCACAAGATACATAGAATTGGGCACAAATGCCACCGATGTATCTCCGGTTTGCGGCCAATCGGCTGGCAGTCTGGACCATCTCGGGTATAAAAGCCAGTTCCCATGGATTGTGGACACATCATTTGCCTTTGGAAAGTGATGCAGAGTACGCCTCAACACAGATTTGGCGTGGGCGGTGGAGCTTGTTGGACCGTTGACTCCAAAGATTGACGTTTGAATGCTCTTATCGCAGTTCTGCTATTGGCTGTATTCTTCCCGCCTCTAGCTCAGCCTCTCCAAGATGTTGCCCCGCACGGGCTAGCCCCACGTCTGTGGCGTCCATCCCACTTTATTAATCCGCGGTTGCCATTCGGCGGCGTGGAAGGTGGAAAGTGCTCCTTTGCCTGCCGGTATTGGTGGTCTGGGTCTTGATGTGTCGTGTAAATTACAATGCATCCCCACACATGCGAAGTGAAGACATAGAATATATGATAAATCCGTTGAGGGAATGGGGATGATTCTCTTTTCTAATCACAGTCGACGGGATCCCAGTCGGTCACCAGGTATTCGTCCAGGCCATCCATCTTCTGCATGTCAGCATTGTTGATCTCAAACCCGCTTATGTTCCCATTGTCAATGATACGTTGTTTGGTGACACTCTTCGGCAGTGGCACGTAGCCATGCTGTAAGCTCCATCGTATCAGCAACTGAGCGGGGGCACATGAGTATTTCTTGGCGAGTGAAGTTATGGTAGGATGCTTCATCCTCAGAGCTCGAACCAATGGAGCATATGCTTCCACGACAATGTCGTACTCCTGGCAGAATGAAGTGATCTCGGTGCGGGTATTGAAAGGGTGGACTTCGATTTGATTGACGGCGGGGTGGATTCGAGGTTTCGATGCGAGGAGCTCTTGCAGCTTGTATACTCACGTCAGAAATAACCAACCAATTCAACTTCTCAAAATTACATGTTTGACACCGAAGTTGCTAACACCCCCGGTCCTCACTTCGCCCTCCTCAATGGCATCCTCTACCGCCTTCCACGACTCTAATCTCTTCGTTTTGCCACCATAAGGACTGTGCAGGAGGAACAAGTCAATGTAACCCAAGCCACTCTGCTTCACCGACTGCTTGATAGACTTGCGTGCAGTCTCGTAGGAAGTGTTAGATGCTAGCTTGGACGTGAAGTAGACATCATCTCTTTTGAGCGACGAAGTGTTGCTTGGGCCGGAGAGGAACGCCAGAATAGATGACCCGACTTCACGCTCATTGTGGTACATCTGAGCCGAGTCGAAGCTGTATATCCATGAGCCATGCGAGGATGTAGTAAGCGGTAGCGAGGCTTACGCGCGGTAGCCGGCCTGTAGAATACTGGCTTAGTTGAACATACTAGCGCGCTGAGAGCTGATCGGTGTAAAGTACTTACCTCGAGAGCCCATTTCACAGCATTGACCGTCTCTTGACCAGAAGTCAGGTAGACGCCAAGATGGATCTGGGGCATCGTCCGACCATTGGCCAGCTACAGGTATATTTAGTATTTGGTTGACGAGGTTTTTGGGTGGCGAACCTTGATGCGAGAGCCCAAGGACATTCCTTTTCCTGACATTGCGCGGTGCTTCTCAGCCAATATGGACGCACATCGATCAATCTCTGAGAAATGAATTCACAGAAGGATTGATATTGCTGGACAAGATGACGTCGAGCCTCGGCTGCTGGCGGAGATGACATTGATTGGTTCGGAAATGTTGACTCGTTGCACTCATTGTGTCTAATACGCTCTTGGCTTAGGCTCATATCGCTCTGGATTAGAACCCTCGTTTTGGCATCTTGACATGTTGTTTGATACGAGGGGCAACCCATTCGCGTCATATCTCCAAGCAGCTCCGAACTTCGGAGAGTACAAACACAAGCACAATGAGAAGATGAAGGGTCATCTGGGAAACTGCGCATGTGTGACTGGTAATAGGGACTTGCAACGAGAGGGGTCGAAGTATCATAGAAAAGCATTGACTGGAGGAATGTATAGCTGACCCCTGTAGGATTTTCGCCTCGCTCACTGAGGGGAAGGGCCGTTGCTGCTACAAGTGGGTTGGATACGGGAAGCTGCTAGCCACTTGTTGTAGTACAGAGAGGCAATGTTCATGATGGCTTTGGAAAGCGGCACAACGGTCCGCACGTTGTGGGCGCCAACGATCCTCGTAACACGGGTCTTCACTTGCAATCGAGGTCACGGTAGTTCCCCTGCATGGACGATGAGGATGGATTGGCACTCGCCACTCCTTGCAGCGAGCGAAGCAGACACTTCGGCGTCGCAGTCTTATTATTTTGGGCCCAATGACTGCACAGTGTAGGGCCAGAAAGGCATCCGTGACATGGTCCGCACGGGCGACTAGGTTCTCCGCAGCTTTCTTGCGCAGACAAGTGCAGAGAGTCTCGCCCGCCAGCTTACTAGACGGAGAGAGGCAAGCACGACAACGCGATGTGTCCCGGGAAGAAGAAATGGCGTACTGTAGCGCCCGAACAACGTCGTAGTGGGTCCACTTTCGTATCCAGGTAAACCGTTCCTGTGTATGTTGTACCTTACCGGGAAGATATGTAGTGTCATCGACGGTTTATTCGAGCCTTCGCCCCCAAGCAGGATAATATGGATCCGCATGGACATGCTCGATGTTGCCAGACGGATATTCTCCACTATTCTCAAGTTGCACATGAGATGGAGGTATCGGCTACCGAAACGATGGGATCTTTCCCAGTAATATTCGTCACTAGCGAATGTAGTAATATGGAAAGACAAACGCAGGGTGTCCGAACACTGCCGCCTGTAGCGTACTTGGGTACATCTACCATATGGGCATGTGACCCTACTTGTCTGCCATTTCTGGTCCTGTCCATCACTCTCGGGCTACATTTGTTGCTGCTGTCGAGCGAGGTTTTCCTTGTCACGAGCTGAGAGCGAAGACGCCTGGCAGCGTGCCTGTAACAAGATGCAACATATTGCACTTCCGTACAACTTCAAGGGAAATTCGCATACTATGTAGTAGTTGAATTAAAGACAGACATGAGGAGAAAGGTCGTTGTCAATCAGATATGGAAGTGTGGCTGAAATGGAGCAAGGGGGTGGCACGGTGGCTGGCCTAAAGCTGACTAGCCGCGCAAATGGCAATTTCGCGTGTGATCGTCATCCAACCAAGTCCTCCAGCCTATGCCGCCGTCACTGTTACTTTGGCTATGTGGCTCCACCTCACGGCTTCCCTCTCTCCGTACTGCTTGTCATGTTAGTCCATATTATGACTCTGTTCTGGCGTGGAGTTCCCTCCCGCTCCCACGGCAACTCACTTGAACCCTGAACGCGTCAGACTCATGGGCAAGAGCGAGTACGAATCTGTTACTGGTCCGAATGACAGAGTGAAGCCTTGCCACCGACCCCTACGAGCCGAAAGCGCGACTGCGGACGAAGGATGATGGAGGCTTGAATTGTCACTGTCACTGCATACAAAATGGTGAAGAGGTCCGGGTGAATTCAATGTTCGCCACCCACAAGCTCATCAAGTGCAGGAGGCAGGACCACCAGAACAGCCAGAACAACCAGAAGACATGGACTTCTCACGAGGCCCCGACGGACAACCTCGACAGCAATTCCAGCATGCTGCTACCACCGCCCCAGCCTTTTCCAACCTCACCTCCTCAAGTGGTGGCTCTAGCGATCAGCTACCTCAACGGCTCCATCAGACCAATGATCCACAGGTAAAAGATCCTGCCAACATGAAGCACCAAGACAGGGCACGCTGACGCTGTATAGTTCGACATCTTCGAATGGTACCCCAAGTACGAAAGCTGCCAGCGATACTTCGTCGACCACGCTCAGCAGAGCGCCCCAGTCCAGGCCTTGGCCGCCTTCATCAACATCACCCTACCCTACGCGCGCGCCGCGAATCCCATCGCAGGCCCCGAACCACGGTTGTCACCAGGTGGGTTCGCAAATCGACCCGCCATCCCTCCCCACCAATCTCACTCATCGGTATCGCTTATACCCTACCTTCGACGTCTCGTCGCAACAGGCCTAGACTATCCAGGTGTCCTACACGGCTTCTTCGGCGACGATTGGGCATCTGGCGTCGGACCTCTACACGAGCAGGAGCGAAGGAATTACCTCTTTGCTGCCAAGAGTGGGGGATGGGCATCGGTGAAGAGGGACTACGATATGCTACCTATGGAAACGGTACCCTTCATGCGACCGCTTCAAGGCCCGGTTATCGCAGAGATCGAAGCAGCGGAGAAGAGCTGGAGTGACTGGTTGGCGATGGAAGATTGGATGGTGGGGCCTAGAGCTCCTGAGAGCATGGAAGGTCATGGCGGTGAAGGAGGGGGCGAATCGTCACGGGCGAGGAGGTCGAGACGTGAGTCGTGAGATAGGAAACAGGGTCGTGGCATTCTTTCATATCCAGCAACAGAGGAACGTGAGCCTTTGTGCCTCGGTGTCCTCAGCATCTCTACTTCAATACTTTCTCTTCTTGTACATCTTCAGCTTCGATAGCTTTACGCTGGCATGCAATATTTTGCCACCCCAGTGAACATCTTCTACACACATTACATGAGATGGTCTTTGTCTTTTTGGGACGTGGCCCTGTGTTGGAGGACGTGTAACTCGTTTGAGATTTTGTGACGATTGTGCTCAGTCACTATCAATATTCACGTCAAAAAATGGGCCAGGGTGGATACATATCGTCTCATCAGCGACATTGTTCGAGAATAAGTTTGGGATACAATTCCACAGGTGATTTGGCGGCGGCAGCTTGGATATGGCAAAGAGGGTTTGGGAACTTGAAGGAGAGGGTTTTTGGGGTTCGTGAGGTGAGGTGGAGTGTAGGTAGAACAGACGGGAGACGAGATGGAAAGACGAGTAAGCGAGAGGTGGGGAATGTAGGGCTTTGTGAGATTGAGGGGGGATGTGGTAGATGGCAGATTTCTGTATGCAGGCAGGGGATGAGGGTGTTGGACTGGTGGATGGTTTTTTTGATCTTTGGACTTGTTGGTTGTGAGGGTCTAGCTCTGGAGGTGGCGCGGTGGTTGGAGGAAGGTGGATGGATTGAGGGAGGGATTAGTCTTTGTGATATGTGTTTGATGGAAAGGTGGGTATGCGATTAGCAGGGTTGAGACGGTGAGTGAGATCATACGCTGAAGTGTGGATGTACGCTTATTTGTTTTGAAGGGATGAGATTAGCCTGTACGGATGCGAGTTACGGATATCATAATTGAAATGTTCCGATGAATAATAAAGTCCCAATGATATCAGTTATGAGCTGCAATATCTAGAATACACCTTTTGGCTCTCGAGTTGGACTGCATTTCTATCTTGACCTATATCAGTATAAAGCGGTTGGTACCTGGCATATCTCAACAATGGGCTCTCTACCTCCACAAGGACGCGATAAAGAGGATACGAGATGTTTTATTCAGAAAATCATTAGAGTCCCAGCATGGTGAGCATTACTGGGAGAAAGCAACATGTACAGAGTTCAGGGTCAACGGGCTCTTCTGCTCCATTTTGATTGAAGTGAGTAGAAGGGTGGTTGTAGACATCCTTAACAGCGAGGATAAGCCCCGTAACGGTGTCTTTTTTATAAGAGAGACATGCAATATTTGGAAAGGTTGCGCTTTTGGAAGGTTGGGAGGCCAAGATACTATATTTTTTGTAGAAGTAGAGAGCTGAAGATTGTTGGGGTTGATATCTATGAGAACATGCATTGGTAAAGCGTATTTAATAAGATACAGCTATTCTAGGACAGCCAGTGGTGTGGAGATTTGGCATAGAGCCAGTATAGGGAGGAATATGTAATCATCTGGTTGGTAGATACACAGCATCTAGAGTAGACGAATGAATATATTACCGCCTCGACTGGGAGGAGACACAAGATCTTCTGCATGCTTTATGTTCTTCTGTGTTGGTGGGACTCCTTGACGCCAGTTTGTACAGCGAATGTTCGGAGTTTTACGCATGTAAGACATGCAGTGATTGATGCTTTTTAATTCCGGATGAAGTTTATATTGATGGAATATGATGGAGTACGAGGGACGAGACCCTCGGACAGACACTCTACGGAGGCCTCCGTAGCATTCTAGGTATCCCAGCCTAGACTAGCGTGAAATCTGCACTTTACGCGTTGCACGCTAGAATAGGCGCGTCAGATCAACATTCAATCCCACGATTCTTCTCGATTGTCCGCTTCACAACTCTACATTCCACCTACATACTACATCCCCCTGCTATTGAGATGTATGTCTATAAGCGAGGTACGCACTATTCCCAGCCACATCCGAATTTTCCTGCTGCTGTCGCCACAACCCTTGCTACTGCCCAACACTTACTGCAACGTGCTGTGTGGACTGGTATTTGCTGGAAACGCCATAGCTGACGGTTCTATATCCTAGACAACCGCACGGAACGAGTCCAGTTTGACAAGATCACAGCACGCGTTTCCCGACTTTGCTATGGCTTGGACCCAGATCACATCGATGCCTCGGCCATTACTCAGAAGGTCATATCTGGGGTTTACAAGGGAGTCACAACAGTGGAGCTGGACAATCTGGTCAGCATACACTCCATACCCCCCCGAACATACCCGTCACCTTTGCTGACCCAATCTAGGCCGCAGAAACTGCAGCTTACATGACTGTCACTCACCCCGACTATGCCATTCTCGCTGCGCGCATTGCAGTCTCCAACCTACACAAGCAAACGAAGAAGCAGTTCTCCTCCGTCATCGATGACCTGTTTCACTACGTCAACCCTAAGAACGGCAAAGCAGCACCGATGATCTCAGAGAAGACACACGACACTGTCATGAAGCATTCGGAGGAGCTGAACTCCGCCATTGTCTACGACCGTGACTTCAATTACCAATATTTTGGATTCAAGACCCTCGAGCGATCATACCTCCTCCGTCTCAATGGCAAGGTCGCCGAGCGTCCACAGCAGATGGTCATGCGCGTTGCTGTTGGGATACACGATGACGATATTGAGAAGGTCATTGAGACCTACAATCTCATGTCCCAGAAATACTTCACACACGCCTCTCCTACACTCTTCAATGCTGGCACGCCACAACCTCAGCTTGCATCCTGCTTCTTGATCGACATAAAGGAAGATAGCATTGAGGGCATCTACGACACACTGAAGACCTGTGCCTTGATCTCAAAGACGGCAGGAGGCATTGGTCTGAACATTCACCGCATTCGTGCGACTGGCTCCTACATCAGCGGCACCAATGGTTCATCGAATGGCATTGTCCCTATGCTCCGCGTGTTCAACAATACTGCGAGATACGTTGATCAAGGAGGCAACAAGCGACCTGGGGCCTTCGCCATGTACCTCGAGCCATGGCACGCAGACGTGTTCGAATTTCTGGACCTAAGGAAGAACCACGGAAAAGAAGAAGTCCGTGCTCGTGACCTCTTCTTTGCTCTCTGGATTCCAGATCTCTTCATGAAGCGGGTCGAACAGAATGGAGATTGGACACTTATGTGCCCCAATGAATCCCCCGGACTAGCGGACGTTTACGGTGATGAATTCGAGGCTCTGTATGAGAAGTATGCTATTCACACCTCTACTTGGCGCGTTCTATCTAACAGCACACAGATATGAAAGAGAAGGTCGAAGCCGCAAGACCATTAAAGCTCAGAAGCTTTGGTACTCGATCTTAGAGGCGCAGACAGAGACTGGCAACCCATTCATGCTGTACAAGGACGCTTGTAATCGAAAGAGCAACCAAAAGAACCTCGGGACCATTCGCAGCTCCAATCTGTGTACCGAGATTATCGAATACACTGCACCAGACGAAGTCGCTGTATGCAATCTAGCGTCTCTCGCTCTTCCCACATTCGTCGACATTCCACGAGGCGAGTATGACTTTGGAAAGCTACATGATGTCACGCAGGTCGTTGTCCGCAACTTAAACAAAATCATTGAAGTCAACCACTATCCTGTGCCGGAAGCAAAGAAGAGCAACATGCGACATCGACCTATTGGTCTTGGTGTCCAAGGTCTCGCGGATGCTTTCCTCGCTCTTCGCCTACCATTCGACTCGCCCGAGGCGAAGAATCTCAACAAACAGATCTTCGAAACGGTTTACCACGCGGCATTGACAGCGTCTTGTGAGCTGGCGAAAGAACTTGGACCATACGCTTCATATGAAGGATCTCCTGTTTCTCAGGGTATCCTGCAGTATGACATGTGGAACGTTACTCCTAGCGATCTGTGGGATTGGGATTCGCTCAAGGCTTCAATTGCTAAGCATGGCGTGCGTAACAGCTTGCTGGTTGCACCTATGCCAACGGCAAGCACATCCCAGATTCTTGGAAACAACGAATGCTTCGAGCCATACACGTCGAACATCTACTCGCGTCGTGTCCTAGCTGGAGAGTTCCAAGTTGTCAACCCATGGTTGCTCAAGGACTTGGTCGACATGGGGTTGTGGTCTGACAACATGAAGAATCGGATCATCGCAGATGGCGGTTCCATTCAGAATGTCCCGAATATCCCAGCGGACATCAAGGCGCTGTACAAGACCGTGTGGGAGATATCCCAACGGAAGATTGTCGAGATGGCTGCCGACCGCGGTGCTTTCATTGACCAATCCCAATCACTCAACATCCACCTCAAGGACCCAACAATGGGCAAGATCACAAGCATGCATTTCGCTGGATGGAAACTCGGCCTGAAGACGGGGATGTACTACCTGCGGACCATGGCTGCCTCCGCTCCTATCCAATTCACAGTCGACCAAGAACAGCTCAAGGTGGTCGACACAAACGTCGCTCGTACGAACGGTGCCAAAAAGCGAGTCGGCCCATCGGCTGGCTACAATTCCAATTCCCACTCCGCGGTCCCACGACCGATGTACCAAAGAAAGCCCTCAGAACCGAGCACGGACCCCAACGGCATGCCCACCCCAAGTGCCACACCACCTCCAGCATACGAGGACAAGAAACTACCACCGTCGTCGAAGAAAGAGTCTGCGGTCTTACCGACCTTCAAGGCCGACATCGACGAGGGCGATAGCCCCAAGGTCTTGGCTGCTGAGCCTGTTGAGCCGCTGACCAAAGAGGCGCTGCCGGAATCTGCCCTCAAGCAAGAGGAAGATACAGAGGTTAGTGAGGCGAGAGAGGGGGATATCTATGCACAGAAGGTGCTGCAATGTAAGCTTCGCCTTGGTGGAGGGGCAGAATCATGAGCTGATACCATTATAGGCAGTATTGAGAATCGCGAGGAGTGCGTCATGTGCAGCGGATGAATCCCTTTACGGAGGCAATGGGATGGGGTCGAGTGGAGGAGTCGGCGCTGTTCGCACGTCGAGCGCCACCTTCTCTCAGTCTTTTTGTAACATGCGCTCCTACGGTGTCATGAGTTATTTGCTGTCATGTTGGGTTTTGGTGCATACATGGGCGTTTGGATGAGCTTATCTGTATCTAATATGTTTACACAGCATCATATACCACAGTCACATACCCACATCCCACCATCCCATCCCTTCTGCGCGAAAAAGTGTCATTGCGCTCGCGCTTGAAAGATATCCTACCACCTGTCCACGGCTTTTCCTTTGCCCATGTGATCCTACTGGACTGGAGGAAAGTCTGATATAGTTATCGTAGAGATTGTGGGATAAAGGGGAGGGGTGGATGTGGGATATGTTGTGGTGATGTGGTGGATTTTAGGTGGATTGGTGGGTGGGTCGTGGTGTTGGGTCGGGGAGAGTTTGGGGATGAGTGGTGAGGGAGAATTTGTGCTGATGTTGTTCGCGATTAATAGTTCATAAGAGAATGGATTCGATTCGTGTTGGCGCTGGTCTAATGGTAGAGCTTGTGTCTTTCTTTTGATGTTATGGATGGGTGCTTGGTAGGTGGCCGGGCGTTTGGTGGGTGAGATTTGTGGGAGGGGCGGAGTCGTATTCGATTTTGTAAAGGATGAGGTGTGGGAATCGTTCGATATTCTAGTAGTATGTAGAACCTGGGGCGCATCAAGTCTGATGATTTATCTTGACCGAACGCAAGCAGAGGGTGCATGATAAATACGCCCATTCAAACCATCAAACCCATCCATCCCATCCAAAACCTTCTCTACTACAACATATATTTGAATAGCTCTACGATTTCGCCTTCGGGCATTTGGTCAATTTGAAACGAGTATGTTTCACCATCCCTCCAAATCTCGTAACTGTTGGAGTTAGACTGATGTCGCCATAGTACAGAGAAGATTAGCATGGCCCCTGCACTAAGGATGACACGCTCAATCAAAGAGAAGCTACAAATTTTTTTGCGCTTGCGTTTTTGTGACGACTGTCCTTACAGCAAGGTAAGGTAGGATTACGAAGGATGGCGCATATGTTTGATTTTGATGATGGGTTAATAATGGTACGCCTTGACGTAGGTTCGAATTGATCGATTGAAAACCTTGGCAGGGATTTTGGCACGCTTGGCATGATTGATATTTCTTGAGTAAAGTACTTTGTATTCTAACTCTCTAACCCAGAGGTGTCTATCTCAACAAAGCCAGTACTACAATACACATCTCCACACCTTCTTTATCCATCACCTATTGCCCCTTCCCCATCCCATCACCCATCCCTCCTCCTCCTCCTCCTCCTCCTCCTCCTCCTCCTCCCTCTCCATGCTAACATAAAATAACCTATCCTATCCTATCCCATCCTACCTATTCCAAACCCAATCGACAAAACAAAACAACACAGACCGACTAATTCACCACATTCTCCATTATATACAACATACATCACCGCTACAATATACCTTGGCTCTCTTTTAGAGGCGCCTATATACGTTCCAGAGATATATGGGGAAGTTTGCTGTGTATGAGTGCTGAGTGATGGTTGGTAGCCTTTTGGGAGGGGTGGAGTCGGGTTTGGGGAGGGGGGTGGGAAGTGGGGGTGGGTTGATTATTTGTGGGGGGTTTAAGGGGGGGTAAGGGGGGGGAGGTTGAGTGGGTAGAGGTGATTGGTGGTTGGGGACTGATAGGGTGGGGAGTTTATACTGCTAATAATGTCCTAGACTTGTCTACCGCCTTACAACCGACCTTCGCGATCGTTCTTCTTCATTATCACTAGCTCGTTACCATCTCTACATACCTCTGCGACCCACAATCTCCCCTCGCGGGCGACAAGGTATTGATCTCACCATACTGGATGTCTCCAACATACCGTCTATTTAAGAGGCGATTTTGAAACAGGGGGTCGTGGACTATAGTCTATCGCTCTCACATTTGAAGGGGTTGTGTAGAATGTCAAGGCGGTACAGTACCTATAGCTAATCATTGATCTATCGGTTTTGCAATATAATACTGTGCGCAGTCACGTCAATCAGGCGTGTGCTGAGACATAAAAGCTCATGAGGATAGCAGGGGGTTTGGAGTTCAACGATATATTCATGGGCGCTGATGGGTACTGGTGGGCAGAATGCGGTTATGTAAACTTATTGGTAGGGTGTTTGACTTTTGGGGCGATGAGGGGGAGGGCTGGCGTTTGGGTTTTTTTTGAGGGCGAGTGATAAGTGGGCCTCTGATAGGAGTAGAGGAATTGAGGGGGTAGGGTGGAGGATTGATATGGGTTGTGAGTATTGAGGATGGTGGACTGCTACTAATTTTGGCTGTAAGTGATATGGTACGTAATCGTAGTGTTCTTATACTGCCACTCTCTTGGATGTAAGTGATATCGTAAGTAATTCTACTATTCACGCCTCCTTCCATCCTCCAGCACGTTCTCTCAAACCCTCGCAAGGCATCCCTCGCTCTGCAGCAGACCACTTGTCCTCTTCTGCAGCAGCAACATTGTTGCTGCTACCTTGCATCGTGTCGGGGCTCTCGGACTCTGCTCCTTCATCCATGTCCTTTGGCATCCTTGGCTTGCCACCTAGACTGGCGAGTACAACGTCATTATCTGCAGTGGGCGCGTCTAGCACGCGGAGCTCTTTTGCTGTGAACATCATTGGCAGGATGTTCCAGCGGAGGGGGATTAGCGCTATAATGAGGACGGGAAATCCTAGGGCCAGCTGTGAGCATGTATAATGACGTTTTCCTGATGCTAGAGCAGGCATTACCTATCCCTGCGATTGTTTGGGATACTCCAACGGTAGCTGTGATCCCGAAGATTTGCCAAAAGAGATAGAACAATATACGCTTCTTCGGTATCTGTAAAAGCGGCTCGTCGCGCTGAACGAAGCGCGGTTCCCGGATGAGATATATGATCTTCGCTGTGATGCCGTTGCTCTCAAGACCGCCCCACTAGACCGTCAATGATCAATCAGCTCTTTGGAATATGTTAGGTGTAGAATAGACATACCCCAACGACAAAGAACACACCCCCGAACAATGCTATTGGTATCAAATTCAGGACAACCAAAAGCGGACCGGTCATTGTTCCAATGATAGCCAAGCCCATGAGGAAATGGGAGATGCGCTGCTCCACTACACTGTCCGCGATGAGATCCAGTTGCCGGATCTCCTGGCCTTCTACCGTCCTGATTATCTTGACTTCGGCCCGATACTCGGTCAAAGAGTCGGTGTGAACAGGAGCTTGCGGTACCAGTCCGTTTGGCAAAGGTAGGCCGATTATACCGGTGATGAAGCTGGTGCATCCGAGCAGGAAAAAGTCCCAGTGGAAGCCGCCTGGTTTCTTGAGTGGGAAGTGTCGTGCTTGGGCTGTTACGCTGCTTTGATTCTTTGGCAGTAGTCAGTATTACATCTCTTTCAATTTCAGGGCTCTTGAAACCTACATGATCGTAGTAGAAAAGAAGCATTAGTAGGAAGCCAATGGGCAAAGCTACAAAGATCCATTTGACATCCAGGTTCCAGAAGTCAATCAACCAATTTCTATCGACGGTCGGGTAAAATGCCCAGGTGTGAGGCAATCTGTGAACGTTCGTCGCTCTCAGCTGGCCTGGAAAATGTGCGAAGCCTGTCCAGAAGATTGTCGCAATCTGCTGGTATGAGCACTCGCTGAAGTTATACATAGATCCTGGAGCTGACCGGATAAGCATAATCGGCGATAAAACCACGAGTCCCGGGCCGAAACCATACACCTGATCCAATCATCTCCAATGCGTAAACAGTGAAGAAAAACAACAATGCTATTGTAACACTCATGAAGCCATCCGTAGGTCCGTCGCTTTCGAATTCTCCAATTAGCAGCTCAACACCCTTGACTGCACTTTCATCAGCTCAGGGAGAATTATTGATCAGAGTGAGGGTTTTGACACACTGCAGTATATAATTCCAACATAAGCTCCGAACGACTGGCTCGAAAAATCTGTCACGTAGCGCATGTAATCGCAGAAATTGAATATGGCAAATATCCAGTGGAAAATAGCGGCCCATATGGCTACCCATACCATGAATTGGGGGTAGAGAGACACATCATGTAGCTTGATAATATCATAGATGGTGTAATTGAATAGAGATATTAGACCGGTAATGCCAACCACGGTAATCGGCTGAGCTCCCAGAATACTGAAAACCATGCACGCAAGTGCAGAAGAGAAGAGTGCCTCGTTGACACCGTAGAACCCGCCTGTGCGGCGGTTCATGTCAATGATGAATGCTAATGCTGGAAGGAGACTTCACGTCGATTAGCTGGTTTACTCTGAATATGATACTTGTATGGAGGCACACTTCACAAAGTAGATGCGGACAGTGGCTGCGAACGTCCGATAGGTCCATGCATCAGTGATATCGCTCCGGTAGTACGGCAGCCGTCTCCTGATATCGTTATACATGCCCCAACCTGGGCGGAGGACTCGATAGGCTCGCCATCCGGACTGATTGTCGAAGTCGTACGGGTCTACCTTTCCGGTCTGCATCGTATCGATGTCAAGGGATAGTGAGGGCCCATTGGGGAGGAGAATTGAAGAAGAGGGGGACTCCAAAATTAGACGCAAAGTTTGAAGACCTTACCAATCGTCGACGAATGCTTCAATTTGAGACTTGGCATGACGTTCTCGAGCAGGGCTAGCGGCTTAGCGGCTTGGCGACTCGGCACTTCGGCAAATATTGAAAAGTCATTTCCTGCTTCTTACAACATACAATCTCTTTCGTCCTCCACAACTCATCTTACGGGTCGCTTTACTTCCATCGTGGCACAGCTTGAGTGAATGTCATCAGGATGGTATCACCGTGAAGAGGATATTGGTATAGCCGCATCAGTATCACAGATTGCGCACTTTAAGGCCCTGCTCTTCATTCGTTGTTGTACCTCAGCAACCATGGAAGATTGGGTCAAATGCATTCTGCCGCATCTACCATTCATTCAGCTTATGCCACAGCAGTCGCTAGCGGATGGCAAGACTTCTCCTCTTCCAACGGTCTGAGGCTGCAGTGCTCTTTTCTCGTTGTATCTTCCTGAACGGTAGGTTCATAGTGAATGTCCTCCCCTGGCCGTGTTGATAAGAGGATCTCCGATTCATGCTCAAAGTCCCATATGGAGAGAACATGCTACTATGAACAGCCAGCGTCATGGAGTCATTCTCATTCTGGCACGTCAAAGCTTTCCATTCAACGCCAAAGTCTTGAGGCACTAATCATGCTGGATACGAGAATACTCTGTTCAACTAATCAAACCTCAAATCCTTCCATAGGGCAAATATGTACCCCAGGCTCGCAGTCCTCACACCGATTTGCCACACATCTGAGACACAACCTTCTCTTCTCGATCCCAGCCCCTTCACCGCATCTGGCACACCAACGCGGCTGCAGCGCCATACTTGCAAACCACTTCGCTACCCGCCTGCGATGTGCCAAGCTGCCCCTCCCAAACACCTTGGTTTTGAGTTCGTCCTTGGACATCATTACCTCATCCATGACTGGCAACCAACGAATGAACTTACCATTGTGTGCGCCCATCACAGGAGACGAAGTACGAACGTAATCTCTTCGGCGCAAATAGATCAGACTGTGGAGACCACCTATCGCTCTAGGCCTGGCAAACCCTTCATCCCCAATGATGTCGCGGAGAATCACTCCAATCTTCCGAGCGCGGCCCGGCCAATCTTCCATTTTCGCCAAGGTGAGAGTCCCCGTTGAAATCAGAAGATCTGCTAGAGGTGCCATCTCAGTATATCGTTCTTGCCACGAGGCAATAATAAAGGAACGCGTATCCTCATCGGTGATTGCTAGTTTCCGAATGTTGATACCCTGCCATTCAATCGCAATGCCATTTGTTCTGACGGCCTTCCCAAAGAGAACCAAGTCTGGAAGTCCGGACTCCCGATACTGTGGGAGTTGGTGAGCGAAAGGTGCACCGCATCGGATAGCTGTCAATGCTTCGTCGACGACAAGAACTAGACAATGCCGTTCGCAAGAACGCAACAGAGCTTTCCATCCTGCTGCGCTAATCACCGTACCATCCGCAGCGCGTACAATCTCAGCGACCAAGACCACGCAGCCTCCTTTCTTTGCAAGTCTTACCTGGTCATCAATCCTGGCGGGGATTCGGGTGTTTATCACAAATGGTCTCGCTCCACACGCTACTGGTCGGATCAACGGGACTGAAGCGTTGTAAGCCAGCGGCCCATATCCCCCGCCATAAGAGGCATCTGTGGTCGCAATACGAGGTGCTACCCTGTCATCCTCGCTGAGAAAGTAAAAGTCAGAATCTTCTGCCGAGTGGGCCGTAAGATGCATCAATAGACTGGTCAAGAGAAAAGGATTCGCTGCATCACTCACATGTCCATGTAAGCTGATAGGGTCAAGGTTGAAGAAGTGCTTGAATGCTGCGCGGTAATGATCTCCAACGTCCTGGGCCCGGAGTTGTAGCATGGCAGGAGTTGTGCTCAACATGTTCCAATACTTGGCAATATCTGGATCCACGTCCTGCGAAATTGGGTTCCTCCGTGTAAGGAAGGAACCGTAGGTTTGATGAAAGTCAATGACTGAGAAGTCGTTGGGGCAAGCCTCTTGTTCCTCTTCAGCACTTCGACCTCGACGGTCCTGCTGGCTCGATCGTATGATACGCGAGTTCTTGACTTGTCTCAATCTCTCACCCTTGATTTCGCGTGTTCCACATTCTGAGGCTTTCTTGGCTGTTGTTGATCTTGTTTTTCGGGCCATTCTGGATACTCTGAAGTCAAAACTTCGTCACTTTCTGCGTAAATTAGAGCAAGAAAAAATTGCCTAGGTAATTCAATCCCGAAATATCCTTGATCGTACGGTTAGATCAATATTTTGTTTTCTATAAGCGGCAATGTGCAATATTTGACCATCTTCAAGCTCGAGGAAAACTAGCCTCTAAAGCAAAGACCAGCTTTGTTGAGACAACTTAGTTTCAAGATTCCACGCTTTCACTCGCCGGCACTCATTATCTAGAGGGGTTGTCTTACTGTTTTTGTTGCCTTTGTTATCAAGTGCTGTTTTGCCACAAAGCGTGAACAACGAGACTTTTGTCTCTATTCTCGAACGGCGGCGTGGGGTAAGCGTACCTTGCAAGTATTTTGCTTGACTGTCGTATTATCAGGCTGATGAAAACTGGTTTGAACCTATAGCATGACTCCGGATCCCACTTTCTCGCGAAGGTGTGTATTGCACATGTGTGCTGACATCTCTTTGCCTGGGTCATTGAATCGCAGGGCTTCTGGATGGCCTGGACCTCTTCAACTGCTCATTGCACGGATTCCGCGTTGTTATTGGCGGTAGCCTGTCAGGGAAATTCACGCTGACTCGTTCCTCTCCATAACGTGTCTCGAATATCGGCTCTCAAATTATATCGTACTACAACATCTTATTTGACACAAGGGACAGCGCTCGTTCAAGATCCTATTACAGGGAGCCGTTGCCATTGGACGCCTTGTCAATAGTTAAGAATGCCTGATCCGTTTAGCGCGGAGGACTTGCCGCTGCCAATGCCTGACAGTGATCATGTTGAGAGAAACGAGTCACTCGCCAAGGTATATAGCACAGCAGTGAACATGCCTATCGCGTTGATGTTCGCGCCAACAAATGAGGTTGATGCGATGTCTGCCATGGTAACCCGTGGATGATCGTACCTGTGCATGTGGAATCGCTATTCGTGCCGTTACCTGTGTTGAGTGTTCGCCGCTATCCTCTTCATGGTTTTTTAACAACGACATTTTAGCTCTATTTTCCGCTCTCATGTTTTTCCGAGATCGAATACAGTGCCTTGCAGAGATTTGTTAACCTGATTGTTGTAATATGCCTGAGTCTACGTCACTTCAATAGCCGCTTGATCGAGACTAAGGATTGCTACATCGCCAGGACTGAAGTAGCTTTATCATCAGCAGCGACATGCTTATCAATGGAAATGAAGCGAGCTTGAGTATAATTACCGATCGCGTGGCACGGCCGACCTTTTCGCCTGCTAGGTCCTTACGAAAGGTGGTACGTATTCTTGATGCGCCGGCTTCAACCCAAGACACGAACAGAGAAGAATGGGACGGTGAAAGTCCCCTCATACTTATACAGTCACTCCAGTTTATGCGTGCAAAAAGAGCAGGTAAGAGAAGGTAAATTCCCCTGATACACCATTACCACAGGCTTACTCTTTTACACTACCTAGATCTTTCAACGTGATCTTGATTCAGGTCAAGCTAGGGTATATTGGTGACGGTAAAGTTTAGTGTGCTAAGGTTTCGCATGATCTGCAATATGCTAATCAGAAAGTGCAACCCTGGACCAGCAAGGATGTGTTTATTCAACACTGCAAACAGGCTCACATTACAGAGTACAGCAATACAGACATGGGTCCACGATCTCCATGCAAAAGTATTGAATGGGCTTCATACTCTCGCCAGGAATCCACATTCCGACACCCGCACACCTTATTGGCGATACAATGTGAACCGTTGGCGCCAAACCAATGCAATGCATCGCAATCACAACATTAACCGATCCGCCATATGAAGATCGCACGTGTGGCATTATAACCATAATACTGGTGTGACCGAGAAAAAGGTTATCTGCTCCCGCTAAGCCACTTTCAATCCCTTTCTAGTCGCGACTCTCACTCCTCGCCACGATGCCAGCATTCACGAACGTGCTCTCCACATTCGCGCATCTTCTCGTGGGGGTTCATGCACAACAAAATGGCCTCGAAGACGCTCAACATTCTTGTTCTCCCCAATACAACATCCGTCCTACTCGGCTAATCCGAATATGAAGCGCCACCAAACCGCCGATCACCTACTCAACACGTTCCTCACCCTCTTACTCCTCCACACCACCACCACAGCCACAGCTCTCACCCTCCCACTCCATCCCCCAACCAACATCTCCAGCCCGTTCCCACCCCCGATCCGCCACTGCGTCGCCGATCCCACCTGGTCCCAATACCACCACAACATCGCCCCCTCGTGCGAAACCGCCCTTCAGTCCCTCCTCGACGATCAGTCCACCTACGGCCCCGAACCCGGAACTTTCATCTCCACCCCCGCCCGCTCCTGGGCCTCTTTCCCCTCCGTCCCGCACTCCCTCTCACTACCGATACGCTACCAGAGCGGCCAATGCGTCGTGGCCGTGGTAATGGTGAAGATGCTCGTCGATCGCGGGGTCAGGTTTCCGGAGCTGCCGCGGGGGAGGAGTTGGCCGTATGCGGATATGGTTGGATGGGGGGAGTTGGGCGTTGAGGGGGGTTATGTGAGGGCGACGTGTAGGAATGGCGTTGGGTATGCGGTGGTGGGAAGGGAGGGGGGTGTGGCGGTGGTGGTGGTGGAGACGGGGAGTTGGTGGGATCGGTGCTTGGGGGGTTTGGAGGGGGAGCGGATTGGTGTGGCCTGAGGCTTTTGATCGTGGAGAGAAGGTCTAGATGGAGGTGAGGTACAGACGGGTTGTAACATATGCATCGATTGGGCCTTCTTCAAACTCCTGGCATTTCTCGTGCAAGCCTAGAGGGAAAGGGAGCTGTCTGCAAACAGTGGACGATCATTGATCGATAATTCGATGATGTATCGAAAAAGACATTTGATTACGATCTGGAGAGATATAAGGAGCTAAGGGAACGGGGAGACAAATACTCAAATACTACCCATTCCAAAAGCGAGGAGATAGATATCATACCTTTCCTCCCTTTACTCCTTTACCGCCCCCCCACCCCATCCCTTTCTCCTGATACCTTATCAAGCTACTCGCATACAAGATACACAACCGCCTGATGACATGAGTAAATTGTAACCAGCTCTAGAATCTACACACGATGGCGGAGCGTGTTGTTTCCTTCCACCCCGGCTTTACGGTCATTTCAAAGGAGGAGGCGTTGAAGATCTTTTTCGGATTTGCCTGTGTGCGTGCATACGGGCTGTTTGCAGGGGTGGGGGCTGTGGGGATGTTTTTGTTGATATTTGATCGTTGCTCGTTGCTCGTTTTATCGTTTATCGTTGATTGTTGATTGTTGATTGTTTATTGTTGATCGTAGATGGGTGGTATGTCTTCTCGCTCGGCTTGTCTCGGGGTGTAACAAACACCCGAGTGTTTGTTGAATGGGTTTTATATCTTCTCGTAGTCGGTCGGTTAGGTAGTTGGCTGGATGCTGTAGGAGGAATTTTGAGGGTGGTGAGATGGAGTATATGATACCCTGCCTGTTACGGTTGTGGAGGACTTTATTGTTGAGATGATGAGGAGAGATGATAAGGAGAGAAAGGACTAAGATGGTGAGCTAGAACCGATGAATTGTGCTTATCACGCGGGAACTCTAAAAGCGCGCATCTGGGACTGGTATCATAACGTACAGTGCATTCGATGGATATCACTATTGCTCAATCGTAAAAGGAGCGCGAATCTGGGATTGTATGTTTGTAGTTACAGCCGCATTCGAGGATATCGCTACTGATCAATCATCATATAAACATAACATAAAACCTGGCTTGAAGCCAAAAGGTGGTGCTGTACAAGAGATCTACCACATCTATAGAAAGTTTTACCGATTCTTACGCCATAGGTCAGGATGATGTGAACATTCACTGCCTTTTGCCCCTCGCCTTCTCATTTTCGCACTCCTGCCGCGCCATCTCTTTCCGATGCGCTTTACCCTTTGCCAGATCTTCCAGCGCCAGACTGCGGCCGTTGGCGTCGCTGGTTTCGGGGGTTAGGTACCGTGACAGGGCTGCGCCGACGAGCATTACGATGACGAATCTGGAGTGGGTGTTAGTATTAGTATTGAGATTTCGGAGGTGGGTGGATGGATCGGGGTTTCTGACAATATCAATGTCTCGCCTAATTTCCGCTGGTTTGTGACTTTTACGACTACGATTTGGCCGAGCACTGAGCCTAGCTTGCCGCAGGCTGCTGATATGCCGTAGCAGGTGCAGCGGTATCGGGTTGGAAAAGCTTCAGCGGGTATCTACAATTTTGCTTAGCAAAAGTCGTCATTATCCGAATTCGAATTCTGCTCACGATGAAGGTGGTGGTGTTGGGACCTGAACCATGTCAGCCATCAGCCCGAACGTATGAAAGGAGAAGGCTCACCTAGATTATAGAATAGCTGGCATATGCCATAAAAGGTAACAATGGCTACATGCGCATTCGTAACCGGAAGTGTGATATAAAGTGCACCGACAATGATGAAAAGCGTTCCCAGGATCAGGAAACCCCACGTCTGTGCCTTTTTTCGACTGAATTGGTGCATAATTAGTATAGCGAGGGCGCTGCCACATAGAGCTCCAATAGACGTCGACTCCATGATATGACGTTCGTTACTGATAAGTAGCTGATACGGCCGCATTCGCGATCTTTTGATATCTCCGAACATTGTTGGGACGAAACTCGAGCTGTTGACTCCCAGGAGGTAGACTAGATCGGAGTTCGGAATTAGCAACTACTTCCTTCACCGGATTATATGTAGAATAGTCATTCTCGACGCTAAGATTAAATTCGTTCAGACGTGTAACGCAGCGCATTCCGCCAGAATTGAGAGGGATCGAAAATACATACACGTAAAGTCAAGCAGCATCCAACCAACCGCAGTGGCGAAGAGGTCCGTCCAGTTGCCGTCTGTGATCATAAACCTGTAGAAGTCTGCACGAGAAGCCTGCTCAGGGTGAGGATCCTCGAGAGTCTCGACAACACCTCCACCCATGGCAGATTCTTCTTGTATATCCTGTACATGTGATCCAGCTCGGTGGCTGGCTTGAGGTCGATGTATTCCCACACTTTGTGGAACTCTCATCTTGGGGATACTCTCTGCTCCGTCCGCATAGACATGATGGACAAGCTCGTACTCATCGTTCTGTGCGGAGTGTGGATTGTCCAGGTCAAGGTCTCCATCAGACCCGAAGTACTCCTTGGCTTGCATGGCTTCGTTAGTATCATTCTTGATGTCAAGACTGTAATAAACCTTTCCGCAATGTTAGCAGTCTATGATCATATCATCGCCAGGTGATCACTGACTGATTCTGGAATCGTCAATCGGAATATAATCGCGATAGCTGCTGGAACAGCGCCTAGGCCAGCCACAAGCCGCCATGATCTATCGACCATCTTGGCGCATTCCATACCAGCGATATCACGGCTAGCGGCAGTGCAGGCCGCAGCACCTGGCGCCGAGGCGATGTACGACTTGAAGCCCGTGGTTGCAGCGAAGGCCATCAAGACCGCGATCAGCTGGCCCAAGGGCTGACACGAGAATACTGATGCCAACATGCGGGCCCTATATTTCGTTGGAGCGAACCTATGACGGTCAACTTTGACCCAACAAAACCGCTCGTGGACCTTACTCCGCGGTGATGACAGCACTGAGTGGGTAATCCGCCCCTATACCCACGCCCATAACTAGCCTCCAGAAGATGAGGAGTCCGATGAGCGACATGGAACCATGGATCCCTGTGGACGCGGTGGCCAAGCCCAGAGACGCAGTGATGGTGACTATGAGTTCCAACCCATACATTTTTCGCCGGCCATAGCGGTCTGCCAGGAGACCAAAGACTACCTGACCAATCATCGACCCCACCAGGGTAGCCGTGTTCATGCCGAGTTGGTAGCTTGTTGGAAAGTGATCATCCCAATAGACGATTGCCAACATGGGGACGATGGTGTTGACGGAGAAGATCTAGCGACCCAATGGTAAGCTTCTTGAGAGCCTGACCTGACCGACCGGAGTTGCACAAACGTCATATGCGTCGGTGAGAAAACCAACTCCAGCGACCAGGACGATCCACCAGCCGAAGCCTGCCCTCTCCACCGAAGCCAAAACGAGTCGTCGCCTTTCCTGCCATGTCTGCAGGATGCATCAGCGTCGATATCGTCCAATCGCTTCTGCGGCTCTCACCAGATAGTAGTTGAAGCCGCGGGAATGGTCGACCCAGAAGCGCGGCAAACTTAATTGCATCTCAATGGATGGTCGCCTGCAGTCAGCCCCGAGGCCAGAGGAAGTTGGAGTGTTATGTTTCGAGAGAGACCTCCCAAGGCGTTGCCATGGATTCGAACAGGAGGGAATGGATGTTGGAGACGGGGTAGCCCTTTGACCAACACTGGTCCGGGGATAATTGGGGATTGGGGGAGGAATTGGGGGAGTGGGGCCTTTGAGTCTCGATTTCTTCGCCAAGACTTTCACAGGACCCAGAAAGGCTGAGTGCGCGCCTCTTCCGTTGTTAGCGTCGCTTCCTGAACGTTGGGGTGCGGAAGTCGTGGGGTTTGCCAAGACACCGTGCTCTTCCATAGTAGTACTGTGTACTACACACTGTGTAGTAGTAAAGTACGGAGGGTGCACAGCCTCATCACTTCACAGCCTCATGGCCTGCGCCCCGAATCTTTGATATCTTCTCCAAAACCCACATGGGCTCTTCTCCGTCTCCCAGTCCTCCTCTTCGGAGTGATTTATACGGATGCGACACTGCATTGGGCCAGCAGCCAACGATTCATAGAAGGCGGGTAGCAGTATCCTCTGGCAGTGATGCTTTCTGTTGGTAGAACAGAACACTAGATCGACTGGTACTAGGTAGGACTGGGCGGAACGGGAAATCTCCACTACCACTCACGGTTCGCCTGTCATCGCAAACTCAACCAATAGGAAGAGCACGTGGTAATAAGGCCATTCACGATTCGCTCTCATCTTATCTGTCGGAGCGTCGTCGCAATGTTCGAGCACCAGATGTTCTGATGTTCTGATGTTCCCTTGAGAACTAGCTGACGCCTTTCACATGTCATCTGCTCGGTTGGACTCCCCTTCTTTTCGCATTCTCCTTCATCTTCAACCACCCTTGTGAGTCGTGGCTGTGCATCATGACTCCTAGGCGGAGAAGGAAATCCATCAGGCAATGGCAATTGGCCTGATGCGCAATGCCATCTACAACTGCCTTCTCGTTAGGCTTCATCACCGTTAAAAGACCACTTCCCTACCAGAAGCCATGGTTCTTCCCGGCTGGAACGTCTCCGAGCCCGTCCAGCTTGCCGTCAAGCTCTATGAAGTGATCGACGACCTCAAGGATGCGCCGGAAGCTGCCAGAGCGTTTGTCTCCAAGGTGAATGGCTTCAGACGCTTGTTGGAAGAGCTTGGCCAGACGCTCCGATCCGACTTTTCAGATCGTTCATCCGCCAAAGAACTCGACCACCTCCATGCAACTCTCATTGAATGTCAAGACTGCGTGAGACGCTGCCAGGAATTTGGCGATCGGTTCAAGAGCCTGACAAGAGATGGAGGCGTAAGCATCGCACGCGCGGGACAGGCTGCGAAGTACCTCTGGCAAGACAAGAAAGTGGCCAGGCTGAGGGCGGAGATTGATAGCCAAATGAACAGCATCCACCTGAGTCTGACTGTCCGATCTTTGTGAGTGGCCAGGGTTGAGGGAAAACACACTTGCAGCGTCGGTTAACGGTCAGCAGCACCGACCGAAGTCGTCAGAACTCTGCGGCCAACTCTCCCATCGCGTTCAGTCCCCCTCGTCGTGTTGAAACCTCCTCTAGCCTGCCACCATATTCGCCTCCCGGCCTGAGCTGGGGTCAAGAACAATTCGATCAGCGACCAAGGGCACCGGCAGATATATTGAACCTGGGTGGTCATCATACAGAAGAGCGTTCGGGGAAAGAGCTAGACTCGGGCAAGTTCAAGTTCTTGGTGGAACCAGATATTGCGGAGGACGGACCATTCGAGTCCCCAGGAACAAGTCCAATCGCAATGCGGGCTTCCAAGGCTTTCACCGAGGAGTCGGATTTGGATGGGGACGTCTTGAAACCGCTGGAGTCTCGCAGGGGTACGGAGAGTGACGTGGCAGCCGGGTCGCCCGATCCTCTTGGAATCTATGCTAGCAGTCCACCAACAAGAAACGTACTTTCACGATCTGTCACCGACCCTTCACCCTATGCCTCATCTCGAAAACCATCGCTGATCGTGAAGACCGAAGACCCGCGGCGAGATCCCTCTACGGCTTGGGAACTTACAACGTTGGAAGGGAGGATGGATGAGCTGAAAGGCGTCAGAATGTGCGTATTCTAATCCTCATCAAAGTTGAGGCTGACCCTTGCGCTAGTTCTTTCTACAAGGCGAAAAGTCGAATATCGTATCCGGTCGCGAGGATCGAGTCTATGCGTGATAGCCAGACCAGACGTCGCTACATTGTCATCAAGCCCCCAGCTAGCTCCAACGTCGAGTTCTATCTTTGTAGGTCCTGCTTTCCAGAGGTGATAATAGTTCTGACCTTGTAGTCCCTCGTTCGGAGCGGCTCGTACCCCACAGCGAACATCCCGAAGCTTATGGATCTGCCAACGACTACCGAGTCAAGTTCATTGAGCCGTGTCTTTTGAGTTCTCAGAAGCTTCCTGGTTTGCAGGAAGGATCGGATGCGTCGACGATGACCAAGACACCCATAACCAGGGAATCCTCCACGGCCAGCACCCTCAGCTTGGCAAGCATCGGTTCTCCAGTCCTCGCAGCTATGACTGATGCCAGCTTCAAAGAAGAGTCTCGACGCCAGGAATATAGATTCGAGAACGAAGACGGTTGGTGCATCAGCGAGTGTGCATTTTAGCAGCTGCTAAGCAGAGATTCAGACTATCGATCCTTCCAGGAGCTGCTCATGGGACAGGGTGTCAAGTTGCAACTCCAGGTTCCCATTCAGTCCATCACCTTTGCGCGCTTCAATGAGGGTAAACCGTCAAAACAAAGTGAGCTGCAAAACTTGCGCTTGTGGCAATTCGGCCAGTTCCAGTATGTAATGTTCTTCTGCAATGTTACATCTGGCAAGTATAGAGAGTATAAGAGTCAGTCGTCTCGTCCGACGCCTTGGGTGGTTCATGGACTGACGCTCCCAGTCGAGAATTTCCGACCCATCGAATCGAAGTCAAAGACTGTAGTCAGACTGGATGTCCACCTACCGGGTATGATACGTCGGGACTCAAAATCAAAGAGTCCTACCATGATTGCCGAGCATTCGACCCAGGGACAGGCACCTGAAGTGGGACTGACGAGAGAAACCGACTGGGACGATCTGAGGACCTTGGACTCCATCACAATCGAGTTCACCCGTGTTGAAGGTAAGACAGCCTCTAATCGCGGAACCATAGAGTGAATGGCTGACAATGGCTCGTCTTCAGGCAAAACGGCGTTCCTGCGAGAAGCAAGCTTTCACGGCTTGCGAGACGGCCCCGCTATGTCGCCCTTCTCTTTGAAATCCCGCACTTCCTACGTATGATGTGGGGCATTGCAGACTGCAGATATCTGGGTTCTTTTGTTAGTTTCTATTTGAAGTCGTTGAGATGAGAGCCGGATGGTCTTTGGTGTGACACGCCTAAGGAAGATCTTGCGTGTGTTCCCTCCCCTTCGCAAGGACTCGGGCAGGAGTGTTCCGAGCATCACTGTGTCAATCACAGGCGGGTTTTGCGTCTTGCAGATTGATGCAGGCATCCCGGGATAGCCGCCCCGTATCAGGGTGGGTATAGGCGATGAAGCAGAAAGAGAGGAAGCATACGGCGGCCATCAAGGAGAGCGCTGGTGAGGCTAAGATGGCTGGACGCAGGCAGTGAGGCTGAACAGCTGCAAGGCAAGCCCATGTCACTGGACAGGATCAATTGTGATCCCGCGGTGCCTTCGCTCAGGGCAGGCGCTTATCGATGATACAGCTTATGCATTCTCTCCAGAGATCCAGGTTGGACGTCGATACGGCGAGAATTGGCAGATGTAGGTGGGCTCGGAGTGAGAAGTGAGAAGTGAGAGAGTCATCGAATTATGATCTTGACAAGTGCCGGCTGGCGATCATAGGGCTGATTGCCAAGACTTTATGAAGTGCAACTTTTGTAAAACTGAAAGCCTGTGATACTCCACCATCCAACGGCGTCACGGTTGGCTTTCGCAACCCAAATGCAATGAGGAACCTGTTGATGTAGGGTCATCGCTATAATAGCTGCTTGATGGAGAATACTAATACTACTGCAGTTGCAAATGCAGTCCGGGATATAGACCAGTGCGAGATTTCCCGCCAGTTGCTGACATCCATAGATTGAGTCCGTCATACCTACCATACTAAGATAATTCAAGGAAATTACAGTTCCAATTTACACTCTCCATCCTATCCTCTTCAAACCTACAACAATCAAGACGTCCCTAATACATATCCTGTCACTCCTCCTGCATCTTCCACCCCAACCCATTACATCCCATTGTATTACATCCTATCATATCACACTATACCCTAATCAAACCACCCTCGCCTATGACATCCCCCTCAAACCCTCTAATCACTTACTCTCCAAGCGAAAGGCATTCTCATTAGTATCTTTACCCTTACTAGCGCTCATCATCATTGCTGCATTTACAATGCTAAATTTTGAGCTGAGAATATGTGTATCATACGTCTCTGATAGCTCGCAACCCATAGAGTGGTCCCACCTTCCCTTTCATTGTAGGTTTCTACGTGGTGACGGTCTCTTCTTTCGTCCGTGCAGACGATCATGGGTGTTGAAAGTCTCAGCAAGGTGGCGTAGCAGGAATGATAGGAAAAGCATACATGATCTAGCTGCTATCAGACGTCTATTATATAGACGTCTGCATGGCTGAATACGTGAGAGAATGACGGTCGCAAACAGTGATCATGATACCGAGCAACCATAGAGCATGGTGTGTTACCGAGCAAACCTGGCGTGACTGCACGTGACTGGGCCAAAACACGTTGATAGAAAGATCTACATCCTGATGGTCCCGTGGCTGTCAAGTTCTATTCTTGTTTGGCGGTTGATGTTATGTGTGGATGCCACGGATGTGAAAGATGGGTGTGAGGGGTCTTTTGGATGGGGTGGTTGTAGCTCGCTCTTTATAATATCGGTTCCTGAGATTTTATCATATATTCTCACGCTGGAGATAGAGGTAAGTCAGGATCCTCTCAAGTGCGATCTGACACGGATACTAGGGATATGAGTGCAAATAATCCTGCAGGCTAATGTATTCGTTGCTGGCTCATCCCATTTAATATCAATAGATTAAGCATTCGTTCTATTACAGAGCACGATTTCCCCTTTCATAGATACCTCCCCTCGCCATCAACACGGAAGCTTTAGACTCAAGAGATCGATATCTACTTACCCTATGCGCTTGGAGTACATCAGCGACTTGCTTCAGGGATAGATGTTTGTGGTTTTCATGCATCAGGACAGGAAGGGGAAATATTTAAAATATTTTATACGTTAGGCAGCTATACAGACACACCAGAGTCTCGTTCAGCAATGCACGCTTTTATATCCCACTGTCTTCTCCGGCATCCATAATACTAAAAGTATATTATTTACAAGCCCTATTCCTATCCGTCTACATCCTACGATCACTTACTCATCGTCATAACTGCATGAACTGATCTCCCTCTATCACGTCTGCTGCTGTATCTAGTCAGATAGCTTGATCCGAAGTGTTATAGACGTCCCCTTGTCATTAGGCTATCAATGTGACATTATCATCGCTACCTTACCTACTGGCTTCCTTGCAGTGTGGATTCCGCACGCAGCGCCTTTGACGTATATGGAAATCGGAATAGCGATTGGGTCAGCTAATGCGAATGTATAGATATACTGTAATAGTACTAATCTACACTTACCCAGGCTAGGAGATATTTCCATGGAACGGGCAGACCTACTCGATCCCTTCGCTATCATGTACTAGACCGTCTTGATACTCTTGACTGTACGCATGTGTTTGGCGTAAGGGTATGATTTCCAAAACACATTCTTTGAAGAAACCTATTCCCCAAGTTATAGGTCTTATGAAACCTCTCCAAATACTTAATACACCATCACCATCATCATCCCCCACCAACCCAACCCCATCTATAACCGGCGATGGTATCTCGCAAATCCCCAAGCCATCCTACCCTTCCTACCTATTCTGCCTTGAAACCTACTAACATCACACCCCAACCCCAAACCTCCCTTTAAACCCCTTCATCGAACCTTCCTCACTCCGCACTCCAAGCCCCGTGGCAGCAGCAACGCCACCTCGGTCTTTACCGATATACACCCTGCGAAAGGCAGCAACACGCCCTCACCTTCACCCTTCTAATTGCCATTCGAGATCTTCAACCATTCCCGCCTTACCCTCCCTCCGCGTCCGTAGTCACAATGTCCGTCGTGGCGAGCAGCAGTTATCGAATAACGATCTTTGCGAATGTAACCTGTCTCCAGGTGGAAGTGAGAGCGGCAACGTCGGAATACAACCCAGGTCTGAGACTACCTTGGTGATAGGAGTGACCCTCTTCCGTCGGCATGATCTGAGTATATGACAATGTCGTATCAAAAAAGACGGAGATACTGTCGATCAATTCAGCTACGCTTGCGATGGGGAATAGATCATTGCGATCACGGAGCACAATAGCCGTTCGTCATCTCCCTCTCCATGTCTCCATGGTCTTCCAGCAGTAGCTCGATTGAGGAGATGCTTCTGCAAAGGCCGCATCCCCCTGTCTCCACGGCGGTGCGCCCCTCAAGCGTGGATTGAGAAAGTACGACACGCCACCTTGGAAACATAGGTCCGGAACATCGACCGATAAAGTAGCCAGGATCTGCAAGATGCCGTAAAGGAGGATCCACCTTCCCTTGCGAGCGTCTTGCGGGTCCGAGTCTCCCAGATCGTCCGTCTTTTCAAACTTGAGGAATGCTTCCAGCAGGCCGTTCGTCGTGACGTTCGGTCCGAGGACGGTAGCATTGCTCGCCTCTGTGAATGCAAGGATGGTTCGTTTCTGCAATCTATTGGACTTGCTGCTGAACAGACGCGATCTGGGTTGCTTGTTCGACTCACCGTCTACCACCGAAGTTGGTAGGAGTGGGTACGGATGGGGGAGGTGAGGGCAATTATGTCTCCTATCATAAGTATCGAATAGCTTGGCCATTGGGATATCGCTACTGTGTCCTTCTACATTACTCCCATCTTCTTGGCAAATAATCTCTCGTTGTGGCATTGTAGAGTCTTTTTCTTGACCCCAGATGACGCCACGATTGACGTGATAATCATACAAAGCACCGAAATCTTTCTGCAATACCCAGACGAGATTTTTAGTTAGCCAATTCTCATCGGATTCTTGGGCTTTCCGAGGTGGCCACTTCTTGGTTGCTTTGGCATAGAATTGTTGAAGAAAGCATCGGAATTGGCCGAAGACAGCTCGAGCTGGATGGTGGACTTCATTTCCCGTCCACATTTCATCGAAGTTGAAGGTTGACAGTCTGTCCTCTGCCTCTTGCACCCTGGCCCCATGCTCCAGGTGCGAGCGCTCCAGAAGTATGCGCGACTTATGGCTGATGTCCCGAAATTCAGGCGAGCCCCATACCTGCGTGTACATACCGCAACAGTGGACGAAGCCTTCACGCCACCCCGCAAGCCACTGTACTCCAGGATCTTCGCTCCAAGCAAGAAGGCCAGCTGCCGCGGCAGGATCATTGCAGACATTATGCAATTTCGTCTCTATCATATACTGCATCATAACCTCAGCGCAATCGAAATCTTTTGGTAAGTAGAGCTGTAAGCGCGAGTGGAGATCCACAAGTGCTTGGAAGAGTGTAAGGCCAACAAGGGGCTTTTTCAATAACAAAGCGAAGAAATTGCGGGTGGTAATGTGGTGTCGAAGAATGTCTACTTTGATATATTCGTCTGGAGGTGGAAAATGGATCTCATATCGAATTTGCGAAGTGGAAGGGTTTTCCGAATATGGTGAACGACTATGAACCATCCTATCTCTCAAGCTGAGACCTTGTATATCTGGTAGAGGAGCACTGGTCGTTTTCGCAGATGATAGGGTGGAAGTCCGCTTCATACCATCTTGCAACTTGCCAACCAATAGATCCGAATTCGTAGCTTTCAGAATAGACGATTGAATGCGAAATGATGCTTGAGGCCGTTGGTAGCCGAAGTAAACCAGTGTATCGCCAGTGGGGTCCCATAGTGCAGGATCCTTATATCGATCAGTATCTTGTCGCGCTGAACGGCTGTAGCAAAAGATCAAATCACCTTCAACAGCTTGCCCCAAACCTCGGCTGGCCGCCCAGCCCCAGTCCAGTGCCTCACACTCGCGGCTTGCTCCAGATTCTTTAGTTCACGCAGCCTTGACTGCTTCGAATAGGTAACTTGGGGCTTTCCTGCCTCGATCGAAACTGTTGTCCCATAAATACTAGAATCGTTTACACTAATGTCGGCCGCGTGGCTCGATGGTGCAATACTACTATTGTCATCGTGGAAGTCTTCGGGATTCCTACTGAGGATTCCGTTTAAAAGACGTTTGACAGGTTTCTCGTCACTGCGTGTTGTGGAAATTGACATCACTTCAGAAGCCTGGTCGTCCATGAACTCTGCGGGTGCACTTTCTACGTGGACCGAGGTTCGTCGAAGTAGCCATGGAGCATGACTGTAGTGCTTCGAGTCATCGACCTTCGGGGTCAGATTGGACTTGCGATTTGGGACAGCACTGTATTCCGGAGGACCGATGGGGTACTTGAATAGCAACGGGTTGAGTCTGTCTTCGGCATCCGGCATACGCAACTGATCTCTGATGTTGGAAGACATTGCATTGACGACTCCTCAAGGGATGCTAATCTGCTGACACTTCTCGCACGACTGTCTGCAGATGTATTCTAGTTCGCGCGCGGTCTTATCACCACGATTCCCGCTGTCAACTTTACCCGCCGCCGAATATCGTCGTTCGCGGTCCTTGCTTTGGCGTGTCAAATCTGGAAAAGAAAGATGCTCGTATAGATCATTGCGATGCAATGTGCTCTTTCCCTCCACGTATAGCTCAGCGTGAAGTCTCGGGTTGGTACTAAATCCAACTCGCTTGGGCAGAAGATGGACAGGCAGACATGTGCCATAGATTTCCGAGTAGGACATGGCTAGTGCGCGATGTCTGGACTGGCCCAGACTGGCGCGGCTATGGAGTGATGCCGCCTGCAAGGTGACCAATGATAAGTATCTGTATTCTTGAGGTAAGCAACAGCAGATTGATCAGAGCCGTGTGATCCTCGCGGACCGTGGATTCCCGCCCTAGCATAGCGTACCGCGATCACGACTAAGAGGATCAGGATATGCTTGCGGCCCCAGATTCAGGAGAGACGGAAAGTAGTGGTGGTCGTCAGGAACTAGGAAGAGATGTGCGGGAAGATTCAGGGGACTCTTCTAACCTAATCGGGTCTCTAGCGCTTCTTGGCACCACACCGGAGAGCCTTTCTTGGCAAAGCTCAAGCCACTAGCAACGCTAGGTACCAAGCCGACCCCGTAAAATTCCACAATGATTGGCATATTAGACTCATATCTGAAGGGGTAGAAACCTTCTAGATATCATGTACCCTTGTACGGAATATCGAGCCACCCCTGTTCAAACTCTCTGCAAGCCTATGAAGTTTCTGTCATCAAGTGTTTGGAGCTATTCAAAGAATGCTGCATATGCATGCCTCTGCTTTGGTTGATGATGCCGATTCTATCTGTACTCTTTACGACTCCTGATCTCTTCTGGCAGCCTCTCAGCTATGCCAAATTTCTGTTTCAGGGTTCATGGTCGACGGTCGTCATCAAAAGCCATGATCAGATCCATAGCGCCATGCGTTTAGGCCCACCAATGACAACCCAGCTCTGGACGGACATACGAAAGCTTCCCCGCAATGTTCGATCCGGGGAGACAGGAACAGGACTAGCTCAAAGCAAGCCATACCAACGACAACGGGGCTGCTTGCAGGCCCTTGGCTCACTGCTACATGCGGGCCAATAAAGTGTCGATACACACGGCTCGCAAGGATGGCACGCTACGGAACGCATGGGTAAGATGTTTCTGCCGACTTGCAGTAGCGTATGGCGTAGTTCTAGAAGCCATGTGGTGCGTGATCCCAGAATTTACATGCTTGGAGTAGCGTGCCCACTATCGCTATCAATCTGCAAATCTACCTTCTCCTGCTGGACGAATTCACCCACCTCTTGTTGCAGATTGGACGTCGCTACGCTGTCGTTGCAATGTCACATTAGCCGAAATTCGATTGCCTTGGATGTATTGAGCATGTTGGAGTTTCGCGGTTATACCTGAACGTCTACCAAGCCAGCACCATGCCGTTCGCTCTCAGCAGTCTTTGGAAAACCCCTGCGGTCAACCCTATCAACCACAAGGCAATCTCCATCCCAGTGCTGAATCCAATCGACCCGTATGGACGAGTCTTCCTGCTCTCGTGGTTCGGCTTCTTTATAGCTTTCTGGAGTTGGTATGCCTTTCCTCCACTGCTCACAGAAACTATCACCGACGACCTACACCTGACACAAAAAGACATTGCAAATTCAAATATCATCAGTCTGGCCGCAACATTGCTTGTTCGTCTTGTCGCAGGTCCACTTTGCGATAGGTACGGACCAAGGTTGACTTTCGCTGGTATCCTGCTTGTTGGATCGATCCCTACCGCGCTGGCAGGCACGGCCACTAGTTCGACAGGTCTGGTCGTACTGAGGTTCTTCGTGGGCATTCTTGGAGGCAGTTTCATTCCATGCCAAGTATGGACTACCGGCTTCTTCGACAAGAAGACCGTCGGTACTGCCAATTCTCTCGCTGCAGGGTTCGGGAATGCCGGCGGAGGAGTGACCTATTTCGTAATGCCAGCCATCGTCGAATCACTCGTGCAAAAACAGCACATGACACCCCATGTAGCGTGGCGAGTAGCATTTGTCGTCCCCTTCATCTTGATCACAGCCACCGCGCTGGTGATGATTGTGACTTGTCCAGACACTCCCACCGGTAAATGGGACTCACGCAAAAAAGATCTGCAACGAAGTCTTGACGTGCGCGACACCTACTTCAGCACGCTACACGCCAAGAACCGCAAGGGCGCCAGCACAAGCATCAACTCTGAAGGTTCCGGCAATGATACCATCAAACTCAACTCGGCGCGCGGCCAGGGAGATTACTCTCAGATGCAGGCCAACGAAGACGACATACTTCAAGCCGCAAGTTGGGAGCTCGTCGAGGAACCGACGGTCAGCACAACCATCAAAGCCCTCGCATCGTGGCCAACCTTGACCGTAGCAACTGCCTACTTCTGCTCTTTCGGAACAGAGTTGGCCATCAACTCCATTCTTGGCTTATATTATGCAAAGAACCTGAATCTCGGCCAGATGGCTTCCGGGAACTTCGCGGCTATATTCGGTATCTTGAATGCAATTTTTCGGCCCATTGGTGGCATCATCAGTGATACCATCTATCGAACCACCGGGTCGTTATGGGGAAAGAAAGCATTCGTGCATGCAATGGGCGTAATGACAGGCGTTTTTCTACTCATCATCGGATTCATAGACTCCCGCTCAACCTCGATGCTGGTTGGACTCATCACTGGCTTAGCCTTCTTCGAAGAAGCGGGCAATGGAGCATGTTTCGCGTTGGTGCCGCATGTACACCCCACCAACAACGGTAAACCATCACTTCCCAGCACTCCCAAAGTTTTCAATACTAATCGCGCGCTCCTAGGTATCATCACCGGTGTCACTGGTGCGGCTGGTGATCTGGGCGGCATCATCTTCCTCCTAATCGCTCGCTATAGCGGCGACGACTACGGGAAGGTATTCTGGATTATAGGCGTTATTACGATTGCCGGGAATGTCCTCGTGTCATGGATCCGTCCGATACCCAAAGGACAGCTCGGCGGTCGATAGGAATGATCCTCGCGAAGATGATGTATGTCGATTCAAAACACGATGTAATGCATTCTTGTACATCTTATGAAGGGGCTTGTACTTGACAGCAGTCCAAACACGTCTTCACCAAATTTGCATAACAGGTCGCGCCAGCACACCACTACCTTCCTCTCTCCTTAAACCTCCAACCCAAAAATTCCCACTTCCCTTCTCTTACATAGAGAAATCCATTCTTCCACATCCCCATCCCCATTCCCTCATCCGAACAGTAACCCCCACCATCCTGTTACCCCCCACCCCCGCCCCCCACCCCCACCGCCATTCCATCCTCTCCTCATACATACCCTCCTCATACGCAGCCACGCACCTCACATCCCATCCCCCCAAAAAACCGAAGCATCCCCATCAGAGTGCTAGATAAACCGTCACGATATCAACCTCCTCTGGAATTCCAATAACTTCTCAAACGTGAAATATCACAAACACTTCAACAGTCCACATAAAATATCATGAGCCGTAAAGCCTGGATCCGCTCCTAGATACTATGGATATGTTAGAGTGTATCACTATCACTGTGATCGAAGACTTTGGGAAACGCAGCTGGTTTTGGGTTAATATCCAGTATTGGTGTGTGATTGTAGTAAATTTGTAGAAGGCTGATGATAATATAAGCGAATTCCACATCTTTTCACTCTTCCAAACATCTTGTACGCACTTAGGACATCAATAAACCCCTTTACGTACTATATCGGACAGAAAAGTATCGAGGATAAGAAAGATACCTATACCCCCAGCCCACCCACTCGCACTTTCCTTCTTACCTACCCATCGTCTGACACTCCTTTTCGATATCCCTACTCAAAAATATCTCCACAAGACTGAAACCTACTTAATCTACTATACCCCTCTTAACCTACACGTCCAATCATCTACACGCCGTACAATCACCCTCCCCATCATCGCCTCGAATCCGCCAAGAAAAAGCTCTTCGCTCTTACGCATCTCTTCCTGGAATACACCTTTTAACACCCCCACTCCCAAAGCCCAGCACACCATCCGCCACAATACTCCCTCACCACCACCGAAAGCCGCCACTGCACACACCCAAACCCCCGGGGTATAAGAACCAAATCTACTACGATTCCGCACACGAATACAGAGGGAACCGTCATAAGGTCAGAGGAAGGGGGAACGTTGGCAGTTTTAAGTCAAGGTTGACGGGCGATGGTTTGTTCGTATATTCATTTGATTGACGTGATATGACATCTTATAGCGTCCTACTATAGTGGTGAACTGACTGCGATGGAATGGGCGACTGATGATCTATACGGCGGTGGGGAGGCAATGGGTGAGGGTTTTGGATGTGGGTGAAGCAATCTATGTTGTAGTGCTGCCTAAGGCGATTGAGGGGACGCATGGATACAAATGTGGAAGATTCTACCTATTGGATGTGACAATATTACATAATTTCCAAGAAGTATTGTATGTTTGCAATTTGCCCATTATTTGAATAGGATGGCAACAATCATTATCATAAAGCCAACGTCAGAGCCAAATCTACCCAAATCCATATCAATCATATCTCTAAAGTTTGAACATTGCCTCTGCATCGTCTCATATCTCCACACCATACTACCCGTATCGATCGTGGTTGGCCGCATGTTGCTGAATGTATGAAGTGAGTTAGTAGGATTACTAATGTATACACAGTATGAAGAAACTAGTACTGACCCATGATCTCAAGACTTCTTGGAAGTACTGTCTTTACTGTTTTGATCCCCGCTTACATCGCTCGTGATTTCCCGACTTAAAAACGTATCGAGTATCGAAAGGAATTCAAGCTTGCCGATGACTCCGTATTTCCGGCATATGATCTCCGTCACTGGATTGATATAGTCGCATCGTTTATCGCCGCCGATATTTCTGCTGCAGATCCAGATTTGAGAAGGCATTTTGGAGAGTGGAGGCGTGCTAAATTGGTGTGGAGTGTATGTTTTGGAGGGCGATTAGATTGGGTTGTGAGGAAATTGACGATCAGATTGGGCTGTGAAGAAGTTGGGGGATTGTATGGCAGGGCAGATTGAGATGGTCTAGCGTTGAAGGACTGCATATTTGAAGGTTGAAGGGAGCACTGTGGGAGTGGGGAGAAAGTTGGAGAGTATGAAAGAGAGAAGAAAAAGGATGCGAGCATGTTGGGGGGTTCATATACTTTGTACCTTGAGCCAGCGATTACGTTGCAGGTCCCACAGATCTGGATCGAGGCTATGATTTCTTTAGAGCAATGGAAGATGTTTGAGGGATTGTCCCAAATGAAATTCGATAGGCTGTGAAAAGCGCTTTGACGTTGGGCTCAGCTTGCTGACCACACTATCGTGGGACATGGCCAACCAATTGGCTCTTACTTGAGTATCGGGGGGCGTGCTAAGACTCATCGCCACACTGATCATCATCTATTATCAACTTACGGTCATAAATAGCTGCCTGAGAAGACGGGCGGATGATGCAAACGTTTGTCGAGAAGGGAAGCAGGCCATTTCCGTTGGTCGAGATCGTCTTCGATGTAAGGCCGTAAGGTACAATTTGGAACACATACGTGCGTAGGCAATTCAATCAGGTCGCCATGACGAATAGAGCTTCGTTGGATAGTCGAGAACCTCCAGTCGGCCGCTCCATCTGGTGGATTTTTTTCATAGATTTCTGATTTTTGCTATTGGGCATGAATCGACAAACTTCCGTGCTATGCGAGACATGGTTGTGACAAGAGAAAGATCCTGAATTCATGTTTCGAAGCCATTGGCGGCCTGCCATTCGTCGCGATTATCGACCAAGAGCTACTCAACGCCATCAGCCAGTATCAAACATACCAAGAGCCTGTCATTCCCAATAGGTGTGGTCCACGAGACGAACGAATGGGGAAATTACTGGCGCACTCGCACAGAGTGCTTCGTTCCCACCACAAGTCCTCGCGTTCGCAGAGCTGGCCTCAAGTGGTATTATCAAGTGCAAAACTCGCTGGGCATAAGCCTGTTCAACAACCATTTAGCATAGCTCCAACAATCTACTACTCCCGTCAACAGGCGAAGTAACGATATCACTCCCTATCTCGCCATCGACATCGATCGCCTTCATTTTCCCAAGCCGCTGCGCAGCCGAGGCATGACCAATCAGACTCATTTTTTCTCCCTCGTAGTGACAGCTTAATTCATTGAAGCGTTGAGGATCTACCTCAGGATGAAGAGAACATTCTAGAAAACTCTGTACCGACTCTGTATCAACGGCGAATGTGAAACTTGAGTTATAGATTGTGCAAGTGGCGGCAGTGACAACTTGAACGTGAAGAACGATGGTGTTCTAATATGAGAGTGCACCCCTCTAAATGAACGTGCTATCTTGTGTTCGTTCTGTGCAAAGATACATTGTCCGCAACGTGAGACATCCACCAATACTGTGGTCGCATGTCGCGGTGCTGGGATCGCTCATGGTCACCATAAATGACGATGGCATTTCTGATCTTGTGTGGTGAATGTACCCATAAGCTGGTGGAAGTATAGCATCGTAAGTTAACCTAGCATAGTGAGATAATGAGCTTCTCGAATTGAGGAATCAAAGAAGAGGAATTTGGTTGAACGGCACAGTCACGTGCCGACGGCATTTTGTCATCGTCTTGGCGCCAAGATCCCCCCCGGGCCCCCCCACGCAATCAAATTCAACTTTGTTGTATTCTTCTCGCCATCTGCGGATAGATCTGGTGCCACGACTGTTGGGAAGTATCGCCTCGGGCGGCCTTGTATATTAAGTACAGCAGTAGCGTACATCGATATTGATGATGGCTGGTAGGTTAACGACTTTTTTCTCTGGAGGAGCTGCTGCTATGCTCCATACTCTAAACTCCCGCACCACCACCCCCTTACACCAAGACTCCTCGGTGTCCGAAGATCTTGGCTTTGGCTAGAGGGTAGGCTGGGGTACCCTGGACTCTGGGGCCAAAGGGGTGGTTATGGGGTTGGTGATGGAGATGATGAGATGATCTGTGTGCTAATGATGAGGCTGATCGTTGGCTGATTGTGGGGCTGATTGGGGAGGCTTGAAGTTGGGGAATGATGGGTGTGGTGATTTTCAAAGGGATGGTGATGTGTTTAGATGTAAGATAGTGGGGTATCTGTGTGATGTTTGTTCATTGAAGGTTGCTTGCTGGACTCAATTAGATTCAAAGTAGGCTTCTGATACGGTGAGTAGTATGAAATGATGAGTCGACGCTTCGCCATTGTCACGTTCGCTATTGTTGTCAAGCATGCATTGCAAGGCTTGGGAGTGTGGGCTATAGACGAGCGACAAAGGCACTTTAGATGGCATAGCATGCGTATTCGTCGTTATATAGTCTAATCTAGAACAAGTCATCAACAAGCTACCTAGGGTCCCTGAAGCGAGTGAAAGACGGGCGATAACAGCCCATCGAATAGTAAAGCAAGTGTAGTCTTCGTTATATCCTCCCAGTTTCAAACCATGTCGTCAATCCGATAGCTGGGCTTACCAGCCCGTACGAAGCAAGTGTATTCCTTCACGAAGACATCAGAGCTCATCCTCCCCTTCTCCAGTGGGCCACATCAACCAGGCTCCTGCAATGCTAAATTTGAGTCCCCCAACAAGCCAGAGGGTACTCTGCATTTGGCCTGTCTTTATCGATATGAACCCTCCTATGATGGCACCAAGTAGTGTGGCAGCGAAAGCACCCAGCATCTGATTCCGTTTCGGATTGCTCGACCACGGTGCCAACAACCTCGGGTCCGTGGCAAGATCATGCAACATGCTCGTCAACACGACCGTGGGGATCGCATTCAGCTTCAAGGCTCGAGACGCCACGATCTGACCTGCCGACTGGAAACTCAACAGTGCGATGGGCAGGCACTGTCGCCAATCCATCTCTTCTGTCAGCTTGAGAAGTCGGCCCTCCACCAGCGCTGCTTGCACGAAGCCTCCTACAAGCAGGACGATGGCTCCCTGCACAACGAAGCTGAGGATCAATGTCGAGCGCTTCAGCTTGCCGAGTACGCGCGTAGTGTGCGAGAAGCATGCACATCCCCAGAGGAAAGAGACGATGGCTATGAGGCTCTTGGTCCAGCGGTACGGTCGTGTCGTGGCGCGGGAGGTTGAGGCACCGAGTCCGAAGAGGATTGTGTTGCCGGTTTGGCCTGAAACGAAAGTCCCGTAGGCGTGGAAGAGGGTACTGTCTAGGAGACCAGTGATGAAACAGCAGATGAGTAACACATGGGAGGTGTTGGCGAAGCTGACCGAGCTCGATAGATGAGTGGTAAGTCGGGAGCGGGGTACAGTGGAGGGCGAGCAACGTTTACTGAGTGGAAGGATAGAAGAGCTGGAGGAGTGTTCCTTCGAGTCGTCCACTTTGGAGGGAGACATCTTCATTAAAATAAGTAGGTAATCCAAGTCCTTTACCGTGCATTTACTTGAAGTGTCTTGAGTCGTCCGGCAGCAAGGTAAGGATTACACTGAGTTGCCGATTCTACATCAATATATGTGGACAGCTGTGGGCTTAGATGTTGTGTAAGACTGAGACGTGTGTGCCTTGATGAATTGCACAGAGCCAACCCCGAGGGTGCGGTGAATGAACAAGTCGATCCAGAGAGCATGGCGTGATCGATTCGATAGGACGGAATGCCCGATACGCAGCCCACCCTTGCTGTTATCGCGAGTGTACCCACATAATAGATGCAACTGATTTGGCGGATGGAGATTCATGCATCTTGGCATCCCCCCCTGCATCAGGCCTCCTTGGCATGAAGCCTGGGCTTACAGTGGATCCAGGTTCCTCAATCGATTGGACAGGACTGTGCAGAGAGTCGGGGGTTTTCTGTAAAGGGAGTACACAGCCACGGACCACTTACTCTTATCTTCATCATGTATGGAATCAAGAGAAGATCTCTCTCCTGGATGACGTCCGAGGGTAGATCAATGTGTTGCGGCTTCGAATATCCGTGTAGTTGATGGAAGGTTAGCCGCTCCCTGCCGAGCTTTACCACGTCAGCTTCCGGCCGCAGCGCTTCAATTCGAAACACTGTGGATATGCACTACGTGGGTCGCACGTGAAATGAGAGACTGTAATCCAATTTGCAATCCCGGGGTGGGTTGCTTGATCTGCTGGTATAGATTGCGTTGCCAGTTGTCAGAGACGTGTTGGGGATCGACTCTTACAGTCATGTCAGCGGCTTCGGAATACGATGCAAAAGCCAGCTCCCTGAAATGGGCCCTCCTAGATGATCCGTTGGTCCGTGTGGAATGCATCCAACATCACGACCCGATGCTGACAGGCGGAGGTGGTGCATGCAAGAGGGTGTTCGGCATTTGATTCTGGAAGATGGAATGCAAGACGTTGGGCGTACCCCAGAACGTGCAGTGATTGTGCATGTTGGTGCATCGACATGGATGATAACGATGCATTCCACGTTATGGAGGATCCGACTGTCTTCTATCAAAATACTGGCGTCCGTCGTGGCTACCAGTGCTGACTTGCGACGGCTGTTCGTATTCGTTGTTACGATATCGACAACTGATAATCTGAACCTTGGCTTATTTGTGTCTGAATGATAGTTTCATACGGCCCGTTAGCAACATTCTGTGACAGTAGGCTCTAGGAATACTTCATCTGCGAGTGGTGATTCATAAGGGGCCCTAAGTGATACAAGCTTTGCTTAGTGAGCCATATCAGATGTAGTCCCCCAAGACTTCACCGTCGGAGCGCCTTGAGCGTAAAGGATCGCCCCTTAACCAGCTCGAAGATCCATGACAAGGCTTCTTTGGGTCTTTCTGTTGTTGGAGACCGGCCGTTACAGCTATATCAGTGGTTTGGCAACATCACGTCAAAGCCTTTCCAGGATGATCGATCAATGCGTGTCGAGTCCAACGCCATCCCCCAATATACAGCTTCCCTTGTGCATTGTAGGAAAAGCAAACACTTCTCGTGAACCGAGGAATTACCCTCTCGCATTGTGTTGTGGCGTTGTTGTGTGGTGGCAGCCTGCATGGCCATTTGGCCGCAACAGCCGGGGCAATTCAGTTGTACGTCACACAGTGGAGAATTCAATACTTGGCGCCAAGAACTGCGCTGAAGATCTGCGCCAAGCCGTCCCTTTCAGATCTCCTACTCCCGCTACGGCTCGGTCAGAGACACCCGCAGCACATTGTGGCCGCCCACACACACACCACTGCTGGTCTCCGCAAGGGACGCACCCGGCCTTGGCAGCTCCCTTGACAGACCCTGGGAAGGAATGGGAGTGGGAAAATCTTGGTCCCAGAGATTACCTGCCAAGGCTTTGGGATCGGTGAGAGATTCATGACATATTATAGGAGTACTTCAACTACCTGTGTGCACCATTTCGCAAGTAGACTTGCGACAACCAGTTGATCAATTGTTCATGCTTATATTGTATGTTCGCATGCAATAGAGTACAACCATTAGTCAATCCCATACTTTCAACAATGGCCATATCTTTGGCGCACACCGGTAGTTCTATTAGTGCTGCGTTAGGTGTTCTAGAACAACAACGAGGTACACCTCACCGCTGAAGAATATCATAGACATTGCTCGTCAAGTACCTGTATAAGTAGTATGTCGAATCTGCCTCTAATCCGAAACAGGAAGTATACGGGACTTTAGACCGATAGGATAGCGATAAGACCGATAGATCTGCAAATCGCAATGTCCGGTTATCCCCGGACATTCTAGGGAGGGAGAACACTCTTACCGTGGCCCAACAGACCCACGAAAGAGCAATTCTAGGAAGGTGTGGTATAAGGACTGTGTTATCAATGGTCGCACGTGTGGTTACTGAAATAAGGAATTGGTCAACAACTTAGCGACAGACGGTTTGATTACAAGTCGTACACTTTAGATGTCCACTGACAACTAGCCACAGGATACAATATATCAACGATACTGCGGAACATCTACAGAAACGTGGCAGCTAATGGTACAGGCCAAGGCCCTACTCCTTCCCTCCATCACTAGCTGCAGGTTCCGATGACTAATAAATCTCAGCTGCGAAGGATTCGGTAGCCTGTAGGAGACCTGAACTGCAAGCATGTCCCCATAGAGAAGCATGTGAATCCAGCTATATCAAGGTCACTGCCATTTTGCACTTGTCCAAGAATCTCCGTTTCAACGATGAGGAGATGGGGTCGGGAAAAGAAGCCCAAAGCATCGACTGATCCAGAAGGCACCGAGCCCGCGGAAGCCTCCAAGGTATCCAAGGGTAGCGATAAGGAAGTGCCAAGAACGGAAGAAGACTGTGGACTTTTCACGCTCCATGACTTATCGCAGGATGTAGCTGATGCCTTAGAGTACGTACTGAATTCAGGCTGTCTTCCGACTACGCGTTGACATCTGCTCTCAGTGTAGTGGCAGTCCATGGTCTTGGCGGCGGTTGGCGGTCGACGTGGACTGATTCTCAAACCCGAAAGAATTGGCTCCAAGACTTTCTTCCCCATGAACTTGAAAGCCATGGACATCAGATACGCGTCATGTCCTACGGTTATAATTCAGGCGGCATCTTGAGCAAATCCGTCAGTGATATCGAAGACGTCGCACGCGAACTTTTGGTCCGCTTACACGGTCAACGATTATCGGATTCAGAAAAAGCGCGACCCATCCTCTTTATCGCTCATAGTTTAGGAGGTGTAGTCGTTAAGAAGGTTTCTCATAGCTTTCCTATTACTATCCTGAAACCAATCTGACACCACAACAGATGATGATTCTTGCCCATGAGCGCTCAACTAGACACGGCGACCTGCGGGATAAGGTCCAAGCATTTGTGTTCCTCGGCGTCCCTCATAGAGGCTCGGATCTTGCCTTTTGGTATACTTATGTTATCAACATATCAAAAATTGCCCAACTCGGCTTTGCGGGTAATCCGAAGTTTGTCGCTCCTCTAGAGAGGAACTCGGAGATTTTTGCTAATATCTCCACTCAATCCATTGAGCGGCTTCAATCACCATCCATCGACATTCGAACATTCTACGAATCTGACAAGCTACATAATCAGCTGGTATGGAACTATCCAAAGAGAGTACATGCTTGAAGTACTGACAATGTGATATGCTAGATCGTGGATAAGTCTTCCGCCGTCTTGAATTCGTCGAACGAAACAGCCACACAGATTTCTGCGACAAATCATAGCACGATTTGCAAGTTCCCGGCTGAGAAGGCGCAGACTTTTCTACCAGTCTTGCATGCGATAATTGAAATCACAAAACAAGCACTTGATCGGCATAATGCAGTGACGATAGTAAAGGCAGAGCTACCCTCGGAAGAAGATCGTCTTCCCCTTGCGGATCCCCATACAAGGAAAGCTGGCAACCTAGGTGTCTTCGAATACGCACCCCATAGGGTCGATCTCGGCCCTAGTCGTATTCATGTCCTCTATGCCCAAAGGACCCCATCAGGGAGAAACAATAAAATTCGGCTATTCTCAAAACCATACCTGGTGCCACCACGAATACTTGTCGGCATCTCGCACATGGACTTTGCTAAGGCTAGCTGTTTACGCGCTCGCGCCAACGTATCGGAGGTCACACCGATATCCTTCCGTCCATTGCTGGAAACGTGGTATGACTCTGTGTGTTACGGAATATCCGGGTCATGGCTTGAGGTCGCACCAGACGATAGCGATATTCAGACCGGACGATGTAATACGTACGGCTTCGACAAAACCTCAACAGACGAGATGAGTATGCGAATTGTACAATATGTCAGCTTTTATCGCCCCTACGCGGAGGTCCCCGATGTGATTTGCTATCTCGTTAGCATCGATTCATCCAACCACAGAAACCACCGCATGGATGTCGGACCACAAAATGTGACCGCGTCCGGCTTCGAGCTCCATTTCATTTCATGGGCAGACTCCATCATCTACGAACTCGAGGCGGAGTGGCTGGCTTGCAGCAAGGACAGAGGAAATATCCATCTCATCCCTGACACCCTCGTTGGAGCGGATACGATCCTACGATTTCCACAGAAGAAGTTCGACCGTCCGCCTGCTTTATTTCTTGCGGTGTCATGTCTGGATATCCAATCAGGGACTGCTATAAGCTTCAAGGTATCAGTGCGTGATGTCAACGAATTGTACGCCACAATTGGTAGTGAGACATGGAACGATACTTATCTATGGCAAATACGTATCACCGGGGTGGCCGTTTTGTAGACTTTAGGATCGCGCAAGTTGAGACAAATAGACTGACGGCGAAACAGTGTGATCTGTCTCTGCTTACAAACATGGAGTGCGAACCTATTCAGACCTTTTTGTTACGAAAATTTTCCATGTTCTGGATCAAAGGCTTGATGAGTCTGGCTTCTTATTCTGATCTCCGGCTAAGCATATCATTCTCCGACCCTAATCCACTGTCCATTTTGCAATGCCTTCTACCAGAATCAGACAAGCCAAGCTATGTACGACCGCCTTGCGGTTCTTCGCACAATTGCCAGAGAAGTCCGCAACCTATCAGACAATTATCACGGCTGCCGCTAGTCTTATGACCAAGTAATTCTGCAGCGGTATTTCGAATATCGGCTCGCACAGTCCCATATGCCAAAAATTGATCAATACATCGCCCACGTTAGAGCTATTGCCATTACCTGATTTGTGACTTCCAGCTGATCTGAGTTGCATATACGTGACGAAGAGAATGAATGAATTGGATGATAGGTGCGTGAACAGCGAGGGATCTCAATGAGCGGTTCTGGCAAAGAAGTCACGATATATGCCATCTACCTCCTTGGTTCACCGTACCCGTTTTTTTGATGACATTCGAGAAAGACCCTTACCACGCCCAGTCGGTTCTTTTGGTACTTGGATACGGCACAGGCGTTCAATGTTAGTGGCAGAGGGTCGTCGAGAACGGAAGAGAGAAGTGCAACAACACATGTCTACATACGAAGCAAGCCCTGGGCCCCACGATCCCTACAAAAGCAGCAATCTCAGAACTCCTGGGTTATAGGGATGTGAGCAATACAGAATTATGGGCCCTATACTTTTTCAAGTATCCTGTTTCTTTCATTTCACTGCAACTCCAATGGCAGGAGCGTGATACCTTTCCCCACATCAACCGCTCTCACATACGTGATAAGATCAAGAACAGCAAAAGGACAAGTCCTTACAAATTGCTTCTGAAGCTGGACTTGTAATTCCAGATCGATATTCGCGAAGCACTGAAGGACCGAAAATGAATCACGATGGACTTTGACGAACGCTTACAAGTCATCGTAGTCCAATAACGTGCGGTCCATGATTCCTCGATCTACTCTCACCCGACCAAACATTATCCTCACGGCAATATGCTAGGAACCCACACTTTTCCGAATGAATTGCAGAATTGCTACACTCGCATGGTGAAATACTTAAGATCCCCCGATCTCCCAGTATACCAGGGATTGCTGCAGAATCGAGCTTGCCTGACGAGGGGTGATGCTACCGCTGAGGCGCAGAGAGCTCTGGTGGTCCCGGATGCGAGTGCAGTAGTTCTGCGATTCTCTCAAGAAAAGCACGGTACTTTTGCGATTTGTCAAGATTTTCAATATCGTGGAACTTCCCTAAGCACCGTCAAGTCCGATCCTGATTCGGAAAGCTCGGTGCCCTATCTCTTCCCTGAAGATGCAAATTTTACTGGTGAATTTCTCGCCTAGGTGATGCCGATCTACCTTTGTAGGACCGTTGCCATAACAGGCATTGAAAAGACCTTGTACTTCAATCATCGTTAGCCATTCCGACCCGTGAACCATATCATTTCTCCTATCTCGAACTTATGGCAGTCATGCGTGGTAGTGTGATGTATTTTAAAGGACACGCAGTAATGGGATCTCTGTGGCTGATAGAGGTTGGCATTTTCACTGGGTTCTGGGTTCGTTGTTGATTTGTTTGGCTTCATGGATTGGTTATGTACACGGTCTTACGAGAGCAACTTTACAAGATTTGTCTGTCTTCATGTTTAGACGACTTGAAAAGCTCACTTCCTACGGTGTCAGATGCAATTCTTGATACCGTCTTGAAGCATGGGTGCGACTCGGAAAAGTTACGTGTACACAATTGTAACCTTGCGATTCATGGATAATCGGATTTGATCGGAACATTAAGTACATCTTCTAGTGTTCAGTCGTCTTCCGTCCCGACTAAGATTGAATGGAGTTCTGCATCATGTTTTCCCCACGTTTGACAACATCGCGATCGACTAAAATGGAGCAGCACATCCTTTTGCCTCGAGATATCGCTGCTTGCAGATCGTTGATATCAGCTCCTTTGTCAAGCAGCATCTGCATCATATTCTCATCATCGCAATATGACGCCAACTGGATTGCGCTACCATACTTTCCATGTGCGTTGACATCGGCTCCTTTATCGAGCAGCATCTGCACTATTTCCTTATGACGCCAGCGCGTCGCCGCCTGCAGCGCGTTGCCATATGATCCGCCTTGTACGTTAACATTAGCTCCTTCATCAAGTAGTATCCGTACCACTTCCTTATAACCATTACATGATGCCGCCTGTAGTGCGGTTGATGAATATCCACCTTGGGCATTTACATCAGCTCCTTTGTTGAGTAGTATCTGCACTACTTTCTCACAACCGTAAGATGAAGCCCCCTGTAGTGCAGTACCACCCCTCTCATTGGCGTTGACATCAGCTCCTTTATCAAGCAGCATCTGTACTAATTTCTCATTACCTCGAATTGACGCAACTCTTAATGCGTTGCCACAAATTCCACCTTGCGCATTCACATCAGCTCCTCTATTGAGCAGTATCTGTATTATTATCTTATAACCTCGAAGTGACGCCGCCTGTAGTGCGTTGCCACCTTCTCCACCTTGCGTATTCACATTGGCTCCTCTATTGAGCAGTATCTGTACTACTTCTTCATGACCTTGATCTGACGCCGCCTGTAGGGCGCTATCATCATCTCCACCTTGAGCGTTGATACTAGCTCCATGAAGTAGTAATATCTGTACTACTTCTTCATGACCTTGATATGACGCCGCCTGTAGGGCGCTACCATGATGTCCACCTTGAGCGTTGATACTAGCTCCATGAAGTAGTAATATCTGTACTACTTCTTTATGACCTTGATATGACGCCGACTGTAGGGCGCTACCATAATATCCACCTTGCGCGTCAACATCAGCTCCTTTGTCAAGCAGCATCTGCACAATTCTTCCGTGGCCGCCAAGTGATGCAGCGTGGAATGTAGTACCGCATTCTCCGGCTTCACCCAAGTCTGAATCGCAGTCGCTATTTCCCAAGCATTGTTCAATTACCCTCATGACCTTGCTATTATTTTGACCACGAAAATGCTCGGCCCAATAGATAGCGCTGTATGGCAGTAATCCTTTGCTTTGGCAGTATTCATTTGGTTTCATCCCTCGATGTTCCTCTGGTAATAAAGCGTTCCATACATTCACTTCATCCAATTCGACTTCTGAGAAGCAAATAGACCGTAGACAGATCTCGGCCATGAGTTGATGAGACTCTCTTAGGTCCAGAGAATACTGCCAGGTTCTTTCAGCCGAAGCTTTGGTACCAGCTTCATTGAGTAGAAACTCCTTGACTGTCTGGTGTAGGAAGTAGACCTTCGAGCCGACAATTGAGACCATAAGACCACAACGGCTAGGAAGCGTATCTTGCAGCCGTTTGGATCCCTCTAATTCTAGATCGGCATATGATGAGGTCTGCTCATTTACGTTGATAGCATGATCAATCTCCTCTAGCGTTAACGGTCGGCAAGCCACTAGAAGGACTTGTAGCACTCTTTTCGCAAATAGGGCGTCAGGACATTTCTGAAGCAGTGTCTCATAGGAATCTTGTATGCCAGACGGCAATTCATCAATGAGTTTGTTCATCGCTGTGATGGTACCTGAAAGGTTCTTCTCGATGATTTCCCATATGAGCCGGAGCCATAGATATGTCCTGTTTTCTGTCTTGAGAAGTCTTTTCATCAAATGATCCGAAACACTCTCTTTGAGGCAAGTATCTGAGGCAAATTTTGCAACCTTAGACTTGATGACGATATCGATCTCTGTCTTTATGCTCGCTGATTCGTCGTTTCCTGCTAGCTCGATGTTATCGGAGGCTTGGAGTAATTTATTGAATCTACTTCTGATGTCGAAGTAAGGTCGACTAGTGAGGAGGAACTTGAGCCTCGATTCGGAGAATCGGGGTTGATGCTCGAGACAGAACTCTTCGAGGGCTTCGATCATTTCTTTCTGCTCGGCACATTCATCAAGAGCGTCGAGTACACACGTCAAATGTCCGGCCAATGGGTCCAGAGCCGCTGCCGTGAAGATTGACCAGAGTTTTGGAAATGACGTGGAAAGCGCCGGACCAATTCTACGATAGCTAGGTATAGCGTGACGGATCAAACAAGGTTGATAATCGAACAGTTGATGTAAGATCGTAGATATCGCTCGAGCTGCGCTCCGTTGTTCAGGGTTAGTGTCCTTGAAGAAGTAGTAAAGGATGCGCTTTGGTGAAGTGTTCGGAAAGGCTTTGGGAAGGTCATCATCAATGATGCATCTGGCAAGGACGGATTTTCCACAGCCAGGATCGGCAGAAATCCAGAGTAGCTTCTTTGTGTCATTATCGCGCCATTCGATGTATTTCGAGTTCTGGAGGGTCCACAGACAGGTGTTGTCTACACGTTTCGGATTTTGATTTTTCTCAGATTTATAATCGACTCCCCTAGGCCAGAGGGATCGCACGCATTCCTGTTCCTCTTTTGTGACTAAGACGCCATCTCAGCGGGGTTTATCTACGAAAGGCTCCCGGCTACACTTACAGCTATGATCTTTGGACTTTGCGTCCTCATCGCTAGGAAGAAGGGTAGGAGCTATAATACGGTTTGCGATTAGTAGTGCTCTGAGGATCAATTCCCTTGTATGAAAGGCTACGATACGAAATATCTCACGCACTTCTCGAGTTGATGATCTGGGATGAACATGCTTCTACCCTGCTCCATTCAGTGTCCAAATAATGTAGGGTTTCTACTTTGGTCCTGTCCAGCTCCGTCCACTCTTCCAGTCCGACCTGCTCGAGGCCATGCTGTACATTGAAACGGAAGTATAGCTTCTGTTCGTTGCCGTGTTGTCTTTTCATCTCTTCCTCGAATTCCTTGGCAATCTTCTCGGTATCTGTAGCCATCGCTACGACAGTGGCCAAGAGCGGTACGATAGCCTTCCCAACATCCTTAGAGATCAGGTGCCCAGTACCAACGCTAACGATGCAACCAAGCGTCCTAGCAGATGGCCATATGTAAGAAGCCTCTTCCATCAATGCTCTTATCGGATTGTTATATCCCATACCTCCATCAACGTATGCCGTAGGAGGATTCCCAATTTTCATAGGAGGAAAGAAGGTGGGTGCAGCGGAAGTCGCCCGACATGCTTGCCAGATCGGACAATCATCGAGAACGTTCCGTGCGCTGTTATAGCTTCGAAATCGGAATCGTTTGTTCCCTTTTTCAGATGTTACGCATACAAATCTGCCATCCATCAGCCGACTGAGATAGTGAAGAGGAACAGACAGAAAGCATGACATACACGTTACAAGACCGATCCTCTTCAAGCTTGGAAGCCTCAAATCTGAAGAGGGTCTCCTCGCCTTCTATACTCCGTTCTCCTAGATATTTCTTCACTAAGCCCTTGATCGCCATTTCCAAAGGCTTAGGTTTGAATCGTTCTCTGCCGAGTATTCCCTTGGCGAGTTGTACTGTTTTGTTCCTTTGCACAAGACCTTCGACGGGGAATATCTCAGGAGCCAACTTCAAGTACTCATTAATACAAGTCTGGATGTCCATCCGAAGCGTTCCAAGCATAACAGCGATCAGACTGTGACCGTTAATACAAGTTACGTTCTGGAATGCTTCTTACTGACCCGCCCGTGGATGTACCACCGATAAGATCGAAATAATCACAAGGACGAAGTTGCGAGTGAGAGTCAAGTCCAGCCTTGAGCCTCAAGTTATCCATGATACTTTTAAGTATGTAAAGGGTCGAGAGACCCCGGACTCCTCCTCCATCTGGGCATCGTCAGCGCTTTCGTCTGGCAAATGCTATATGACTCGATATACCTAGGGAGAGCAGCCGGAGCGGCCTCTGAAGGTCAGCCATCCTCGTAAGTTTCCTCAATCAAGAAATGCGCATCGAAGGAAGAGGAGCGAAATGTGGTCAACCCGAGGCCTTGGATCTGCATGGTGTCACCTTCAGCCCTCTTAGCGCGGGGCTTTGCGGTGCCAATCATTTGGGCGGCTAGATAAGAAGATTGGGCGAGAGACCATGACGGGCCCCAATGAGCGGGACAACGCCATGTTATTGGCCGGCCGCGGGAGACTACAAAGTGGTCTGCCTGCTTGCTAACTCACACGGAAACCAACCCCGCTTCAGCCTCGTCGTTCGATACGAACTAATATGATGATTTCTCTGATTCATCGCCAGACGGCAACATACAAGGCAAGGCCACATGCTCAGCTCTATCCCACTCATTCGAACATAAAACAAAGAAAGTCCATAGAGAAAATGAAATCCATTCAAGATCGCTGGATGAGCCATTACCATAGGCTACCCCAGTACGAGCACCTAGATCGGCGGCGCAGGAGACTTTCCTCTATAGATAGTAGACCCTCGAGCTCCAACTCTATTTAAGACAGTCCCCCTAGATAGTCCCCCTAGCCATATTTACTATATTTACGGGGTAGTACTATTTACTATTTATTAATATATAACTATATAAATATTATTACTATTACTATTACTATTACTACTATTACTATTACTACTACTATTATTATATATTATATACTAGAAAATACCTGTAAAAATTCAAGATTTTTACTTTAGAAAATTACTCCTACTACCTAGTATTTAGTAGGTTAGGTAAATAGTAGGAAGTATATTAGATATTTTAGCTTATAGATATAATAGTAATAGCTATCTCTTTACTATAATAGAAAATATAGGAATTAAGACCTTAAGCTTATTATAACTTATTAGTTAGTTAATAAGTCCTCTAGTTACCCCTCTAGAACTAGTATAAATATTTAAACTCTAATATTTCCTTGTATTCTACTTATATATATACCTATCCTTTATAATATTTTCTATTTAAATAATATTATATAACTTACTTTTAACTATTTATAAGGACTAGTTAGAAATATAGTACTACTATTAATATAGCGTTTATAGTATATAGTAGTACTACGCTACCCCTTTTCCTATAGTATATAAAGGAGGAAATTCCCTTTAAAGGAAAGGGTAGTAATTAGTCTTACTATTAATAAGTATAGTAAAGGTATTAAGATATAGTAGAAAGATATATTCTCTAAGTATAGAAATCCTACCTATAAACTAAAGGGCTAGGCCTACCCTAGTTAGGTTATAAAAGGCTTCTATAAATAAAGTAAAGTAGTAGGATTATAATAATAAGAATAGAGAGTTTTATATATATATATATATATATATACTATTTATAGTACTTAATAGCTATATTATTATATAGTACCCTTATATTTTAATTACTCTATCCTATTTAAGGGTAGTAGCCTAACTATTAGTAAGATAAGTAGAGAAGGGTTATTATAAGTATAAGGTAAAAAGGTTAGTTAACTAGTATAGATAACCCGCTTAAATATAAGGGATTAAGCTTATAAAGAAAGTAAGTCTTAAGAATTATTTAATAAATTAATAATAAATATATCGCGATTATAACTAACTATCTAGGAGTAGTTACTAGGTATATAAACCTAGTCTCTACTACTTAAAACCTAAGAAGTACTATTATAAAGGATATAAGAACTTAAAGAAGAAGTCTTTAAGAGGTAATAGATATAAGATTTATAATAATATTTATAAGAGTTAGAGTAGGAAATATATACTAATAATACTACTTAAGTAGGTTATTAATATTACTTATTATTAATAGAAGAATTAGAATTAATATATCTTTAATATAAAACTTATATTCTTAAGTTATAAGACTTATATATATATAATAGGAAGTTAGTATAAGAATATTAAGAATAATTTAATAATATAATTAATATAATTAAAATAAATATAACTTATTTTCTTAATAACTCTATAAAAATCTAATACGCGTTATAATATATAGTCCTAGACTTTAAGGCTATATAACGCGAGTATATAAAGGATATATTAAAGGATAAATAGTCTTAAGAATACTTTAATAATTTCCTAATAGATTAAATAAAAGATCCTTAAAATTAATACCTTATAACTAGTAAGTATTACTTAGAAGCTAAGTAAAAGGAATATTAAAAGATTATAAACTTTATAAATTACTTTACTAAGTTAAAAAGATAACTTAAGCTATTAATAAAATATATACTTTATAATAACCTTTTAAATAAGTTATATAAAGATCTTTATAATTAACTTATAATATAATTTAATATCCTAGAAATAAGGGATACTCTTATTATATTAATAACTTAATTAGAGCCTTATATAATACTATTTATATATAAAGATTAAAGGAATAATACTCTTACTAGAAGTTAATATTCTTAAAGAGGAAGAGGAAATTTTAAAGGGTAAAGAGATAATAACTTATATATAAAGTAAGAAGGATAGGGTACTACTAGGGTATTATTATACCTTCCTTAAAGGCTTAAGTCTAATCTTTCTACTATTAAGTATTATAATTATTAAAAGAAGGGATATATAACTAAGGATTACTAGAGTATAAAATTAATAGTTATAAGTATTATAACTAATAAGCTTATAACTAATAAGATATCTAGTAATAAGCTAGCTAAGAAAGGCTTAAATTTAAAAAACCCTTAAGTACTATAATTATATCTACTACTATAATATAAGGGAAGAAGTAGATATAATAACTTATTATTATAATATAAGTAGAATTTAAGAGCTTATAAAGAGAATTTATTATATTAATTAACTTTAAAGTAGATATTAATTATATTAATATATACTTAATAAAGGAGTAGAATTAGAAAATAGACCCTAGCTTTAATAATACCTTATATAATAGAATTAGGAATCTAATATTATTATTAGATTCTTATATAAGGAAAATTAAACTTATTAATTTTAATAATATTATATAATATTATAAGGGCGCCTTTTATATAATAGTAAACCTTAATTATAACTTCTACTTTAAGTATTTATAATTAGAGGAATAAAATCCTTAAGTAGATTAACTTATATAAAACTAGTAATTTCTTATTAAGAAAAGTAATATTAAAGAGTACTTTAGTACTATTAAAGTCTTAGAGGAGTAGCTTAATAGTATTATATTTATTATAATATACTTAGAAGTAGGTAATAAAAGCCTACTACTTAAAGTTAAGCTCTCTTTAAAATTTTAGGAATTCTAAGATATCTTTTTAATTAAGAATACTAGGGTACTACTAGCTTATATATACTATAATTATATAATTAATATAAAGGAGAATAAAAAACCTCTCTTTAATCTACTTTATAACCTATTAAAGAAAGAGTTATATATATTAAGAAAGTACTTTAAGTAAGCTTTAAAAAAGAGGTAGATTTATTATTTTATAAGTCTAATAGATATACTAATTCTTTTTATATTAAAAAAGGATAGAATATTATATTTATATATTAATTATAAGGTACTTAATAAGATTATAACTAAAAACTACTATCTACTTCTATTAATTAATAAAATATTAATAAGATTAATTAATATTAAGTACTTAACTAAGTTAGACTTTAAAGATATATATTATTACTTATAAATAAAAAAGGGTAATAAATAGAAGACTATATTTTATATAAGGTATAACTATTTTAAATATATAATTATATCTTTTAAACTTATTAATATATCTACTTTATTCTAAGTATATATTAATAAAGCCTTAGTAGAACTACTTAATATTATATATATTATTTATCTAGATAATATTCTTATCTACTTCTAAGATAAAAAGTCTTATATTAGAGTTATAAAGGTAGTATTATAATATCTTTATAAATTTAAACTTTATATTAACTTAAAGAAATATAAATTTATAATAATAGAGGTAGAATTCCTTAGCTTTATTATTAGTTATAATAGTATATATATAGATTTATATAAAGTAGATACTATAATAGAATAGCTAGAACCTAGAAGTATTAAGGATATTTAAATCTTTTTAAGATTTACTAATTTCTACTATTATTTTATTAAGTACTATTCCTTTATTACTATAATATTAATAGACTATCTAAAAAATAATTATTTATATATTAAAAATAGAAAGTTAATATTAAGTAATATTATAAGAGTAGTATTTAAGTAGTTAAAGTAACTCTTTTAAGAGGTACTATTA
>JAABUR0100000551.1_pt1 | contig 80053 bp, 87 predicted proteins | sample 5560091 | NCBI WGS metagenome assembly JAABUR01 (sample SAMN10711879, study PRJNA513375) | rock metagenome | isolation source: Antarctica rocks | place: Antarctica: Victoria Land, University Valley sud
TTCAAAACTACCTCGATGAATTCTGTTACAAGTTCAACCGAAGGTATTTTGGTGAAAAACTGTTCGACAGGCTAATAATAGCCGCTTTAGACAATACTTGGTATTGATTGCGGACAGTCATATTAAATTTTATACCACCGGCTGGCATTGTGGCCACTTTTGAAAATGATTATGCGCTCATGCGTGAACAGATGATCTACGATGAGAATAGTAAAGATTTCGCAACGATTATTGCCAGGCTTACCAGTTTGTTAGAGCACATCAAAAGGTAATCCGCTACAATAACGTCTCATTAACGTTCCGATATATTTAATAGCTGGACTTATCCGGCCTTTTCTGTTTTATTTTATTTGTGGGGGAAAAAAGATAGAACGAATTGATATAAGCTACTTTGATTTTTTTCAAGAAATTGAAAGTAAAAAATTAATACACAACGAAATTTACTGTTGTGTATCAAATTTAAAATCGGAAAAAGAGAAAAAAATAACGCTAATTATTCGGTGGTTTTTCCATGCTGCTGAAATTAAAAACGTTCCCGAATAAAGATGCGGGACAATTCTTCAATGCCAACTTTGTAAACCTTTCCTTTAACAGAGAAAAGGGCGAAGGGTTGCAGTTGTTCCAGGCCTACAGGTTAAAGGCATTCCCAACGCTCATTATTTTGGATAGCGACGGTAAGCCGCTGCTGGCAGCTGAACGTTATATGGATGCCAAAACACTGATCGCCTTTGGCAGAGCCGGTATGAAAAAGCTGAAGGTATAAACTACCAGCCTATATAATCCGGTGGTTTGATCCCTTTTAAGCGCAGATAAACAATTAGCTGTCCTAAATGATGGGTTTGGTGATCATGCATTAGGATCAATATTTGTCTTCGGGTCATCGGGCCTGCAAAAAACTTAACCTTTTCATCCAGTTGACCTGCATTCATTTTCATATGCGCCTTCAGTCCAAGATCATAGGCTTCTCCTAATTTTTTTAAGACCTCATCTTTCGTTAGCTTCCCGCCTGATGCACTTTTTGCCGGTCCGTTAACAAGCAGATAGGACGACGAAAGCCAGTTGATATTATCCGCGATATGAAGTAGCTGTTCTCGGAAAGTCATTTCTTCGGGTGATGCCTTAAAATCATATCCGTCTTCCGGCATCAATGCAGCAAGTTTCAAAGCATAAGCCTTACTGTTTACCCATTTACGGGCCAACTGCACCTGTAAGCTGTCTGCTGGCTGCGCCTTTACCGTAAAAACGGCAGCCAAAAAGATCATTAATGTAAGAATTCGTTTCATTTGATTAATTATTAAAGGTGTATTTTTAAGCGGCCTGAGTATATGCGTTAATGGTTAGCCTCAAAAGCTATTGTAAGGTATCGACATATCCCTTAACACTGCTTTCAATAAGGGAACAGGGAACCAGCAACGGCTTATCTGTCAGATTAACAACAATGATATTGCTTTCAACCTGAATGATCCCTTTAAAGCGCATCCCTAAAATTTCAACTTCAAAACTACCGCCTTTAGCGTCACCGTTATACTGTGCGCCAAACCTTTCAATTTCCCGAAGAGCTATCCGGTAAGTCGCTTCTAAATCTTGTTTGGGTTTTAAACTGAATTTACAACTCATTCTATTATTTTATAGTTTTATCAGCGTTCCAGCCACGGATCTTTCTAAAAGGCATCAGCAATAAATAACCGACCGTCATTTCAGCCGGGTCGCGATAAGCGGGTACGCCGATGGTTATATACTGGTTATCATAGTATTGGAACGTGCGGTGAAGCCTGTCCCAAAACGAAAAGATCACAGAGTAGTTACTGTCCGTGTCATTTTTATTTATGGAATGGTGTATACCGTGTATTTTGGGCGTAACTATCAACTTACTGAGATTTCTTTCAAATGGTTCAGGCAATTTCAGGTTACTGTGATGAAATTGCGTGGCTCCTTCAAAACCCAATTCATATATTAGCACTTCTAATGCGCTCGCACCGGATAGCAGGACAAATAAGCCTCTAAAAAATACCGACCCGATCATTTCGCCGAAATGAAAGCGAAATGCTGTGAAAGTATCGAGGTCAAGGTCCGTATGGTGGACGAGATGAAATCGCCAAAGAAAAGGGATTTTGTGGTTCAGCACATGCCAAAGGTAATTGCCATAGTCAAGGATCAAAAAAGCTAAAACAAACCGCAAAGCGTTAGATATTGGTAATATTTGCGCAACGCCATGCCCTTTATTTTTCAAAGCCAATTTTACCATCGCCGGGAGAAAAACAAACCGGAGGAGGCCAAACGATGGCGCAGCAACCAGCGAGTTAATCACTACTCTTTCGGTATTCAGCTGGGTAGTTTTACGGAGCCGCCGCCTGCGCTCCGCAATCACAAGTACAACAAAAATTACCGTTAATAACGGTGCGGCTTTCATGTCAAATATCCGGTTGATTAAACTCATTCCCTGTCGATCAATTAATTACCGGCAACGGCATACTTTTCTTCTATGCAAGCTGCAATTTCTAAAAGATCTTTTCCCAAAAAAACCGGCCTGTCTGCAAGCGGATAAAGAGACTGGCCTTTTCTGCTTATAAAGGCAGTTTGAAGCCCTGCCAGTCCGGCGCCTGCAATATCCCAGCCGTGAGCCGCTACCATTACGATATCACCTGTATCTGCGCCGAGTTGTTCCGCAGCCCACTGATAGGTATTTAAAGACGGCTTGTACGTCTTTATTGAATCTATACTCAATTTAGATTCAAAATAACCCTTAATCCCCGCAAAATCTAACTGGTCAGTCAATACGCGTTCGGGAGAGTTGGTCAGGGTCGCCAACCTGAATCCGGCAGCGCTTAATTTTTTCAAACCTGGCTCTACATCTGGGTAAGCATTTAATTTTGTCATTAACCCAAGTGCCGATTTTTTTGTTTCCTCATCAATAGATAGGCCGAGAGACTCCGCTACCATGTTCAGGGTTGCCCCTGCAATAGTTGGAAAATCATAATACCTGCCTGTGGTATTGGCGACCAGTGAATATTGTAGTAATAGCCCGAACCAACTGCGAAATGCATCAGGGTGATGAAATATAGTATTGATTCGCTCCTTCATAGGCGACATATCCAATAACGTTTCATTAACGTCGAACAGGATTACCGGCTTTTGATCGTTTTTTATCATGCTATTTCTTGAGTTTAGTTTTAACTTTATTTATGGTGGAATACACTCCATATACAATCATCACGCCAATAAAAACGTATATCCATACGGGGATATGTTCCCCGGCAATGATCAGATAAAGATAAGCTGAAACAAAAAAGAAGCCGGTCAGCAAAGCCGGGATCACAATGGGTTTTTTCTTCCTGATATTGCTGACAACCCGGTAAAGTGATGCGAAGAAAAAGGGTATCGCACCGATGTATATACCGCCGAATATAAACGGGTTTACATGGTAATGTTCGCCCAGGCCCAAAAACCAGTCTTTAAACGATTGCCACCACTCCATAAGTTGAAAATTTGATAAGCCTTATGCAACATCGATTTGATGATGGGTGTCAGCCCTTCAGACATCAGGTCGGTGACCAGGCTTTGATTAATACGGGAGGCGACCGGGTAAGGATAAACTTTATTAAATATCGCTTTAACAGAAAGCTGACTGGTATTTGATAAAATGAGCTCCTGGATCAGTTCCCCCGCGTTAGGGGCGACCATTGTCCCGCCTAATATTTTTTGTTTTCTGAATAATCCCTTTTCATTAACGAATAATATTAATTTCCCATATTGGTAATCGTCGACTACAGCACGGTCATCATCTGTAAAATCTTTTTCCAGCCGCCGGTAGCTGATCTTGCGATCCTTCAACTGCTTTTCGCTTAAACCAAATGTGGTCAGTTCAGGGTCTGTGAAGGTTACCCATGACATATGCTCATTGTTCAGTTTCTTTTTAAAAGGTGAAAACAAGTTATTAAGAATGATCCGGGCATGAAATTCAGCCGCATGGGAAAACTGGAGATCGCTTGCGACATCGCCACAGACAAAAACATTCTTGTTAGTTGTTCTCAGGTAGTGATCGACAACGATTTTACCACCGGCAACTTCGATTCCCGCCTTCGGTAACGACAACGATCCCAGGGCAAGCACCCTTCCCGTTGCCACGAAAATAGCGTCGAATTTAACAACTGTTGTTTCTCCACTGCTGTTTTCAATGATGGCTTCGGTTCCGGAAATAAACCTGCTCACCTGGCTGTTCAATAAAAATCTAATGCCCTCACTTTTTAGCCTTTCTAACAAAATATCGGTAACCGTAGCATCGTCGTGTTCCAGTATCGTCTGCCCCTTATGGACGACAGTTATCTGGCTACCCAGGCGCGATAATGCCTGCGCGATCTCCATGCCGATGGGGCCGCCGCCGACACATAGCACGTTTTCCGGCAGGGTATCCAGATGAAAGATGCTTTCATTATCAAAATAACTTACCTTTTCAATCCCCTCGACAGTTAATTTGCGGGGTTTGGAACCTGTGGCCATGACTATCTTCTTACCCGAATAAATTTTCCCGTCTACTTCCACCTGGTTTTTCCCTGCGAAGCAGGCATGGCCCAATGCCACTGTAATCCCCTGATCTCGCAACCATTTTGCGTTTTCATGTGATCTGATCAGCGATTGTTTATCCTGGATATAGCCCACCACTTTTTTGATGTCAACCCGGCCGCTTACCTGTAGCCCAAAACTTTCAGCGGCTCTTGCCTTTCTCACTATTTTGGCGGCATGAATCAGCGCTTTGCTCGGTACACAGCCATCATTTAAACAGTCGCCTCCAATATCCTTATCAGAAGTCGAGATCATCAGGACTTTAAAACCGGCCTGGTTCATAAACAGCCCGACGCTCAGGCCACCTGAACCGGCCCCGATGACGATGATATCAAATTCATGTAGTGCCATGTTGTTCCGGTTAAATTTTATTTTGCGTGATCAGTCTTTTATAAGTGCGAACCAGCATTCCCTGGGAAAAGCCGGCCACGTAAAGGAAATAGATGATAAAGAAAATACCCTGTGTTTTATAAACCCCGTTTTCAAGGTATTTCCGGGCTGATGTAACCACCGGCTTTTTGACAACTTTAAAACGGACATCCTTACGGAGCCGTTTGATCAGTTCCTGGTCTTCCAGAACGACATACTCCTCCGAAAAGCCACCCGCTTCTTCGAAAGCGGCCTTCGTAACAAACAAACTCTGGTCACCAAACCGGATCGCGTTAACATCAAATCGTGTAAACCAGCAATTGGCTTTCAAAAACCAATGCAGATGATCAAATGACAACATAAAACAGCCGGCGTGATAACCCATAGCCACCGCCTCTTTAATGTCCGCCAAATAACCTTCCGGTGGAATGGTATCGGCATGTAAAAAATAAAGAACCTCACCTTTAGCAAGGCTGGCCCCTGCATTCATTTGCGCCGCACGACCTTTCCGGGGTGAGTTCACTACTATAGCACCTGCATGTTTGGCTAATGCAACGGTATTATCGGTACTGCCTCCATCAGAAACAATGATCTCAAAATGGTTACCCCCGCTTTTCCCATTCAGTTGGCCAATGGTCGTAATGATCTGATCCGCTTCATTAAAAGTGGGTATGATAATGCTAATCATGATCGGTTTAAAATAGGGTGATTTAACAAGTCTTTTTCATCATCAATGTCAGACAAAACCGGCAACAGAAAATAACGCAGGCCCAAATCGGCACAACGGGTAAGTGTTTCCATCAAAACCGTGTCCGTGCTCCACGTTATATCGTTAAACAGTTGAGGATGATGGTTGTTCATACCTAATAAATAATAACCGCCGTCCAGCGCAGGGCCAATAACGATATCATAATTACTCAATTCGGTAAAGGCGTTTGCGATGATCTCCGTGTTCAGCTTATAACAATCCGTGCCAATAAGCACTGCTTTCTTAACGCCGAGTTCAAGTGTATCGGAGAATGCGTTGGACATCCTTTCACCCAGGTCAGTACCCTGCTGCACCGTTTTCGAATAGTTATTATCCCAGGCATCATTGTCCGCGATAAAATCCGAATAATACACAACCCTGGTAGCATTTATATTTTGAGTGACCGCAGCGGTGTGCTCAACAAGTTGTTGATAGATCTGTAAAGCCTTGTCGTTTCCTACGGTAGCTGCAAGCCTTGTTTTTACTTTGCCGTAGACCGGGTTACGTGCGAATATCAATAAGGTATCATTGCTCATTTTAGTTTCATCATAGAGGTTAGCAGCAGCCTCCGCCATCATAAAACCAGGTCGATTCAGAAATAAAAATATCCTCACGATGCAAAGCCGCGAGGTTGCCCCCGGTCTTATCGCATACCGACAATGGCTGATTAGGCATCAGCACATGACCTTTGCGGTCATCAAAATATTCTTCTTCACCAAAATAAATAGCGGTTTTGCCGGTGAACACACAGGGGCCGTCATCCGGCATGGGGTCCTTTATGGCACAAACTTCGACGCTTTCAATGAAGATCAATTCATCTGTCGCGTAATGTTTAGGGTCGAGGATACAGTAAGGGCGTTTGGCCCTTATTTCTACGGTACCAAATCCAATGTCGGTGATCATTTTAATATATTCCTTCAATGGCAAGGCGCCACTGAGGCATAAAGCCCGCAGCCGCTCGTCTTCTTTCAACGCCGCCGGCATCAGCGTTTCGCAGGTGGGGTCGCTTAGAACCACCCGGCCATGTGGTTTAAGCACCCGGTACATTTCTTTTAAAGCCTGCTTCAGTTCCTCTTCTTTAAATATATTAAAAAGGCAGTTCTGTGCAGCCACATCTATGCTGTTATCGTCGACCGGGAGATGTAACGCGTCGCCATTTCGCAGCTCCACAAATTCATTCTTAAACCAGGGGTTAAGCCGTTCAGCTTCCACAAAGTTTTTACGGCTGGCATCCAGCATTTCATCAACCACATCTATACCTACTACGCCGCCTTTCTGGCGGCTAAAGTAGGCGAACTGCAAAAGTTCCATCCCGCCGCCAACGCCTACATATAATATTTTCGGATCGTTAACCAGGTCGCGCGGATGAACCGTACTTCCGCAGCCGTAGTTCATTTCCAGCATCCTTTTAGGAATGTCGAGGCCCAGCAACTGCCAAACCGGAGTTGTGGTACAGCAAAGCCCTATTTGGGGATTCTCGGCTGCTTCACGGTAAATATTTTTGGTTGTTTCTAAATATTCGGTACTCATGGGTTCTTCTATAAGTTTATTATCATTCAGCGACAGCGCCGCCGCAGCTTGAACCGGCACCTGCTGTACAGCCGTAGCAATGCTGGTTTACTACAATGGTGCGATTACTTAGCATATCCAGGTCAAAGTCGCGTAGATGGCGGGAATTCTGAACGCTGATCTGTAGGTCGAGCATTTGGTTAAAATCACAGTCATAAATCAATCCATCCCAGCCAACGGATAGGGTGTTGCGGCACATTACATTGCTGACCGCAGCAGGGTTAAAGGCCGAGATCAGTTTTGCCATGTATTTATCGTAATTACCTAAAGTAAGTAAATAGTCCAGGTAACGGCTGATCGGCATATTCGTGATGGCGAATAAATTATTGAATTTGATCCCGAAATTTTTGAGTAGTTCATCCTTGTATTCCTTTTCCAGGGCTTCCTGAGACGGCGGCAGAAATGCACCTGCCGGATTATAGACAAGATTTAAAACGAGATTTGAACCTTCTTTGCCATATCCCACCGCATTCAGCATTTGCAAAGCTTTTATCGAGTCTTCAAAAACGCCGTCTCCGCGCTGGCGGTCAGTACGGTCCTTCGTAAAACTGGACAAAGAGGAAACAACCTCGATGCGGTGTTCCCTGAAAAAATCCGGCAGGTTGTAGAATCTTTTATTGGCCAGAATGATCGTCAGGTTACAGCGCACAATAATTTGCTTGTTCAATTTTTTGATCTCCGTTACAAACCACCTGAAGTCGGGGTTCAACTCAGGTGCACCGCCGGTCAGATCGACCGTCTTGATAGCAGACTTCGCCAGGATATCCAGGCAAAGCTGCATGGTTTCCCTCGTCATGATCTCTTTGCGGTCCGGTCCCGCATCCACTTGGCAGTGCCTGCACACCTGGTTGCACATTTTACCCACATTGATCTGAAAAATTTCAATTCCGGTTGCCCGCAGCGGAAATACGCCCATCTTTTCCAATTTCCCCTTAAAAGAAACATGTTGATGCGTTACGTCGTCTTCGAGGATCGCCAGCTGATTGTGGGAATCTGCCAAATGGTGCTGTAAAACGTGGAGTGATTTTATCATTACATTCCTATCTCTTTCACTTTGTTCATCATCTGTACGCCGTGTACGAGTACCGCGCCGCCTTTTATTGCGGCGGCCACATGCACCGCTTCCATCATTTGCGCTTCGCTGTACCCTTTTTCATAAGCGTCGCTGCTGTAAGCGTCGATACAATAAGGGCACTGTACCGCATGGGCAACAGCCAGGGCGATGAGTGATTTTTCTTTTGCGGTTAAATGGCTGTCTTTAAATACATCTCCGTAATAGGAGAAGAATTTATCAGCCATTTCTTTTTGATATTCAGCGATATTGCCAAATTTGGCCAGATCGTCAGCATTGTAATAGTGATCGCTCATGTTGTTTTTATTCCAATATCCGATAATAACTCCACAAAAGAGCTAAAGTTTATCATCTGCTTAAAACCCTCTGCGTTTTGGAACCCGGCAAGTGCCGAATAAACAGGTGTTAAAGACACCCTGGTAAAGAAAAAGGGCGCTCAATATGCCCAGCATCCAGTCTTTGTTCATTATTGCGGTAATCAGGAAGTAGATTCCTGCCGCAACATAAATTACCTGCCTGAAATTAATGCCGGCAATTCCCTTCAAAATAACCTGATTATCCATCTTTATTCTTTTTTATTATTCCTGTTTAGTGGAAATTCCCAATACGAGCCCATAAACCAGGTGACCCATTAACGTACCCATAACCATTTTTAATGCTTCCGTTGAGTTCGCCGAAAATACGCCCATACCCATCATTGGCATCACCATCAGTTGCATCAGCATCCAGGGTAAAATGGCAAAAAGCATTCCCTTAAAAGCCGGACTTAAGCTGAATCTGTCCCTTACCAAAAAAACATACACCATTGCCCAGATGATACCGATCATTACGTGCATCCCCCATCCGGCCCAAATCGGTATTCCCATGAAACCGGCCATCATATTGCCGATCTTCATATCAGGCATACCCATCATGGGCGCAACGAGCATGAGCATCGTCATTACTGCTGTAGCAATTATTCCGCCTGTTAAGGCTTGTTTTAATTTCTTAGAATCCATGGTGTTTAATTTTAAAGGGTTAACCGCTATGGTTAACCCTTGTGATTGATAAATCAGTTACCCGTATTATCCTTTTGCAAGGGCTGCCATATACACCTTTTTAATTTCATCATCGCTTTTTGCAAGACTAACTTCTGAAATTAACTTTTTTGATTTGGCATCAATAAAGTACAAAGTACCTGTGCCTGTATTCTTCTTTGCGAATGAAGCAATACCGGCTTTTTCAAGCATTGGTAAAGATGCGGCTTTGGTCTTTTCGTCTGAAAGATCATTCATCACGATCTGAACATCTTTGTTCTGCATAGCCATCGGCATAATGTCCTTTTCAAAACGTGGGCCGTTCGCCTGGCATACCGGGCACCATGAAGCTTTGTTCACTAATGCAATAACTTTTGCTTGCTGTGCAAATCCAGAAATAGCAATACCCATAAATAGCAATGTTGCAACTAATAACTTTTTCATTGTAATTTGATTTAAATAATTATTTGATTAATTATCTAAGTAGTTGCACCCAGTCCTGAAACCTGACAAAGTATTTTTCTCTTTTTTTTAAATATTTTTTTTTGTCACTATCTGACGGGAGAATTGTTTTAGAGAATTTCGCTGAATTTATCTATCGCCTAAAGCGATAAAACAGGAATGAAAAGCGAGGGAGATTTTAAATACCGGATTAAGCCGGGCTTAAATGTCAATTAAAAAACCAAGGGAATAAAAAGCAGGCAATAACGAGCTTCACAAATCATCAGCTTATAAAACTTTACAACTTTTACACGCTTTAGTTTTTTGGTAAATTCAAAAGAATGCGGTCCCTGAGTTCAGTATTCTCAACTTCAGGTACAACGTTCGGCAAGGTATCATCGAAATGGTGATGCAATAAATTGTCGATTAGTAGGCTCTGTTTCTGGTAAGCTGTACAGCCATCGCACATGGTAGTATGCATCCGCAACCGGAGTTTTTCCTTGGTTGAAAGGCCGACAAGGGATTGTTTTTCCATGAGCTCGGTCGCCTTTTTACAGGACAGCATGAGCCAGTTCGTTAATTTCATCATTATCTATGCTTTAAACCAGTTTATTTCAAGGCATTTTCTTAACTGTAATTTAGCCCTGTGTAATATCTGCCAGAAATTAGTGGGTGCAATATCCAATTCCTGACAAATGAGTTCGCCTTTTTTTTGTTCGATATATTTTAAGTTGACGGCGGAACGCCAGTTATCGGGTAATTTCCCCAAGCAAGAAGTCAAAACCATATTAAATTCCCTATTATCCAAAAGATGATCTTCGTCTGCGTTCCAGCTTATTGGTTTTTCTTTGTCTTTCCAGCGGTCATCGTCATCAAACAACTGGTTAAAAATGCCCAAGTCCTTTGTCGCTGTATCGTGATCCTGGTTAATGTCAATTTGCTGGTATTTTTTTCGGTAATGGGCTTTAATTTTATTGTTTAGTATGGCTAAGAGCCAAGTCTTAGGGCCGCTATCCCCCCTAAAAATTTCGAATTGCTGATATGCGGTTAAAAAGGTTTCCTGTACCAGATCCTCTGCCGTTTCTTTGCTTGATGTTTTGAACAACGCCCAGCTATACAGACTGTTGGTGTACAGCTTGACCCAGGATTCAAAAAGTAATGGTCCACTGATAGTGCCACCTTTAGCGTCCATAATAAATTTGAATATAAGATGCCTCGTAATCAAAAGTATTGATTTAAATTAAAGAAAATGGAAAAAGCCTTTTTGCATCACCGATGGCCTGTAATTTACTCGCTATGTAATTGAAAACAAACAATTTAAATTTGAAGCAGTTGTAGCTAATAATCCCTTTTAACACCTCCGTCACTTCCCAAAAACGACCTTGACTTACATTATGAAAATCATACCTAAAGCAATGTTAAACAAGGTGCCAAAAATCACGCTTTATTTTTGGATCATTAAAATATTATGCACCACCGTCGGCGAAACTGCCGCCGACTTTTTAAATACGAAGCTAAACCTCGGACTTACGGGTACAACCCTGGTGATGGGCGCACTATTATTAGTTGCTCTTTTTTTTCAATTCAAATCCAGAAGATATTTACCAGCTTACTATTGGATCGCTGTAGTACTCATTAGTGTGGTCGGTACTTTGATTACGGATAACCTTACTGATAATTTGGGGATATCACTGATCACTACGACAATTGTTTTCGCTGCAATCTTAGCGGCGGTATTTGCCATTTGGTATCGGGTCGAAAAGACGCTTTCCATTCACGAAATTGATACTACGAGGCGCGAAGCCTTTTACTGGCTCACTATTCTTTTCACATTTGCCCTGGGAACCGCTTCTGGCGATTTGCTGGCAGAAACCTTTAAATTAGGCTACTGGCTTTCAGCAATTATATTCGGCGGAATGATCGGTATTGTGTATATTGGCTACAAGTATTTAAAATTAAATGAGATCCTCGCCTTCTGGATAGCCTATATTTTAACGAGGCCATTGGGTGCATCCATCGGAGACTTCCTGTCCCAATCAACAAAGGATGGCGGATTGGGACTTGGGACAGCGATAACAAGTGTTATTTTCTTAGTCGCTATACTCATAACGGTCATATTTCTTACCAGGACAAAAAAAGATGTGATCGATTAACACGTCCTAAATATAATTGGAATTCTTGATTTTCGGAATAAGGTTATTTTTTCAACTTCAAAGAAAATTCAGAAAGGCAGCATTATCCCGCATTAACCAAAACACCTACGCCTGATGTTGTGACGCATAAAATATTGTTAGAGTTTTCTTATCTGTATATTCCGGGGAAATGGACCATGTGATTCCATGGCAAACTGACCAGGGGATTAGCTGGCGAACGTAAGTAGCGAATGCTGTAAAAGCGTTTTCAAAAGTAGTTATTTAAAAGTGTTTTATTGCAGGTCAGTATTTGAATGGATATTCCGGAAGGCTTGACCATGCTATTCCGTGCGCATTAGATCAACTAGTTGTGTTGGCGGTAAGGAAAATTTCAATTAACATTCAGTAGGTTAGCTTAGTCAAAGTGTAACGGAATTGCTTGTTTGCTATTCCGGAACAGGGTGGTCAACGGCTCCGAAATGTCCACCCATATCCGGCGTTTCCGATTGGTCATTAAACAGCTGATGTAAACGCCATCCCAGTTTGTCCACCGCCATTTCTGTTGGGGCGCCTAAACTTTCATCTTCCGATGCCCTAAATCCTATTTTCAGTTCCAGTCTTTCTGCCCTGGTAAGCAGATCCAGCCCATCGTTGGGCAAGGTCGAGAAACCGAAGTCTATAATTGTCGAGCAGTATAGTCAGAAATAGGGGATAATTGTAGCAATAGCGGTAAATATCCATCTTTACCGCCCGATCCCCCTTCGTTTCCTTCGTCTTAAGGCATCGTCCTCGTCATCCGCAATCCCGACAGCAAAAGGAGGAATATAAACATTGCCCCAATTATCAAGCAGCACCCGATCAGTATCAGGGCCTTCCGCAGCTTTTTCCATTCCGTTATCTGCTGTGCCGCTGCCAGTTCCTGCTGGCCCATCCGCTGCCATATCTTTTCCTGCGCGTTCGCTATCTCGTTCATCAATCCCGCTGCATTCAGTGAGTTCTGCTGGATCAGGTAAAGCAGTTCCAGGATCGCTTGTTCGTTCAGATCCTGTTCTTTCTCCTGCCGCTGGCCAGGAGCTTCCGTATTTTGCCCTTGTGCTATCGTTTGCTTCGCTAATTGCTTTGCTGTCTCTATTTTGTTCATAACCTACTTTTTTGATGATCTCTGCCCATTTGAACCGGTTGCCTAATGCCTGCCCCTTGATCTTAAAACCTTCATGGAAATAAGTGATCCCGGTGATCCTACCTGTCAGTGCCTGGTTGAACAGGAAATGAATGCCTTCCTTTTTAGCTTGTTTTATCAGATCGGACACGGTCAGTCCCGGCCTGTCCAGCAGCGTTTTCATCTTTTCCTGCAGCAGCATTTTATCAGACGGCTTACCTGTTCGGATGACCATCTCCAGTTCGCCTTTTTTGACAGCTTTGGTTTCGGCCTTTTTGCTTTCCTGTACCTGCGTCAGGCCATACTTCAGCTCCAGGTTACGCAGGACCGCCTCACTCTTTTTAAAGTTGTTGCTGTCGGATACCACCGTGCCGTCAAAACTGATCCTGTTGATGAGTAGATGTATATGCGGATGGTCCGCATCATGGTGCCGGAAGATCATATACTGGTTATTGGTATAACCGCTTTCCTTCAGGTAGTCATTTGCGATGGCCAGCAGCTTATCATTATCAAGCAGGTCTTCCTTTGGAAAGTTGATACTGGTATGGTAAACATACCGGCCCAGGTTCGGCTTCATGCCCTTCATCATTTCAACCTCTTGTTTGATGACGGCAGGGTCAATGGACGCAAAATTGGTTGCGAGTAACTCCGCCCGCATCTCCGGGTCAGGATGATAGAGTTTCTTCAGGTTATAGTTCAATGCGCCCATAAAGCTTTTACCTATTTTCTGAGAGGCGATCATTTCAATAACAACTTTATCATCATGTCCAATTGTTCAGCTAACTGCTTCAGGACAATACCGATACCGGCAGGCAGCTTACCTGAATTGGCGTGTTTGGCCAGCTGGTTTACATTGACACCAATCCGCTTCAGTTCAAGGTAAGTGCCCAGGTCGAGCTTTGCCTTTTTCGGTTCCGGGAAACGCCCCTTAAAAAGCTTCTCGCGGACCAGTACGCCTGGCACCTGACCCGAAATTTCTGATAGCCGGAACAGCTTTTTCTGTTCTTCTTCCGTCAGGCGGAACGTAAAGTTCACTGACCTTTTTTCCCCTTTTGCCAATGGTGGTTTTCCCATAAGATATGCTGAACGGAGTGAAGTATATCGGGTCCGGGGCAATCCCGGCAAGACGTATCCGCAAGGCGGATACATGGCTTGCTTCGGAACGCGTCAGGCCCTGCTGCCCTGTGATTTTTTCTTTTCAGCCAGGATTTAAACTGGCAGGTTGGAAATAATTAAAATTGTTCTTGTCAAAGTTTTGACTGAACTGGTTCGCCCCGATTTGAAACGGCTGTTTGGGAACTGGTTCGCAGTAACCACAATGGCTACCGCCTAGCTGGTTCCCCTTCCAAAACCCGCAGGATGTCTTCATACTTGTAATAGAGGATACCGCCTATTTTGCTGAACCGGAGCGTGCCGTTGACACGCAGGTTTTGCAGTGTCCCGGCTGAAATCTTGAGCAGGTTCTTGACCTGGTAGCTCTTCAGCCATTTGGGCTGATCGCCTGGCGGCTTGCCCAGTAGTGCCTTAATATCGTTTAACAGTATTTCCCTGAATTCGTTCAGGTCTTCCTTCGTAATAATCTCTGCTGCCATATTGCTTAATCTTATTTGTTTGCAAATATGGCGACTTGATTAATCTGCACTTGCCAACTTCTGAATGTTGGTATAATTAAGTGCAGATTAATTGAATAGGCATTCAAAGCACAGCAATTGGCAGGTGTTAAAACAGGGAAAGGGGGGTGAAAGAAGTCATTCACCCTCGTATAGGACTGCTTTGTGGAAAATTATCTAATAAAAAGCAGATATCCAATAATTATTAAGAGTCTGAAAATCAGAACGGCAAATCATCGTGACTCGGTGATATTTGCGGAAGAGCTCCGCTCGGGAGAGGTACATTATTTACGACATACAGATTTAATATATCTTCCCGATCCATAAACATAATTTGGCTTCTTTTACTAACGTCCAGCTTTTCACCGAGTCAATTTCTTGCGGCTTTTGTAATTTCGCCACCAGCTACTATGAACGCATGATCAACCAGTACCCGTTTGCCAATTTCAGAATCAAATATCTCGTGCCCTAACATCATTAACACTTGGTTATGTATTTCTGCGAGGGCCTTGAACTGGTTAATGAGCTTTTTCCCGAACTCGTTCAGGTCTTCTTTGGTGATGATTTCTACTGCCATTTGCGTGTTTGTTTGTTGAGCAGTAAAGTTTGGCAGTCTAATTCAAATCATTTGGGTCCTTTTTAGGTTCGACCCAAAAGTATTTTATAACCCGTTGAGGCTAAACGACTCAAATCGTCTGGAGCAAAAAACAGTTTAAAGTAGGATGGAAAAGTTTATAATTTTCCGGTTTGCCATATAAAAGTTTGTAGCAAGTTTTAATAGTATTACCTAAAATAATAGGCAAGAGTTTTTTATTGTGCAATCTTCTGCATGGCGCGGCTGATGTTGATGGGAGAGGAAACAGAAAAACTCGTTTGAAAAATGTCCTTTTTAGTAAATTTTGAAAAAAGGGAGAAGCACAATTTCTTTTTTCGATTAAGTTTGGAACATAGCTTTTAATTTCTGAATTTTAGCAAATCAGATTAAGAAAAATTTAGTCCAGTTTGATAGGGTCTTACAAGAGACCTATCGGATAGAAACCATTATACGGCTGTAGTTAGGGCGTTTTTTACTAAAAGTACGAATCCCTCCCTCACCGCTGGATTATTAAAAACGCCTAAAATCAGTGATTTTAGGCGTTTTTGTTTTTAAGGCACCGTGTTTATACGATAGGAAAATTAATATATTTTACTGCAAATTAGGGAATATCGCTGATTTTATAGAGTGAAGTTGTTTAAACTTTATTAGTTAAACAGGTTGAAACCCATTTTTAAAATATGTACCGAGCCTGCGGCTCTTCAAAAACTGTTCAACCCGGAAAATCCGTCTATCGGTTTACTCTGCCGGCATAAGTTTAAACAACTTCCATAGCATTATAAAACAGGAGAGAGCATGTTTAAATTTTACTCAACTATTTTCTGTGCTTCTTTTACCACCTGAAAATCACTAAGTTTTTAATGAAATACAAATACAGGATTTACAGGCATAAAAGAAGCATTGTAAATTTTATGATAGAAATTTAAACAGGCTCTTAACTTTCCGGTTCATCTGGCATATAGCAGTTATCAATGTACTTCTCATATTTCATGTTATAGAACAAATTCTATAACAAGTATTCAACCCTTGATCAAACTTCCACTTTCAATTCAGCCTGCCGGTTCGTCAATTCAAAAACCTCGCCATGGGGAACGATGGTGATTTGGCCAAATTGTTCCAGCAAAGTTCTATAAGCCTTGGCAACAGGCCGTGGTTTGCGTTCCAGGTCATACAAACCACAAGGGTTTACAGTCCCTTTTTTCTCCGCCAGTTCAATGTCCCAGTCAATCTGGTCAATCAGGCTGTACCAATTGAAACCCAGCACCGGAATGCCCTCTTTACGGATTTGTAAAACATTGATCCACTGTTTGTACAGCCAAAGCGGTGCTTCTTCTGCGTTCAAAACATTGGTTTCCGTGTGCATCACCGGTTTTTTATACCGGTTATAATATTCTTTCGTCACCTGGTACCAGCCCAATATGTCCGAACCATTCAGCAGGGTACCGTCCGGCAGTTTGATCCTTTCGTTCCGCCCGTAATAATCGTTCCCCATGATCTGGTAGCCCGGAGGCTCGCCTGCCATAAACCATTCGTATTCATCCCGGGCAAGGCCATTGTCAAACAAGTACATGCACACATCCGCATCAGGTGGATACGCGTACAACAAATCCAAGGACAGAAAACGCAGTTTATTAATCAGGGTTGTTTCTTTGGAAACTGTTGCCGAAAGCTCATGTATATATTCTGCACTTTCACTCTGCACAATGATGCAATCCGGACGTTGTTGCGCAATTTTATGATTGGCCAGGATGCTGGCCGCAACGAGGTTTTTAATAGCAGTAACAAAGCTGCGTTCGTCCTTTTTCTGCTCGTTCCACAAACCATCGCGTGCACTGGCTTTTGCAGACACAAAAATTTCATTCACCGGAGTATAAAAACGCACCCAGGGATAACGTTTGGCCACAGCTTCCGCATATTTGGCAAAATGCAGGGGAAGTTCGGGGTTTTGAAAATTGCCTACCCAATCCGGTACGCCAAAGTGCATCAGATCCAGAATTGGTGTAATGCCCAGCCGTTTGATTTCGTTCATGGCCTCGTCTGCAAAAGCCCAGTCGTGTTTGCCATCTGCTTTGCTGATGGAATAATAAGGCAAACCTTACCGCAGCACGTTTAAACCAAGTTCTTTTACCAGGCCTAAATCTTCTTTAAAATATTTATAATGACCACATTCTTCCAGTAAGTCCCGCCTTGTTTTCCCATTGTTTATGGTAGGATAAGAACATTCGATGCCGGTAGCAAACATAAAGTTGCTTGCGCTATTTTTCGGCAGGCCACTTCCGTCCCTGCCTGTGCCTCCACCAAATTGGTCGCCTGCATAAATGCCATCGGCATATTGTTTATTGATGATTGCTAAAAAGCTTTTTTCAGCCATGATAAAACGATTAATTGTTTTTTAAGAAAGCATCAGCAATGCGATAAGATAAAGCCATGATGGTGAGCGATGGATTGGCGCTTAAAGCACTTGGGAAAACAGAATTGTCGGCAATATAAAGGTTAGGAATATCGAAAGATTTGCCATTGCCGTCAACCACCGCTTTTTCCGGATCGCTGCCCATGCGGCAAGTGCCGATGGTGTGCGCGTTCCTGTCCATCGTCCAGATATGGTTTGCACCGGCATTCTTCCAGATCGCTTCCATTGTTTTTTTGGCGTGGGCAGCCATCTTTTTCTCGTTTTCGCCGTTGCTGAAATGGATACGTGGTTTTGGCAGGTTCATCTCGTCCAGTTCATCCGAAAGTTCCAAATAATTATGTTCATAAGGAAGGCAATCGCCGTGCATATTGATACCGGCAACATGATTGTAATGCCGCATCCTCTCCCGAAGTTCTTCCCCAAAAACCCCTGTTGCCCGGGCTAATTGAGAGGCATAAGTAACCGGCATGGCCCCGATAGACTGAATGAGGTAACCGCCTGCAAAATCTGCATCTTTTGCACGGTGCATATCTTCGGAAATCAGTCCGCCCGGGATTCCTGTCCAAGGAAAAACCTCTTCATTAAATTCTCCCCAAACCTGCAATCCCGTATGTGCCATAAAGTTGTTGCCAATTTGTCCGCTGCTGTTGGCTAAACCGTTGATCAATAATAATCTTGGCGTTTCTACGGCCCCGGCACACAGGAAAACGTTTTTACACAACTGCTTCTCCAGCTTTCCGTCATGCTGATAAACTACGGCTTCCATTTTGCCGGAAGCATCTTTCAGCAATTCTGTAACAAAGCAGTTTGGCCTAACTTCGGCACCAAAATGAACAGCTAAGGGGATCAGGGTAACATCCATACTGGCTTTTGCACCGGTAGTGCAACCTGCCTGACAAAAACCACGATTAGTACAGGCGTTGCGCCAGCCGATGTGTTCCTGATAGTATGCTGCGGACAAAGCTGCATTAGCAGCAGGCGAAGTTTTGATATTCAAAGGCTTACATCCTCTTTCCATTAATTGGGCAGCCGTGTTTAAAGCCAGCGGTGGCAAGGGATAAGGTGATTTTCTGGCTGCCCCCCAGGGATAAGATGCCGGACCGGAAACCCCCAAAGTGTTTTCCAGCTCATCATAATAAGGTTCTAAATCCTCGTAATTTAAGGGCCAGTCTTCCCCAACGCCAAAATCAGAATGAAGCTGAAAGTCATCGGGCAGCGGGCGCGGCGTATATGCCGTATAATGCAAGGTGGAACCGCCAACGCCAATCCCGGAATTGTTCTTTCCAAAAGAGATCGGGTTTTCCCCGGCACTTAATCTTTCATAATTCCAGAACAGTTTGTTCTGCTCTTTTTCATCGGTGGCAAAATCAGCAGCAGGGTTCCAGTAATTACCTGCTTCCAGGGCAACAACCTTTAACCCGGCTTTGGCCAGTTTGGCCATTAACGGCGCACCACCGGCACCGGTTCCGATGATGATAGCATCAACGGTTTCAGTTGTTGAATAATGACGCATGAGGAAAATAGGATGGGCTTAAATATTAATTTCTGGCCTAATTTGAAGAACGTTCCATCCTTTTGCATCGGCAAAACCAGTATAGTTGATTTCGGCCTGGGCAGTAGGATGACTATAAAATTGTTCTGTTGCTTCGGTTAGCATCAGTTCAAAAAATAATTGAGGTGAAAAACTTTTCCAGGTTTCGCCCGGCGCGTTGCCTTGCTGTACTGTTTTTAGCAGGTTGTTTTTTTCTTCTGCGGAGAGATCGGCAAAGTTTTTATGGTGTAAAAGAAGCACGCCCTCTGCAATACCTTTTAAACCGGTTTGATAAGCTGTGCCATCAGCCGGAAGCCGGTCATAACGCCAGCCAATGCCTTTTTTTTCGTTTAGCCGCTGGTCTATTGCCCCGGCAATATCAACCAAACGATTAGCCGGTTGCTGTGCCAGCAGGCAATCGCAAATGGCCTGAAGCAGCGTGAATTCTTCAGGCGTGAAAAAAACAGGCGTAACGGCAACTTCGTTTAAACGCTGTTTTAAAGCCTTTCGGGTTGGTTCTGTAACCTGATCGGAATTTAAGAGTGATAAAAAAGTATCGGCCGTCATGATTTGAATTTATTTGGCTGCAGATAACCTTCCGCCGGTTACTTCAATTAAACTTCCAGTGATAAAGCTGCCATCGTCCGAAGCCAGCAACACATAAGCAGGGGCAAGCTCTTCAGGTTGGCCGGGACGTGCCAATGCTACTTCATGGCCGAAATTTTCCACTTCTTCTTTTGGCATGGTCCCGGGAATATTTGGCGTCCAAACCGGACCGGGGACTACTGCGTTTACCCGTATGTTTTTAGGGCCTAACTGTAAAGCCAATGATTTGGTGAAAGAATGGACCGCACCTTTGGTGGAGGAATAATCAACCAGGATTTCAATCCCGGTCATGCCCACTATGCTGCCTGTATTGACAATGGCATCGCCGCTTTTTAAATGTTTTAGTGCAGCTTGTGCCATAAAAAAATAACCGAAAATATTGGTTTCAAAAGTCCGGCGCAATTGCTCTTCGCTGATGTCTTCCAGCTTGGTTTGCACTTCCTGGAAAGCGGCATTGTTCACTAGTATATTCAATTTGCCATAAGCAGCAACCGTTTGTTCAACCGCATCGGTACAAGCTTTTTTCTGGCGTACATCTGCTTTGATCACCAAACATTTGCCGCCTTTTGTTTCCACCAGCCTTTTGGTTTCTTCGGCATCGCTGTCGTTTTCATTATATAAAATCGCCACTTCAGCGCCTTCCATGGCAAAAGCGATGGCAACGGCCCGGCCAATGCCGGAATCGGCACCGGTAATGAGCGCAGTTTTATTGTTGAGTTTTCCTGCGGGACGATAATTGGAAAGATCTGAGTCCGGCGCTTGTCCCATATCGGATTGCTTGGCCGGGTAAGGCAGTTTTTCGCCTTTTATATCATCTGATGTTGGGCGGTATTCTTGGTTGCTCATAAAATTGATTTGGTTATTGCTGTTTAGGGAACGTTGCCGCCAAGGTCATTGTTTTTTAAACGCGTATTAATACCAAAACGTAAGATTAGAGGATTTTGTGAGCGGACGGCTTTTCAGGTTTACTTGTTGCGGCGTTTGATTAAAGTTGTTTTTCTTTGACATGAACTTGATTCACGACTACACTTTTTCCAAATTTCATCATGCCTGCTGCATCTGCAAACCCTTCTGTTGATGAAACCATTTTGCCCGTGCTGTCAAATATATAAACTGTTGGATAAGATTCTAAACCCCATTTTTCGGCAAGCTCAACGCCCTCACCTTTTTCTGCATCAATAGACAGGTTGACAAAATTTTTATTAAAAAAGGCAGCTACCTCCTTGTTTTTAAATGTTGTTGATTTCATCTGGCGGCAGGGGCCGCACCAGGTGGCAAAGGCATCAACAAAAATATATTTGTGTTCTTCTTTAGCTTTTTTCAGCGTAGCCGACCATGAACTTTCAATAAAATCAACCTGGACATCCGGCTTGGCCCTGACTTGGCTTTTCCCGGTTAAAGGGGAAGCTATAACAACCAGGAGCCAGATCATGGCTACCAGGTTAAAACGAAGTTTATTATGCATTTGTTAAAGCTTGTTTAAATTTTCCTTCGGCATGCTCGGGATTGATTATAATGCTTATTTTATCACCTAAAAATTTACATTGCAGATTATAGCATCATCAAAAACCTGTAGCTAAGGATGATGGTTTTTACCCGATAAAAGAAGCATTAAGATTTATTGAACTCAATATAAACGTGCTTTTATCAGCATTTTTCAGTTTCTATCATCAATACTCTTTTTTGTTGTAGTGAATGCATCAACTTTTTATTTTGCTTCTTTTTGTAAAGCACCGGCAACTGATTGTAATAAATCCGGGCTGATCCGTTGTTTATAATCCGGGTTGATGTATTCAAATTGAATAACCCCTTTTGTGTCCAAAATGAAAACAGAAGGAACAGGCAGAAGTTTATCGATATTTTTACCGTTAGAGCTTGTAATAAGTAACTTTTCGTAAGCTTGGGGAGCTACATAAGCTAACCCAAACGCTTTGGCAACTGATAATTCACTATCTGAAAGTAAGGCATAGGTGAGCTGATCTTTCCCCATAGTTTTTGACAGATTTTCTGGGCTGTCTGTACTGATGGCAATAATCTGATAGCCCATGTTTCTAAGGTTGCCTTCAATGCTTTGGATGCCGGACAGTTCTTTGTTACAGTAAGGGCACCAACCGCCACGATAAAAAATAAGGATGGCTGGTTTTTTGGCCACTTCTTCATTCAAATTAAATGGTTTGCCATGGGCATCGGGCAGGTTAACAGCAGGGATGGATTCCCCAATCAGCAGCGGACTGATATCAGTAGGTTTGGATGGGATAACTTCACCTGGCAATGTTTTATTTTTCGTTACAGGATCAATAGTTACCGGGGTTGCCTTTACTGTAGATAATATAAAGAGGCTAAAAGCGGCTAAAAGCAGGCCCTTAGCGTAAGATTTTAAAGTGGTTGGGTTTGTTTGGTTATGTTTCATTGCAATAAAGACTTAATAATACTTGTAGCATGTTTTAGTTTAAATTCCGGTGAAGTATTGCACCATCCCAATCCATTAAAGAGCTATGGTTGTTTTTTAAAAAAAAGCAATTGTTTAAGAGCAACCATAAGCTACTCTTAAACAATTCCAATGTTTTACATTTTGCCGGAAGTATCCTTTTTAGACATTTTATCATGAGACATTTTGCTCATTTTGCCTTTTTTGTGATCCATCTTAGACATCTTTTTGTGATCCATTTTTGACATCTTTGAATCATCCTGCGCTTGTGCGTTAACGGTTAAACAAACTACAGCAACAGCAGCTACAAAGCCTTTAACGAAAATGGATTTCAAATTTTGATTTTTCATTTTAATGTTTTTTAAATGTTTAATTAATGATTGTTTTCAGCTTAGTCGCCGCTTGAGTATAAACCTTACAAATTATTTTAATTTTTATTGAGTTCTTTTTCAATCCGTTCCTGCATCGCCTTTTTAAAGTCTTCGTCCAGTTTGATTTCCTCCTGCTGGTTGTTGGTATGAAAAAGGTTTTTTACCATTTCGTTGATCTTAATACTCTGCTGTTCGAAGATCCGGCAAACCGAACAGCCTGCCAGGTGGATTTTTAATTCCAATTTTTCCCTTAGCGAGATCGTGCCGATCTGTTTCTTCTCGATCAGAAAAGTGGCTTTTTTGCAGTTATAGGCAATTTTCTCTATTTCGTCTTTATTCAGTTCTTTCATTTTTGGTTTAAATTTAGATCCAGTTTTTTTGGAGGCAAGCCCTCAGGTTAAGTTTGGTGCGGTGTATAATTACCCAAAAATTAGACGGGCTAACTTTTAATGCCGTACAAATGGTGTCTGTGGATTCCTCATCCATGTGTTTCATGGTGAATACTGATAGCCAAAGCACCGGAAGTTTTTGCAGACACTGCTGAAGGATAGCCGAAAACTCTTTTTTTATCAGCAGGTCATGTTCTTCCATACCGAACACCTGTGGCTGGTGCGCTTTGTTCCAATGGCCATTTGCGGGATCAAAGAAATCCTGCTGCTCCTGTTCAGCCTCCGAAACGCCAGGTTTTGAGGTTAAGCCCGACGACTTTTTACGGTAAACATCAATCACCTTGTTTTTCAGGATGGCAGTCAGCCAGGTCCGCTCAGAACTGTTGCCTTTAAAATTGCTTGTTTTTTCCAGCGCAGCTAAAAAAGTTTCCTGCACCAGGTCCTTTGCCTGCTCTTCATCGTTGATCCGTGTAAAGGCATAGGCATACAGATAATCTGAATACAATATTACCCACTGGTAAGGATCAACACCGGAATCATAGGTTAAACGGCCTGTGGTGGTTTTATCGTTGAGCATGAATAACATAAATAAATAATTGTTGTAAAAATAAATGTTGAATGGACTGATCAAACTTATTTATCCGACATAGATTGCCTGTGTAAATTAGTCATGCTTCTTTTAGCCCTAAAAAATTGGTGCCTAAACCTGATGCTGCAAAATAGACCTTACAGGGTAAGTTTTTTACAGGGTAAAAGAAGTATATAAAATATGTTTGATAAAATTTAAACAAGCTTGTACATTTTTTTATTGATTAGTCGGCCCTAACCTGTATTCCTTACAAACATTTTTAATTTTTTGTAAGGATTTGATTTAACTTCCGACTAAGCAGTAAAAATCAATAAACATAAACAAATGGCATCATCAAAAACGATAGCTTTTATAGCCTGGATAGCTGTAATCACTTTAAGTTCATCTTCCTTCATATCCAAAAAGCAAAACAGCAGCAATCCGAACAAAGGATTTGCGGTGATCGAATTGTTTACCTCCGAAGGTTGCTCAAGCTGCCCGCCCGCGGACGAGTTGGTAGCAAAAATCCAAAAGGAAAGCAATAACCAGCCCGTCTATATCCTGGCTTACCATGTGGATTACTGGAACCGGCTGGGCTGGAAAGATGTGTTCAGCAGCCATGCTTATTCTGAGCGGCAGTACCAGTATTCAAATTGGCTCAAACTGAGCGGCGTTTATACCCCACAAGTTGTGGTCAATGGCCACAAAGAATTTGTGGGTTCTGAAGAAGGCACAATGCGCAATGCCATTAAAAGCAGCCTGCAAAACACAGCGGCAGGGCAGTTGCACCTCATTAATGTTAAGTCAGACAATCATCAGGTAGAATTGCAGTACCACACGGATGCCGTTGGCAATTCTACTTCTTTGGCATTGGCCTTGGTGCAAAAAGCAGCAAGCACGCAGGTTAAAGGCGGCGAAAATGGCGGCCATACACTGTCGCATGTACAGATTGTCCGTAACTTGCAAACAATTGCCTTAGAGGGAAAGAGTAGCGGAAGTGCAAAGATTTCTTTGCCGGCAGGTTTAGATCCGAAGGGCTTAGAACTAATTGCCTTTTTGCAGAATACCCGTAACGGCGAAATTACCGCCGCTGCTAAATCGGCATTGACCGCATCAAACGCTTTAGCCCGGGTTGATGCTGCGGCTCATTGATCAGCTTAATTATTTATCTGCCCATCATTTTTAATATAAGCCGGACACCGGTAATTTAACTATCATTTATATCACGATAATGAAAGTCATCAAAGAAAAGCACCCTTTAGTAATGCGTTGGACACACTGGATCAACTTCCCGCTGCTCACCATTATGATTTGGAGTGGATTGCTTATTTACTGGGCCGACGATGAGTACAAGATCACCTTGTCCGGCCATACTTATTTGCATTTCTTTCCCGACGGGTTTTACAAGTTTTTCAACCTACCGGCCCGGCTGGCAGAAGGCATGGCCTTTCACTTTCTGTTTATGTGGTTCTTTTTTATCAACGGCATTTTGTACGTGCTATACACCTTGATTTCGGGCGAGTGGCGTTATTTGGTGCCACAGAAAAAATCGTTTAAAGAAGCTTGGCTGGTGGTGCTGCACGATCTGCATATCCGTAAAACCGCACCGCCGCAGGACAAGTACAATGCGGCACAGCGCATTGCCTATACCGCCATTATTGTCATGGGCATTGGTTCTGTGGCTACCGGGCTGGCTATTTACAAGCCTGCACAGTTTCATACTTTAACCTGGCTGCTGGGCGGCTATCATTTTGCGCGTATCTTGCATTTTGCACTTACTATTGGTTATGTGTTTTTCTTTGTCATCCATGTGGTGCAAGTGATTTTAGCCGGATGGAATAATTTCCGGTCAGTAGTTTCCGGCTTTGAAGTAGTGGAAGAACCGCCTCAACCAGTTGGTAAAAGTACGATTGATCATCCATCTTCAGACCAGCCATTGCCTTCTAAACAATAACAACCTGTTTAAAAATCATATTAAATTGCTTGCTTCTTTTATCACCTAAAAATATTTGCTCATAAATCACATCATCTAAAAAACCATTGTAAGAAAGATGGTTTTTACCTGATAAAAGAAGCATGTAAAATTTATTGAAAAAATTAAACAGGCTCAAAAAGAATTACTCATAATTACTCTTAAAGCATATTATCATGGATACTTCCGATCAGAAAAACACCAAGATTGAACAAGGACTGAGTGTAGAAAAGAAAATCAAGCGGCGCAACTTTATTTCGTTTGCTACCTTTTTTGTTGCAGGCGGTGCTGCCTTTGAAGGTTGGCAATGGCTGTACCACTCGCCTAATGAAACGGCCGGCATTACGGCCGGTGCGCATCAGCCTCTCCGCCGCGCGCTGAATAAAACAGAACTGTTCTTCCGCAATTTTTTCAGCAACAATCACCTTGTAAAAACCTATCCCAAAACCATGGCGGCCAAAAAGGTGCGGGTAAACAGCGATATTGGCATGGAGGACAAAATTGACAACGTAGCCGCCTGGCAGTTGAACGTGATAAAAAGCAAGGGTGAGGTGTTAAAAGTAAACATAGCGGATATTAAAGCCCTGCCTAAAACAGAGATCATATATAGTTTTAAATGTGTGGAAGGCTGGGATCAGATTCAGCACTGGGCAGGTGTAAGGCTGATTGATTTTATGGATTATTATGGGTTGCAGCAGCAGGCCAAACTGCCTTACGTGGGCTTGGAAACGCCAGACCGTGAGTATTATGTAGGGTTAGACCGGGAAAGTGCCTTTCATCCGCAAACCTTACTTGCCTACGAAATGAACGATAAGCCGATCACAGAAGAGCATGGCGCGCCGCTACGGCTTATCATTCCGGTCAAGTATGGCATCAAAAACCTGAAACGTATCGGCACGATCAACTTTAGCAATACCCGTCCCCGTGATTACTGGGCCGAACAAGGCTATGATTATTATTCAGGGTTATAAGACAACAACAGTAATAATGGATATCATGCTGTAAGAATTAGTATTATTTCCGTCTAAGGGCTTGTTTAAATTTATATCAAAAAAATTTATAATGCTTCTTTTATGCCTATAAACCTTGTACTTGCATGATAAACCAGTACAAAAAACACAAGGGTTTAACGATTTTTATGTGGTAAAAGAAGCATGGACGATAAGCCGGATAAAATTTAAACAGGTGCTCAAATTTTAGATCCCATTAAAAAAACAATTGGTTTTAAACAGGTGTGGTCCATATAAATGAATGTCCCTTTTAGGTTAGAGTTGTTTCAGGATAACCTATTTCGGGTTTTTCCAAGCCTTTTACCGTTTGAATGCCCATTAATAATTCATCAAATTTCTCAGATGGGTAAATTGATTTTGCCTTCAAACGCATTTTATAAACGTAAATGGTTTTATCGGTATATTCTAATATACGTGCAATACTTGCACTATCGTTGATACCCAGTCGGATCAGCGCAAAAATCCTTAAATCTGTGGTCAGCCCTTCATGGTCTTTCGGCCAAATCTGGTCTTCTTTTTTAAACAAGGAATTAAATTCAACAACAAAATCCGGAAAGATTTTTAAGAAAACCTGGTCAAAAGTATGAAACAAGGTTTCTCTTTCTTTCTTTATTTGAATGTTGTCTATTATAGGTTGTATCAAATCAAATTTCCTTTGGATTATCCTTGACTCTACAGAATTCTTGATTTTTTCAAGTTTCAATATAAACCCTGAAATGACATTAAAAAAATAACCGATGTATTCTTCCTTGATGTGGGCATCTTCGGCAAATTTTTGGTTTGCCTTTACAACTTGTTTATTTACTTCAATTAGCTGGCTATTTATAAATTCAAGCTTGACATTGTTATGTTCAATGATTTTTTCCTTGGCTTTAGTATGTTTAAGTTGTTTATACAACAGAACAGAAATTACGATGATAAATATTGCCAAAAGTGCAGTTGAACAGAGGTAGATCAAAAAACGTTTTTTCTGGCTCTCACTAAAGTTTAATTTTTGTGCTGCAATTAGCGGTAAAATCGAACTTATTTTAATTTGCCGCTGGCGGGCACCATAAAATTCAGCGTCCTCCAGGGCTTTCTGGATATAAATATAGGCATTGTCAATATCACCGCTTTTGGATGCAAGTGCAGCAAGCTGAAAGATGGCCAATGTTTCCTTTGTCGAATTTTGCAAATCCCCAATCACTGCCTTGATCATGTAATCCTTTGCTTTTTCAGGCTCGTTGACCCGTAAATAAAGCTCACTTAATATTGATGCGGTAATAGGCATCCTCATGAGCGGCCGACTTGAATTTTTTTGACAAATAAATAAACCCTTTAATGGCAGCTAAATTACTCCCATTACGGAAATCGCGGTAACTGGTTAAAACCAACCTACCATAAGATCCGGGCTTACTTAGCTGAATTGCCGAATCAAGATATAAATTGCCTTTGGATTTATAAACCGGTGAATAGATGCCATCATTGTCATATATGGCCAGATCAAAATTAGCCCGCAGCATCACGGAGTAATAATGTTCAAGGGAATTATTGTCAAAAGTTTTGTGATCTACGGTTTGTAATACACTAAACGCTTCTTTATACTTACCGGCAGATAGCAGGATAAAGCCTATATTGGTCTTACTATAATTTTCAATAAAGTGGTTATGTGTCTTTACGCCAAGGTTATATAACCGCTGGACATACACGTAGGCCGAATCATATTTATAGGATTTGTATTCTTCATATAGTTTTGTCAATAAATCAACCTGACCGTTGATATTTGAAGTATCTGCCTCCTGCAAGGTATTCCTTAAACTGTTTATTCTTTTTTCTTTTTGGCTGTCATAATAGTTTTTGCGGCCAAATTCATATTTGAGTTTTGAAAATAAAGAATCTGTTCCCGGATTTGCAAAGGACGTTGTGTAAGAAAGTAAAAAAAACAGAATAAAAACGAAAGCATGCATAGCCAAATTTTACTGACAATAAATTATAAATATATAAGATTTTTAAAGGGGGTTTTTTGTACCAACAACTATTTAAATAAAAACGGGCTTAATTCGATGGAACTACTATTTTTACCAAAATTATTTAAATAAATTCTATACTTGGAGCTTGTTTAAATTTAGTTGAGTAAATTTTTTATGCTTCTTTTATTGGGTAAAAACCATCACCCTTACGATAAGTTTTCAGGCAATATTATTTGCAAGTGGTTATTTTTAAGTGATAAAAGAAGCAAAGGTTCTTTTTGACATAAATTTAAACAGGCTCTTAATATGAAGTTGTTCAAACTTATGTTGGGCAGAGTCAAAACGGTAGGCGGTTTTTCCGGATTGAACAGTTTTTTGAAGGGCCGTAGGCTCGGTAAATATTGTAAAAATGGGTTTCAACCCGTTTAACTAATAAAGTTTAAACAACTTTAATAATAGTTAATTGAGAAATGACAATCCAAACAATCCTTACTTGGAAGCCAGCAGTTTATACTTTTGTAAACATGCAATTCCGGCTGGCCTGCACTTTTGATTTTGACCAGTGGTGGTTGACCATATCTTCATTGATGTAGAAGTGAAGCCTATTTTCCCGCATCAAAAACTTGATCCGGTGATAAGTTGCTGCTCCTTGCGTGTCGTCCCGCTCTTTGATGATCAAAGTATCTTTTGAAATGCTGTAACAACCGCGGTAAGTGTGCTCTGACAATTTATTGTAATGGACAACATAATTGTTTTCCCTGAGGTTGAAAGATTCCGTGTACTTGTTGGCAACTTTACTTACCCAATTGGTATTGATAAGGTGGTCGTTGTGAATAACATTTCCGGTAAACAGCAGGGCCGACAACAGCAGTGTTTTCATGGGATCTATATTTTGGATCAGCTAAAAAATAACCTCTTATACGGATATGCTTACATATGGTTGCCATTCGGATAGCTTATTTTCCTGTTTTTATAATTGTTGTTGTTCCTGTTGATCCGTTGTCTGTTGGAGAAAAACCAATCTCATTTTGATGCTTCTTTTATCACCCAAAAATTGGTGCCGGCATTTCAAATCAACCTAAAAACACCAACACAAACTTTAGGTAGATAAAAGAAGCATGGCCGGAACCTTGTTGGAAAGCGGTTTTTAATTTAAACTTGCAGCAAATTCGAAGTATGAAAAGTCAGTTGACAATAGTGAGGCATGGGCAGTCTCAATACAACCTGGAAAATCGTTTTACAGGTTTTGCAGATGTGGACCTGACTGCCCAGGGAAGGGAAGAGGCAGCGATGTGCGGCCGAAAGCTGATCGGGATGCAGTATGAAGCCTGTTTTACTTCTGTTTTAAAACGCGCCATCGAAACGCTGCATATAATCCTGGATATCATTGGGCAAAAACAGCTTCCCATTCATCAGGATGCTGCGCTGAACGAAAGAAATTACGGCGACCTGCAAGGTTTGAACAAAGCCGAAACCGCCGAAAAATACGGCGCAGATCAAGTGAACCTGTGGCGCAGAAGCTTTGATATTGCGCCGCCGGGAGGCGAAAGCCTGAAGCAAACACAGGAACGCGTGCTGCCTTATTACAACGCACAGATTTTGCCTTTGCTTCAAAAAGGCGAAAACGTACTGATCGTTGCCCATGGTAACAGCCTGCGCGCACTGATGATGCACTTAGAAAATATCAGTGAAGATGCGATTGTACATATAGACTTACTGACAGGTGTACCCCGCGTTTATCATTTTGACGAATCCGGAAAAATTGCTAAAGTTGAGTTTTTATCCTGATAAAAGAAGTATTGCCGCACCGTTAAACTTTTTTTATAAAGAAAGCCGTTCTGCTGATCCTTTTACCCGGGTTCAGCGTAAAAAAAATTATGAACTATTTATATTCTATTTCGCTTTTTAAAAAAAGGGCTTTAACCATTTTATCCGGGACATTTTTAATATTGATGCTGGACAATTGCCAGTCTCAGCAAAAACCCGATCAGCAAAGCCTGACGGCAAACCGGCCTGGAAAAGCACTGGCAGCCAGCAATCCGGCAACTCCGGCAGCATTGGCGAAAGCAGCTCCGGCAGCGGTGGTTTTAGGCCGAAAACAAATCCCAATATTGTGTTATCATCAGATCAGAAACTGGAAACCTACGGATTCTAAAACGGCAAAAGATTATATCGTGCAGGAAAATGATTTCCGCGAGCAGATGAAAATGCTTGCCGACAGTGGTTATCATACCATTTTGCCAGACCAGTTGTACCAGTATCTCAACACTGGTGCAGCACTTCCTGTAAAACCAATTATGTTGACTTTTGATGATACCGACCTGGACCAGTACACCCTTGCCGCCCCGCAAATGAAAAAATACGGTTTTAAAGGTGTATTTTTTATCATGACAGTTTCCTTGGGGCGGCCGCATTACATGACAAAAGCACAGGTAAAAGAACTGTCGGACACCGGACATGTGATCGCTGCCCACACCTGGGACCACCACAACGTTAAAAAATACCAGGGACAGGATTGGGTGACACAGATTGACAAGCCAACCAAAAAATTAGAAGAAATCACCGGAAAACAAATTAAATATTTTGCTTATCCGTTTGGTTTATGGAACGAACAAGCGATCCCGGAACTGAAAAAACGAGGTTTTATAGCTGCATTTCAACTATCAGAAAAGCGCGGCACGATAGAACCTTTATTCACGATCCGCAGGTTGTTGGCCAGCGGTTATTGGTCGGCACATACTTTATCCAACAATATCAGGCATAGTTTTTAAAAGCAGGAGCGAAAAAAATGAACCCTGAAATATTGATGCAGCTCGTTATCACGGAGATGCCTTTCGGAAAATATATGGGGACCAAAATTTGCAGCCTGAACGAAAATTACCTGCTTTGGTTTAAGCAGCAAGGTTTCCCGAAAGGAAATTTGGGCGTGCTGCTGGAAACCATGCTGGAAATAAAAATCAATGGTTTGGAATATCTGCTGACCCCTTTGAAATCATTTTAAATTTAAAAAGCAGGAGAGTTGCGCTGATCGATCTGGTCGCCCAATTCTTCTACCCAGCCTGACAAATAAGGTTCTGTGCTGCTGATCCTTGTCCAGTTGCCGTTTTCATCTTTGGTAATTTCCAGGTTTAAAGAACCGTCGATCGAAGAAAAAGTATAATGCTGGCCTGAACCCGGATGCGTGGCGGTACTTACCAATCCGTCGATCAAACCATCTGTACCGGCCAAAACTGTTTCAAAATTTTCCATGTGTTGTATGCTTCTTTTATCGGATAAAAATCATCAACAGCAAAGGTATCATTCTGTTTAAATTCACGATACAGATTTTTACCCGATAAAAGAAGCATCATCCTGCTTTCATCCAGGCTTTCTGTTCGTGGTCGTATTTTTTGATCACCCTTGCCGGGTTTCCCGCAGCGATACTGAAAGCGGGGACATTATTGGTCACCACGGCACCGGCAGCAATCACACAATGTTTCCCGATAATCGTGCCTGCGGTAATTACCACATTGGCACCGATCCAACAATCATCTTCAATTATAATAGGAGCAGTGCGCACGCCTTGCGCTTGTATGGCCCGGTTTGCATCTTCATAATTATGGTTTAAACCGCTGATGACCACATTTTGGGCGATAATAACCTGGTTGCCAATCGTCACCGGCCCAATCAGTACATTGCTCATGCCGATGGTAGTTTGCGCACCGATTAGCACATCGCCAACGCCGTTATTGATCGTGCAAAAATCCTCGATCACCGCATTCTTACCCATTTCAAAGCGGTTGAACGGGAAAACGTCGATCCTGGTACGACGACGAATCCTGCTGCCTGATTTTTTTTTGTGAAAGAAGGGGTTGACTATCCACTTTACCCAAAGCCGCGGTTTCGCCTGTCCGCTTGGAATGAGGGCTCGATGGATCATTTTTTTTAAAAACGGATTGTTTTTTATAATGTCTTTCAAGCCCATTCACCCTTGGTTTTAATTGGTATTTAATTCTTTTTGATAACCCTCTGCTGCAACGTTCGTACAAGCAGTTAAAAATATTGAAGCAGGCAAAGGAAAATTTCCGGTTTTAGGACTAAAATTATCGTGTAACAAAAATTCCGTTTCCAAACCTGTTCCAGCACATATACGATAACAGCTACTAAATGTTATCAATTTAAATTATAGTTAAAATATTGATAATCAAAAGTTTGTAGTTGTCAGTATTTCATAAAACAGAATATCCCGTCAGGAAAAGCAAATGATGTCAATTACAAGAAAACAGATTTTGGTTGTGGATGATGATGTAAGCATTCTAAAACTGCTCAATTTCATCTTGTCTAAAGATTATGTAGTAGTGATGAAAACGAGCGGGATAGAAGCTTTCAGTTGGCTTGAGGAAGGAAACTATCCCGATCTGATCATCTCAGATCTGCAAATGCCTTATTTTGACGGCACTTCTTTTATCCGAAATTTAAAAATCAGTGGTTTTTACCGCAACACGTCGGTTATCGTATTGTCCGGTGCAAACGATATTAAAGAGCAGGTAGAAAATATGTCTTTTGCGGTAGAAGGCTATATCACAAAACCTTTTAACCCTGCCGGGCTGAAAGAAACGATCAATCACGTATTTAATGCCGTAAAAACAGTATGATCAATAATAAATGGAACGCCTACAGTACCAATAAGCTCAGGGTTGCTTATTCAGGCGTTACGCTTACAGATCAGGTTTATCAAAATTTAGGGGACAAATTCCAGATATTTTCCAGTGGTACTGCCAAACAGTTTAATGAATACCTGGCCGAGCAATCTTTAAGTTCCCTGCCGGAAATTATTTTGATGGAGGTTGACGAACAGGAACACTGTTTTGAAGTAGTTGAAAATATCCGCAAAAACCCTTTGCTCAAAGGTTTGATCATTGTATTGCTGGCGGCCAGACCCAACGAAAGCTGGAAGCAAAAAGCATTGAAACTGAGGATCCATGATTTTTATGTTTATCCGTTTTTGTATGATGAACTGTGCGAGCGGCTGGATTTTTTGGTCCGGTTCAAACTGATTAAACCCGATCTGGCCAATTTAGCGGAAAAGGTAAGCATCAGCTACAAAATGCCCAATAGCAAACGCTTGTTTGACCTTGCTTTTTCTATCACCTGTATCCTGGTTTTGCTGCCTGTATTTGTGTTGGTTGCTTTGTTGATCGCCATCGAATCCAGAGGGAATATTATTTATAAAAGCAAACGCGTGGGCACGGGTTATAACATTTTTGATTTTTATAAGTTCCGGTCGATGCGTAGCAATGCCGATCAGCAATTGATCGATCTTTCAAACCTCAACCAATATACCAATACCGACGATAAAGCCGGTAATTCCATTTTTGTAAAGTTGAAAAATGATCCCCGGGTAACTAAAGTAGGGGCTTTTATACGCAAAACAAGCCTGGATGAACTGCCGCAGCTTTTTAATATCCTGAAAGGTGATATGTCTGTCGTTGGCAACCGCCCCTTACCGCTTTACGAGGCCGAGCAACTGACTTCAAACGAATGGGCGACACGGTTTTTAGGGCCAGCCGGTTTAACAGGTTTGTGGCAGATCAGCAAAAGAGGGCGCGAAGATATGTCTGAACGGGAAAGAAAGAAATTAGATAATTTTTATGCACTGAAGTATTCCTTTTGGTTTGATATAAAAATCATCCTGGGGACTTTTCCGGCTTTGTTTCAAAAAGAAAAAGTTTAGCAAAAGTATATGTATAAACGATATACTGTTTTTATCCTGTTGATTTCATTGTCAGCAGTTGCAAAAGCCCAGGATTCTGTCATTCCGGAGGTGTCATACCCTTATCTGAACAAGCTGGTCGCTTCTGCAACAGCGCATTATCCGCGGGTAGCCAATTATGCGGAACGTATGGTGCTTGCCCAAATGAATGTAAGCAAAGCCCGGTTTTCCTGGTTTGATTTGCTTACGTTTTCATATATCTATCAGCCTGACAATACTTTAAACTATACCATTCCTTCCGCAACAGCTTCTGCTACTGGAAACCGGTATTTGTTCAATGGCATCCAACTTGGCTTGTCGCTTAATTTAGGGACGCTGCTATCAAAACCTTTCGTGATAAAAGCAGCTAAAGAAGACTTGAAAATTGTTGGCGACGAGCAAAGCGAATACCTGATCACCCTTACTGCCGATGTAAAGCGTAAATATTTTACTTATCTGCTGCAACAAAACTTAGTCAAAATCCAAACACAGGCTTACTTAGATATCCAAGCTTCGATCACACAGGCAAAATACAAATTCCAAAAAGGGGAAAGCACTTTTGAAACTTATAATTCCTTGTTGTTGGGTTCTTCCGCCCGTATAGAACAAAAGTTGCAGGCAGAAACCAATTTGCTTATTGCCAAGAGCGAACTGGAAGCATTAATTGGGGTAAAACTGGAGGAAATAAAATAATGAAGCTGACAAAATTTTTAAAGCTGCTTTACCTGCACCGTTTGGTGCTTGTTGCCGTTCCGCTGGTTGCCTTGCTGGCCACTTATCTTTTGACCCAAAAACTGCCTGACATTTATTTATCAGAAACAGATTTATCAACGGGAATTATAGATCCTACACAGCAGGTTTTGGGCAGTGCAGAAGCCTCGGTACAAGAATCAAAAGTTAACCAGCAGTTTTCAAATCTTTTAGGAACAATTCGTTTGGGAAAAGTAATGGATCAGGTTTCATATAGCCTGATGATCCATGATCTGACAACTGCACAACCATTCAGGCCAAAAAGCAGGCTGCTGCTGCAACTGAATGCCGATGCCAGCTTACACGCGCTTAAAGTTTATCAATACAAGTTTCAGCATAGAGAGCCGCTGGATTTGACCAATCCGGATGAAGCCAGCTTGCAAAATGTACTTCTTGCCCAAAAATATGACCCGGAAAGCATTAAAAAAAACCTGGTTATTTATCGTACCGACAACAGCGATTTTGTCCATCTTGATTTAACTTCCGGCCAGCCGCAATTATCTGCCTTTGTTTTAAATACACTTTGCCGGGAGTTTATTGCTTACACCATTGCAGACCAGCAGAAAAACAAGGGTTATTCATTAGGGTTTTTGCAGAAATTAATGAAGCAAAAGCAGGATACAATGAATGCAAAGGTTGCGGCCTTGAGGGATTACAAGATAAAAAACCACATCCTTGACCTGAAAGACCAGTCCACTTCCCTCTATTCCCAACTGACAGAATACCGCGACCGAAAAGCACAGGCCGAAAAGGATATTTTGTCTTATAACAGTGCCATTGCAAATATTGACAGCCGGTTTGATCCGAATGACAGGCGATACCTGGAAGCCAGTGCGATTAAAATAAACGCGCAAGTGGCACAAACCCGGGACCGCGTAAATGCTGCCAACAATCAATACATCCAAAGTAATTTTGATGCCCGGTATAAAAAGAACATTGATTCTTTGCAAAATTTACTGAACACACAAATCGCCCAGATGTCTGATAAGTATGTTACCAATCCTTTGGCCGGAAAAGAAAGTTTGGTGCAGGAAAAAGTAAAAATGGAGATCACGCGGGATATGTCGCGCTCTGGGTTGCGCAATCTGGATAACCAGATTAGTTTGTTGAACAGTCAGTTGGATCACATTGTCCCTTTTGATGCGGCCATACAATCTTACGAGCGGGATATTGAAGCGGCCACGAAAGAATATACGGATGTCCAAAATAAATACAACCAGTCTTCTATTGAATCTGATGTAAAAACAACTATCAAACAAGTACAACAAGCTATGCCCGGTGCAAAGCAGCCCTCCAAAAAACTCCTGCTTATCTTATTTAGCGGTATATTAAGTGCGGTGTTTTGTGTGGTTGTGCTGTTCGTTATGTTTTATCTCGACCGTACCATCCGTGTACCCTCTGATTTGGCCAATGCTGCCCAAACGCCTGTTTTAGGACAATTAAATTGGATAGACAAAGCTGTTATTGATTTTAAACTGACTGATAGTAGCCAGCAAAGTACAGATGAAAAGCAGCAGTTTAAAAATTTGCTCCGTTCTATCCGATACGAGATAGACAGCGAACTGCATGACGATAGCAACAAAGCAAACGGCGAAGGCAAAGTAGTCGTCATTACCAGTTTATCCCCTTCGGAAGGGAAATCTACAGTTTCCATGAACCTTGCATCCGCTTATGCCATGACCAATAAAAAGGTTTTGGTGGTGGACGGCAATTTTGACCATCCTTCACTTAGCAATGCTGCGGCAAACAAAGCTTACCTGGAAGATTTTTTGAAAGATGATAACGCCGCCATCCTTCAAACCCCAAATAATAGCCTGATCTCACTGCTTGGAAATCATGGTGGCGATTTTTCACTGCTTGAAAAAACCAGCGAAACTATTATCCGAAGCAAGATTGATCAGCTTAAAAAATGCTTTGATATCATCCTTATTGAAACCCAATCTTTAAGCCTGATGAACAAAGCAAAAGAATGGATCCAATTTGCTGATAAAGTAGTTGCTGTTTTTGAAGCCGGACAAAGTATCACACCCAACAAACAAATTTATATCGATTACCTGCACGCGTTAAATTCAAAGTTTATCGGTTTGATTTTAAATAAAGTGGTCATTCAAAAGGAGTTGGATTAAAATAGGTTTAATTAAATTTTTTCTCATGTATATACGCATACTGATGTTTTTCTGGCAAGCCGTACAATTAGCAATCGGGTTTAACTTGGTTTTTCCGTTGTTGCTGTACCTTTTTTATCCTGCTGCGCGCAACAAATTCAAATTGAACAAAACCTGGAACAGGGTTACCGAGGCGGATTATGGCATCATCGTTACCGCTTACCAGCAAACTGCTTCCTTGCCCGATGTGGTAGCTTCCCTGCTGAAACAGGAGTATAAAAACTTTATAATCTACGTGGTGGCAGATCAGTGCGATGTTTCGCAACTGGTTTTCAACCATCCACAGGTAATTGTTTTAAGGCCCGAAAAAGCACTTAAAAGCAATACGCGTTCTCATTTTTATGCCATTGACAGGTTTGTAAGGCCTCATCCGCGGCTGACGATTATCGACTGTGATAATTTAGTACATCCGGGTTATCTGACAGAGATGAATTCCTATTTCACCAAAGGTTATCAGGCGGTACAAGGGCTTCGCGCAGCCAAAAACCTGAACACTACTTATGCCTGCCTGGATGCAGCCAGAGATATTTATTACCATTTTTATGATGGCAAACTGCTGTTCAAAGCGGGTTCATCTGCTACTTTGTCCGGCTCGGGCATGGCTTTTACTACCGAATTATACCGGTTTTGTCTGGAGAACATCCACATTAGCGGTGCCGGTTTTGATAAAGTTTTGCAGGCCGAAATTGTCAATTACCGCCTACAGATCGCTTTTGCCAGAAAAGCTATTGTTTATGATGAAAAAACGATGCACCCCGATCAGTTGGTCAGGCAGCGATCGCGCTGGATCAATACCTGGTTTCGGTATGCGGGATTTGGTTTTAAACTGATGTTCAGGGGATTTGGAAACCTCAGCAAAAACCAGGTTTTGTTTGGCACAGTGCTTTTGCGGCCGCCATTGTTTATTTTTCTTATCCTATCCGGCTTTTGCGCCATCGCAGATTTTTGGATCAATCCAAGCTATATCTGGATTTGGCTGTTGGGCTTTGCTTCTTTTATCCTTAGTTTTTTTATTGCCCTGTTTGATTCCAAAACAGACCGCCGCATTTACCATGCTTTGTTTAGCATACCAAAATTTGTCTTTTATCAGGTTTTGTCTTTGCTGAAAATGCGTAAAGCCAATGAACGTTCTGTAGCTACTGATCATTATTATCCATCCAATATTGAAAAAGTAATGCAAAATAAATATGACCAGGCCGGACATCTCGAATAAAAAAACAATCAACCATCCGGAAGAAAAACAAAAAAATTTGCCGGAGTTATTGGCCCTTGTACTGGCTTTTGTAAGCGTGTTTATATTTTTTTTCAAAATCCTGTTTTTTTAAATGAAGGTATTGCCAGCTTCCTATCCACATTCTCCCGGTGCGGAATTCAAGATTCCAGCTTCCCCCGGCAGCTACGGAAATGTTGTGTTCCGGCTAAGCAAAGCGGTAATAGCTGCCTTGTTGCTGGCTGGCATTGTTTTTTCTTTGCTGATTGCTAAAACAGGCTTGCTGGCAGGAGTAATAATCCTGATCCTGATCGTCGGTTTGCCGCTGGTTTATGCCGTAGTGGTTTGTCCGAAAGCGGGGATACTGGTATTGTTAATTGCAGCATACTTAGTGATGTGGGTGATCCGGATGGGTGTGGATTTTCCGCTTGGCACAGTAATGGATGCCTTGCAAATGCTTCTTTTACTGGGCTTTTTTATCAAACAAAAAACCAATCCCGACTGGAGCTTTGCCAAAATCCCAATCAGTAAAATTATCTTGATTTGGATATTTTACAACCTGCTGGAGGTGATTGATTCAAATCCGTTTGCCTGGTTGTACACCATCCGTTCCGTTGCGGTGGTCACGTTGATGTATTTTGTTTTTGTGTACCAAATACGCTCTGTCCGGTTTATCCGTACAATATTGAAGACCTGGATTGCTTTATCGCTTTTTGCTGCGGCTTATGGTTTTAAGCAAGAGCATTTCGGCTTTTTTGATTTTGAGAAAGCACAACTTTCAGATCCGCTGATGATCTCTCTTTTATACATCAACGAAGCGTGGCGCAAATTCTCCATTTTTTCGGATCCGGTTTCCTTTTCCTACAACATGGTCATCAGCAGCTTGTTGTGTATTTGCCTGCTCACCGGAACAATCAAAAAATGGAAAAAAACAATACTGCTTCTTTTAGCCCTGTTTTTTTTACTCAACATGCTTTACTCGGGTACACGTAGTGCATACGTACTGGTTCCGGCTGCCTTAGTTTTGATCGCTGTGCTTAATTATAGCCGTAAAGTTTTAATGATGAGTGTTATAGCAGGGGTTTGTATCGGTATCCTGATTGTCGCCCCAACGGCTGACCCAACTATTTATCGTTTTCAGAGCGCATTTAAACCTGCCCGGGATGCTTCTTATCAGGTACGGAAAAACAATCAGGAACGAATCCAGCCCTTTATTTGGTCACATCCTTTCGGCGGCGGATTGGGTGCAACAGGCGTTTGGGGAAAGCGTTTTGCACCGAATTCTTACTTAGCGCATTTTCCGCCGGACAGCGGTTATGTGCGTGTAGCAGTAGAGCTTGGCTGGGTTGGGCTTTTTTTAATCTGTACGCTCATGTTTGTGATCTTAAAAACAGGTATCAAAAATTATTTTCTCATCCAAAACCCCGAACTCAAATCTTATTGCCTGGCAGCAACTGTAATTGTTTTTGCACTCAACATCGGAAATTTTCCGCAGGAAGCAATTGTCCAGTTTCCAACTAATATTTTGTTTGTATTGGTTGCGGCACTGATCCCGATTACTTTAAAATTAGATCAGCCAAAAGTTAATGATACAAACCATGCAGCAGGAAACTATAATTGACCGGGATTTCATCATCGTTGGACAGCAGGCCTGGGATATCGAAATCGGCAGCAACTGCAAAAATATTGCGCTGGAATTAAGCAGGCATAACCGTGTCTTGTATGTAAACCCGCCGCTGGACAGGATTACACAAATCCGAAACAAGGATGATGAAAAAATCATCAAAAGAAAACAGATGATCCGCGGCGAACTAAATAATTTGGTCCCAATTCAAACCAATCTTTGGAACTTGTATCCGGATTGTTTGCTGGAATCCATCAATTGGATAAAGAACCATTTTTTGTTTGATACGATCAACAAATGGAACAATATCCGTTATGCAAAATCCATTTCTGAAATCGTCGGGCTTTTAGGTTTTGAAAATTGTATCTTGTTTAATGACAACGATATTTTTAAAAGTTTTTATCTGAAAGAATTTTTACAACCTAAAACAAGTATCTATTATTCCAGGGATTACATGCTGGGCACAGACTATTGGAAATACCACGGCGAACAGCTCGAACCAAAACTCATCAGTAAAAGTGATCTTTGCCTTGCCAATTCCAATTACCTCACCAACTATTGTAAAAAATATAATCCAAACTCTTATTACATTGGCCAGGGTTGTGATCTGAGTGTTTTTACTGCCTTAAAACAGTATGAACTTTTTGATTTAAAGAATATTAAAAATCCTTTAATTGGATATGTTGGTGCCTTGTCTTCTTCAAGATTGGATATTGAATTGCTTGCTTTTATCGCCATCACAAAACCTGATTGGAACTTAGTTTTGATTGGGCCGGAAGATGACAGTTTCCGGCAAAACTCCATACATCAATTCAAAAATATTTTTTTTCTTGGATTGAAAGAAGCTGCAATTTTACCAAATTATATCCAAGCTTTGGATGTTTGTATCAATCCGCAATTAATAAATGAAATAACAATTGGAAATTATCCCCGAAAAATTGATGAATATTTGGCACTTGGAAAACCGGTAGTTGCCATAGAAACCGAAGCAATGCTGATATTTGAAAAACATACTTATCTGGCCAAAAACAAAGAGCAATTTGTACAATTGATACAGTTGGCTTTGGATGACAATACGATAGCAAAGCAGCAGGAGCGGACCCAATTTGCATTTTCACATAGCTGGGAAAATTGTGTCGGGGAAATTTATTTTGCCATTATGGATTTTGAACAAGTATCAGCATGAGTGCCACATTTTATAGTGATAAAAAAAGTACCCTTTCCGGGGAAACAATTGTGATGCTGGCTTTATCGCGGTATGACAGCTTACTTCAGTCCACCAGTTATTCTATCGCGCAGGAGCTGGCCAAAACTAACCGGGTTTTTTATGTTGATAACCCTTTTACCATTTATGATTGGTTAAAGCGAAGGAAAACCGCCGATTTCAAACGCAGGAAACCTTTGTTCTCTTATTTCTCCAACGGGTTGATAGCTACCGGCAACCCTTCGCTTCAAGTTATAATTTCCCCGGTTATCCTGTCTGTTCATTTTCTTCCCGAAGGAAAGCTTTACCGCCAACTGCTGAAAGTGAACGAATGGATCATCCAAAAACGAATTAAGAAAGTGCTTGCAAAAGAAGCAGTTACCAATTTTATTTACATTAATTCCGCCAACTTCCATTTCCCGGACCTGATAGACAATTTTAAACCGGCATTGAAAGTTTACCACTGCGTAGATCCTGTTTGTACCGGTTTTGATAAAAGGCACGGCCTGGTTTCGGAATCTAAACTGTTGAAAAAAACCGATCTGGCAATTTGCACCAGCAAGCAGTTGCAGCTTGAAAAAAAGCAGGAAAACAGCAATAGTTTTTTTGTGGCCAATGCCACGGATTTCAGCCATATTGGTAAAGCTTTGGAAGATAGCTTGGCGGTTCATCCTGTTTTGAATGATATAAAAAAGCCGGTGATCGGTTATATCGGAAGCATTGAAAGGCGGATCGATTATGTCCTGCTGGAAGAAGTAGTCAAAAAGAACCCGGATAAAAGTTTTGTGTTTGCAGGGCCCGTTATCCCGGTATGCGTGCCCAAATGGTTTTATCATCAGCCCAATCTGCACCTTACCGGCCCTTTGCCTTATCAAGATCTGCCAGCTTTGATAAAGGGTTTTGATGTAGCCTTAATCCCGTTTAAGCGGGACGAAGTGAGCCGCAAGATATTTCCTTTGAAATTATTTGAATACTTAGGGGCAGGAAAGCCGGTGGTATCGCTCAACTTTAACCCGGATTTGAAGGATTTTACAAAAGGTGCGGTTGTTTTTTGTGATCATGCGGCCGGTTTTTCCACCGCTATTGAGCAGGAACTGTCCGGCAATTCTCCGCAGAAAATAAAAGAACGCGTTGCCGTGGCCGCAGAAAATACTTGGGTAAAAAGAGCACAGGATATTTCTGAACTGCTGGCCGCAGAAATAAATAAACGCTAAACAGGGTTCGTTTTACAACTTCTACCCAACACAAAACCTATTTTTTATTGGGTAGGTGCAGCCGCAAGCCAATCTCAAAATCACCGTTGGTATAATTGCTGATAGCGGCTGTTTCGGTGGTATAAAATGCAAGTATCGAGTAGGAATCTTTATTCAACCCAAAACCAAATGTGGTGCTTTTGGTAGAATGGTAAATGCCCTGGATAGATAACTGGTTTTCGGCAAGCATCAGGTTGGCGCCTACATCCAAAATATTGGTATAACCTTTTACGCCGCGAAAGCTGGCTTTTGGTTCTAATGTAATAGCATTGATGGCTTCCCCGAAATTGAACTTGTAGCTTACGGCCGTAAAAAACAGGGAACGATCTACCGCAAAATTGTCCTTATCTTGGTTAAAAACACTTCGCAAATTGGGCAAAGCAGCTTGTATGGTCAGGCTGTTGCTGGTGTAAGAAGTACCAAAATCACCGTCCAGAAAGCTTTTGCGCTCGTTGTAACGGGCAACGGACAAATCGCCCGGATCGCCGCTGATCTGGTCTAGTGGTACACGCTGGCTCAAAATGCCGACAGAAAGTCCAAAGTTCAGCTTCTGGTTATCCTGGCTCAAAGGAATGTGGTACGCGTAAGTGGCCACAGCACGCGTAGATTTTAACAAACCGGACTGGTCCGCATAAACATTGATCCCAAATGCAGCGCGATTTAACAAATAATCCGCAGAAACAGCTTCGGTAACAGGTGAGCCGGGGATACTGCTCCATTGTTTCCGAACGCTCACATTGATATTTAAACCGTCATTAATACCAGCCATTGCAGGATTGAACAAGTATTGGTTTTGGAAATACTGCGTGGCCAGCGGGTTTAATTGCGCTTTTACCGAAGTCCGGATGATTGCAAGTGATAGAAAGATCGCAGCGGCAATGCTTCTTTTAGGATATAAAAATTTTATCGGGTACATGTTTTTTTCTTAAAATGAAGATCAATCTCTGACAATGGTGATGAAACCTTTGAATACTAAGCCCGTCTCTGCGCCAAAATCCACTATATAATAATATGTCCCCTGTGCAAGCGGCCCGTTGTTGTAGGTTCCGTCCCAATCGTTGGCATAACCTTGTTTGCTGAAAACCACATTTCCGAAATTATCAAAAACCTTTACTGTGTTATTGGGATATTGTTCCAGGTTTTTGATCACCCAGGTATCGTTTCTGCCGTCACCGTTTGGCGTGATAATGTTGTTGGCATCCAATTTATTAGCAAAATCAGGCCGGTTTGATTCTACTGCTTTGCCAGTCAATGCAATGATTTTATTATCCGCACCTTCACTGATATTGGTAATACTATCGGTAAAAGTTCCCCTCGTGGTTGGGTTAAACCTTATATAAACCGTTTGGTTTGATGCCAGTTCTGTTGCCCCGAAAGTAAGCACATAATCGTAAACAATGCTGTCTTTTGACAAGGAAAAAGGCGGGTTTGTGCTGACCGTAACATCGCCTGTCAATTTACTGCCCCTGATCGTAAAGGTCTGGCCAGCAGAACTTGTATGAACTTTTTGTGCAGCAAAGCTCAGGGCTACCACAGGTTTTGCAACCGAAGTATCTGTCTGTTCCCAGGAAAAGCCATCCATAGCCAAAGTCCTGGTTGTTCGTTTAAAAGTTGCCAAAACAGCCCCGAAAGCACAATTACCGGAAGCATAAGTTAGGGCAGCAGCCAGAAAAGTTGCAGTGGCAATGCTTCTTTTAGGGCATAAAAATCTTATTGAATACACTCTTTGTTTTAAGTTGGTTGAAAATTAATCCCGGATGATGGTGATGTATCCTTTGAACATGCCTGCTAAACCGATGCCATAGTCAACAGTATAATAATACGTTCCCTGCGAAAGCGGACTGTTGTTGTAAGTTCCGTTCCAGTCGTTGGCATAACCCTGTTTACTGAATATAATGCGCCCGTTCTTGTCAAAAATTTTCACCTTGTTGTTCGGGTAATAATCGATGTTTTTGATTGCCCAGTAATCATTTTTTCCGTCGCCATTTGGGGTGATGATATTGTTTGCCAAACATACAATCTTGTTTGCCAAAAATTGTATATCGTTCTTGTCAAATAAAAATTCAAAAAAGCCTCCGTACAGTACCTGGTTCAACAGCACTTTCAAATCGGTACTTATGTTTACGGTAATGGTTTGATCTGATGTACATCCCGCAGCATTGGTTGCCGTTACTTTGTAAGTAGTTGTTATGTTTGGACGGACCACTAACGTAGCGGTATTTTGTCCGCTGATGATATCCGTGGCATTTGTCCAGATGTATTGCTGTCCGCCCGTTGCAGTTAAACGGACAACTGTTCCTTTATAAACTTTCGGGCTTTGGTTGCTGCTGATGGAAACGTTTGGCAGACTGTTTACATTGATGGTGAACGTTTGGGTAAAAGTATCATTACCACCATTCGCCGTGCCGCCGTTGTCTTTAGCCGTTACCGTGATGGTTGCCGTGCCCGAAGTATTGCTGCTGATATGATAATAGACCGTTCCTGTTCCGCTGCTGTTTTGTACAACTGCAAGTTGATCAATCAGCGCATTGTTGGATGAAGAAACCGAAAGGGTAGTGGTTTGCCCGCTTTCCGGTCCGGCCGTAATTCCGCTTAATGGTATGCTTTGCAAGCTGTTGGTATAACAAACTGTCTGATCGAAAACGGCATTTAATGTTGGAGGCACATTGCCAAAAGCATAACGTGTCAATACCGGATAATGATCCGTTGTAGTGTTACCATAATTGCTTACCAAACCCGCAACACTGCTTAAAATTTCGGCTGTTCCGTTTACATAATAAGTGTTCATTCCTTTAGAAACGACCACGTTGTCAATAACGCTGCTATAGCTTACGGTAGATTTTTTGCCGGTAAGGCTTAGCGGCAGTGTCAATGGGAAATAATTGGAAGGATCATTGATAAACGAACTGTAAGAAGTAACAGGTGGTGTAATTCCTGCTGTGATCGTTTGGTTCAGGTCATCGTTAAAATCTCCCAGGACAACAAAGTTTTTTCCGGGGAAATCAGCATCAAGCTTAGCTTTCAGGTCATCAGCGCCGTTTTTTCTTCTGGTATAAGCAGTTAAGGTTGGGCTGGTGTTTGCTTTTGCATGGATCAGCACAAAAGTTATGTGTTTGGTTACACCGTTTAAAGTTACATCGGCATCCATCACATAAGGGAACCTGCCGCTCGACCAGTAATTAAAGTCCGGGCAATTTTGTGCCTCTGTACAACGAAAAAAGTCGGAAATCTTTACGTTTTGAAACATCGCAGTTTTATATACAAAAGCCAATTTCTGCGCACCTGCATAATCCGGGTCGGTTGCATTATCAGCATAAGAACCAAAATCAGAAACCACCATGCTGTAACCCGGCATTGCAGTTACAATTCTTTGTAAACGATTGATGTCCACTACTTCCAGCAAACCAAACAGATCAGCTTTAATACTGCCCAAAATAATTTTTTGGTTGGCTTCCTGCAGGTTTTTATCTGTTGGGCCAAGGCCTGCCTGCGTACTGCCGAACCATTCCATATTGTAGTTCACCACTTCCAAAGTATTGTCCGGGTTGTAAGTATTTCCGGAAACCGGGATGGTGATATTGGCAACGTTCTGCGAAGAAATGGCAATGTTCCCGACATAATTGGCCAAAGCTTGGGTTGGGTTGAACCTGACCGTAACTGGTTTGGTAGTGCCGGATGCTTCGTTTACCGTATAATTTATGGTGCTGCCAAATGTAGTGCCGTCTTTGGACAAAGCATAAGCAGCATTATCGGAAGTTAAAGTAACATCGCCGGTCAGGTTACTGAAAGAGGCATTAAAAGTTTGTGTTGAAGCAGTGTTTTGTGCCTGGTAAGAAAAAGACAAACTGCTTGGATTGGTAAAAATAGCAGGCGGCGGCGGAGTAGGGGAATTGAGCAGGTTGATGTCGTCCAATGTCCAGCGGGCACCTTCTTCTGTGGTCGAATTATAAACAAAAGCGATATAAACACCTGCCCTTTTATAGGCAGAAAGATCAATATTTTTGGTTTGCGTCCAGGTATCGGTAGCCTTATTAGGGAAAGGCGCATCAATATCTGTCCAGGCAGCCAACGACGGATCGCCGGAACCGGAATAATTGGTAGAAATCCTCAATTTTAGCGGAATGCCATTAAAAGCGGTGCGGCTCCAGAATGAAAACAAGGGATAATTAAAATCGGTCATGTTCAAAGTAGGGGAGATCAGCCAGTCTTCATTGGTATTGTTGGTGCTGTTTGCATAACCATTGATTTGTACGCCATTTGGAAAAGCTGTAGTTCCGGTTGGGGCGTTTGGGTCGCGGCCGAAGCTGGTACAACTCCAAACTTGTACGCCCACAACGCTGTATTGCGTCCAGCCGTCGGATAGGGCAGCAGTGCCGGTACAGTTCATAAAATTATAGACCAGGTTATTCGGATCTACTGCGGCTCCGGTCAGCGTAAGGGTTTTATTGGCAGAACCCTCACTAACATTGGCAATACTTCCGGTATAATTGCCTGCAGTAACGGGGTTAAATTTGACGTAAACTGTTTTTGCCGAGGCTAATTCTGCGGCAGTATAAGTTGCAGTTGTGCCGTAAGTGGTGTTATCTTTTGACAGGGTAAAAGGAGTAGTTGCGGTAAGCGTACTATTGCCGGTGAGGTTGCTGCCGGTCAAAGAATAAGTTTGCGCGGCAGAAGAAGTATTGATATTTTGTGCAGCAAAGCTAAGCGAAGTTGGAGTGATCTCCAGCGTTGGGGTGCCGGCCGGTGTATCCGTCCAAGTCAAAGAAAAATCGTCAATGGCAGAAGTTGGCCGGTTGCCGGAACCTGTTGTAGCATTTAAATTTACCACCCTGACCCAAACATTCTGGCTTTGGTTATCCAATGCGCTGTTAAAATTTACGGTAACAGTATTGTTGGAGAAAGCACTTCCGCCGGTTGTTAAAGTTCCGGTGGCCGTTGCCTGGGTAAATGAGGTTGGTGCTGCCCCGAAACCATAATCAACGGCCCAGGCAGCAGTTCTTGGTGAGGAAGCATCCAGCGATTGCAGTTTAAAACTCAACCTGAAACCGGTGCGCATATTGGTGTTTGCCAGTTGTACAACAAATGCGCCGCCCGGATCGCCAACGGTGCCGGTTTGCCGCAAACCCAATGCCCGGTTTGCCGCTCCTGATTGGTCTGAAGCTGATGCAGTTGCGGTTAAATTAGTGGCCGAAGCAACATTCTTAAAAGCACCCGTTGTGTTGCTCCAAGCGGTTGGCGCGGTGGTTAAAGTTGCAGCCGTGCCTAATGCAGCAGCAGTGGCACCGGTCCTGATCGTAAAACCTGCTGGCAATGCAGTCCCTACACCATCAAAACTTTGTGCATAAGAACCTGTTCCAAGCGTAATTTGCGCAAAAACCGGCTTGCAAACCAGAATAAAGCAAAAAAGTAAGAAAAACAGGTAAAATTTTTTCATAAACTCAGCATTATAAATACAACATTTTAATTTCAGCTAAAATAGGTATTGCTATGTGAAACTTTTAACAGTAATAGGTTAAGAAATTATATTTTTAAAGTTAATGGCAGATGAAATGAAAGCGATTAAGAGGAGGGATGCTTCTTTTACCACTATAAAATCAATAACTTATTTAAGCTAAAGCAGCTTTTGTGCAAATACGATGAACCGGACCGGATGAAATTCAAACACAAAAAAACAGCCGCCCAATAGCCTAAAAGGCCGACAGACGAAATGTAACTTGTGAAATTTGGGGGGGAAGTAAAAACTTTATGTATCAGACATACTGTTTTACAGGTATAAAATCTGATACCAGCTATACGGCAACCTAAATTGGCGGGCAGATAGTGGTTGAAAAATTACTGCAGCTTTAAATTTACAGCAGGTGCCAAAGCATGTTTTTTGATCTGTTCCAATAAACTTAGGCCTTGAAAAGGCTTTAATATACAATCTTCAAAACCGATTGCTTTAAGTTTATCCATCATATCTACATCCATTAACGTAGCGGTAAAAGCCAGTACCGGCAGATGCGGCCAGTTCTTTTTAATTTGTTTGATTGCAGTATAGCCATCCATCACCGGCATTTCCAGGTCCATCAAAATGATATGAAAGGCGCTATCTTCTGCCAGCGCAGCCAAAGCTTCCTCGCCGTTGTATGCTTTTGTGCAGTCCGCATTAAAATTAGCCAGGATTTTTTTGGCAATAACCATGTTGATCTGGTTGTCTTCCACCAACAAAATTTTTGTGCCCGCCAGGTCAGATTTATCTTTGTTCAGGCTTACTTCCAATGCCGATGTTTCAGCAGGCAGCTCAAACTTAATTTCAAAACTAAAAGTACTGCCCACACCTTTTGCACTTTGCAGTTTCATTTTGCTGTTCATCAGCTCCAGGATTTGTGTACAAATGGCCAGCCCTAACCCGGAACCGGTATATTTCCGGGTGCTTTCTTCAAATACCTGCCCAAAACTATCAAAAACGCGTGCCTGGTCTTCCAAGGCAATTCCACTTCCGGTATCTTCCACACTGAACATTACTTGCAAAAAATTTTTATTTTCGCTGAGGAGCGCAGCCCTGAGCTTGATATAACCGCTGCTGGTAAACTTGCCGGCATTAGAAAGCAGGTTGTTCATGATCTGGATCAGGCGGACATCATCTGCAAGCACTGTTTTGTTCAGCTTTGGGTCGATGTCAACTTTCAGCTCCAGGTTTTTTTCTTCAAAAAGACCGGCAAAAGGGATCGTAGAATTAACCAATAATTGTTTCAGGTTGACTTCTAACGGATGTATTTCCAGTTTTCCGGCTTCAATCTTGTTAAAATCCAAAATATCGTTCACCTGGTGCAGCATGTGGTCCGAACAGTATTTCAATATATCAAAATATTCCTGCTGTTCTGGCAGGCTGCCGCTTTTTTTCAACAGGTTTATCGCGCCTATAATCCCGTTCAGCGGTGTCCGCAGTTCGTGGCCCATGGTAGATAGAAACTGCGTGCGGCTGGCAATGGTATGGTTTTTTTGATCGATCAGTTCTTTCAGATATTTTCTCTCCAAAGAAATATTGATATAAGCAAAACCAATGGTCGAAACAATGGCAGAAACAGCATTTGTATAAAAAAGACGTTTGGTGTTGATTGCAGACAAAGGTTCCCAGGGATGATGGATATTGCCAACGATGATACAAACCAAACAGCATACTGCACTGATGCCAAAATAAAAAATGATCTTTTTAAAATAGGTTTTCTGATTATCTACAATGACCGGTATGGAAATAATCAACGGGAAATAATACAAATACTGGCCTGTTGCGGCACCTTCATTGGCAGCAAAAACGATCAGGGACAAACTAACAAACGCGATGAGGGGCAGCTTGGTGTTCGTGATGATTTTTTTACTGTTCAAAAAAAAGATAAAGCCGATAACGCAGCAAACAGTAGCTACCATTAAAGCAATATGGTACAAACCCAGCACACAGTAAAACAAAAAGAGCAAAAATCCGATAACAATGGCTGTAAGGGCCAATTGATAAGTTCTTTTGGTAATTTCGCTAATGCTGTGTAAAGGATAGTCAGGGTTATTACCGTTCATTTTAGCTTTATACGAGGCAAATGGCGTGTTAGTTTCTTTTTTAAAAGCAGGATTTCGGTTGATAAATTACGGATCAGGTTTAAAATAATCAGCGTATCTGTTGGCAAAATACTGATTTGTTTTCAATTAAACTTAAAAAAACTATTGTTTGCCGGGCAGGGTTTAAAATTAGGCAGATACTGTTTTTATAGGGATAAAATTGGTGTTTGCCAAATTTCCCTAAAAAGCTAAAAAGGGTTATTTGAACGTGGTTTCAACAGAAGAAGCCTGCAAGAGATTAAAGTTTACATGGTAAAAGAAGTAGGGTTTGTTCTAAAAAACAATTGATGCAGATGCAGAAAATAAAGTGGGGAATCATTGGCTGCGGCGATGTGACCGAGAAAAAAAGCGGGCCGGCATTTAATAAAGTCCCCGGTTCCGAACTGGTGGCCGTCATGCGCCGCAATGCGGAAAAAGCCGGGGATTACGCCAGGCGGCATAATGTAGGCAAATGGTACAGCGATGCCAATGAACTGATCCGCGACCCGGAAGTGAACGCTGTTTATATTGCTACGCCGCCTTTGCAGCATGAAGATTTTGCCATCCGGGCAATGGCTGCCGGAAAGCCGGTTTACGTAGAAAAACCAATTACGCTTTCGGCTGCACCGGCTCAAAGGATGCTCGAAGGTTCCATAAAGTACCGGCAAAAAGTATCCGTTGCCCATTACCGGCGGCAGCAGCCTGTTTTTTTGAAGTTGAAAGACTTGTTGCAAAACAAAGCCATTGGCAAAGTCCGTTTTGTGGATTTGAAAATGCTGCAGCCGCCAAAATCAAACCTGATTGCGGCTTCGGAAGAAAACTGGCGTGTAAACCCTGCTGTTTCCGGCGGAGGCCTGTTCCATGACCTGGCACCGCACCAACTGGATTTGATGACCTACTTTTTTGGTGCGGTAAAAGAAGCATCAGGTTTTGCATTGAACCAGGGCGGTTTTTATCCTGCGGACGATTTGGTGACCGGCCATGTTTTATTTAAAAACAATGTTGTTTTCAACGGATTATGGTGTTTTTCGGTCCCGGAAGGCGAGCAGCAGGACCTATGCACCATCATGGGTTCTGAAGGGAAAATCAGTTTCCCGGTTTTTGGCATGGAAATCACCCTCAGCAAAAACGGAAAAGAAGAAAAGTTCAGCTTTGAACCTTTACAGCATGTGCAGCAGCCGATGATTGCCAAAGTGGTGCAGTATTTTTTGGGGAAAGGCCCAAACCCTTGCTCCATCCAGGATGCGCTTGGTTCGATGAAAGTGATGGATGCTTTTACCAGGAAAAACTAACGGTTTTAGTAAGGTTTACAAAAAACAAAAAGCCCCTTTCAGTATTTCTGAAAGGGGCTTTTTGCAGATGCTGTTTTTATCGGCCTAAAATTTACTTGGAATAAATATTGGATGAAACCCGGTAGCCGGATGTCAGGTTATTGTACCAATCCAAAAAGCTGGTGCCATTTGAAGCTGCCCAATCTGCAAAATGCGGATAAGCGTCAGTAATATTGATGGTTTCCAAAGGATAATTAAACGAAGTATCGCTGAAGCTGAGTGCCCATGGCCAGTTTTCCCTCGAGGTGTAGGTTTTTCTTCCGGCTACTAATGACGCGTCATCGCCGGTAGTAAACAAAGCAGCATTAGCTTTGTCCGTTGCGGAAAAACCCGGCAAATGGATTTCGTAACCCCTGCGCATATTACTGATGACGAACGGGTTGAAAGAAGATATACTCAAACCGGAACTTGGAACCGGCGAATTAAAGGTAACCAGCACCGAAGCGGTGGCACTTTGCAGTTTGTCTTTTGCATTCAGTGTATTGACATAGTAAGAATTATCCGGGTTGCGAAGCAATGCCTCATGGTTATCAAAAGGAATAATAACGGCTTTGCTTTGTCCGGCTTCTACACCACTGCTTGCAAATTGGATGTAATTGCTGATTGTTTTTTGTCCGGTTACAGATTTTACAGTGGAAGCATCAAACGGCAACTGCAGGCCAAAGCCGTTTTTGAACGAAGCACCAGCGGCGGCAATATTGAAGTCGCCCTGCATGGTAACGATTTGCGTTTGGGCATTTGCAATAAAAGTGTAACGGTAATTGACCACGAGGTCATTCATATCATAATCGCCTTTTGCAGGCCAGTTATCCTCAAAAGCAAGTTGTGCAAAAGTAGTTGGCGAAGGGTAACAATAGATATAAGCGCGGGTTGCATCATTAGGGAAAGCATCATATACATCCAATACGCCATCGCCGTCGCTATCGCCGGATTTGTCTATCGGTGGTACGCCAGAGTTGGAAATGCCTGATATCGGGTTGGAACTTGCATAAAAAACAATATCGTTGAAATCATTGTCTGAAACATAACCATTTGGATTGGCAGCAGGTGATTCTCTGTTGGTATCTTCAAACCCAAACAAATAAAGTTTATGCACATCATCATACAGAACAATCGAATGCTTCCTTAACGCACTTGTACTTTCGGGGTTCAACTGACTGTCGGAATAAAATCCCTGTGCGGCCAAATTGATGCCGCTGCCGGTCCACGAATTTTGAAGCAATACAAAAGCAATGGTTGTGCCGGCATTAAAAGTGCCCAGTTTAACTTTGTCGCCTGATCTTAAACCGCCGCCTGAACCTATGCCTGATGCATTTGGGAAAACCATCGTAACCTGATCTATACCACCTGCACTGGTGCCGCCGGAAGATTGCGTAGGCGGATTGCCGGTAGGATAAGTGTAATAAGCCAGCGTGCTTTGGTAGCCTGCACCTTCGGAAACGTATGTGATCCAGACATCGGCAGTGGCCGTAACATTGATGTTAGAAACTGCTGAACTGGTTAAATACTCCGGGTGCACGTTATTAACGGATTGTGTTTCCGGCAGGGAAGCATTAACGTAAGACAGCAAAGAATTATCAATCACATCAGGAGTGGCTTCCAGATATACCGGCCGGCCTAAAGCCAGGGCATAAGTGCTGTTGTTCACCACGGCATCTGCTGTTGCTGTATAAGGTGAAGGATAAACATAATCCGTACCTGATAAGCCCAATATTCCTACGCCGTTGGAAAAACCGCTGGACTTACCGGGCATATTATTGATCGCATCCGCAACAATATCGCCGCTGTAGCCGCTTTTGCCGCCGATGACCGCCGTGATGGCGTTGTTGTTGATATTTGCCTTAACGTTGTGCATCAAACCAATATATGAAGGATCAATAATTAACTGGGTAGAAGAAGCATTGACATTCAGCGTTGCTTTCAAATTTCCGTTTGCATCCGTCACCCCTTTAAAAATAGAAGCACCCGGATTGGTGTTTGCAGTAGTATAAACGCTAACTACCGCACCGGCAACCGGCTGGTTATCGTTGGTTAGCAGTTGCAAGCTCAGGCTTACATCTTTTGATGTTTTGTAGCCGAACCCATTTGGCGCAATCTTGTTGATATTGTTTTCGTCAAGGCCGCTTTTTTGTTCTTTTTTGCAGGAGCTGACGGCAGCAATACCGGCCAACCCTAAAATGTAAAAGGTTTTTTTCATAAAGAGATAAAAGGTTTTTTGACATCTCTTACGTCTTTTGGCCGCGGTAAGTTAGGCAAAAACATTTTCAGCATAGTTCCTGGTTCAAACATTCGACTGGCAGGAGCAAAGCAATTACTTCTTCGTTACCAATTTTTACCCGATAAAAGAAGCATCAGAATGAAAAGTATTTTTTAAGATTGGTAGAAGCTGAGCTGAGGACATGCTTTAAAAACCCTTCAAAATCACACGGCAGTATTTTTTCTTTGGGTTGATGACCGGATGATCAGTTTTGGTTTGATGCTTAAAATAAACCTGGTTTCCGATTGAAAGTATCACACATGAATTATGTTGATTTTATAGTGGTAAAAGAAGCATCTGGTGAGAATTGGATGCTTTTTTGGGTTGGAAATTAATGGTTGTATTATGTTTTTCAGTTCATTTTTTCTAATCATTCTCAATTCAAACCTATTTCAGGTATATTAGCTATAATTCCCCATCTTATACTTCAACCTCAAATTTTTTTCTTTGAACTTCCAATTTATTTTAAAATAGCAATTACAAGTGATAACCGCGAAGATTTTTTTATTCTGATACTTGAAACAAAAAGTATTGATGGTTATAACCCTGTTTTAAAAGAAAATACCACGTATAATATTAAATATATCGTTCAAAAATATATGCCTGAAGGAAAATTTGAATTATCCAGTTACGAGGGATTTTTTGAAATACAATTAACATGCGTTAGAACAGGTTTTGTAATGAAGTATTTCGTAATGTTAGCAAGTGTTGAAAATGAAGATGAAACAAAACAATATTTTTTTCAAAGGTAGGTCAATTTCCATCTATTGCAGATTTGCATATAAGCAAATTTAAACAATATGATAAGGTAACAAGTGTAGGCATGATTAAAAAGCCCTGGTTCGTTTGTTACTTGAAATTAAACTAGTGTAAAGTTAAGAATAATATGACGTATAAGAGTGTATATTTGTAAAACGAATTACAGATGATACGCTATACAATAAAACTTACAAAAGAGGAGGTTGAAGCTTTACACGCGATAATCAACAAAGGTTTCCATAGTTCTCAAACCTTTAGGACCGCCTATATACTTCTGAATTGTGATGAAGGGGAACATGCGGAGAAAATAACCAATGAACAGATTAGCAAAGTTCTAAAAGTAGGGATGCGCACGATAGACAGGGTGAAGAAAAAGTTTATTGAAGGTGGTTTTGAAGGTGTTTTAGACCGTCGTCCCAGCAGCCGTGTTTATGAAACAAAATCAGATGGCGATGTAGAAGCGAAACTGGTAGCCTTATGCTGCAGCGAGCCACCTAAGGGGTTTGCTAAATGGTCATTAAGGTTACTGGCCGATAAAATGGTGGAGTTGGAATATGTAGAAAGCATTTCGCATGTGACGGTAAGAAGCGTACTTAAAAAAACGAACTTAAGCCTTGGAAAGTAAAAGGCTGGGTTATAGCACCTGAAAAAAACGGTGAATTTGTAGCCAATATGGAACGGGTATTGGATGTATATAAAAAGCCTTATGATGAGGAATTTCCAGTTGTGTGTATGGATGAGCCCCCCAAACAATTAATAGAAGAAGGGCAGCCTTCCCAAGCCATGAAACCCGGCCAGCAGACAAGGGTAGATTATGAGTATATAAGGCATGGGGTAGCCAATATATTTATAGCCAATGAACCTTTGAAGGGTAAGCGTTTTGTAGAAGTTACAGCGTTTAAAACCAAAAAGGACTGGGCTGTATTTGTGAAAAAAATCGCAGACGAGTGGTATCCTGCGGCGAAAAGAATAATCTTGATCATGGACAATTTTAAAACACATTCAGCTTCTGCATTTTACGAAACATTTGAACCTGCCGAAGCCAAAAGGCTATGGGACAGGTTTGAGTTTGTTTATACGCCTAAGCATGGCAGCTGGCTCAATATGGCCGAGATAGAATTGCATGTATTGAATGGACAATGCTTAAACAGACATATTCCAACAATGCAAAAAATCAAGGAAGAAGTGGCGGCATGGCAGGACAACAGAAATAATAAGAATAGTAAAATTAACTGGCAGTTTGAAAATAAGGATGCCCGCATGAAACTGAAAAGACTTTACCCGTCATTACACGATTAACTATACAATAGTTTCCGGATAGTTCCTTTAGGTCCTTCGCTGATAAATTCAAAAATAGTTAAACTACTTTCTGCTTTCAAAGCTTACTTTTCAACTTTCATATCATTGCATCTTAGACAAAAAAATAATGTAAGTATATCAAAAAAAACAATCTATAATTATAGAGCTAGTTTAGATTTATATCTAAAAGAATTGTATTGCTTCTTTTAGCCTATAAAAATCAATGTTTATATCTAACGTCCTTAAAAAAGCATAGGAAGCTTAATGTTTTTATAGGATAAAAGAAGCATAAAAAATACACTGAACAAAATTTAAAAAGGCTCATATAAGTAGCAATTAAAAATTCTCAAAAACAAAAAGCCACAAGTTCATTCAAATCCAAACGTTGAATAAACTTGTGCCATAAAAATAGTATCCAATTTAAAACCCAATCGAATTCCCGCCATCCACCGGCAAGATTACACCGGTTAAATATTTAGCAGCATCCGTAGCAAAATAATAAACAGCTTCCACAATATCCTACACCACTTCAGTAAAACACAATGCTTCTTTTATCCCTAAAAAAATTGTAGTAATTATGCCGAATATTATAATCAATAAACTATGATTGCCAATTTAGAACAAACCTTTCGCTGGTTTGGCCCTTCGGATGCCGTTACACTGGCCGTGATCCGGCAAACCGGTGCTACCGGAATTGTGAATGCGCTGCACCAAATCCCGTCAGGCGGGGAGTGGGGCACGGCCGAGATCAGGCATCGGAAAAAAATAATTGAAGCTGCTGGTTTAAGATGGTCGGTAGTGGAAAGCGTGAACGTACATGAAAGCATCAAAATGGCTTCTGCGGATCGTGATGCTTATATTGAGAAATACATTACTTCTTTAAAAAATCTGGCGGCCGAAAATATCAAAACCGTTTGCTACAATTTTATGCCGGTGCTGGATTGGACGCGTACCAACTTGGATTTTCGCTTGCCAAACAATGCTTCCGCTTTACGTTATCATGCGCCGGCAGTTGCTGCTTTTGACTTGTATATTTTACAACGGGAAGCTGCTTTTCAGGAGTTTACACCACAGCAGCAGCAAAAAGCAAAAGCTTACTTGGATAGTATCAATGCAGATGAAAAAACGCAATTGACCAACAATATTTTGGCTGGATTGCCCGGAACCAAAGATGTTTATACGATAAAACAATTTAAGGAACATCTGCAAAAATATGCACAAACGGATGCCAAAGCTTTGAAGGAAAACTTAGCTTATTTCCTGAAAGCAATTATTCCGACAGCAGAAGAATTGGGTGTAAAAATGTGTATCCATCCGGATGACCCGCCGTTCCCGATCCTGGGTTTGCCGCGCGTAGTTTCTACCGAACAGGATTTGGCTGATCTAATTAATACGGCACCTTCCCCAAGCAACGGCTTGACTTTTTGTACCGGTTCTTTGGGTGCGCGAGGTGATAATGATTTGCCGGGAATGGTAGAAAGATTGGGCGCACATATTCATTTTTTGCATCTGAGAAACGTACAACGGGAAGCTGACGGAAGTTTTTACGAAGCAGGCCATCTCGGCGGAAGTACCGACATGTATGCGGTGATGAAAAATATCATCTTGGAACAAAAGAAACGGCAGGAAAACGGCAGGGAAGAAGTTGCAATACCGATGCGGCCAGACCATGGCCACAAAATCCTGGATGATTTTAATTATGATACTTATCCGGGTTATTCTGTTTCCGGCAGGATGAAAGGTTTAGCGGAGTTAAGAGGCTTAGAATTGGGCATTAAAAGAAGCATTTGAACAAAAAACAAATTTGTTTAAATTGATTTTTGGTTATGATTTTTTGTCTGATGCTTCTTTTATGGCATAAAAACCGGAATGTTATTTTTTGCTGCGTTTAAAGGTGCAGCAGCAAAAACCTGTTTCAATATTGTTCCATTATTTCTAAAGCTTCCACATTTCCTTGCTGCACAGCCAAGTCTGCTGCGGATAAGCCACGGCTTTCCAAAATATCCTTGTCTGCACCGTGCGCCAATACTATTTTCACCAGCTTATTTCTGCCAAACATCGTTGCAAACATCAAAGCCGTGCCGCCGTTTCCATGCTGTAAATTTAAGTCGGCTCCATGTGCAATCAGTAATTCTGCAATTTCCGGATAACCTTTAAAGCAAACACCCATCAGTGCGGTATTGCCGCCAAAATCTTGTGCATTTACATTGGCATGGGCTTCCAATAGTAATTTTGCTGCTTCGTACTGATCGTTGTAGCAAGCAATAATTAATGGCGTATAACCTTTTTGGTCCTGGTAATCCACATCTGCATTTTGCAAAAGCAATTCTTTGATCTGAGCCATATCGCCTACGCGGGCTGCATTGATCAGTTGATTGTTTACATCCATAAATAAGAAATAAGTATAGTTAAAGTTGAAAGACTTATCATAAAAAAAGGAACTATTTTTACCAGAGTAAAAACAGTTCCTCAATTATTTTAGGGTATTAATAAGCCTTTGCTTCCATAGATTCTTCTATGGCTTGTTGTACAGCTTCGTCGGCATGAGAAGGTTCACTATTACCTGAATTCTTCATTGCTTTAAATTGCATTAAGCCATCAGAAACCCTTTTTCCATAATCTGCATCACATTGCGTAAACAACGCAATCATGTTGTCTTGAATATGTTGCTGGGTTGGTACTAACGTACTTACCAAATTGTTGATCAAGTCCTGCTTTTCCCAATCCTGAAAGTTACGGTAAGTGTCTCCTGCCTGTGAAAAATTGTTCTGGCGACTGATCTTCTCTCTCACCAAAGCAGCGTTGTACTGCGGCGTGTAATCTTTTCCTGTTTTTGGTGCTTCTTTTACACCTCCTAAAGTGGACGGCTCGTAGTTGACATGGGTATTCAAACCTGCTGTTAGGTCTTGATTATAAGCCATTTGTCCATCACGTTGGTTAGTTACCGCTTTTTTACGAGGGGAATTGATCGGTAATTGCAAATAATTGGTCCCTACACGATAACGTTGTGTATCCGAATAAGAAAAAGTACGCCCCTGAAGCATTTTATCATCAGAAAAATCCAATCCGTCAACCAAAACACCTGTTCCGAAAGCTACTTGTTCTACTTCGGCAAAATAATTGACCGGGTTGCGGTTTAAAGTCATTTTACCAACCGGCAACCAAGGAAATTCTTCTTTCGGCCAAAGTTTGGTATCATCCAAAGGATCAAAATCCAATTCCGGGTGCTCATCATCGCTTAAAATCTGTACGAATAATTCCCATTGCGGAAATTCGCCTTTTTCAATCGCATCATACAAATCCTGGGTAGCATGGTTAAAGTTTTTGCCTTGGATTTCTTCTGCCATTTCTTGCGTCAAATTCTTGATGCCTTGCATTGGCTCCCAATGATATTTCACCAAAACAGCTTTTCCGTCAGCATTTACCCATTTGTAAGTATTTACGCCCGAACCTTGCATTTGGCGATAATTAGCAGGTATTCCCCAGGGGGAAAACAGGAAAGTGATCATCTGCATAGCTTCCGGTGTATTGCTGATGAAATCAAAAATACGCTCGCCATCCTGACGGTTGGTAACCGGATCTGGTTTAAAAGCATGGACCAAATCAGGAAATTTCAAAGCATCACGTATAAAAAATACTTTCAAATTATTTCCTACCAAATCCCAATTGCCATCTTCTGTGTACATTTTTACAGCAAAACCACGTGGGTCACGCAAGGTTTCAGGAGAATTTCCGCCGTGGATAACGGTAGAAAAGCGCACAAACAAAGGTGTTTCTTTGCCTTTTTCCTGAAAAACTTTTGCCCTGGTATAAGTAGAAGCAGGCTCGCTGCCCACAGTACCGTAGGATTCAAAAACACCATGTGCACCGGCACCACGGGCATGAACCACACGTTCCGGAACGCGCTCACGGTCAAAGTGGGAAAGTTTTTCCAGGAAATGATAATTCTCTAAAGTTGCCGGCCCGCGGTTGCCAATGGTCCGTAAATTTTGGTTATCATAAACCGGATGACCTTGGCGCGTTGTTAAAAGATTATTCTGCGGATTTGCTGAATTACCGTCGGCAGAATTATCTACTGGCTGGCTTTTTTTTAGTTCGATCATATTCAGTAATTTAAACGATACATTTTTGTGTTACAAATCTAAGGCTTGATGCTTTATTTATCTACTTATTTTCAAGATAAATGTTTTAACATATTTTAATATTTCACCAAAAAAACTTAGAATATAAAAATGTCTTATAATTAATATTATGTTAAGTATGATATTTTAAATACTAAAAATCTCCCTAATCCTATTCATCTGTCTGCGCGAAACTTCAATTTCTTCTCCTCGTGTAAGCGTGATCTTCAAACGCCCATCAAACCATTTAACCACATTTTTGATAAATTTTATATTGATGATTTGCCCGCGGTTTACGCGGACAAACTGCTGCGCGTCCAAACTGTCTTCGATATGCTGTAAAGTTTTTAAGATCAGCGGACTGTTGTCGTCAAAAAATATTTGCGTGTAGTTGCCTTTAGATTCAAACAACCTGATATTCGCCAAGGTAATAAACCAACACTTTTTGCCGTCTTTCACAAAAATGCGGTCGTTTTCCTGTGGTTTTTCACGCTGGTCTGGTTTGGGAACCGTCCTTAATTGTCCTTCTGCCTTTAAGACTGCTTTTTCAAGACGTTCAGGGGAAATTGGTTTTAACAAATAGTCAATCGTATTATACTCAAATGATTGCAATGCATACTGATCAAACGCGATTGTAAATATCACTGCCGGCACTTTGTCCAATTCCTACAAAATCTCAAACCCATTTTTTCCCAGCAGATGAATGTCTAAAAAAATCAGGTCCGGCTGCAAAGAATTTATCATCTCCAAAGCCTGATCTGCATTTTCTGCTTCACCTAAAACTTTAATCTGACCAAAATCTTTCAGCAATTCCGTCAGTTCGAGCCGGGCCAAACACGAATCTTCCACCAATACTGTTTTTATCATACTTTTTTTAGGTTGATGTTCACGGTAACAAATGGCGGTTCCTCCTTCATTTGCAGGTTTGCGCGTTTATCATACAAAAGCTTTAAACGCGAAGCGATATTTTTTAAGCCAATCCCAAGGCTTTCTTCCAACTCGTTTTTATGTTGAAGCGAACCGGTATTCTTCACCGATAAACAAACCCCCTCAATTGTCTTTTCCACACTGACCAAAATTTCGCCGCCTTTTGGCAACAAGGCAATTCCATGTTTTACCGAATTTTCAACCAATAATTGCAAAATCATCGGCGGAACAGTTTCAGTCAATACTTCCCCATCTGCATCAATTTTGTACTGTAGCTTTTCTTCGTATTGCAGTTTCACCAACTCCAGGTATTGCCGCAAAACGCCCAGCTCCCCTTCCACTGTTATTTCTTTTTCTTCGGAATGTTGCAAGGCATATCTTAAAAGTTCTGCAAATTTCGTGATCATCACCCTGGCTTTTTAATGGTCTTCTAAAATCAATGCCCTGATATTATTGAGCGAATTGAACATGAAATGCGGATTGATCTGCGATTTTAAAGCACCTAATGTTGCTTTTTGTACCTCGGCCTCTAATTTCCAACGCTTTATTTCTGTTTCATGATATTCGGTCAGGAGATGATAGATCATGTAGATTACCACCCAGGCCAAAGCCATGAAAGTAAGCGGGACAAGGTTCAAAACCAATTCCAGCAGTTTAATATGATACTGATTTATGACCGGTAAAAACAGTATCACGATGAGTATCAACCAGCAGATGGAAATGATCAAGGTAGAAAAAATCAAAACCCGGATGAACTTCCCTGCTTTTAGGTTGAATGAAATACCATGTTTTTTAAGGTAAAAACGATAAGCAGAAGTTACCAGCAGCCCTCCTACCGAAATTCCGCCCATGTTCATCCACAAGATTGTTTTGGGGATGTCCCGGATTAAGCTTTGTCCCGTATAGTTGACTATTCCGCTGATGAACCATGTACTGCACTGAACAACCCAAAACCAGGACCGGGTTCCGGGTTCTTTCATAACTGATTGATCCATCCGGAAACATCCAGTAACGCAACCGGGTTTACCGTTTCTATGCTTTGGGCATATTCTGCAACCGAGCCGGTAACTGCTTTTTGAAACAGGTGGTTTAAGCCTGGCAAAGCCATAATTTTATAATTTTTATTGCCCGCTTTTTGCAAGTTGGTTTTGATGGCTGCCAGGTTTGCATCGCTGTTGACTTGCATGTCTAAAGTCCCGTTTAAAGCTAAAACCGGGCATTTGGTTTTTATAAGATAATCTGCCGGTTTAAATGCAATAAAATACCGGAACCAGGGCGACAACAACACTTCATTTTCCCTAACGATATCATTCATATTTTTACCTTGAAAAGCAGCTTTTGGATAAGTGCGCAATTCGCGGTACAGCAAAGTATCTATGATTGGTTTTAACTGCTGTTTAGACATATCCTGGTGCTGAGCCATCATTGCAAATACTTTTTGACTGCTTGCAAGGGTGAGTTTAATATTTTCGGGAGTTGCACCGCCCAGTCGTGCCTCATCCGCTGTTTGTTGCAACATAAGATCAGTAAGCGGTACGCCGGGCCCGGCAAGCAATACCACAAAACTTACATCTTTATTACGGCTGGCAACCATGGGCGCGATCATTCCGCCTTCACTGTGGCCCATCAAGCCAATTGATAAATTTTTAAGATCGTTTCTGGATTTGATAAAGCTGACCGCTGCTTCGGCATCATCTGCAAAATCCGCACTTGTAGCGCTTGTGAAATCTCCGGTAGATTTGCCGATTCCCCGGTCATCGTACCTTAGAACAGCAATGCCCTGCCTGGTCAGACAATCGCTCCAAACCAAAAATGGACGGTGATTAAATTGTTTGATCTCTTCATCGCGGTTTTGCGAGCCGGAACCAGATATCAGGATTACGATCTTAGAAACTTTACCATTAGGAGTAGTTAAAGTGCCAGCCAGCTTATCACTTGCTTTTGGGTTGATAAAAAACACATCTTCCTGTTTGTAAGGGAAATCCTTTGGGTCTTGCGGGCGGGCTGAGGGAGCAGCTTCTGCCGTTGGTTTGTTTGTTGACAGCGTTAACGGAAATGTTGCGGCACCTTGTTTAAAAGTACCCGAAATTTTATTGCTGTCTGTGTTAAAAGTCCCGGTGTAAGTGATGCCGAATTTACTGGCCACAATAGTGAGTTGATTGTTGCTGAATGCTGTTTGATCTGTTGCCAATCCAAACGCATTCTGGTCCGGGCTGTCCATTGTTGAGGCATAAGCTTCGCCTGTTTTGGTAATATGAAAAACCAGGTGCAGTTTGCTTGCCTGGATGTTCAAAGTACCATACCAGTCGCCGGAAATTTTTTGTGCATACAAAGAGTATGCAATTAAAAAAAAGATGAATGTAAAAGTTAGTTTTTTCATGGTTGTTTTTTTGGTAGTGCAAACAAATATGCAGGGCTTATCAAACTAAATAAAGTTGTAAATGATAAGCGGCAGGAAAAAATGATGAACGGTTAAGATCAGCAAAATTTAAACAAAAAAAGAAGCATATTTTCACATGCTTCTTTTATCGGTATAAAATCTTAATCTTATTTTTTGCTCAGCGCATCTATTTTCTTTTGGACTGCTGCTGCTTTTGCATCTTCTTTTCTGCCAATGTAAACCGTTTTTAGATTGCTCAAAGCTTCAAGCGATGTCGGGTTAACTTCCGTTGCTTTCAAAATATACGGTTCTGCCTTGGTAAACAAAGCATTTGATTTTGCAATAGCCGCAGTATATTCTTTTTGCCTGCTTGCAGGAAGTTTATTGGCAGCGTTAAACATATCGATTGCCGGGCTCATAATCACAAAACCTAAATTCAAATTGGCTTCAAAATAATTAGGGTCAATATCCAGGGCTTTTTGGTAACATTCTGCTGCTTTAGCATAATCTTTTGAGGATGAATAAGTCAAACCGGCATAATAATACAAAGTTTTGTTTTTCGGATCATTGGCAATAGCACTTTCGATCTTTTGGACAACTTCTTTTTTGTTGCCGGCCTGCAGGTTCAACTCAATTTCCCGTTTGGCCAATTCCTGGTTTTTAGGATACTTTTTGGTGGCCTCATCCATAATTTTAATGGCAGAAGCAGTATCTTTTTTCATCAGGTATAAAGAAGCCATATCCGAATAAATACTTAAATTTTTAGAGTATTTGGTAGTAACCAGCTTTTTGTAATTGCTGATAGCGGCGTCATTATTTTTAGAATTTGCAGCAGCCAGGCCGGTGTACAATATGGCATTGGTATCTTCAGGAAAATATTGGCGGTAGTTATCAAACGAAGTATAAGCCAAATCATATTTTCCGCTTTGATATTGCTTTACACCGCTTTGAAGCTGATAATTGGCCAGGGACAATTTGGTATCGTCCAGCAGCTTTTTGTTTTCTCCTTTTGTATCGGCATCCTGCGCTTTCTTATAAGCTTCCTGCGCAGTAGAAGCTAAATTAGTTCTTGATTGTTGTGTAGTATCATTGGCCAAGGATCCGTAAATTGCTGCTTTTAAGGCATAAGTTTGGGGTAATGATGCGGTTTTGTCATTTGCTGCAGCTTTGTCGATAGATTCTTTAGCGGTGTTTAAACTGGTGGTAGCCATTTTACCGGTCCTGATAATTGCATATTTATCATATTCGGATTTAGCATTTGCCAGTTCTGATTTCTGCGCCATGGCAGCCGTAGAAACTGCAAGCGTAAAAACACTTGCTATTACATACTTTGTTTTCATGGTTAATTAGTTAATGATCTGATTTAATTGTTTAGTTATTTTGTTTGATTGTTTAATATTACCGGTTTTATCGTAAAGTAGTTTTAGGGTTTGAAGAAATTCCGGGTCATTAGGGTTTAATTCGTTGGCTTTTTCCAAATAAGTACGTGCCAGGTCATACTTTTCTAAAGGTAAACTTTGATCGGCAAGCCCCTTTTTCATATACAGGATCCCGAGATTGAAAACTGGGTCATAACTGTTCCGGTTCAGCCGGGCTGCCTTTTTATAATACATCTCTGCCTGGTCTCTTTGGTTCAGGTGATCATAACAAACGGCAGCCAAAAAGTTAATGTCATAATCATCCGGCCCGGCTTTAACCAAACTGTCCAACACGCCTCTTAACGCCTTGTAATCCATTTTGTTGTTATAAATATTGGCCTCTTCATACAGCAATTGCTTGTTTTCCGGATAAAGCCTCCTGCCGGTTTGAACCGCTTTTAAAGCTTTTACAGTATCGCCTAATATCTTGTAAATTTTTTCGGCGGTGAGGATAACCCCTGGCCCCGGCTTTTTATTTTCAAGCAGGTGATCATAATAGGCAGCCGATTTGTTCAGTTCGCCCATCCGGGTGGAAGCGTAGGCCAAATAAATAGCCAGGTGGCCGGCCGCCGGGGCTATGACTTTTGCTTTCTCCAGGTTAGCAATGGCCAATTGATAATTGTTGTGCTGCAAATCGTTGAACCCTTTCCTGATGTATGCATTGGCCAGGTTTATTTTGATGTAAGTAATTTCGGAGGAATAGTTGTACACTTTTTTCCTGGTAAAAAGAGTATCCACGTAGATTAAAGTGCTTGACAAGAAATTGTCCGGCATTTTCAGCACATTCAGTGAATCAGCAAAAGCAATGGTAGAATAAACAACCGCTTTATAAGTGCTCTTATACAAGTTTGCCGAATCTGATTTTGTTACGATTGTTTTGTCGATCGCTTTTTTGGCTTCGCCCAGATATTTCAAATCATGTTTTTGGTTGAAAAAAGCCAGGTTGTTAAACACATCCTTCAGCTCTTCCGATTGCGAAAAAGCGAAGGACGTAGTTGTAACTAAAAAAAGTACCGATAAAAGAAGCTTACGGGACATCTTTAAAAAATTATTTTTCAGGTTGATCGTCTTCGGATCCGTCTTCATCCAAATCATCGTCTTCATCTAAATCAACTTCATTATCATCTAAATCTTCGGCTTCTTCCTCCCCATCATTAAACTCATCTTCTTCTTCGTTTTCAATTGGATGCGATTGATTAACCATCGGGTTTTCAGCATCCAAAAGATGTTCAACTGCTTCTTCAATTTCCGCAGCAATTTCTTCTTCCCTTTCAATCGTGGCAACCGATGCAATCGCGTCCCCTTCTTTCAAAGAAATCAGCCGAACGCCTTGTGTTGCCCTTCCCATAGACCGCAAACCACTTACTGCAATCCGGATAATGATGCCCGAACGGTTGATAATCATCAGGTCGTCTTTGTCAGTTACATCTTTTAGTGCTACCAATAAACCTGTTTTTTCGGTGATATTCAGCGTTCTAACACCTTTCCCTCCCCTGTTGGTTACGCGGTAATCATCTATATCAGTCCGCTTGCCATAACCTTTTTCTGATACAACTAAAACAGTAGTCTCAGGATTGTTGATGGCGATCATGCCCACAACCTCGTCTTTATTTGTGTCGAGAAAAATCCCTCTCACGCCAGTTGCCGTTCTGCCCATCGGCCTAACCGTTCTTTCATTGAAACGAATGGCACGGCCGGAACGCAAAGCCATCAAAATTTCACTGCTGCCGTTGGTCAACTTTGCTTCCAGTAATTGGTCGCCTTCATTGATATTAATTGCATTGATACCATTTGCACGCACTCGGGAATAAGCTTCCAGAGAAGTTTTTTTGATGATCCCTTTTTTGGTACACATGATGATAAAATTGTTCTCCAGATATTCCCGGTCTTTCAAGTTAATGATTTTGATATATGCCTTGATATTTTCTTCTTTCGGAATATTGATAATGTTTTGGATTGCACGGCCTTTGGAAGTACGTGTCCCTTCCGGAATCTCAAAAACACGAAGCCAGAAACAGCGGCCTGCTTCTGTAAAAAACAACATGTAATTGTGGTTAGAAGCAATCAATAAATGTTCGATAAAATCAGCATCGCGGCTGTTGCTGCCGATAGAACCTTTTCCGCCGCGGCCTTGTGTTCGGTATTCGGTCAGCGGTGTACGTTTGATGTATCCTTCTCGGGAAATGGTGATCACCACGTCTTCGTTTTCAATGAAATCTTCCGTCATCATTTCTGCTGAGGAGTGCATGATTTCGGTTTTGCGTTTATCGCCGTATTTATCTTTTACTTCAAGCAGTTCTGTTTTGATGATCTGCATCCTCAAGCTTTCATCAGCCAGAATAGATTTCAGATAATCAATCTGCTTCATCAGTTCTGCATATTCCGCTTTGATCTTATCACGCTCCAGCCCGGTCAAACGGCGCAACGTCATATCCAAAATTGCACGTGCCTGAATATCGCTCAGATCGAATTGCGCAATTAATCCTTCACGTGCTTCGTCAGGCGTACCGGAATTTCGGATCAACCGGATCACTTCATCCAAATGATCCAACGCAATCAGCAAGCCTTCCAAAATATGGGCGCGTTTTTGTGCATCTGCCAAGTCGAAACGGGTACGGCGCACCACCACTTCATGCCTGTGCTCCACAAAATACTGGATCAGGTCTTTTAGGTTCAGCTGCATTGGCCGACCTTTTACCAGCGCAATGTTGTTTACGCTGAAAGAAGTTTGCAGTGAAGTGTATTTGTACAGATTATTTAATACGATAGCGGCGTTTGCATCTTTTTTTATCTCGTAAACGACACGTATGCCTTCCCGGTTAGATTCATCGCGAATATCAGAAATACCCTCGATTTTTTTATCGTTGATGAGATCGGCAGTTGCTTTGATCATTGTCGATTTATTTACCTGGTAAGGAATTTCGCTTACAATAATCCGTTCACGGTCATGCCCGTAAGTTTCAATTTCGGCTTTTGCCCTTAAAACGACACGCCCACGGCCGGTTTCCAAAGCTTCGCGGATACCTTCCACACCGTAAATAATACCACCGGTCGGGAAATCTGGTGCTTTTACATGCTGCATCAGTTCGCTGATCTCGATATTGTGGTTATCGATATAAGCCATCGTGGCATCGATCACTTCGCTTAAATTATGTGGTGCCATATTGGTCGCCATTCCAACGGCAATACCGGATGCGCCATTTACCAGCAAATTTGGGATACGCGCCGGCAACACGGTCGGTTCTTCAAGCGAATCATCAAAGTTAAGCTGATAATCTATTGTGTCTTTGTTGATATCGGCCAGCATTTCTTCAGCAATCCTGCGCAAACGTGCTTCGGTATAACGCATTGCTGCAGGACTATCGCCATCTATCGAACCATAATTTCCCTGCCCGTCCACCAGCGGATAACGCAAACTCCATTCCTGCGCCATCCGTACCATGGTATCATAAACTGAGGAATCACCATGCGGGTGATATTTCCCCATCACTTCACCTACGATACGGGCAGATTTTTTGTAAGGTTTGGTAGCATTCAAACCAAGGTCGAGCATGCCAAAAAGCACACGGCGGTGAACCGGCTTTAAGCCGTCCCGCACATCTGGCAAGGCCCTGGAAACGATAACCGACATCGAATAATCGATGTAGGCCGATTTCATTTCATCTTCAATATTTATCGGGATAATCCTGTCTTCTGGTAGTTGCGGGGCATCCCCTGTTTCTTCGGCCATTTTTACTTTATTGGTTCTTAAAAAAGTAGCGGACAAGCCTGCCCGTTACCGCGATTTTACACGCGAAATTAAGAATTTAAACGATAAAAACAGCGAAAGATCCTGAGAAACCTATCTTAACAGACCCAAAGAATGCTTCTTTTATCCACATAAAAACAGGTGCTAAAAGAAGCATGGCTTTTTGGGTCCGGTCAAGGAATTTTCGTAAACTTTATGGGTTTTTTTCTTTCTCTAAACCCGCCGGGTGAATGCTTCTTTTATCAACCTAAAAAACAGGTGCCAAAAGAAGCATGGTTAGTGAACCCAGTCGATGCCTTTTCGTAAAAAGCTGTTGGTTTTTTCTTCCTGGCTTCCGGGTTCCGGCTGGTAATTGTACAGCCATCGGGCTTGCGGCGGCAAACTCATCAATATGGATTCGATCCGGCCGTTGGTCTCTAATCCAAATTTGGTCCCGGCATCATAAACCAGGTTAAATTCGGCATAACGGCTGCGGCGCTGATACTGCCAGTTCTGTTCTTCAGCGGTATAGGTTTTGTGCCGGTTGCGGTTTACCAATTCTGTATAAACCGGTATAAAACTGCGGCCCAGGCTTTTGGAAAATTCAAAAATATCTGTCCAGCTTAGTTCATCGTTTGCTGCCAGACGGTCAAAGAAAATCCCGCCGATGCCGCGGGTTTCGCTGCGGTGCTTGATGCAGAAATATTCATCGGCCCAGGTTTTAAAGCGGGCATAAAACTCCTGGTGATAGGTATCGCAGCAGTTTTTAAGCTGTCGATGGAAAAAACGCGCATCTTCTTCCAGCACATAATGGGGCGTTAAATCAATTCCGCCACCAAACCAGCGCACTGGTTTTTCACCATAAACAGAAGAAGGCATTTCGAAATAACGGATATTCATGTGGATGATAGGTACCCAGGGATGGTTTGGGTGGATGACAATAGAAACGCCGGTTGCAAAAAAATCCTCCCGATCTACATTCAGTGCTTTTTTTAACGTATGGGACAACTGGCCCTGAACCGCAGAAAAGTTTACACCGCCTTTTTCAATAATGTTTCCGTTTTGCATGATCCTTGTGCGGCCGCCGCCGCCGCCCTCACGTTGCCAGATTTCCTGCTCAAAATTGGCCTTCCCGTCCAACTGCTCCAAAGCAGCGCAGATTTCGTCCTGTATCAGGCGGTATTCTTCTGCAACCTGTTCTTTCGTAATCATGGCAACTTCTTTTAAGATCATCTTTTAAAATTTTTACATTTTATACGTTCGTGGCAGCAGCAGTGTTTGTTTTGGGTTGATCATCTTCCATATAATCCAAGTCCTTATCAAAACTTTCTTTGAGCTGGTTGATGGAGAAAAATGCAACCGCCACAAGCACAACCATCATGATGCGGGCACTGCTGATGATACCGTAACGGCTTACCAATCTTTCAAAAATATAAGTAATCGGGATCAATGCGCCCCGAACAAAATTGGGGACTGTGGTGGTTACGGTTGCCCGGATGTTGGTGCCAAACTGTTCGGAAGCAATGGTGACGAACGTGGCCCAGTAGCCGCAGGAAAAACCCATGAACAAACACAGCCAGATAAATTGCTGTTCGCTGATGTGTGTGCTTTGCAGGTAAACAAATGCGCTGATGAGCGACAGGATATGAAAAAGCATCATCGTGATTTTGCGCGAACGGGTGATCTGAGCCATCAACCCCGCAAAAAGATCTCCGGCAGCAATACCAAAATAAGTGTATAAAATGCCGGTTCCTGCACTTAATATAGTCGTAGCCTGCAAAGCTTTGCCAATTTCGGGAGCCTGGGTAACTAAAATCCCGACGACAAACCAAAGTGGTGCGCCCATCAAAATGCAATACAAGTATTTGAAAAACCTTTTGCGGTCAGTAAACAGCATCAGTATATTGCCCCGGTTTACGTTAGAATGCCTGGCTTCTTTAAACATGCCGCTTTCAAACGTGCCCGCCCGAAGCAGCAGCAGTAAGAAGCCCAATCCTCCGCCGACAAAATACGCCGTTTGCCAACTGAAATGTTTGGCGACAGTTGCTGCAACAGCTGCACCAAATAAACCTACCACAGCAACCATCATGGTGCCATAACCACGGTTGTTTTTGCTGAGGGTCTCGCTGACCAATGTAATACCGGCACCCAATTCTCCGGCCAGGCCGATGCCGGCAACAAAGCGGACAAAAGCATACATCTCAACCGAATGTACCAATCCGTTGGCAAAATTAGCAATGGAATAAAGTAAAATCGAACCGAAAAGCACCCTGATCCGGCCAAACTTATCACCAATTATCCCCCACAAAATCCCGCCCAGCAGCAAACCGCCCATCTGCATGTTCAACACAAATTCACCGTCCAAGCGCATATTTTCCGGCTTCACCCCAATGTCTTTAAAACTTTGCAGCCGGACAATGGAAAAGATCACCAGGTCGTAGATATCAACAAAATAGCCTAAAGCCGCAACGACTACTAAAAATAGGATGTTTCTGTTGTTTGCAGATGTTGTAGCAGTCATGTAAAAAATTATGGTTGGTTAATGTAAGGTTATTTTAACTAAAAATTAGGGAACTCTTTTTGCATAATACGATCATCGCTACGATCTTATCCAGTTGTGCTTTGCTAAAACCTCCTTTATCTTTTGCTACAATTGATAATCTTTTATGAAAGTAATTACCCTCATACAACAGCAGTCTCCATCCCGATGAAGTTTTACCAAGTATTTCAAATTTGTAATGCCCTCCAGACTTTGTTAAATCTAATGTGATTTTTTTTTCTTCCCCCCAACAATTTTTATAGCAATATTCAAGAGTTTTATCAACTGATGATAAGGTAATGCTTACTGGCCTTCTATCAAGCAAAGCAATCAACATAAAAATAAACGCAAAGACAAACACTATAGTTGTAGAGTTATTTGAATTGCTAACAATTAGGTAAATAAAGACGCCTACTGCAAAAACAGCAACTACTATCCACGTCATTATAGTATCAAACAAAGTCGCATTTCTATGAATAGGAATGAATATCATATGTTCAGACATTAACAATGGTATATTAAATGCGATAGGTTAAATTCTGCGCCTGTAAATATATTTAATTTCAAAGGATGAAAAGTAAAAGCATTTGCAATAAAAAGCAGGCTAAAAGAAGCATAAGTTTGCGGTGATTTTAAAAGCCTTCTGTAATAATTCAAAATTCGGATTATCTTAGCCTGATGGAAAATTTCATACAGTATAATCCGACCAAAGTTATTTTCGGCCGGGAAGTTGCAGATCAGCTTCCTGCAGAAATCTCCTGGAAAAAAGCTTTGGTTATCATTGGTGAAAGCTCCGCCAAAAAAAACGGCCTGTATGCACGTATCGTTTCGTTAATGAACATGGCCGGGCTGGAACACGTTACTTTTGAAGGTGTAAAAGCCAGCGCAACTTACCAGGATGCAGATTCGGCTGTAAAAATGGCGAAAGCATATCAGGCAGAAGTAGTGATTGCTATCGGTGGCTGCTCGGTGATCGATACGGCAAAAGCAGTGGCTTTGGGTTATTACAGTCATTGCTCAGTTTGGGATTTTTTTATGTTAAAAGAAGCACCGCCCCAAAAAGTGCTTCCCGTGTTGAACATCCTTACCATCGCTTCCACAGGATCAGCCATGAACAACAATTCTGTTTTATGCGATCATGAAACCGGGTTCAAAAAAGAATTCAGCTCGCCTTTGTTCTATCCTAAAACTGCTTTTCTCGATCCTTATTATTCCGTTACCGTGCCTGCCTTTCAAACTGCGCTCGGCGTTTCTACCATGATCGCTTACGCCATCCAGCAGTTTTTGAACGAAGGCGATGCTGTTTTAACCGATTATATTTCAGCCGATCTGGTCCGCCTGGCTATTCAATACGGCAAGGAGGTGATGCAGGATTTGCAGGATTATCAGCTCCGGGCAAATTTGATGTGGCTGGCAACAGTCGCGTTAAATGATACGCTGAGTGCCGGCAGAAATTATACCGATAAAAGCATTACCTGCATCGCTTTTGCGCTGGATGTGCGTTATGAAATTGGCCACGGCGCATCTTTGGCCATCGTTTTATGTGCCTGGCTCAAGTATCACCAGTACAGATATTTAAACCGGATCCGGTTTTTGGCGAAGCACGTTTTCGGTTTGGAAAGTTTTGATTACGATGTAACGGCAATCAGCTTTGTCAAAAAAATGGAGGATTTTTACAGATACATCCAAGTTCCGGTCAGGCTTTCGGAAGCAGGGATCAGCTTTACCGAAAAACAGAATATCCTGGAAAGTTTTCAAGTGAATAAAATTATGGTCAGCAATTATAAAATGACGGACAAAGATTACGAAGCATTATTAGAACTGATGTGGTAGGATTGTGGCCGATACTGTTTTTATCACCTAAAAATTGGTGTTGCTGCTGATCGTTACCGAGAAGCAAGATCTTTGGAACTGAAAGGATACCTTCCTCCAAAATCCTCCACCCAATAATAATTGTAAACATAAGCGCCTGCTTCTTTAAAGGCTGGGTTCATCAAGTTTTTGCAATGTGTTTCGCTTTTCACCCAATCCCGGCAAACCTGCCCGATGGATTGCTGACCTGCGGCAATATTCTCGCCAATAGCATATCGCTGCAAACCGGCAGATGTGTATCCTGCTTTTTCAAACCGGTCCCGGATATGATCCCCATTCAAACTTTCATGGCTGAAATAATGATTTTTGAACATATTTTCTGCATGGGCAGCAGCAGCAGCGGCCAGTTTATCATTCCAAACAACAGGCGCAACGGCTGGTATATAAATATTTCCGCAGTTGCAGCCTTGCGTCCGGACCTGATTGATCTGATACAAAATTTTGGCCCGGAAACTAAAATCTTTGCCGATAAAAGAAGCATCCTCTTTTACAAAGGACACGCTTAAAAATAGGGGTACAATCAGCAGGGATTTCAAACCTTTTAATTTCATGTGCTTTCATCGTTTGGAGATGATTTGATCCTAAACGCAGAAAAAAGTTTAAAGGTACGGGCTGCTTAAAGTTTGCAAACGGCTTGCCAGATTTCTTCGTTCACCGGTATGCCTTCAGCCGTATTTTTTTTTCGGGTGATCAAGGTTTTTTCTCCCGGATACCAGATTTTTCCGCCGCTTTCATCACTTGCGCTGGTTTTGGTGAAAGCGATAATTTGTTCGATGAGATTTTGGTGGAGGTTAGGCTGATAAATGGCGATAAAAGTTTGCGATACGCCGGATTCTTTTCCGGAAGCCGTAATTGCTGCCGTTGATCTTCCTCCGCTCAAAGCAGTCAGCAGCACATCCAGCATCAGGGAAAGGCCGGAACCTTTCCACAAGCCAATTGGCAAAGCCCTTTGCGTTTGCCTGATTTCCTGAGCATTTGCAGTCAGGTTTCCATGCTGGTCATATCCTCCGGGAAAAGGAAGTGCTTCGTTTTTCAGCTCATATTCCTGCAACTTCCCGTACGAATATTGGGAAACAGCCATATCCAAAACTAAATGTCCGTTTGCTTTTGGCACCGAAACCACAATTGGATTATTGCCCAGCCGCGGCTCTTTTCCTCCCCAAGGCGGCATATTTGCAATGGTGTTGGTAAAACAAATACCGATACAACCGGCATCGGCAGCCTGCCAGCCGTAAGTTCCGCCGCGCATCCAATGGTTAGTGTTTCTTAGGCTGATACAGCCGATTCCGTTTGCTTTTGCCAGTTTGGTTGCCTGTTTCATGGCGAGAGAAGCGTTGTACATTCCGGGTGCCAAGTGCCCGTCCCAATGCGCCAAAGCACTACTTTCACTTAAAACTTCCGGCTCAGCTTCCGGGTTTACCAACCCGTTTTTTACCAAATCGATAAATATTGGGAAGCGGTTTAAGCCATGCGAATACACGCCGTCCAAACTGTTTTGGGCAAAAATTGTGGAACACAAAGACGCTTTTGCGGCAGAAAAAGAACATTTCAAAAGGACTCTTTCAAACTCCTTTTGCAAATTGTTGTATAGTACAGTCATTTTTTTTCAACGTTGGCTTTTCAGGATTGTTCAAAAAGGATCTATGTTGGTTAGGAACAAAAAATTCAGGCATAAAAAAAGCCTTTCATACAAATGAAAGACTTCAAATTTCGGTTGGGTATATGTTTTGTATCAGATTTTTTTCACGTTTACTGCCTGCAATCCTTTTCTGCCTTCCTCCACATCATATTCTACATTATCGTTATCTTTTATGGCGTTTACCCCTCCCTGAACGTCTTTGAAGTGTACGAAAAGATCTTTACCATCATCGGTAACGATAAAACCATAACCTTTTTGAGTGTTGAACCACTTTACTTTTCCAGTTTTCATAGCATTTTGTTACAATTAAATTAGTGGTTTAATATAAAAAAACTATATTGTAAAATAAAAAGAATTAAAAACAAAAAAAGATGATGATTTTATGCCAATAAAAACAGCATACATGAAACATTTTATCTTACTTATTAGGCTGGGGCGTTAACCTTAAATAAGGTTTTACTTCAACAAAACCTTTCGGAAATTTAGCCGGAATATCTTCTGTTTTAATTAAAGGCAAAATTACTACCTGCTCGCCGTCTTTCCAGTCTGCCGGCGTTGCAACACTATGATAAGCAGTTAATTGCAAGGAATCAATAACCCTCAAAATCTCCTGGAAATTTCTTCCGGTTGATGCTGGGTAACTGATAATCAATTTTACAATTTTATTAGGGTCGATAATGAATAAAGAACGGATCGTTGCATTGACAGAAGCATTCGGGTGGATCATGTCATAAGCTTCCGATATTTCTTTGTTCTCATCGGCGATAATGGGGAAAGTAACTTCTACGTCCTGCGTTTCGTTAATGTCATTGATCCAGCTTTTGTGCTGCTCCACAGAATCCACGCTCAGCGCAATTACTTTCACATTTCGTTTATCAAACTCATCTTTTAAAGATGCTGTTTTGCCCAGCTCTGTGGTACAAACTGGCGTATAATCTCCTGGATGCGAAAATAAAATGCCCCAACTATCTCCCAAATAGGTATAAAAATCTATATCTCCGGTAGAAGTTTTCGCCCGGAAATTTGGTGCTTTGTCGCCCAATCTTAAACTCATAACTTTAAATTTTAATGTATATAAATACTATACTAATTTAGTAGGGAAATGTTTGCCCTGCAAATTTATTGACAATAATGTAGTAAACCTAAGGCTGGTTTAAAACTTATTCCATTTATTTTTGATGCTTCTTTTATCACTTAAAAATAGCAAGTGTTTAGTTATCGATTTATTTAGAGAAATAAAAACACGAACTTTTACCTGATAAAAGAAGCATGGTAAAAGTTGAAGGCTTTGCTGAACTAAATTTAAATGAGCTGAAACTCATTTTACCAGATGTCTGGATCCTACGGCTCTTGAGAAATTTGTTCAGTACAGAAAATTTAACCTTTTAACTTTACGCGATATCATTTAAAAAAAAATCCAATAAAAAAAGGGAACCCGTTTCAGGTTCCCTTTTCAGCTAAAGCAGAATTTAATTTATTTTACCAAATCAACAACGGCTTTAAAAGCATCAGGATGATTCATGGCAAGATCAGCTAAAACTTTACGGTTTAACATGACCTTTGCATTGGTTAATTTCCCCATTAACTGAGAATAGGAAATGCCATGCTGACGTGCACCGGCGTTGATCCGCTGAATCCACAAGCCTCTGAACTCTCTTTTTTTAGTTTTACGGTCGCGATAAGCGTACTGTAAACCTTTTTCAACGGTATTTTTAGCAACTGTATAAACCTTGCTGCGTGAACCCCAATAACCTTTGGCGAGGTTCATGATCTTTTTTCTGCGTCTGCGGGACGCTACTGCGTTTACTGAACGTGGCATTTTTTCTGATTTTTGGTAGTGGGTGTTTCAATGAAGAAAACTTGCAGACCCAAATACCTGGTTAAAAATTTAATTATTTACCGATACAAAGCATCCGTTTCACGTTGCCCATATCCGCATCAGATACTAAGCTAGTGTGGGTAAGTGCACGTTTGCGTTTGGTTGACATTTTGGTTAGGATGTGGCTTTTGAAAGCGTTTTTTCTTGCAATTTTACCTGTTCCAGTAAGCTTAAAGCGCTTTTTAGCACTAGAATTGGTTTTCATTTTTGGCATAGCTGTTTTTTTAAACTTTTATTTTTTTGCTGCTTTAGGTGCTAATGTAAGGAACATCCGTTTACCTTCTAATTTTGGTAACTGTTCCACTTTTCCAACGTCTTCTACGGCTTGCGCAAAACGGAGCAGTAAAATTTCCCCTTGTTCTTTATAAACAATTGCCCTTCCTTTAAAATGCACATAAGCCCTTACTTTTTCACCGGCTTCCAGAAATTTCTGCGCATGTTTCAGCTTAAATTCAAAGTCGTGGTCGTCAGTATTAGGCCCGAAGCGGATTTCTTTGATAACAGTTTGCTTGGCATTGCTCTTGATCTCCTTCATCTTCTTCTTCTGTTCGTAAATAAACTTGTTATAGTCTATAATTTTACAAACAGGAGGTGTTGCGTTCGGAGAGATTTCCACCAGGTCCAACTCTTGCTCTTCGGCCATAGCCAAAGCAACTTTAGTGTTGAAAATCCCGGGTTCTACGTTATCGCCAACCAAGCGGATTTCCGGGACCCTGATAAACTGATTGATATTATGTTCAGCTTCTTTCTTTTTAAAAGGAGGCCGGGGGCCTCTGCTGAAATTTGGTTTGTTTAATGCCAAGTTATATGGTTATTTCTTTTTCTATTAATGTTTTAAATTCTTCTAAAGACATGCTGCCCAAGTCGCCCTCTCCATGTTTTCTTACCGAAACCATGCCTTCTGCCGCTTCCTTTTCCCCAACGATAAGCATGTATGGTATTTTTTTGACCTCAGCGTCCCGGATTTTTCTTCCGATCTTCTCATCCCTTAAGTCAATAAGACCGCGAATATCGTGTTTTTTTAAAGATCCTGAAAGTTTTTTTGCATATTCTTCATATTTTTCCGATATAGGTAAAATGGTATATTGCTCTGGTGTTAGCCATAATGGAAAGTTACTGGCACAATGCTCGATCAACACAGCTACAAATCGTTCCAGCGAACCAAAAGGTGCACGGTGGATCATCACCGGCCGGTGTTTCTGGTTGTCGCTTCCGGTGTATTCGAGTTCAAATCGTTCCGGCAAATTGTAATCTACCTGAATAGTCCCCAATTGCCATTTCCGGCCTAAAGCGTCTTTCACCATAAAATCCAGCTTCGGTCCATAAAAAGCAGCTTCGCCAAAAACCGTTACCGTTGGCAAACCTTTTTCGTGTGCAGCTTCAATTATCGCAGCTTCGGCCAACAACCAGTTTTCATCGCTTCCGATGTATTTGGTTTTATTTTCCGGATCGCGTAATGAAATCTGCGCCGTATAATCATCAAACCCTAAAGCTTTGAAAACATAAAGCACGATGTCGATTACTTTTTTAAACTCTTCTTTCACCTGGTCCGGGCGGCAAAACAAATGCGCATCATCCTGGGTAAAACCACGGACGCGGGTTAAACCATGCAATTCACCACTTTGTTCGTATCGGTAAACTGTTCCAAATTCGGCATAACGAACGGGAAGATCTTTGTAAGAACGAGGTTTGGTTTTGTAGATTTCGCAATGGTGCGGACAGTTCATCGGTTTCAAAAAGAACTCCTCTCCTTCCTGCGGTGTTTTGATGGGCTGAAAAGAATCAGCACCATATTTTTCATAATGACCGGAAGTAACATACAAATTTTTGTGCCCGATATGTGGTGTTACCACTTGGTCGTAACCGGCTTCTTCCTGTGCTTTTTGAAGGAAACGGATTAATTTTTCGCGCAGTGCTGCCCCTTTTGGCAACCATAAAGGCAAACCCATGCCCACTTTTTCCGAAAAAGCAAACAGTTCAAGTTCCTTGCCTAATTTCCGGTGATCGCGTTTTTTGGCTTCTTCCAAAAAGTGCAGATAATCCGTCAATTCACTTTGTTTCGGATAAGTAACGCCATAAATCCGGGTCAATTGTTTCCGCGTTTCATCGCCGCGCCAGTAAGCACCGGCAACGCTCATCAACTTAATTGCCTTGATAAAAGAAGTATTCGGGATATGCGGGCCGCGGCACAGATCGGTAAAATTGCCTTGTGTATAAAAAGTGATTGAACCATCCGGCAAATCTTTGATCAGGTCTAATTTATATTCATCCCCTTTCTCTGTAAAATATTCAATTGCATCTGCCTTAGAAACCGGTTTCCGAATATATTCCGATTTGGTTTTGGCCAGTTCCAACATCTTATCTTCGATCTTTTTAAAATCATCGGAAGAAAAATCCTGGTCGCCAAAATCAACATCGTAATAAAAACCGGTTTCTATCGCCGGTCCAATACCAAGCTTTACGCCAGGATACAAAGCTTCCAAAGCTTCGGCCATTAAATGCGCGGAAGAATGCCAGAAAGTTGCTTTTCCTTCGGCATCGTTCCAAGTTAATAAACGGATTTTGGCATCGTTTTCAATAGGGCGGCTGGTGTCCCAAACTTTGCCATCAATTTCGGCAGCCAAAACATTTCGGGCCAAACCTTCGGAGATAGAACGGGCAACCTGCATGGCAGTAATGCCTTTGTCGTACTCGCGGACAGAGCCGTCCGGCAGTGTTAAGTGAATCATCTACAACTATGATTTAAATTTTATGTGATAAAAACAGTATCCATCACCTACTAAGTGATTTTGGGCAAAAGTAGGGTTTTAGGAGAGATTTTTTGCAGGAAGAATTTATGCCGGTAAAAGAAGTATTGGATTTTAAGCTTATATTTGAAAGAATGGAAAACTTTAAGCCAGCATTAGATACCGCCGAATTGGAACGTTTAAAAGCCAATTTAAAATTGAGTTATAAAGAACGTTTTGAAATGTTGACCCGTTTATACAAAATCCAGCAAACTATGAACCGGGCTTCCATCGTTCATAAACCTTTTATCAACAAGTAAACGTGTGGATATTTTTGACGAAGAAATTTTAATTTTTTGGAAAGCACTACAAGACCATGATGTAAAATATATTATGGTTGGCGGTTTCGCAATGAATTTGCATGGTTATCATTGCTTTACCGAAGTTATGGATATCTGGATAAAAGATACTTTAGAGAACAGAAAGCAGTTGCGTAAAGCATTTGCAAGCTGCAAGATGGGTGATTTTCCGATGATCGAATACATGCAATTTGTACCCGGCTGGACGGAATTTCAATTGAACAACAATTTAAAGTTGGATATTCTGATCGACATGAAAGGCTTGGAAAATTACAGTTTTGATGAATGTTTGCAAATGGCTTCTGTCGCTGATATTGATGGTTTGAACATTCCGTTTTTACATCTTAAGCAACTGATTGCAAACAAAAAGGTTATAAATCGGCCGAAAGATCAAATAGATGTTTTGGCGTTGGAAGAGATAAAAAAGCTGCTTGATAATCAATAAATACTTTGTTGCTTAATGCTTCTTTTATCACATTAAAATCCGTTTGATCACTTTTTACTTTTAAGTGGTGCATAGTCCGGCAACGTTAAGTTAATCATCTACAACTATGATTTAAATTTTATGTGGTAAAAACAGTATCCATCACCTACAAAGTGATTTTGGCAAAAGTAGGATTTTAGAGGGGATTTTCGGTAGGAAGAATTATGCCGGTAAAAGAAGTATTAGAATTTAATCTTATATGACTGTCCGCAATCAATACCAAGTATTGTCTAAAGCGGCTATTATTAGCCTGTCGAACAGTTTTTCACCAAAATACCTTCGGTTGAACTTGTAACAGAATTCATCGAGGTAGTTTTGAACA